>ODAK010000258.1_pt1 | contig 60710 bp, 58 predicted proteins | sample 1539591 | NCBI WGS metagenome assembly ODAK01 (sample SAMEA3539303, study PRJEB22396) | soil metagenome | biome: tundra; feature: field; material: soil | place: USA | collected 2010-05 | depth 0.15 m | reverse complement strand
GTTCGGGCTAGCGTGTACGTCATGGCAGCACCCTTAGATCATTCGCGTTCAGAAAAGGCGAGCCCGGGTCACCGGAAGCTCCCGTGGCTCCCCGCAGCAGCCGGTGTCTGCGCTGCCACAGTGACACTGATCACCGGCTGCGCCGCCGGCGGCACGACGGCCAGCTCGGCCAAGCCGATGACACCGCGCCAGGCTGTCAACCTGGCCGCCGCTCAATCGCAGCGGATCAGCTCGATGTCGACCCAGATCACCGTCAACGTCGCAGGGGCGGCGAACGTGACCACCACGGGCAGCATGCAGATACAGCTGAAGCCCACCGTGCTGATGAGCGCCGCGCTCAACGTCAGGATCAACGGAAAGACGATCCCCCTTGACGAGATCGTTAACAGCAAGGCCATCTACCTCAAGGTTGCCGCACTCTCCCAGATGATCGGCAAGCCCTGGCTCAAGCTGAGCCTCGCGCAGCTGTCCGGGAAGCTGGGCGTCGACCTCGGCCAGCCGGTGCAGAGCGCGCAGGACGGGAACCCGCTGAACCAGACTTCGCTGTTCACGGTCGCCAAGAACGTCCGCGCCACTGGGACGCAAGTGATCGACAGCGTCCAGACAACCCGCTACGCCGGCTCGTACACAGCGGCAGCGGCGCTCGCGGGAGTCGCGCCTAGCTTGCGCAAGGCGATGGGTCCCGAGCTGAAGAACGTCAATGGTGATGTGCGGTTCGCTGTCTGGATAGATGCGCAGCACCAGGTGCGGCAGCTCACCGAGGTCGAGAACGTCAACGGCGAGACCGTCAGCTTCACGATCAACATCACTGCGATCAACCAGCCGGTCAACATCTCGGCGCCCCCGTCGAGTCAGGTGGCCGGGAACCCGCAGAGCCTGCTCAACCACAGCGGGTCCGGCGGCGGCGTCCTCTAGAGTCGGCGAGTCGGCGAGTCGGCGCAACCCTGACCGGCGGGCACAAGCCTGACGGCAAGCCGCGCCCCTAGCCGCCGACCAGCGCGGCGATCACCGGGGCCAGTGCGCGCAGCGCGCGTCCCCGGTGGCTGATCGCGTCCTTTGCCTCTGAGCTCATCTCAGCGGTGGTCAGCTCGGAGGAATCGGGAACGAAGATCGGGTCGTAACCGAATCCGTTGCTACCGCGCCCCTCGCGGATCAGCCGCCCGTGCACGGTGCCCTCGCTGACATGCTCCCGGCCGGCCGGCAGCACCAGCGCGGCGGCGCAGGTGAAGTGCGCGCCGCGCCTGTCCTCGGGCACGTCAGCGAGCTGGCCGAGGAGCAGCGCCAGGTTGCCCGCTTCGTCCCCGTGCTTGCCCGACCACCGGGCCGAGAGCACGCCGGGCATCCCGTTCAGCGCGTCCACGCACAGGCCCGAATCGTCGGCGACCGCGGGCAGGCCAGTGAATTCGGCCACCGCCCTGGCCTTGAGCAGGGCGTTATCGGCGAACGTTGTGCCTGTCTCGCGCACATCGGGCGCGCCAGGAAACTCGGCGAGCCCCGTCACGCTCACATTGACCCGGCCCGCGGCCAGGATCCTGGCCAGCTCGGCGAGCTTATGCGGGTTAGCGGTCGCCACCACCACCCGCGGCGCGCCAGCCGCGGCAGGAGCAGCCTGGTCCGTCCCGGTCATCCCGACAACGCCTTGGCCTGCAGCCTGGTCAGCTCGGCACAGCCCGTTACCGCCAGGTCGAGTAGCTCGTCAAGCAGGTCGCGGCCGAACGGCTCGCGCTCAGCGGTGCCCTGGACCTCCACGAAACTCCCGTCACCGGTGCAGACCACGTTCATATCAGTGTCGGCGGCCACGTCCTCGGTGTAGCAGAGGTCGAGCCTCGGCTGCCCGTCGATGATCCCGACGCTGACCGCGGACACCGAAGCGACCAGCGGATCGCCCTTGCACCGGCCCCTGCCGCGCAGCCACGCGATCGCGTCAGCCAGCGCGACATATCCGCCGGTAACCGCGGCGGTCCTGGTACCCCCGTCAGCCTGCAGCACGTCACAGTCGACGATGATCGTGTTGTCGCCCAGCGCCTTGGGATCGATACAGGCCCGCAATGACCGGCCAACCAGCCGGGAGATCTCCTGGGTCCGGCCGCCCAGCCGGCCCTTCACCGATTCGCGGTCGCTTCGCGTGTTGGTGGACCGCGGCAGCATCGCGTACTCGGCGGTGACCCAGCCGAGCCCGCTGCCCCGGCGCCAGCGCGGCAGTTCCTCGGTCACGCTCGCCGCGCAGAGCACCCGGGTGGCGCCGAACTCCACCAGCACGGAACCCTCCGCATGGTCGAGCCAGCCCCTAGTGATCCTTACCGCGCGCAGTTGCTCGGGCGTACGCCCGTCCGGTCGGGACATGCCCGCCAGCCTAGTGGTGCGCCGGGGACGCGTCGCTCAGTACCCGGCCCGGTCCGGCGCGCCGGCCTCGATCCACTGGTAGACCGTTCGCACGCCGTCGGTCAGCCCGGTGGTGGCGTGCCAGCCGAGATCAATCCCGGCCCGCTGCACGGCCAGCGCGCTGCGCTGCAGCTCGCCGGGGCGGGGCGGCGCGAACTCGGGCTCGGCGGCGCGCCCCGCGGCCGCGCCGATCATTGTTGCCAGAGCCAGGACCGTGACCTCGATCCCGGTCCCGATATTCCAGGTACCCGGCCGGTTCCGGTCCGCGGCGGCAAGGAACGCGGACACCACATCGCCGACGTAGACGAGGTCCCTCGTCTGCTCGCCGTCGCCGTAGATGACCGGCGGCTTGCCCGCGAGCACTCGCGCGCAGAAGATCGTCACCACGCCAGCTTCGCCGGCCGGGTCCTGCCGCGGGCCGTAGACGTTGGCCAGCCGCAGGACCGTGTGCCTGGTCTCGTGCAGCCTGTTGTACAGGCCAACGTATTGCTCGGCGCAGTACTTAGCGATGCCGTACGGGGACTCCGGCAGCGGCAGCACGTCCTCAAGCGACGGGATCGGCGCGTCCCTGCCGTACAGGGCACCGCCGGTAGAGCAGAACAGCACGCGCACGTCAGCCGCGCGCGCCGCCTCAAGGACATTGACGGTGCCGACGACGTTGGTCTGCGCATCCCGCGCGGGCGCCGCGACCGAGGCGCGCACATCGATCTGCGCGGCCAGATGGCAGATCAGGTCGGGCCTGGCCTGGCGGACCGCCGCCGCCAGCGGTTCGGCGTCGGTCACGCTCAGCTTGTGCAGCGTCACCCGGTCGTCGAGGCGGCTGGCCCGGCCTGACGACAGATCGTCGATCACCGTCACCTCGTCGCCCCGGGACAGGAGCGCGTCAGTAAGGTGCGAGCCAATGAAGCCGGCGCCGCCGGTGACAAGTACGCGCATACGCCGGAAGTCTAGGCGGCAACGCTCCGATTAACGTGCGCCTGGCGGTTAGCGGGCCGCGCGTGTCGGCCGATGCACGCGTAAATGCTGCTGATCACCCGGAGTTCCGGGCCTTGGCCGCGTCGACGGCCTCGAATGCACGGCCCGTTGTGGTGGCGACCGGCCCGCTGCGGAATAGGCCCGCGCTGCCGTCGCCGGCAGTCGCTGGGAGCGCGAACCACGCGTAACGCCCAACGCAGGCGAGGTGCTCCAGCATCGAACTCGACGCTGCCAGGAAGGCCGCTTGCAGGCGCTGCGTCGGAAAGGTGGACCGAGAGCCGAAACTGGCGAGAGCGAACTCGGTGAGCCAGACCGGCTTGTGGTAGCGGGCGCAGATCGCCTGCAGATAGCCTTTCAGCTGGCTGACGGCAGGACCCGTCGCGAATTCCGCGCCGTACCAGTGCACCGCGATGAAGTTGACCCGGTAATGGCGGGCTTCCGCGCCGCGCATGAAGCGGTCCAGCCAGCCGCCCGGCGTTGCCGCGCCGGTAGCGACAGCGGGGCTGCCCAGGCGCATCCCCGTGGCCATCAGCCGGGGCCAGAGCTGCAGCGCCTGCTGCACCGACATGTTCGACTGGCTGGGCATGTCTGGCTCATTGAAGGTCAGCAGCACGCGGCCCTCGCGCCTGACCTGGCTGAGCGTCCGGGCTGTGACGCTGCCTGGTCCCCAGATCATCGGGACGAATCGCACTCCCTGCGGACTAGTGATCCCCGCGTGACCGGACGACCAGGTGTAGTACCAGGATGCTCCAGACTGCGCGAGGGCTTTGCTGACGCCGCTGAACGTCCAGGCGCTGACGCCCTTCTTGGCATTGGCGGCGGGCTTCCTGGCAATGGCGGCGGGCCGCGCCGGCTGCGGGTGCCGCAGTACCGCCGGGCGCGCGATCACCACGGTCAGCGGTCGGACAGCCGCAGCCGGGCGAGCCGCGGGCGCTGGACGGGCCCCGTGATGGTAGGTCACGGCGACCGTGCCGCCGGCGGCGCACGCGGCGGCGAGCGTGACCGCAACGAGCTTGAGCTGCAGGGAACTCGCAGCCTTGGCCACGGACCGCGCCTGCGGGGATCTGGCCACGGGCCGCGCGTGCCGGGAATGTCCCGCGGTACGGCGGCCGCGGCGGATCCGGGATCGCACGCGGTCATCGCGCCAAGGCAGGCCATGGTCAGCCCCCGCGGCGACGGCCGGGACCAGGGGCAGGCCGGCCAGCAGCCGCTCGGCAGGGATCAGCCCGTCGCAGTGCGCACCGCATTCCCGGCAGTCGCGCAGATGCCGTGCGATGCGCTTTCGCCACAGCGGGCTTGGCTTACGGTCCCAGTCAGCTGTGATGCTCAGCAGGCCGGCGCAGACCGCGCCCGGCTGGACGGCCCGGACCACGCCACGGGCAATCGTTAGCTGCTCCTTCATCCGCGCGATCCGCACCGCCGCGTGGCCGGGCGGTAGCCCGAGCGCGGCGGCAAGGTCGGCCCGGTCAAGCTCGCCGCCGGTCTCAAGCCACCACAGTGCCAGCAGCTCCCGGTCGCCGTCATCGAGCCACCGGGTCGCCTCGGCGACCTCCCTGCGCTGTCCGGCCAGCCCGAGCCGCAGGATGGTCCGGTCAACGAAATCAGCCTGCGGGTCGGCCAGATCCGGGCTGAGATCGGGCACAGGTGCTGCCCGCCGCTCCTGGCGATGATCATGCAGCTGCCGGACCGTCACAGCGACCAGCCAGGACCGGAAGGCAGCCGGGTCGCGCAGGTCCGTCAGGCAGCGCACCGCCCGCAGCATGGTTTCCTGCACGACATCGTCTGCGTCGGCATGGCCGTTCAGTGCCCGCCCGACGATGTTGTAGATCAGCGGCAGATACTCGGCGAGCAGGTCGGCCATGGCCTGTTCGTCGCCTTGCTGCGCGGCTATCACCGTCTGCACGCCTGAACCGCTGCCTTGAGGCTTCCGCATGGCACCTCACGTCCGTCGTTGGCGGCCGGCCCGGCCGTGGTACGGGTCCGCTGTCCTGGCCGGTCCTATTCGTCAGCGCATAGGAGGAGACGCCGGGAACCGGTCGGTGATTACAGAAAGTTCCGCACCCGAATCATCCCGCGCGGCACACGACCCGCGCAGGGTCTCGGTGAACTGCAAGCAGCGGCCGTCTCCTGCGGCGCTGTCCGCTGCCGCGCTGTCCGCTGCCGCGCTGGCGCGAATTACTGCCGGCTGGGTACTGCGGCCCGGACCGGCAATGGGGCAATCCCCGCCACCCTGGCGGAATATGACCTGACGCCTGGGATGGCCTGGACTTCTTTGACGTCAGCATGGCCGACGGCGCCAACCTCCCGATGTACATCAACCTCACCCGGGGCAACGCCGCCCATAAGGCCAGCCTGAAACGGCTGCGTGCGGGCCGGGTGCACGACGGCGGTCCGCTCCGCCGTCTTCAAGCGGGCCGGGGCCTACGCCTGCTCCTGCGTAGCTGACGACGCCACCAGCGACTTCACTGGCACGGGACGGTGCAGCTACCGGACAGTCTTCGGCCTCACGCCGCGCAGGTAGCTTGCCCGGCTAACCTCAGCGCTGGCCGAGCACGACGCGCATTCCGGACGCGGCCAGATCGAGCGGCCCGCTGAACGCAGTCCCCGCCTCGTCGGCCGTTATCTGCTGGTCATTCCACGGGACCAGGTGGGTGAGGACCAGCTGGCCTGCGCCGGCCCTGGCCGCGTGCTGGCCTGCCTGCCGCGCGGTGAGGTGCAGCCCAGCGGGCAGGTCAGGCCCGTCGAGGAAAGACGCCTCGCAGAGCAGCAGGTCGGCGCCGCGGGCGAGCTCCACAAGCGCGGCCGACTCCCCCGTGTCCGCTGAATAAGCCAGTGCCCGGCCCGCGTGCTCCAGGCGGAAGCCAAACGTCTCCACCGGGTGGCTCATGTGGTCCACGGTGACGCGCAGCGGCCCGATCTCGATGGTTCCCGGCGTCAGCTCGGCGAACTCGAAGGAGCCGGTCATCGCGGCGCTGCCCTGGCTGCCGTAGCAGGCGGTCATCCGCTCGGCGGTGCCGGCCGGCCCGTACACCGGGATGCGTGGCTGCGGCCCGTCCGGGCCGTGATAACGCGCGACCGCATAAGAGCAGAGGTCCAGGCAGTGATCGGCGTGCAGGTGGCTGAGGCACACCGCGTCAATGTCATAAAGACCCGCAAAACGCTGCAGCGCGCCGATCGCGCCGCTACCGAGGTCGAGCAGCAGCCGGAAACCCGCCGCCTCCACCAGGTAGCAGGAGGCCGGGCTAGCTGGCCCGGGGAAGCTGCCGGAGCAGCCGACGATGGTGAGCAGCACGGTCCACCAGATTACGCGCGCTCCCAGCGCGGCCCTGAGCCGCCGCCGCGATGCGGGCCGATCGCGGCGCGACAGCGGGGACGATCGCGGCGCGACAGCGGGCTGGCCGCCGCGCCCATGTCTACCAATATCGCGCCGAACAGGGCATGATCCGTTCACGGCGCCGGACCGGGTCAACCCCGCTCAGCAGCCCGTTTCCCCGGCGCTGACCCGGCTAGCAGAGGTGTGATGGCCGAGCAGCGGACCGGCCAGCCGCGTGTCAGGTACTGCTGCCGATCCAGCTCCAGGACATCAGCCCGCGGCACAAAATCGCCGCGCTCGGCGTGGTGTCCGCCGCCGGTCCGTCGCCGCGGTGCTGGCGACCCCGGTCGCGGGCGCGCTGTCCGACCGCACCACGCACGCCAGGGGCGTCGGGCACCTGCGCGGCCGCAGGCACCGCTGGACTCTGGTCATGGCGCTGCTCGGCGCTGTCAGCCTGGTGGTCCTGGCCCGGCAGACGACTGTGCTCGGCGTGGCAATCGGATGGATCTGCTTCAGCGCCTTCCAGAACGGTCAGCGCCTTCCAGAACGGTGAGTACGCGAGCCTCAGCGCGGCGATCCCCGACCATGTCCCGGTCCTGTTCACGCCCGACCGCCCGCTGGATCACGCGGACCGGGCTCCGTTGTCGGCGCGCGAGCTGGCCAGGTCCTGCTGGCTGAGCCCGCGCAAGCACCCCGACTTCGGCTGGGCCTGGATTACCCGGTTCCTGGCCTCGCTCGCGATCGCGATGGGCACGCTCTACCTGCTCTACTTCCTCCGGGACGCGGTGCATTACGCGCGGCTGTTCCCGGGCCAGACGGCGGAGGACGGACTGCTGATCCTGATCCTCAGCTATACCGGCGGGGTGGTCATCACCGCGATCATCGGCGGGATGATCTCGGACCGGCTGGGCCGCCGCAGGCTGATCGTCACGATCTCCGGCGCGCTCATCGGCGCGGCTGCGCTGCTGCTGGCCTTCAGCGAGACCTGGGACACGGCGATGGTCGCGGCGGTCCTGTACGGGACGGGATTCGGCGCGTACCTGGCAGTCGACCAGGCCATGATCACCCAGGTGCTGCCAGCGGCCAGGGACCGGGCCAAGGACCTCGGCATCATCAATATCGCGATCGCCGGACCGGCGGCGATCGGCGGCGGGCTGGCGGCGCTGCTGGTCTCCCTCGGCGGCTACCCGACCCTGTTCGCCGCGACCGCGGTCGTCGCCGCGGGCGGTTCCATCCCGGTCTGGCGGATCAAGAGCGTGCCGTGACCGACCCGGCGGCCCCGGACCCGGCTAGCGGCTTCCAGGGCGACCGGACTTCTGATCAGTCAAGCTGGCCGGTTCCTGGCCGGTTCCTGCCCGGCTGTCAGTCGCCGCGCTTGACCGGGCCCCGGCCCACCCTGGCGATCTGGCGACTCTGCGCGACCAGCTGGCCGGCCGCGTCCCACACCTCGGCCTCCTCATCGAACCACCCGCCACTGACGTGCCGGCACCGGGCAGCTACTTGCAGCGCACCAGGCACCGGCACGGCCCGCATGTACCAGGTGAGCTCGACGGTGGGTGCCCAGCCGGTGGCGCCGAGGCCGAATACGACCGGCGGCAGGCCATCCACCGCAAGCGCCAGCAGGTAGGCGTCCGGGTCGCGGTCCTCGCGCAGCCGGAAGTAACCCCGCATCTCGGGGACTCCGCCCGGCACGCCATGCCGCCAGCCGGTGGTCGCAGGGTCGAGGCGCAGGTCCACCTGGGCCGCATACCCGGCCGTCCCATCCGGCCCGACCGCGCCCGGCCAGGGCCCGAGGCTGACGCACTCCTCAATGGGCGGCAGCTTGGGCCGCGCGCCGGTCCACGCCAGCCGGTCACCCGTCCCGGCCAGCCCAGCTACGACCTCGGGCAGAACGCCGCTGGCCCCGGCCGGAACGTCAGCTCCGGCAGCTTGGCCGATGCTCACCAGCGCTGGCTCTCCGGCTGTCACCGGAGCCGCTGCCAGGGTGCCGGTCGTGACGGTGAGGTCAAGCACCGGGCGGCCGTCCTGGACCAGCGTGGCGCGGGCGGTCGCCGCGGTACCGCCCTGCTTCAGCCAGGTCACCTCCACATGTGCTGGGGACAGCAGCGGCACGCGCAGAAAGTGCGCGCTCGTGGCAACCGGGTGCGGATGCGGCGACGTATCCAGCACCGCCCGGAGCACGGTGGCCATCAGGACTCCGCCGTTGACAGCGGGCGGCGCGCTGCCGCCGGGCGCGACAAGCGCGAACCGCTGGTCGGGCAGTACCTCATACCGGCCGTCGCCAGCCCGTCGTACCGCAGTCGCCTCATCGAAAACGGTCACGGCCGACACCAGGCCGCAGTGGTCACGGCAGCCACAGCCTGCGACCCAGGCCGCCCGGCCCGCTCCGCCGGGGCGCTGCACCAGTGCCGCAAATCACCTATTACGCCCATAGCTGGCCTTCCAGTCTCTCCTCTGCATCGTCCAGCGTGCCCGTATAGGCCCCGGTGGACAGGTACCGCCAGCCGGCGTCGGCGATGATGACCGCAATGTCGGCGCGCTGGCCGGCCGACTGCGCCTTCGCGGCCAGCGCCAGGGCCGCGTGCAGCGCGCACCCGGACGAGATGCCCGCCAGGATGCCCTCCACCTCCAGCAGCTGCCTGGTCCGGCGCAGCGCATCGCTCGATGAGACGGAGAACCTGGAGGTCAGGACCGACTCGTCATACAGTTCGGGCACGAAGCCCTCGTCCATGTTGCGCAGGCCGTAGACAAGCTCGCCGTACCGCGGCTCGGCGGCGACAATCTGCACGCCAGGCACGTGCTCGCGCAGGTACCTGCCGGTGCCCATCAGCGTGCCTGACGTGCCGAGACCGGCCACGAAATGCGTAATTTCCGGCAGGTCGGCGAGCAGTTCGGGCCCCGTGCTCTCGTAGTGCGCACGGGCATTGGCCTCGTTGCCATACTGGTAGAGCATCACCCAGCCGGGATTCTCCGCGGCGAGCTGCTTGGCGACCCGGACCGCCTCGTTGGATCCGCCGGCGGCGGGCGAGGAGATGACCGATGCCCCGTACAGCTCAAGAAGCTGCCGGCGTTCGGCCGAAGTGTTCTCCGGCATTACGCAGATCAGCCGGTAGCCGCGCAGCCTTGCTACCAGGGCAAGCGAGATGCCCGTGTTGCCCGATGTCGGCTCGAGCAGGGTGGCCCCCGGGCTGAGCAAGCCATCCTTCTCCGCCTGCGCCACCATGAAGAGCGCCGCCCTGTCCTTGACGGAGCCGGTCGGGTTCCTGTCCTCCAGCTTGGCCCAGAGCCGGACATCGGCAGTCGGCGACAGCCCCGGCAGCCCGACCAGCGGCGTGTGGCCGAGCGAGTCGAGCAGCGAGTCGTAGCGCATCGGGCTCCTGCCAGACCGCCGGTTAGCTGGCCCCGCCAGCGACGGCAGGAAGAACGGTGACCGTGTCCCCGTCCCTGACCGGCGCTTCCATGCCGCCAAGGAACCGCACATCCTCGTCGTTCAGGTACACGTTGACGAACCTGCGCAGGCCAGTGGCGTCCACCAGCCGCTCGCGCAGCCCGTTGTGCCGTGTCTCCAGATCGGAAATGAGATCGGCGAGCGTGTCGCCCGACCCTTCAACTGACTTGGCTCCGCCGGTGTAGCCGCGCAAGATCGTCGGGATACGGACCTCAATGGCCATCGGTAAGTGCTCCAGGTCTGAGTGAACAGGGCCGGCTGTCTCCTGCGGTGCAACCGGCAGCTGAGCGGGATCATTCCGGGGCCGGCTGTACATGCACCTCCTCCTCGGTCACGGCGCCGTCCACGATGCGGAACGAGCGGAACTCCGCCTCGTCAGGGTCGCGTGTAGAGACCAGGACATAATGCGCGCCTGGCTCGCTCGCATAGGCGATGTCGGTGCGCGACGGGTACGCATCTGTCGCGCTGTGCGAATGATAAATGACCACCGGTTCCTCGTCCCGGTCGTCCAGCTCCCGCCAGACCTTGAGCTGCTCCATCGAGTCGAAGCGGTAGAAGGTCGGCGAGCGCTCGGCATTGGTCATCGGGATGAACCGCTCCGGCCGGTCGCTGCCCGCAGGGCCCGTGATCACCCCGCACGCCTCATCTGGATGGTCGGCCCTGGCATGCGCGACAATCTCCGCTTTTAGCGCGCAGCTTATGGTCAGCATGCACGCGAGCGTAACCGCCACATAGAAAGAGCGTCCGCCCGGGACAGCGCCGCATCGGGTCAGTGCATCGGGACAGTGCCGCATCGCGACAGTGCCGGGTCAAGACGGCGCCGGGGGTAGGGCAGGCCCGGTCGGGACACGCTGCGTCAGGACAGCGCCTCGATCAGGCTCTCCTGGAGGAAGGCGAGCCACTGATAGATCAACATATAGGCGGAAAGCGGGTCGTCCGGCGCGAGGTCGGCTTCCTGCTCGTCGTCTTCCTCGGCGATTCCGAGGCGCACGCTCAGGGCAAGCCGCACATCATTCAGCGCGCGAAGCCAGGCCTGGGCCTCCGGCTCGGACAGCCGGACCTTCCCGCCGGACGCCGGCAGCGTCGCGAGCACCGTCCGGGCCGCTGCCACCTTACCGGAGCGCAGGCCTTGCTCGGTGTACCTGCGGAACTCCCCGGCGGACTCCGGGTCGTCGGTGTAGGCATCGGGCAGCAGGCGGGCAAGCACCGGGTCGTCCGGCACCTCTGTGGCCTCGCTCAGGCCCAGCTGCGTTGCCAGCTCTTCTGCCGGGGTCTCCGGGACTGCGGCCGTGCTGCCGTCCGGCACGTCTTCACTGACCAGCTCGGCTACCTGGCCGACCAGGTCCCGGATGATCGTCGCCTGGGCCGCGGCGAACCGCGCAGTCAGGCCGCCTGGCGCAGCGCGGAACCCCGCCACGGCCTCTCCCTCATCGTCGCTCACGAGTCGTGACTCACCGTGGCCCACAGCCCATAGGAATGCAGAGTCTCCGCATCCCGCTCCATCGCCTCGCGAGCCCCTGACGAGACGACGGCCTTGCCTTTGTGATGCACGTCCAGCATCAGCTTCTCCGCCTTCGGCTTCGCGTACCCGAAGACGGCCTGGAACACGTAGGTCACGTATGACATCAAGTTGACCGGATCGTTCCACACAATGGTGACCCAGGGCGAGTCGGGGACCGCGGCCTGGCCAGTCTCCGGCTTGTCAACCTCAGCAGGCGCAACGCTCACCGGCAGTCACCTCCCCTCTGCCATAGTCTTCCACTCTGCCAGTCCGACGGATCTGCTCCGTACTCGGCTCACGCTGGGCGATCCGTCGCACCGGCGCGGATACCTAGCCGATTACTGACGACACCCACTCTGCTACCCCAATATCGTCACGGCATCGATTGTCCTCAGCATGTTGTTCTAGCAGGGAGCAGGTCATGCGACGGGATATCGCCGGATCCCGCCCGGTTACCAGCAGGGCCGCCGGCCAGGTCGCCGCAGCGCTCGTCGTGGTAACGATGGGTCTCGCGGGGTGTCCACGTCGCGCTCGGCGATGAGCATGATCCGGTCCTTGAGATCCGGGCGCCCACTCCCGCGATAGCGACCAAGCTGGCGACCACCGTGACACCGCGGCTGACTGCCCTCGGATAAGGCGGTCGCCAGCCCGCCAGCCCGCCAGCCCGCAGGTGCCGCGAGCTGGCCGTAGGCTGCCTCCCGTGACGCGCAACCCCAGCGGCGGCAGCCAGCCATCTGCCGGCCACCCGGACCACACCGGTCCCGCCGGCCATCCCGGTCCCAGTACCGCCCTGCTCACCGACCACTACGAGCTGACGATGCTGCGCGCTGCGCTGCGCAGCGGCGCTGCGCACCGGCGGGCCGTATTCGAGGTCTTCGCTCGTTACCTGCCCGTCGGCCGACGCTACGGGGTCATCGCGGGCACCGGACGGCTGCTGGATGCGCTGCGACGGTTCCGGTTCGGCGGCGAAGAGCTGGAGTTCCTGCGAGCCGCCGGAGTGGCCGACGAGGCGACCCTCAGCTACCTGGAGTCGTACGTCTTCACCGGCGACATCTGGGGATATGCCGAGGGCGACTGCTATTTCCCTGGTTCTCCGATTCTGGTAGTCGAGGGCACCTTCGCCGAAGCCGTCATCCTGGAGACGCTGATCCTGTCGATTCTCAATCACGACTGCGCCATCGCGGCGGCAGCGTCCCGGATGGTCACCGCGGCCGACGGCAGGCCGCTGATCGAGATGGGATCGCGGCGGACCCACGAGCTCTCCGCGGTGGCCAGCGCGCGGGCCGCCTACCTCACCGGGTTCGCCTCCACCTCCAACCTGCAGGCAGGCCGCGATTACGGGGTACCGACCAGCGGGACTAGCGCGCACGCGTTCTCCCTGGTGCATCACAACGAGCGCCAGGCCTTCGCCGCCCAGCTCGCGGCACTGGGACAGGGCACGACCCTGCTGGTGGACACTTTCGACGTGGCCGCCGCCGTGCGGACCGCGGTGGAGCTGGCCGGCGATCAGCTCGGCGCTGTCCGCATCGACAGCGGCGACCTGCCGGTGGTGGCCCGCCAGGTCCGCGGGATGCTCGACTCCCTCGGCGCGCGGCGGACCAGGATCGTGCTCACCGGCGACCTGGACGAACACTCGATCGCCGCCCTGGCGGCTACCCCCGTCGACGGGTATGGAGTCGGCACGGCCCTGGTCACCGGGTCGGGCGCGCCTACCGCGGCGCTGGTATACAAGCTGGTGGCCCGGGCGCAGGACGATGCGGTGTCGGCGCCGCTGCATCCGGTAGCCAAGCGGTCAGTGGGCAAACCGGGACGCGGCGGCCGCAAATGGGCGCTCCGTCACCGCGACGCCAGCGGCGCAGCGGCCGCGGAGCTGGTGATGACCGAACCGCCCGTTCCCGCGCCGGACGACCGGGTCCTCCTGCACCAGCTGGTCCGCGGCGGCGAGATCGTCGGGGGCGAGCCGCTCGAGGCGGCCCGAGCGCGGCACCGGGAGGCTCTCGCCGAACTGCCCGTCCACGCGCTGCAGCTGTCTCGCGGGTACCCGGCGATCCCGACCGTATTCGGTCCTGACGCGTCGGCTGCGGCATACTCCGAGGGCTGATGGCGATCGTGACTACTTCTCAGCTCTATTTACCGAGAAGTAGTCACGATCAGGCTGGCGAGCGAGCGGTCGCGGTGAAAAGCCATTCGCCGGTTAGAGTCCTGGGATGCATCCGAATACCGAGAAGGTCGGCAGCGTACTGCGAGCCCATGGCGCGACCGGGGCGATCAGGGAGCTGCCGGAGCCCGCTCCCACGGCGGCCACCGCCGCCGGCCAGCTCGGCTGCGAGGTCGGCGCCATCGCCAACAGCCTGCTGTTCAACGCTGACGGGGATCCGCTGCTGATCCTGACCAGCGGCGCGCACCGGGTCGACACCGGGAAGGTCGCGGCGCAGCTCGGGGTCTCCGCGGTGCGCCGGGCCGATCCGGATTTTGTGTTCGCCAGTACCGGCCAGCGTATCGGCGGAGTGGCGCCGGTCGGTCATCCGCAGCCCATCCGCACGCTTATCGACACCTGGCTGGATAAGTACGACGTGGTGTGGGCGGCAGCAGGCCACGTGCACACCGTGTTTCCCACCAGCTTCGGTGAGCTTGTCCGCATCACCGGAGGCACGCCAGCCCACATCGGCTGAAATGGCGTTACATCGGGCTACGCTCGGCAATATGGTCCGCGCATTGGTAATCGTCGACGTGCAGAACGACTTCTGCGAGGGCGGCTCGCTCGCCGTGCCTGGCGGCACCGAAGTGGCCCGAGCGATCAGCACCTACCTGGCCAGCCCGGAGAGCAGCGGCTACGCGCACATTGTCGCGACTCAGGACCACCACATCGATCCCGGCCAGCATTTCGCCGCCGCGCCCGACTTCGTCACGACCTGGCCGCCGCATTGTGTCACGGGTACCCCTGGCGCTGACTTCCAGCCGGACCTGGACACCAGCCGGATCGAGGCGGTCTTCCGTAAAGGCGACTACAAGGCCGCTTACAGCGGGTTCGAGGGCACGGACTCAGGCGGCGCGCTGCTTGCCGACTGGCTGCGTGCACGCGGCGTGACCGAGGTCGATGTCGCCGGGATCGCCACCGACTACTGTGTCCGGGCGACCGCGGCGGATGCGATCGCTGCCGGGCTGCGCACCCGCGTGCTGGCCGGCCTCACGGCCGGAGTCGGACAGGTCACGAGCGAGGCAGCGCTGAACGTGCTTCGCACCGCCGGTGCCGAGATCGCGGGAACTCCCGTCCGGCGTAACCAGGTCAGGCCCGGCGGCTGACTTGCCTTATGGTCACCGGGCTTTCCGGCTGAGTAGCGCGGCAGTAACTCGATGTTTGGCTAGAAAGTCGTAACCGCACGCCGGGAATCCCCGTCAGGAACTGACGTCTGTCAGCGACACTTAGTGGTTTCTGAGGATTGCGCTCGCAGGCGTTCAGCGACTGCCGGTCAAAGGGGACCGAATGAGGAGACTTGTCGTCGTAGCCGCTGCGGCCAGCATGCTGGCAGCCGGCCTCGGCGCGGCCGTACCCGCTGCGGCAGCCACGACAGCGCGCTCACGTGTCAGCGCGATCAGTCGCCAAGCACCCGATCGACGGCGTGGTGGGCCCGGACGAGTGGGTCGACCCCTCTTCCTTGCGGCCGGCTACTACGAGCAGACCTGGCTGCAGCTGGGCCACGCATTCACGGCCTGGGCCAACAGCCACAGCGCGACGGCCGGCAAGGACATCGTGTCGCTGTACGAGGCGAGTGACACGCCAGGCAACGACAACGAGTTTGCCGTCTATAACAGGGTCCAGTGCACTGACATCCAGTCGCCGCAGAGCTGGGCGAGGCGGAGCAAGGACAACCGCAAGGTCAACCGGATCGCCCAGTTCGAGACCTGGTCCAATGCCTGGTACAACGCCCCGTGCCTCTACTGGCCGGCCCCGGCGCGCACCCCGGAGCACATCACCGGGAAGAAGACCAGCAGCGCCCTGCTGATCGACGAGACGCTGGACGCAGCCACCCCGTTCGAGGGCAGCCAGGAGGTCCGCAAGCTGTTCCCGCACTCGGTGCTGCTGGCCGAGCCGGGCGGGACGACGCACGCGGACTCGCTCTCCGGCGACCTGTGCGTCGACAACACGATCGGCAGGTACCTGGCCAACGGCACGCTGCCAGCCCGCAGCAACAAGAACGCGCGGTGGGACAAGGCCTGCAACCCGCTGCCGGTCCCGAACCCGGCCAAGGCCTCGGCCGCCAGCCAGTCGGCGGAGACGTACTCCTCGGTCTTGAACCAGCTGCGCGGGCTGCAGCCCTAACGCCGGACAGCTCAGCCGTCGCCTTCCGGCAGTGATTCGTAGATCTTCTTGCATTCCGGGCAGACCGGGAAGCGCTTGGGATCCCGGGTCGGCACCCAGACCTTGCCGCAGAGTGCCACCACCGGTGTACCGGTCACGGCACTGTCGACGATCTTGTCCTTGCTGACATAGTGGGCGAACCGCTCGTGGTCGCCGTCACCGTGGGACAGATCCGGCCGCGTGCCGGTCTCCTCGCGAACGTCGCTCTGGGGCAGGATTTGAGTACTCACGAGTGCCGAGTTTACGCTGCCGGGGCAAACCAGCTGGATCCGGCCGGAACCTGCGCCTGATCCCATGCCCCGCGTCAGCTGGCCCGGCCTCAGTTGAGCGCCGGATCGTCCGGATAAGTGGCTACGAGCGCCAGGACACCGCCTTGGCGGCGGAGAACGGCAGGCCAGAGCCGTTCTGGCTGCGTGAAGAACGCATCCGCTGGTTCGCCGGTGAGCAGATACCAGGCGCCCTCATCGATCTCTTCCTGGAGCTGACCGGGCCCCCAGCCCGCGTATCCGGCAAAGACCCGGAACGAGGTGACTCCTCCGGCGAGCAGCTCGGGGGGCGCCTCCAGGTCGACAAGCCCGATCCTGGACATCAGCGGGGAACCGTCCAGCGATCTCCACCCGACCGGTTCGGCCTCGCCCTGCGCCAGGGCCAGGGCCAGGGCACTGTTCGGTGCGACCGGCCCGCCCCTGAAGACCACCGAAGGGCCGGTGACCAGCTCCGTCCACGGCTCGAGTACCTGCCCGACCGGGACCTCGGTGGGCCGGTTCAGCACGACGCCGAGGGTCCCCTCCTCAGGCTCGTCCTCCACGATCAGGATGACGGTGCGCCTGAAGTTGGGGTCGCCGAGAAGCGGCGTGGCCACCAGCAGGCGGCCGCCCATGGATTCATCCTCCATATGACCATCATGCGGCACCACCAGCGCTCTGCGCTGAACGGCCGCCCTTATGGCGCTGCAGCAGCCGGGTCCGCGCGCGGCAGTACGCTTCAGGTGTGTCCAGTGCAAGCACCGCCCGGCCGGTGACACCGGCCGGGACCAGGCCCGGAGCAGGCGAGCATCCCGGGGGCGGGACGCTCATGCCGGCATCGTCCGAGCCTGCCGTGCCCGACATCGATGTGGCGCGGCTGCGCGTGGTGCTCTCCCGGCTGTCCCGGCGGCTTCGCAAGCATGAGCTGGCCGGGCTGACGCCGACCAAGCTCTCGGCGCTGGCGACGGTGTGGCGGTCAGGCCCGTTGCGCCTCGGTGACCTCGCCGCAGCTGAGCGGATTGCGCCTTCTACCCTGACGCGGCTGGTCAGCGCCCTTGAAGAGGCCGGTTATGTAGAACGGTGCGCGGTTCCAGGCGACGCGCGGGCCAGCACGCTGGCCATCACCCCAGGCGGCCGCGACGTACTGGAGCGCATCAGCCAGGAGAGCACCATCCTGCTACGGGACAGCTTGCTGACTCTCACGGCGGACCAACTGGCCGCCCTCGCGGCCGCGCTACCCACGCTTGAGCAGCTCGCTGACGCGCTGCCGCTCACCACTGACCGCCCGGAATCAGACCGGAGCTAACCCGCCTGGCCGTGGCGGATGCGCGGCGCCGGGCGCGAGGGAACACCTGCCGCGCTCGGGCAGACCGGGAGGAACCGGGCTGGATTCAGAACCGGGCTGGATTCAGAACAGCAGGCTGGACAAGGTCGCCCTGGCCTTGGTCACCCGTGGGTCCTTGGGCGGGAAGACGTCGAACAGGCCGAGCAGCCGCACCCGCGCCTGGTCCCGCTCTTCTCCCGAGGTCCGCCGGACGATTTCGAGAAGCCTGGCGAAACCCGCGTCCACCCGGCCCGTGGCCAGTTCGATGTCGGCTGCGCGCGCCTGGGACTCCACATCGTCAGGGCTGGCGTCGGCAGCCCGCCGAACCGCCGCCTGGTCATATGTGTTCACCCGCCTGATCAAGTCCACCTGAGCCAGGCCCATCGCCGCAACCGGATGCCCGGGCGTGGCGGCGAGCACTTTCTCGAACGCGGCAGCCGCGCCGTCAAGGTCGCCGCGTTCCATGGCCTGCTGTGCTTCGCCAAACGCCGCATCCGCCATGAAGGCACCCTGGTCAGAACCGTTCCGGGCGCCAGGCCCCGGTTCAGGCCCCGGTTGCCCAGGCCTCCGTTGCGCAGGCCCCGGTTGCGCAGGCCTCCGTTGCGCAGGCCCCGGTTGCGCAGGCCCCGGTTGCCCAGGCCCCGGTTGCGCAGGCCCCGGACGGCCAGGCGAGCCCTGCCCCGGGCCCGGCCGTGCCGGACCCGGCGGCGCCTGGCCGGGCCGGGCCTCGCCAGGGCGTGCCTGGCCCGGGCGCGTCTGACCGGGCCGGGTGTAGCCAGCCGGAGGACCGCCAGCCCTGGCCGCGCTGACCGCCGGGCCGGATCCGTCGTCCCCGTCGTCCCCGTCGTCGGCGGCACCAGCCTGATAGCCCGGCAGGCCAAGCTGCTCGGCGATCTGCATGACAACGCCGAGCCACTCGCGGACCTGCGCCTCCGGCATGGCGCCAAGGAAGACCTCCGCGATCTGCCCGGCCACCACGGCGACGACCATCGGAATGCTCTGTACCTGCAACGCGGCGCTCAGTTGCGGGTTGGCATCGACGTCTACCTTGGCGAGCACCCAGGCGCCATCCGCCTCGTCGGCGAGGCTCTCCAGCACCGGCCCGAGCTGCTTACACGGCCCGCACCACTCCGCCCACAGATCCAGGATCACCGGCACGCTTCGCGATCGCTCGATGACATCAGTGCTGAACGTATCGTCGGTTACCTCGATGACGTTCCCAGGCTGCTCGGCTGAGGTATCGCCGTCGCCAGGCGCCCTGGCCGCCTGCCGGCGCTGCGCGGCCTGCCGTGCGCCCAGGTCAACGGCTCCGTGAAGGGAGAAATCCCGCGGCTGCTGCTGCATGACTCCATCCTGCCGCATCTTCGGGACCGGCTAGGCACCATGCCCCCGCCAAGCGGCTCGGCCGCCGCGGCACGGTGAGCGGTGCTCTCCTTCGCTGAACGGCCCGTCCACACCTGGCCTCGCCGAGCCGGCGCAGCTGCCGGCCGGATAATGGGGCAATTTCACCACCAACCGCCATTCACGCGTGTCCTTACCGTAGCCGGGTCCCTTGACCTGGGCCACGTTCGCTGGCAACCTCTTTGTGGGATTCGGGAATCATCAAGGATGGTTTCAGCATGAGGCTGTGGGGGGTCACGCCTTTTCTTGCCGCTGCGCTGCTGGGCGGCGCGGGCACGCACCAGGCGCCGGTCCACGACGCCGTCCGCACCTCGGCCGCGTACCGGGCCGTGCACCAGGGGCCCGCACTACGCTCGGCCGGCGGCTCGGCTTCTGTCGCGCGTAAAGGCACCAAGAGCAACGCGACGACGACGCCCCCTTCGCTTGCCACGGCCACTGCTGTTCTCAACAGGATCAGCCCGGGTGAATGGCAGACGACGGTACTTGTGGACGGCGCCGGCACCCGCTGCCCGGGCCCGGCGCGCTACTGGCTGGAGACGACCGCACCAAATGGGACGTTCCGCGCGGCCAGCGCGGCCAGCGCGGGCGCTCGCCAGCAAGGTAGCCCGGTACTCTGCGACATAACGCTGACCTTCACCGGGCCGGCCCAGATTCCGGCGACCGCGACGCTGGTGCTCGCCGAGGGCGCCACGCCATCTTCCGCCGTACTGACCGTGGTACGTGTCGTCTCCTTGTCGGAGTACCTGCTTATACCAATCGCGGTAGGCGCAGGAATGGTACTTCTGCTGCTATTGTCAGTTCTGCAATTCGTGAAGAGCTATGGCCGCAAGGGCGACCAGCTCTCCCCTTTCGGCAGTGATTTCTGGAAGTCATCTATTTCCGCATCCGGAGCATGGACGGTAGGCGACAGCTGGGCAACCAACATTGTCGCGATCGTGGCCGTGCTGGGTACCATCCTCGGCATAACGTCAGCCGCGAACTCACTGTTTCCGGGCGTCGGGCTCGACAGGTTCGTAATACTCAACACGATAGCCGGCGGGATCGCGGCGGCGGCCCCGCTTGTCTTTGGCGTCCTGTATGCCAGATGGACCGCTAAGAACCCGGGCCTCACCGTCGACGCGCAGGTACGCCAGCCCGTCACCGCGTGCCTGGCCGGCACCTGTAGTGCCACCCTGCAGCCCGGCATTAGCCTCACGCTGCCGGGAAACGAGGTCAGGCGGCTGCGCCACCGTGCCGAGGTGATCCTGAAGAAGGGCGCACCGGTCCGTCCGGCCAGCCCGGGCCTATTCCGACTGGCCGGCGAGCCCGAGGCAACGTTGCCCAAGGGCAGTCTGATCACGCTGCCCAAAGGTGCCCGGATCAGGCTGCCAGGCGGCGAACAGCGGGCGCTGGCGGATGCAGTTTCCGCTCAGCTCGGGGCCGATGCTCAGGTCGTCCTCGGGCGACACCCCAGCGTGACTCCGCTGGACCGCATGGCGGCCGCGCTCCCGTCCGGCACGCTCGCGGTGAAGGTGACAAAAGACACCGAGATCGCGCTGCCCGAATTCCCGGCAGCGCAAGTGATGGCGGGAGCGACAGTCTCGCTCGCGGCCGCCGCGGTGGCTGCTTTCCGTGCGGACCCCGTGCTGGCGCTGGCTGATCAGAAGATCACGTTTCCTGGCGAGACGTTGGTCAGCTTCTCGCAGACAACTCCGGATGTGCTGGCGGGAACACTGGTCGCCGTGCCCGCGGCCGCGAGGGCCACCCTGGGCAAAGACGCCACGGCTACGCTCCCCGGCATCAAGCCGGGCCCGCGGCCGAAGGTCACGGCGCAGGCCGGCGCGGCGATCATAGCGGCGGGGGGCGCCGTCATCGAAACCATCAAGAGCCCCGCCCGGCCAGACGCCGCCGATGACCCCGGCCAGCAAAGCGCCCAGGTCGAGGCCGGCCACACTGTTCAAGTCCCGCCCGGAAGCGAATTCGCCATCCACGCGCTCGGGCCTATCGGATTGCCGGGCGGCTCCGATATCGTCGTGACCGGAAGCTGCATCATCGAGATCAGCGAGATCAGCGAGATCAGCGGGGCCGGCGGCACGCACATTGTCGCAGGCAGCGATATCGCTCCGCTGCCGCATGCCCTGCAGCCGGACAAGGCGCCGCCCCAGGACGATGTGACACTACGGCTGCCGGTCCGCATGACGGCGCACGTCAGCGCCAAGATCACCCCCGCCGATGCCGCGAATTTCGCTTTGCCGGCGCAGTCAACGGTACGGGCGCCCCGCAGGGCGCCCTTCACGCTGCCCGCTGACCTGCACATCGAGCTGCCGCAGAGCAGCAGCATGCTCGTCGCCAACATGTGCCTAGTGATGATCTCCGCGGTAGTCACGATCTTCGGTATCGGTGCCGAGATCGGCATAGCCGGCGTCCTCGCGGTCGATCTGTCCGATGCGAACGCGGCCGGCCGGTGGATCGCCTTCATCGCCTGCGTGATTATTGGCCTCTTCGTTCTGTACTACAGCACCACGGCCATCCGCACGCTCGCCGATCCCCAGCCGGGCTCGTCCATCAGCGCCAGGCCAGGCACGTCCTTCACCCTCTAGCGGCACTGCCTACGGTGCGGGAAAGAGGAATAACCAGGGACGGCGCCCAGCGGTGCTGGCACCGGCAGGCAAAGGTTTCGGCAGCCGCGATGTCTACCTGGTCAGCTCGCGGGCTGGCGGTGGCCGGCGCTGTCAATGAGCGCGGCCTCATGCAGCCCGTTTCGCCTGTGCCCCAGTTGCCGTGGCCTGAGCCACGGACCCATGTTCCGGCCCGCGAGATAGCGGGCCCGCGCATCAAGCCGCTGGAACTGGGCGGCGGCCCCACGAGCCGTAGCACCCGATAGCTACGTCTTGCGTAGCTACGTACGACGTAGTAGCTTCTCCGTATGCCATCAACCGGCCAGCCGGCCGGCCTGCGCCGGCCGAACGACCCGCCCGTTCTGGTTCTGACCAGTCTCGCCGGGGGCCCCAAGCACGGGCACGCCCTCGCGAAGGACATCAAGGAATTCGCCGGGGTGACGCTGGGGCCAGGCACCCTGTACGGCGCAATTGCCCGGCTCGAGGAGCGGGGCCTCATCGAGCCGCACGACAGCGAGGAACGGCGGCGCCCGTACCGGATCACCGCGGCCGGCTCGGCCGCCCTGGCCGGGGCGCTCAGCGACATGCGGCGGATCGTCAACGCGGGCGCGTCCCGCCTGGGGCTCGCCACGGGACAGCGGTGAGATCGTGACCGCCGACGGGCAGGCCCTACCTCCCGCATCCGTGCTGCCGGCCGGCGATCCGGCGCGGCCGGCGATCGGGCGCGCCATCTTCGGCACACTGCTGGCCGGGGGCGTTTTCTCCGTGTTTGCCGGCCCGGTCAAGCAAATCCCGGCGCTCTACGATCACGCTCCCTGGCTGAACGACCCGTTCGACACGGTCGTGTCGTTCGCGATGTTCTTCGTGCCGCTCATTACCGCCTGCTGCCTGGCGCGGGTGCCCTCGTGCCGGCGCTCCGAGCCGTTGCCGCTCGCGCGAGTGCAGGACCTGCTCCGCGGGTGCCGGATTGTGCTCGGCATGGTGGCGATAACGCTGCTGACCGAATGGGTCGGCGTTGCCGTCGGCGCCAACCGCCCCCAGTGGAACGGGGCAACCTGGCTGCAGGCCGGCCTGCTCGCACTCATGACAGTCCTGACCGTCAGGGCCATCGCCGGCCTGCGCCGGGTCCCGGCCCTTCCCTTCCCTAAAAGGGCAGCCGCGAGACCGGCGCCCGACTGGCTCACCGACGTCGCCGACGTCGCCGCAATGCAGAGCCGCTGGCTTGGCCCGCTGCGCGGGCCGGCCCTCAGCGCACTGAGCTGGACCGAGCGGCACCTGCTGGTCGTGGTGCACCGGCACCCGCTACGGTCCGCGGCAATCGCGGCCGCAGCGTTCGGCGCGGCGGCCGGCGGCAGGCAGGCGACCGCCGAAGGGTACAGCGCGCTGGCCGCGCTGCTCGTGATCACGCTGCTGAGCTGCGGCATGTTCGCCTTCCTGGTCGCGGCAGGGTCCTACATCGGGCTGGTCCGCGGCAGCGGCATGCTGGACGGCACCAGGCGCCGCGCGCTCGATGCGGGCGTGCTGACGTGCTTCGGCGTGCTGGCCGTCCTGGCATTCCGGAACTCGCTGTGGTGGGTCGTCGGCAGCAGCGCAGCCGCAGCGGGGATCGCGCAAACCTATGCGCTGCTCGGGCTTTCCGCGCTCGCGTTCTTCGTCGTGACATTCACCGTCGAGTCACTACGGCACTTCCACGCAAAGACTGCGCCATGACCTCGGGCTGGTAATCTCGCGGATCGCATCCGCTCGGCCAATAAGCCCTCGTGTCATCCAGGGCGCCCGGACTTTCGCGATCATGCTGAAAGACCCCGCCGATCCGGGTCAGCAGGTCCGTTGGCCTCGTGAACTGAACCTTACGAGTGAATTACATGCTCGGGGGCCCTGGCGGTATTCCTTGCACCGGCAGTTAGCATCGGACCGCCGCTGATAGAGGAATCACGCGATCAGAATACTGCGAGGCACCGCATGCTCCGCGTTACAGAAGAGAGGTCGATGTGCCCGGATCCGGGGTCGTGACGTCAAGGCCACGCCGGGCGCGCGTGCTGACCCTGCTGGCCGGAGCGGGAATCGTCAGCTCGATCCTGATCATGGTTGCCGCCTCGATAGTGCGCAGCAGCTGGATGTATCCCCCGATGGCCATACCGGCCGCCGGGCCGCCCTGGGACCTGCAGTCCGTGCACATGTCAGCCGCAGCGGCCACTGCCGCTCTGTGGCTCGCCACCATCCTCGGCGCGGGCGGCGTGACCGCCGGGCTGATGGCCGTCCAGAACGGTGCACGGCCGAGTGTCCGCGCGCTCCTCATCGCGGCCACGCTGGCGGTTGCCGCGCTAACCGTGCTGCCAGCGGCCGGGTCCACCGACGCCTTTGACTACGCGTCCTACGGGCGGATCCTTGCGCTCGGCCATAGCCCCTACATCATGACCCCTTACCACCTGCGACTGGCCCACAATGCCTTTGCCAGGTCCGTGCCGGTCACCTGGGATCACTACGTGAGTGTCTACGGGCCGCTCGCCACGATCGAGCAGTTCCTGGCGGCCAAGCTCGGCGGCGCATCCGCCGCCCGGATCGTCTTCTGGCTGAAACTGTGGGGCGCGGCCGCCTTCATCCTTGTCGCCGTCGTCATCGACCGGCTGCTCCGCTCCGACCCGGCCCGGCGGCTGCGGGCCCATCTGCTCTGGACGATCAATCCGCTGCTGCTCTGGGACCTGGTCGCGGCCGGTCACCTCGACGTGCTCGGCGCCGCAGCCGGGCTGCTGGGGCTGGTAATGCTGGGCGAGCAGTCGGCAGTGAACCGGCGTACCTACCTGCTGCGGGCGGCGGCCGCAGGCGCGCTCATCGGGGTCGCGGCCGACATAAAGATCAATTATGTGCTCTTCGGCCTGGCTCTGGCCTGGGCACTTCGCCGCGCTCCCGCCGCGCTGACAGCAGCCGCCGCCGCCGCGCTCGCTGTGCTGGTGTCCAGCTACGCAGGGTTCGGGCTGCCTGCTCTCGAGGCCCTGGCTGCCCGCCGGAACGGGACGACCGCGGATAGCTTCTACACTTTCTTCTTCTCCCCGAACTGGCGGCCGCATTTCGGGCTGATCGGGGCCGCCATCGTCATCGCCGTGGCGGTCCTGGCGCTGTGGCGCATGCCGGCCGGCCCGCCGGGCCTGCCGGCGGTCCGGCCCGCCGTCGCGCTCAGCGCTGCCTGGCTGTTCTTCTGGCCCTATCAGCTGCCCTGGTACGACGCAATGATCATCTGCGTGCTGGTGCCTTTCCCGGCTTCGCGACTCGACTGGCTGGTACTGGCCCGGCTGGCAGCGGGCACGATCCCCAACATTCCGGGAAACCCGAGTGCCCCTCCTGGCCTGATCGGCCACCTGCATCACGTCGCGGTGTGGGTGTACGCGCCGCTGGTCCTGCTCGCAGCGGCCATCGGCCTGGTGGCGCTCTGCCTGACCGGGCGCTGGTGGCCGCGCAAGCCCCCCGACGGGCCTGCAGGCACCGCGGCGCGGGAGCCTGCCGAAATGCTGCACCCGAGTACGAGCTGACACGACGCCGGAGCACCGCGGCTCGATACCGTCCCCAGGTAACATCGCCCTTGACGCGGCCGTGAGCGGCCACGCGATCACAAAGGCGCGATGAGCCGCCACATGGCCAGCGGTCCAGGGACGAGTTCAGTGTCGCTCCGGCAGGCCCTGGTGACGTTAAGGCCAGAACGGGCGCGCGTGCTGGCCCGGCTGGCATTGACCGGAATCGCCGGCTCGATCCTGATCATGGTCGCTGCGTCGACGGTGCGCAGCAGCTGGATGTCTCCCCCGATGGCCATGCCTGCCGCCGGACCGCCCTGGGGCCTGCAGTCCGTGCACGTACCGACCGGCGTGGTCACCGGCGCTCTCTGGCTGGCCGCCCTCCTGGGCGGGGCCGGCGTGGCAGCCGGGCTCGTAGCCGTCCGGAACGGGGCACGGCCGAGCGTCCGGGGGCTGCTCATCGCGGCCATGCTGGCGGTCGCCGCGCTGACCGTGCTACCGCCGGCCGGGTCCACCGACGCCTTTGACTACGCGTCCTACGGGCGGATTGTTGCGCTCGGCCATAGCCCGTATGTCATGACCCCCTCCTACCTGCGGCTGGCGCACAACGCGTTCGCCCGGTCCGTGCCGGGCGCCTGGGACCACAGCCCGAGCATTTACGGGCCGCTCGCGACGATCGTGCAGTTCCTGGCGGCCAGGCTCGGCGGCGCATCCGCCGCCCGGATCGTCTTCTGGCTGAAACTGTGGGCAGCGGGCGCCTTCATCCTTGTCACTGTCGTCATCGACCGGCTGCTGCGCGCCGACCCGGCCCGCCGCCTGCGGGCCCATCTGCTCTGGACGATCAATCCGCTGCTGCTCTGGGACCTGGTCGCGGCCGGCCATCTCGACGTGCTCGCCGCCGCGGCCGGACTGCTCGGACTGCTCGTGCTGGGCGAAGAGGCGGGACCGGCCCGCCGGCCGCGCCTGCTGCGCGCGCTCGCGGCGGGTGCGCTGATCGGGATCGCCGCGGACGTCAAGATCAATTACCTCCTCTTCGGCCTCGGCGTAGCCTGGGCGCTGCGCCGGGCGCCCGGCGCTGACAGCGGCCGGCGCAGCCACGCTCGGCGTACTGGTGCCGAGCTACGCGTGGTTCGGGGCGCCCGCTCTCCGCGCCCTGGTTGCCCGCCGCAACGGCACGAACCCGGACAGCTTCTATAGCTATTTCTTCTCCCCGCGCTGGCAGCCGCATTTCGGGCTGATAGCGACCGGCGCCGTCATCGTCGTGGCGGTCCTGGCGCTCTGGCGCCTGCCCGCCGGCGCGCCCGGCCGGCCGGCTATCCGGCCTGCCCTCGCGCTCAGCTGCGCCTGGCTGTTCTTCTGGCCCTATCAGCTGCCCTGGTACGACGCGATGATCATCTGCGTGCTGGTGTTCTTCCCTGCTTCACGGCTCGACTGGCTGGTGCTGGCCCGGCTGCCATCGCCACGATCTCGAGCATGCCCGGCAACCCAGGCCCTCCGGCTAGCTACGTCGGCCACTTGATCGTGTTCGTCCCCGTGCCGCTGATCCTGTTCGGCACCGCGACAGGCCTAGTCGTGCTCTGCGTGTCCAGACGATGGCAGCCGCGCCAGGCCGACGGGGCACCCGGCACCTCGACGCCGGTACCCGGAAATGCGACGCCGGTACCCGGCGAAATGCTGCGGCCAACTACGGGCTAGCGGTTTCGCACGCAGGCCGCGCCGTCATCCGGCAAGGCCTGCCCACTCACCATGCCCCGGTTCGGCCCGCGTGTCAGGCCGCCCAGTCCAGCCATGTGCCGTGCGGGTCCGCGAATGCGAGCGCCCGGCCGTCGCGGGCGAGCAGGAACGCCGACCTGCTTGCGGACGCGCTGGCACCCGGCAGGACACCGATACCGGCCAGGACGCGGGGACCCTCGTTGGATAGCCATACAGCGCTCAGCGCCCGCACAATGCCGGCGAATTGCCGGCGCTGGGCCTCGCTGACGTAGGCGAGGACCGCGGAATGGTAGATGACCAGGGTCGCGTCCTGCGGCGCTTCGCTTGCCAGTGCGGGCAGATCAGTGCGCAGGTCGCCGCGACGCACGAGCGGGGGGTCCCGCCGTGCCACAGCGATCGCGTCCGCCAGCCGCCCGGCACGGTCGGCATCCCCAGGCCACAGCAGGCACTCCAGCCAGCGCACGTCATCTGCATTACGGACGTCCAGCGGGTTGAGGTCGAGCCCGGCTCGCCACCGCACGTCTGGGACACGAGCGGGGAGCGGTACCGGGCCCCGTGGCTCGCACCGGAGCAGTGGTGCCAGCGGGTCAGTTCCGGTGATCCGGTGCCCCGCGTAATCATAGGAGTACCGGTCGGGCAGCAAGGTGAGCCCGGCGCTGGCGCCGACCTCAAGGAGCGCGAGAGGCTGCGGCAGCTCCGCCAGCGCGGGCAGCAGCGTGGCGCAACGTGCGGCCTCATTGGTCTGGGTGCGCCTGGCCAGCATGACCGCCCTCAGCTCAGGGCCCCGCTCGGCCACCAGCTTTCGCAGGGAGCCGGTCTCCGCCGGGCTGCCGAGCAGGTAGCATGCGCCGGCGAAGAGCAGGTTCGGCTGCTGTTTGTGCGGCGGCAGCGATTTCAGGAAGGTAATGATTGCCCGATCATCGGCCACCGCGGCCGCCAGTGCCTCGTACTGCGGGGACCGCCCCCGGGCCTCCAGCTGGGCAAACGCCCGGTAGTTGGCGGCAGTGCCGACTGCCGGATCGTGCCCCGTCATGGCCATGGCTGCCACGCTAGCACCGGGCGCAGCAGCAGACTCCGCAGCCAGGATCAGTGCACAGTGAGCCAATGGACGCGCAGCTCACAGTCAACGGCGACGAGTCACTGCTGGACCGCTGCTTCATCCTGGTGCCTCCTAAGTAATGGAGTTCGTGACAGACCTACCCGATTGCCCCGTTACTTCCACCGCGTGCGGCGATAGTGTCAAAGTGCGTCATTGCGGCAATGGAGGGGCAGCTTGGACGGTCAGCGGTACGGCGTGATTGTCGGCGTCAACGAATGCGGACCGACTGCACGAACACCGGTACTGCACTTTGCGGAGCACGACGCCCGGGCGCTCTACAACCAGCTGACCGATGAGGCGACGGGCACATTCGACGCTGCCGGCAGCTGCCTGCTGACCGGTAGGGCCGCTAGTACGGCAGCCGTGAAGGTGGCTCTCCGCGACGCGGCACTGGGCATGTCGCCGGCTGACGTACTGTTCGTGTACTTCGCCGGGCACGCGATCGTGTCGCCCTGGCTGCACTACAACGATCCCTACCTGGCCACTGCTGACCTGGACCCGGAGGCGCTGCGGACCGATCCGGACCGGGGCCTGCGGATGAGTTTCCTGCGGCGTGACGTATTCGAGGCCACTCCAGGGTCGTCCTTCCTCATCCTCGATACCTGTCACGCCCGGCCCCACCCGGATCTCGACCCGGCCGGCGCGGCACGGCGCGGCCTCAGCATGAGCGACGCTCTGCGCGAGACCCAGGTGGCGCATTCACTGGCCCACCACAGCGCGCTGTTCGGCTGCCCTCCGGACGAAGCGGCCCGGGAGTCCGCTGGGCTGCGTCACGGGGTGCTGACCCACTTTATGCTTCGGGGCCTCCAGGGTGACGCCGCCAACCGGGACGGCGACGTCACCTTCGAGGCGCTGGTCGACTACGTCCGGCGCCAGGACATACAGCCTGAGCCGGGTTCGGTGGTCCAGGGACGGGGACCCGCCACCGTACTGACGCGGTTTGGCGCCCGCACTGAACCCGTCCGGCTGCCGCGGAGCCCCACGACATCTCGCCCCGCACCTAGGCCGCTGGCCAACCCGCTCGAGACCCACCTCAGCACCGTGCAATTGCTTCTCGATCGGGTCTTCCGGTCCGGCGGCGATCTAACCGGAAACCTGGCCAGCCAGAAGGCCGCGGCGCGACTTGAGGTGTTACTGCATGCGGTCGACGCTACGGCCGCGGCCGAGGTCTGCCTGGGCACCGGCGCAGTACTCGCTTCGGCAGGGAGTCTTGGTGGCGAGGCACTTGACCGGCTGTTTCGCGACCGGATCACCGGCATTACCGACGGCAAGTCGGTACTCGGCTACACCTACCCCGGGACTGGCGAGCACGAACACCGGCAGCTCATCATCATGCTGCATCAGACGGCTGAACCAGCGTCCGCGCTTGTTCTGACGGACCCCGCGCCCGGCTTCCTCAACCTCGGCGAGCCACTCGCCACGATCCTGCACGTCTTGTGGGGGCTGCCGGCGACCAACGATCCGGTCGAGGCTGAGGTCCTTGTCCTTACCGCGCTGCGCTCACAATTCGGCCGGCTGCCGGTACAGCTCTACCTATCGTGCCTGGCCACCTACCGCCGGCTGCTGGACTCGCTCGTCATGGTCTTCGAGCCGGTGATGATTCTCAGTGCCGTACCGGAGATGATCGGCATTCACAGCTGGGAGGCACTGGCTCGCCGGGACACGATGGCCCGCCGGGCGCCAGTGGCCGCCCTGGCGATCCCGGAGAAATGGGGCGACACATTCGTCATCGAACGGGACACAGTCCTGGCAGCCAAGGCCATCACCGCCTATGCGCGGGCACACGCGCTGGGTCCATGGAACCACGACAACCCCAAGCCCGTATCGATCAACGTCTCGGTCCGGTCCCTGCTGAACGATGGCTACCAGCACGCGCTGGCCCAGGCGATCGCCGAAGCTGGCCTGGCGCCGCACACGGTGACCCTCGAGATCTCCGAACGCGATGCGATAGAGCCCCATCCGGATGAAGCCGAGCACTGGCAGCCGACGCCGATCGCGTATTTCCAGGCGCGCCTCAGCTACCTGGCCCGCACCTTGCACGTGAACTTCGCCGTCGACGACTTCGGCGTGGGGCACGCTTCACTTGACCGGGTGTCGAGCCTGGACCTGACAGAGATCAAGGTCGACCGGGCGATCCTGCACCACAGCATGGCCCTCAGCGAACTGGAGCTTGTCGTTCAGCTGGCCAACGAGGCGCTGAACCGGGGCAGTTCCGCGGCGCCGCGCGCTGTCGTCGTGGAGGGATTCGACGCCGAGTCGCCGGTAGCCCTGCGCGAGCTCTATTCCCGCGGGATCCGGTATGTGCAGGGCTACATCACCGAGGAGCCCGCATCGCCTTACTTGCGCCCGCTCAGCGAGGACGTTCGCCGCCGGGTCGCCGCGATGGTACGGATGTCACCGTGACTGACGCCCGCGACTGCACCGGGCGCCGTGACCCGCGCCCGGTGCGGAGGTCGCGATGGCTGCCTGGCTCAACAGGCTGGTGAGGGCGCGCGGACCGCCGGCCGGCTCTGGCCGCGGCGGACGGCGAACATGCGGGCGGCGGCCGGGCCTGGCGGCCCGATCCCCACGGCAGGCAATGCCGCCATGCCGCCTGGAGACAGCGACCGATTCGGTCGTCACTCCCAGCCCGAGCTCGGCGAGTACGAGTCAGAACGCGGGTGCCTCGAAGTAACCGCCCCACTCCTCGCGGAGGGCACCGCAGATCTCGCCAAGGGTCGACTCGGCGCGGGCTGCGTCCAGCATGGCCGGGATCATGTTCGCCCCGGACCTCGCGGCCTCGAGCATCTCGGCTAGCGCGGCATCGACCGCCGCCTGATCACGGGCCACGCGCCGGTCCGCAAGCTCACGCACTTGGGCCCGTTCCACTTCGTGGCTGACCCGCAGGATCTCCACCGGCTGGCCGATAGTCTCCGGATAGCAGTTGACGCCGACCACCCGCTTGTCGCCCTTCTCCACTTTCTGCTGGTAGGAGAAGGCAGCCTCGGCGATCTCGGCCATGAACCAGCCGTCCTCGATGCCCCGCAGGATACCGCCGGTCATGGCGGAGTCCGGGCTCATCGCCTTGATCCGGGCGAAGATCTGCTCCGCCTCGGCCTCGAGCCGGTCGGTGAGCGCCTCCAGGTACCAGGAGCCGCCGAGCGGATCGGCGACATTGGCCACGCCAGTCTCTTCCATGATCACCTGCTGGGTGCGCAGCGCGATCTCGGCCGCTCGCTCGCTCGGCAGCGCGAGCACCTCATCCAGCGCGTTGGTGTGCAGCGAGTTGGTGCCGCCCAGTACCGCGGCCAGCGCCTCGATCGCGGTCCTGACGACGTTGTTGTCGGGCTGCTGCGCAGTCAGCGAGACGCCGGCCGTCTGGGTGTGGAACCGCAGCCACTGGGCGCGCTCGGTGCGAGCGCCGTAGACGTCGCGCAGCCACCGGGCCCAGATCCGGCGCGCCGCCCTGAACTTCGCGATCTCCTCGAAGAAGTCGATGTGGGCGTCGAAGAAGAAGGACAGGCCCGGCGCGAACTCCTCGATATCAAGCCCGCGCGCCAGCCCGAGTTCCACGTAGGCGAACCCGTCGGCGAGCGTGAACGCGAGTTCCTGCGCGGCCGTCGATCCAGCCTCCCTGATGTGGTAGCCGGAGACCGACAGCGGCTTATAGTCCGGGATCTCCCGGGCGCAGTACTCCATGAGGTCGCCGATCAGGCGCAGGTGCGGCGCAGGCGGGAAGAGCCACTCCTTCTGCGCGATGTACTCCTTGAAAATGTCGGTCTGCAAGGTGCCGTTCAGTTTCGCGACGTCAGCGCCCTGGCGCTGGGCGGCCGCCAGGTACATGCAGAACACCGGAACCGCCGGGCCGCTGATCGTCATCGACGTAGTGATATCGGCCAGCGGGATGCCGGAGAACAGCGTGTCCATGTCGGCCGCCGAGTCGATCGCCACGCCGCAGTGCCCGACCTCCCCGGACGCGTGCGGCTCATCGGAGTCGCGGCCCATCAGCGTCGGCATGTCGAACGCCACCGATAGCCCGCCGCCACCGCCGCGCAGCAGCATCTTGTACCGCTCGTTGGTCTGGGTCGCGTTGCCGAACCCGGAGAACTGCCGGATGGTCCACGCCCTGCCCCGGTACCCGCCGGGATACAAGCCGCGGGTGAACGGGTACTCCCCCGGCCAGCCGATCCGCTCGAACCCGGGCACCACGCCGCCGTCCGGCGGCCCGTACACAGGGTCAACCGCCAGCCCTGACAGTGTGGTGAAGTCCGCGTTCCTGACCCGGGACGCGTCGTAGCGCCGCTGCCAGCGCTGCCTGCCCTCGCCGGGGTCGCCCGCCGCGCCGCGTGAGTTCATGCGTTCCTCCGGTGACCGCCCCGACCAGATACTAGGACGTCCTACTATTCCCTCCGCTCAGTGTATGCGGCCTGGCCACGTCGGAAAAAGACCGCCGGCGCCCCCATCATCTGGGCGTCCTGACCAGCCACGCGGACAGGCGCCGGCAGCGCCCGGTGCCGCCGGTTGCCGCCCCGCCAGGAAGGAAAGGGCAGCCGGTGCCGGGGCGGCTGGTACCTCGCGCGGCCAGGGCGGAAAAGGTGCGCCGATGCCCAACCACCGGGCGATGTGCGGCGTCTCATAGAGTGCCTGGGCGAGCAGCGGCTTCGCCGCCCGTGCCGCCCGGGCGGCACGGGGCTCAGCCAGCCGGACCTTGACGCGCCGAATGTGTGGTACAACCAATGCAATATCGCGCAGGCGACGTGGGCCGCGGGGCGGTCCTCGGGGCGGTCCTCGGGGACGTCGTGATCATGCAGGGACCGTGGACCACGCCGCCTGTGCCGGCGGCGCGGCAAGGGAGCTCCGTGGGCAGGCTCCGGGTTGCCGACCGCGAGGCGGCGGAAGAACTCTTCAATGCCTGCTATCCGCGGCTCGCAGGCTGGGTGCGGCGGCTGGTGGACGACGACGAGACAGCGCACGAGATCGCGTCCGAGGCATTCACCCGGCTGCTGGCCAGATGGACCGCGCTGGAGAGCCCGCAGAGCTACCTTTACATGATCGCGACCAACCTGGTGCGCGACCACTGGCGCAAGGCTGGCCGGGAACGCCGGGCGATCAGCAGCCTGACGGCCGCGGCGCCAGCCGACCCCGTCTATCAGCCGGTGCAGGACGTCGACGTCAGGGCGCTGATCGAGGCGCTGCCCGCGAAACTGCGCAGCGCGTTCCTGCTGCATTACTACGCTGGCTTTGGCGTCCGGGAGGTCGCGGCCATGCTGGGCCGGCCAGAAGGGACGATCAAGGCGGACCTGTATCACGCGCGCAGCCGCCTGAAGGCAGCCATCGGAGACGCCGGTGACTGATCCAGAGCGGCAGATCGAGACCTGGCTGCAGTCCGAGGTGGAGCCGCTGGCGCCGCAGCCGGGGACATTCGGCCGGATCAGCAAGCAGGCCCGCAGGCGCAAGGCCGGCCGCGCGCTGATGTCGGCAGCCGGTGCCGTGATCGTGGTCGCGGCCGCGGTGGCGCTGCCCCGGGCCGCCGCGACCTTACTGCACGGCGGCGGCAGCCCGGCCGCACGCCAGGTCGCGGCCGGCCCGGCCCGGCCCACGAGATCAGCCGCGCGCAGTCAGCCGCGCGCGACGCGGGGCGGCGGCCACCCGGCGTCGCAGGCCGAGACCCCGGCACCCTCGGGCTCATCGTCCCTGTCGCCCGGTGGCTCAGGGCAACCCGTACCGGCCAACTTCCAGCCCACCTCGGTCACCTTCATCGGCCAGGAGATAGGCGCGGTGATCGGCCAGGCCGGCACCCCTGACCGGTGCGCCACCCGCTACTGCACATCGCTGGCAGGCACCTCGAACTACGGCGCGAGCTGGTACGGCGTCAGCGCACCGCTTACCGGCGCGCCGCGCGGCGCCACTGGCGTGAGCCAGATCCGCTTCCTCAATAGCGATGGCTGGGCTTTCGGCCCGCAGCTGTGGGTCAGCCATGACAGCGGCGGCCACTGGCGGCAGGAACAGACCTCCGGGCTGAGAGTCACCGGCCTGGAGACGGCGGGCAACCGTGCCTTCGCGCTCCTCGCCAGCTGCGGTGGCGACGGCGCGGCGTACGGAGCGCACTGCGACAGCTTCTCGCTGTACTCATCGGCCGCCGGCAGTGACCAGTGGCTGCCGGTTCCCGGACCGGCGCATAACCTGGCGCTTCCCGGGCCGCCAGGCGGTCAGCCGGCGTCCGCGAGCCTGCTGCTGGCGGGCGGCCTGGCTGGGGGCGCCGGGTATCTGCTCGCGCCGTCTGGACAGCTCTATAGCGGCCCGCTTACCGGTGCGGCCTGGGAGCCGGTCGGCCCGGCTGCCTGCGCACCGGGAAAGCCAGGACTATCCGGCCAGCCGGCCGGCGGCCTGCTCGCCGCCGGATCAGGCCAGTTCCTGGAGGTGTGCCCGAGCCAGCCCAGCAGCGGCGGCTCGCAGGTCAAGATCGTCTACGCCTCTTCCGATGGCGGCAAGAGGTGGCGGGCGGCCGGCCACGCCCCCGCCACTGGAATCGCGACGTCCCTGGCCGCGGCGCAGGGAAACCTGGTCGTGCTTGCTACCACCGCAGGGCTGGACGTCTCCGCTGACGACGGCGCCACCTGGACCCAGGCTGAGACCGGGCCGCCGGGCACCCGCGCCGGACTGCAGGGCTTCGGCTATGTCGGCATGACCAGCCAGCTCCGGGGCGTGGCGGTGCCCGCCGATCCCCAGCTGCATGAGGTCTACATCACCACCGATGGGGGCACGAGCTGGCGGCCGTCGCCGGTCAGTGCTCCGTGAGACAGGCCGCAGCGAATCAGTGTTCGGTGAAGTCGCCCGCGGCTACCCGCAGCCGGCGCAGCATGCCGAACATCTCCGCGAGCTGTCCCTCGTCGTAACCGCTCATCCCGAAGTCAGCGGCCATCAGGTCGGCAGTCGCGCGGTCCACGACCGCCCGGCCGGCTCCGGTGATCTCGGCGAGCGTGCCGCGGCCATCGCGCGGGTTGGGCCGGCGCACGACCAGGCTGCCCTGCTCCAGCCGGTTAATGATGTTGGTGACGCTGGTCGGATGGACCATCAGCCGCTCGCCGATCAGCCGCAGCGGCAGCGCGCCCGCTCTGCTGAACCGCAGCAGCACCAGCGCCTCGTACCTGGGGAACGTCAGCCCGTGCGGCCGCAGCAGCGCGTCGAGCTCGGCGAGCAGGATCTGCTGGGCGCGCATGATGGAGGTGACCGCCGCCATCGCGCGGGAATCCCCGAATGCGTGTTCCCATATGTCCGCGGCGCGGGCGATGGGATCAAACGGCAGATCCAGCGGCTTACGCACAGCCACAACGTACCGGTATCCGGTGCACCGGGCCCGCCGGGCGGGCCAGCCACGCCCCCGATTGCTGCCTGATCGCCGGCCAGCTGATTACAATGCGTTATATTGCCTGCTGGGAAACCATGTGACCGAGCAGAATCGGGGGATGATGTGCGGTCAGCTCAGGCTGTCATGGCCATGCCCCCAGTGCTTGCCGCTGGGGTCGGCGTGCGGCACGGGTGGACATGGGCGCTGCGTACCGCAAGTTTCCGGATGGACTCGCCGGTTCTCGGCAGGACGGGTTTCGGCATCGCGATCAACCGGCGAAGCTCGGCCGCTGCCATAGTTGATCTCCTGGCCGGGCTTGCCCCGCCCAGTTACGGCGAGCTGCGGGTGCTGGGCGAGGACATGGGAACGGCGGACGGCCGGGCATCGGTCCGGCGCCGGGTCGGGGTCGCGCGCAGGACCGCCCGGCCGCGGCCGGCCTTCCGGGTTCGCGGGCTGATCGAGCACTCCGCCCGGCTGGCGAGGCTGCCCGGCTGTGACCCGCACCTGCTGACCGCCGGCATCATCGACAGGCTCGGCCTCACGCCGTGGGCCGACGTCCAGCTGCGGGCCGTGCCTGAGGTGATCGTCCGGCGGGTCCGGCTGGCCGCGGCGGCCGTGCACGAGCCCGAATTGCTCATCCTGGACAGCCTGCTCGATGATCTCGGGCCGGCCGACGCGGCGGCCCTCGCGGCCGGCATCCGCGACCTGGGGCGGGATACCGCGATCGTGGCCACCGGATGCAGCGCCCGCGCACTGGCCCTGGCCTGCGACGAGGTGCTGTCGATGGCCGACGGGATCATCGTCAGGCCGTGACGCGCGCGCTCGCCGCGCTCCGGTCGCGGCCGCCCTTTCGGCCCGCCTGGCCCGCTGCCGTAGGCTGCGGGCGTGGACTGGAGCTTGCTGGACTGCGGGCGGTCCGGGCATGTGACCTATGCGCCCGATGAGCCAGCGCTGCGCGACCGCCTGAGTGCCCGCACGTCCGGCGGGACTGCCTGGCGCTGCCTGCGCTGCGGCACCTTCGTGACCGGCGACCCCGACCGCACCGGCCCGGCCGGCGAAGCACCCAGGGTACGCCGCGGGGATCAGGTGCGCAGCGCGCTCATCCTGCGGATCTTCGCGATCGAGCGGTTCCTCCGGGCGCTGCTCCTCGGGGTCGCCGCCTACGTGGTCTGGCGGTTCCAGTACCGCCGCAGCTCGATCGAAGAGGCGTTCGACCGCGACCTTCCGCTGGTGCGGACGCTGTTCAAGCAGCTCGGCTTCGACATTGACCACTCAAAGCTTGTCGGCCTCATCAAGCACGCGCTGACATTGAGCAACGGATCGATCCGGGTGCTGGCCGGGGGCCTGGCCATTTACGCGGTGATCGAGCTGATCGAGGGCACCGGCCTGTGGCTGACCAAGCGCTGGGGCGAGTACTTCGCGATGGTGGCCACCTCGGTCGGGCTGCCGCTTGAGATCTATGACCTGACCACGAAGATCACCGTGACCCGGGTCCTCTTCTTCGCCGTCAACCTGGCCCTGGTCCTGTACCTGGTGCTCACGAAGCGGCTGCTTGGCGTGCGCGGAGGCAAGCGGGCGTACGAGGCCAGGCTCCGCAGCGAGTCGATCATGGATGCCGCGATCGCCGACGTGTCCGCCAGCCGGGTCACCGCTGCCGCCGGCCCGGCTACCGGACCGGCCGCCGGGCCCGCTCTAGCCGCGGACACGGCCGCACTGGCGCCGGACCGGCCCATCGCGCCGGGTTAATACGCGGTTCGGTCCGGCCCGCCGCCAGGCAAGCCGCCCAGCACGGCTGGTGACTACGCGGTGTCAGCCGTCGCTCGGCCCGGCGGCGAGGCTGGCAGCCTTTGTTGTGAGGTAGTGCTGTTCACGGAGGTTCGTGGCGGCCGCGGCCGCGGCCGCGAAGCTGGCGATCGCGGCTGCGGGGTCGCCGGCCAGCTCGAGCAGATGGGCACGCACGGACAGCAGGCGGTGATGGTCGCCGAGCCGCTCGCTCAGGCCGTCGAGTAGCGCGAGGCCGGCGCTCGGCCCGTGGACCATGGCGGCGGCCACGGCCTTGTTGAGGGTCGCCATCGGATTGCCGGTCATCCGTTCGAGAAGTCCGTAGAGGGACAGGATCTCCGGCCAGTTGGTGTCGGCGTGGCGGGCAGCCTGGTCGTGGACAGCCCCGATGGCGGCCTGCACCTGGTACTCGCCCAGCTGCCCGCGGTGCAGGGCCGCGGTGATGAGCCCCACGCCCTCGGCAATGAGGGCCCGGTCCCAGCGGGCGCGATCCTGGTCGGCGAGGGGAACCAGTTCGCCGTCGGCACGGGTGCGCGCCGGGCGCCGGGCCTCGGTGAGCAGCATGAGGGCGAGCAGCCCGGCCACCTCGGGGTCCCCGGGCAGGCCGGCCCGCACGCCGCGGGCCAGCCGGATGGCCTCGCCGGAGAGGTCGGTCCGGGTCAGGTCGGGGCCGCTGCTGGTGGCGTAGCCCTCGTTAAACAGCAGGTAGAGGACGTGCAGCACCGATCGCAGGCGCTCGGTGCGGTTGCCAGGACCGGGCATCGCGAAGGGCTCACCTGACGCTCTGAGCTTGGCCTTGGCCCGGCTGATCCGCTGGGCCATGGTCGCCTCGGGCACCAGGAACGCGGCGGCGATCTCCCGGGTGGTCAGGCCGCCCACCGCCCGCAGGGTGAGCGGGATCGCGGTCGCCGGGGTCAGCGACGGGTGGCAGCACATGAACGCCAGGACCAGCGTGTCGTCCTGCCCCGACACCGGCTCGGGGCCGGCGAGCGACCAGGAGGCAGCCAGGACCTCGCGGCGCCGGCGAGCGCCGTCGCGGCGGTACTGGTCGGTGATCCGGCGCGAGGCCGCCCGGATGAGCCACGCGAGCGGGTCGTCAGGCTCGCCGTCCATTGGCCACCTGGTGGCGGCAGTGATCAGCGCCTCCTGTACGGCATCCTCAGCATCGGCAAAGTTGCCGTAGCGGCGGACCACGGCACCGAGGGCCCGCGGCGCCAGCTCACGCAGCGGGCCCTCGGTGCTCACGGCGCTGGTCACACCTCAGGACCGGGCGCGCTCAGCACCTGGCGCACCTCGATGGGCTGGCGGATCGCCACCCCGTCCGGCCCGGGAGCCGCCGACGCCTGCGCGGCGATCTCGATGGCGCGCTCGGCCGTCTCGACGTCCACGAGCCGGTAGCCGGCCAGCAGCTCCTTGGACTCGGGGAACGGGCCGTCAGTGATCACCGGGGCACCGGCCCCGTCGGATACCACGAATCTGGCCAGCTCGGGACCCGCCAGCCCCTGCGCGTCAACCAGCTCACCGCGTTCGGTGAGCTGGCTGTTCAGCGCATGCTGGAACTCGATGTGCGCATTGATATCCCCGGGGGACCACGCCGTCATCGGCGGGCAATCCGACTCGACCTGTCCGTAGTTCTGCATCAGCATGAAGCGCATCGCTCCGTCCTTCCTCGTCAGGCGGCGCCCGATGGGGCCGTTCACCCCGAAGACGAAGCCGCGACCGGATCCTCGACATGAGCCCGGCATAGCTGGCCCAAGGAGGGTGCCGGGCCAGATCAATCCGATTCTGCCGTCTTCTTGAGCGCGGCGAGAGTCACGGGGATGCCGCGATGCGCAGCCTCGATGCGATCAGCGATCTGGGCCTGGGCGTCGTCGCCGAACCGCTCACGGAACCTGGCGATGCCGTCGGGGAGGAACTCCCATGACTCGGTTACCTGCGTGCCCCCGTCAACGGGGGTGAAGGTGTAGCCCCAGCGCGCAAAGGTGCCGTTCACGGCGAACGCGAACTCCCGGCCGCGCTGCGCCGCCACGACCTCCGAGCGCGTCTCCCAGGTCCGCTCAGGCCGCTCATTCCGCCCGGTGAACCAGGCACCGACCCTGGGGCTGTCGCCGTCGTCCCACCAGCACGCCTTGCAGACGGGGCTCCATTCGCCCATCCGGGTCACGTCGCAGACCATGTCGTAGAGAGATTCCGCCGAACGCGCGACGACGATCGACTCTGAGTAGCTCAGATTGCTCATGCCCACAGTATTCAACGCCGCCGGCCGGCCCGGCCCAGGCGGCTGGCCCGGCAATACGGGGGACGCCTCAGCCGCTGATGAGCTGGTCGGCCGCTGAGTACGCGTCCAGTGCACCGCGGGCGACCAGGCTCGCCAGCTCGTCCAGCCTGTCGTCACCGGGAAGCCCGCCCATCCGGGCGCGCAGGGTGGTCACCGCGATGGCCGAGACCTCCTCCCGGGCCCGCCGCTGGCGGCGCACCTCGCGCTGCCCGGACTCGGCCAGCCACGACCAGTGCCGCTCCAGCCGGGTAACGAGGTCATCGATCCCCTCGCCGGAGGTGGCTGACATGGCCACGATCGGCGGCTTCCACTCTCCTTTCGCATAACGCGCCATCGCCAGCATCGACCGCAGGTCCCTGATCGCCTCGTGCGCACCAGGCCGGTCGGTCTTGTTCACCACGAAGATGTCGGCGATCTCCAGGATGCCGGCCTTGGCCGCCTGGATCGAGTCGCCCATCCCCGGCGCGACGACCACCAGTGTGGAATCGGCCTCCGACGCGATCTCCACCTCAGCCTGGCCGACCCCGACAGTCTCGATCATGATCAGGTCGAAGCCGGCCGCGTCCAGGATCCGGACCGCCTGCGGCGTCGTCCATGACAGGCCACCAAGATGCCCGCGGCTGGCCATCGACCTGATAAACACGCCGTCATCGGTAGCGTGCGCCTGCATCCTGACCCGGTCCCCGAGCAGCGCGCCCCCGCTGAACGGCGAGGTCGGGTCGACCGCGAGCACGCCCACCCGCATTCCCCTGGACCGGTAGGCGGCGATCAGCGCGCCGGTCACCGTCGACTTGCCGACGCCCGGCGACCCGGTCAGCCCGACAATCCGGGCCTGGCCGACCAGCGGGGCGATCGCCGCCATGATCGGGCGCAGCTCCGGCGCCGCGTTCTCGACCAGAGACACCAGCCTCGCCAGCGACCGCGGATCCCCGGCCCTGGCCGCGCCGATCAGGGCGTCCGGGTCGGCAAGCGCGGCGTCCCGCCGCCCCGGCCGCAGCGACGACCGGAGCTCAGCCACGGCCCGGCGGCACCCGCAGCAGCAGCGCGGCGCCCTGGCCGCCGCCGCCGCAGAGCGCGGCCACGCCCAGGCCGCCGCCGCGCCGGCGCAGCTCGCAGGTGAGATGCAGGGCGAGCCTGGCACCGGATGCGCCGAGCGGGTGCCCGATCGCGATCGCGCCGCCGCTGATGTTCACCTTTTCCGGACCGACGCCGAGGTCGCGCATGGACTGGATCGCCACCGCCGCGAATGCCTCGTTGATCTCGATCAGGTCCAGGTCGGCAACCGACAGCCCGGCCTTGCGCAGCGCGTGGGAGATCGCACCGGAGGGCTGCGACTGCAGCGAGTTGTCCGGGCCTGCGACGTTGCCATGCGCGCCGATCTCGGCCAGCACCGGCGCGCCGGCCGCGGCAGCAGCTTCCGCCGAGGCCACGACCACGGCGCAGGCGCCATCGGAGATCGGCGATGAGGAGCCCGCCGTGATAGTACCGTCGGCGCCGAACGCCGGGCGGAGCCTGCTCAGGACGTCAACCGAAGTGTCGGCCCGGACGCTCTCGTCGGTGTCGAAGATCACCGGCTCGCCGCGCCGCTGTTTCACGGCCACCCCGACGATCTCATCGGCGAGCAGGCCGTTCTTCATCGCCTCCGCAGCCCGCTGGTGCGACCTCGCGGCGAACTCGTCCTGCTCCGCCCGGCCGATGTCCAGCCGGGCGTTGTGCCGCTCGGTCGACTCGCCCATCGAGACGTGGTCGAACGGGTCGGTCAGGCCGTCGCACGCCATTGCGTCGAGCAGCTCAGCCGAGCCGTACCTGATACCGCGCCGTGCCCCGGGCAGCAAATGCGGTGCCTGCGTCATCGACTCCATCCCGCCGGCCACCACGATGTCGAACTCGCCGGCCCTGATCAGCTGTGCCGCGAGCGCAATCGCGTCGAGCCCGGACAGGCAGACCTTGTTGATCGTCAGCGACGGGACTGTCATCGGGATCCCCCCGGCGACCGCCGCCTGCCTGGACGGTATCTGGCCTGCGCCGGCTTGCAGCACATGACCCATGATCACGTAATCCACCTGGCCGCCCGAGACGGCCGCGCGCTCGAGCGCCGCCTTGATCACGATGCCGCCGAGGTCGGTGGCACTGAAATCGCTGAGCGAGCCGAGCATCCGCCCGAAGGCCGTCCGGGCACCGCCGATTATCACCGCTTCACGCATGCCTGAAACGATACCCATGAACCGAAACGACGACCGGAGGGAGACCGCGATGCTGACCCGCATCGATCATGTGGGGATTGCCTGCCGGGATCTTGGCGAGGCTGTCGCTCGCTACCAATCGGCCTTCGGGCTGATCCTGGTAAGTCAGGAGATTCACGAGGAACAGGGTGTCAAGGAAGCGATGCTCCAGGTGGCAGACGCTCCGGCGGGTACCTCCTATGTCCAGCTCCTGGAGCCGCTCGGGCCAGACACGCCAGTCGGCCGCTTCCTTGCCCGGCGCGGCGAGGGACTGCACCACGTTGGCTACGGTGTGACGGACATCTCAGCCGCGCTGGCCTCCGTCGGCGCCACCGGGGTGAGGCTGATCGACGCCAGGCCGCGCCACGGGTCGATGGGCGCATCGATCGCGTTCCTGCATCCGGCCGATCTGGGCGGCGTCCTGACCGAACTAGTTCAGGCCCCGGATCGTTCTCCGGAGCGGAAGTGAACAGAGCCATTTACCCAGAAAGCCGGATCTACGCCATCAGCGAGCGCGAACGTACCGCCAAGCACCCAGCAGGGGAGTACGCTCGCTACACACCGGGCGAGTTAACTTGCGTGTCGGCAGGGCTGGCGGCGGGAATGACGCGACGCCGGTCTGTGCGGGCTGGAGCGCAGGCAATCGCCCGGGCGTGCGTATCCCCTCCCCCCGGTCTACACAGGATTAGGCGACATGCAGCCCGACATCGATGCCCAGCTCAGCACCTTCTTCGAGGAAACCCCGCAGCGCGAGTTCTCGCGGATCATGCGTGGCTACGACCCGCACCAGGTCAACGAGACCCTGAAGCAGCTCGACAACGACGTGCGCCAGCACCGCGACAATGCCCAGGCGCTCCAGCGGGAGCTGGCTGACGCCCACCGCCAGATCCAGGAGCAGGAACGGCCCACCTACTCCGGACTCGGGTCACGGATCGAGCAGCTACTGCGGCTGGCCGAGGAACAGGCCACGGAGATCCTGCAGGAGGCGCGCTCCGCGGCCAACGAGTTCAACGCGTCGGCCAAGGTCGAGGCAGCCGAGGCCCGTGCGGCGGCCGAGAACGAAGCGGCCGAGCTGCGGGCCAACGCCAAGCGCGAGACCGACGACCTGCGGTCATCGGCGGAGCGCGAGGCCGACGCGATCAAGACGAGCGCGCGGCGCGAGGCCGACGAGTTGACCTCGACCACCGAGCGCGAGGTGGCCACATTCCGCGCCACCGCCGACCACGAGGTCGCCGAGAAGCGGGCCGCGATCGAGCGGGACATCGCCAAGCTGCGGACCACCACCGAGCGGGAAGTGGCCCAGCTCAAGGCGTCCTCGAAGCGGGAGCGGGACGAGATCCTCACCACCTCCAAGCGCCAGGCTGACGAGATGCGCAGCCAGGCGCAGCGGATCCTGGAGGAGAGCGAGGCGCAGCGGGCCCAGGCCGAGGCCGAGTTCGACATCCAGCTCGCCTCCAGGCGCGAGGAGGCCGAGCGGCAGGAGGCCGAGCGCCTGGCCGCGGCACAGGCCGCCACCCAGAAGATGGTCTCGGAGGCCGAGCAGCGCGCGGCCACCGCTGAGCAGCGGGCCAGCAAGGCCAGTGCCCAGGCGGAGCAGACCCGGCGCGACGCCGACCAGCACTCCAGGCAGCTGGTCAGCAACGCCAAGAAGAACGCTGACCAGATCGTCACGCAGGCCAAGGCGCAAGCCGACCAGCTCCTCGCCGACACCAAGTCCGAGGCCGAGCGGCACCGCAGCTCCGCGCAGCGGCACGTCGACGAGCTGAACAAGCAGAAGGAGAGCGTCGCCGCTCACCTCGCGCAGATCAGCCAGCTGCTGGGCGGCCAGATGCCAGGTCTGTCCGACGCGCTCAAGACGCCCGCCCCCGCCGTATCGGCACCCGCCGCCAAGGCCGTGACCGCCGCGCCGCCGGCTGACGTACCGTCCCGCCCCAGCAATGGCGCGCCAGCCGCGGCAGCCGCGGCAGCGCCCGCTGCGCCGGCCGCCCGGCCGGCGGCCGGTGCAGGGGTCGGCGGCCAGCATGCTGACGGTAAGCCGGCCAATGGCACGGTGACGTCCGCTAAGCACCCGGGCGGCGCCAGGTCAGCTGACGGCGACGAGAAGGAATGGTGGACGGAGTAGCGCCTCCGCCGGACTGGAAAAGGCACGCCGCAGGGCGCGGCGTGCCTTTTCCAGTAGGCGCGGTGGCCCTGCGCAGAATGGATCCCGGCCGCCGGTGAGCGCGGGGGTCACGCTGTGGTCACCTCAGTTGCCGTCGGGCCACGAGTGCCGGATCACCCGGTAAGGCAGCGTGCCTTCCATGGCGACTGCGGCGTAGAACCCCCGCGGCGCGGGGACGTCGCGGACCAGGTAAGGGCCGGGCAGCGGACCGCCCGGATCGTGGATGATCAGCTGGCCGGAGCCGCGCGCCGGAAGCCGCAGGCCCGGTAGCAGGCGGCCACCAGTGACCTTCACACAGGCCTCCTTCCTGGTCCATAGCCGCGTGAATCGGCTGACCTGCCCGGCGGGCCCGCTCGCCGCCATGACGAACCTTGCTTCCGCCGGCGGGTAAAACCGCTGGGACACGCGGGTCACATCGACACCAGCCGGGCGGCGCTGCACGTCCACGCCAACTCGCCGGCGGCTGGTCAGCGCCAGCGCCGCGAGCCCGCCTGAATGGGACAGGCTGACCTGCACGCCGGTCCAGGGCCCGGCGAGTTCAGGCTTGCCGTGCGGCCCGCGCCGCCAGCGCAGCTGAGCGGGCGGTGCGCCGAGATGACTGCCGATGATGACCCGGGCGGCGCCGTGGGCGGCGACGTACCTGCGGCGGTGGCTGGCCGCCAGCAGCGCGCCGGCCCGCTGCCGCTCAGCTTCGTCCAGCAGGGTCTCCAGGCCTGCGAGGACCTCATCGGGCAGGTCAGTGCGGATCAGCCAGACGTCGGCCGCGTCGCCGGTCACGGCGCTCGTCTCGCGGACGGCGGGAAGGCCGCGGGCCCGTCCTTGGCCGGCCAGCGCCCGGAGCCAGGGCAACCCGGCCGCATTATGGATGGATCGTCTGGCCGCCGTCGACGATCAGTACCTGGCCGGTCATGTAGGACGAGGCCGCGCTGGCGAGGAAAACGGCGGGCCCGGCCATCTCCGCCGCCGTCCCCCACCGCCGCATCGGTACCGACGCCACCGCGGCCCGTCCGGCGTCCGGGTCGTCCCGCAGCTTCCTGTTCAGGTCGGTGGCGGTCCAGCCCGGGCAGAGCGCGTTGACCCGGACGCCTTCGCCGCCCCACTCCACGGCGAGGGTCTTGGTCAGCGAGATAAGGCCGGCCTTGGCGGCGCCGTAGGGCGCCAGGAACGGCGACGACATCACCCCCGCCACCGATGCGACATTGATGACTGAGCCCTGGCGGCGCTCCAGCAGGTGGCCGGCGAACGCGTGGCAGACGTACACGGCCGAGCCGAGGTTCAGCCGGATCAGCTTGTCCCAGCCCGCCAGCCGCAGGTCGCGGAAGGCGACCATGAAGTCCGACCCGCCCGCGTTATTGACCACGATGTCCACGTAGCCGAGCGCGTCGATCGCGCCGGCCACCGCGTCGGCCACCGCCTCCTGGCTGGTGACGTCGGCCGGGATCACGAAGGCCTTGCGGCCGAGCGCCGTGATGTCCGCCGCAGTCCGTTCGAGCCCGTCCTCGCTCCGCGCCACCAGCGCGACGTCGGCTCCGGCACCGGCCAGCGCCACCGCGACAGACCGGCCGATCCCGCGAGACGCACCGGTGACGAACGCGTTCTTGCCTGTCAGGTCGAAGTGATTCACGGTCAGTCCTTCCATTCGGCGGGCAGCGGCAATGCGGCTGGGTTGACGCGGCGCACGATCTCATTCAGCACGATACGGACATACGGCTCACCGACCCAAAGATGGCTGGCCTGCTCCCCCACGACAAGCTCGGCCTGCGGCACCCGCGCGAATCGTGCCCGCGCCTCATCCGGCCGCAGGTAGTCGTCGAAGTCGGGGACCAGGACCAGGAGCGGCCGGCCGGACGCCGCCCAGCCGTCCAGGTCCGCATCGGACGCCCGGCGCAGCGGGGGCGACACCAGGATCGCCCCTTCGATCTCCGCGACGTTGCCCCACCTGAGCGCGAGTTCCGTGCCGAACGACCAGCCGAGCAGCCACCGGCGCGGAAGCCCGGCCGCCACGCAGTAGTCGATGGCGGCGGCGAGATCGTAGCGTTCCGTTTCACCCAACCCGAACTCGCCGTCGCTGGTTCCGTGGTCTGACGCAGCGCCGCGGGTGTTGAACCTGAGCACCGCGAGATCGGCGAGCGCAGGGAGCCGGTAGGACGCCTTGCGCAGGAGGTGGCTATCCATCATGCCGCCCGCGGTGGGCAGCGGGTGCAGGCAGACCAGTGTCGCGGCCGGGGCCCGCCCGCTGGGCAGCGCGAGCTCGCCGACCAGGTTCAGGCCGTCGGCGGTGTGCAGCGTGATCGGCTCACGGACGGCCGGCAGCACGGTGCTCGCCGTTATTCTCCTCATGCCTGCCTCACCGGTGTGTCGTCGGCCCGGGACCGCTGCGGCGTGGCCGCCGCTGCCAGCACGAATTGTGCCAGTGCCTGCGCTCGGCCGGGCCAGGGGCCTGTTCCGGCCAGACCACCATGTGCGGCGTTCCCGGGATGATCTCCTGGTCACAGCCCGGGCAGCGGTACGTCTTGGCGGCCGCGGCGCCGGGAACCCGGCGGACCACCCAGACGCCGTCCGGCCACTCCTGCTCTTGCGGCGGCCCCAGCCGGGCCGTCGGCTCGGACCCGTCGCCCCCTGGCTGCGGGCGGGGGGCAGGCCCCGGCGCACGCCTGCCGCCGCGCCGCGGCCTGGGCGGCAGCTCAGCGGGGCGGCGGCGGGCCTTGCGCGGGCTCACGGGCTCGGCAGCGGTTAGCGGAAAGCCAGGCCGGCCGCCGCGTGCTCGGCCAGCAGCGGGGCTGGCGCGAAGGCGGGATCCCCGTATCGCCGGTACATCTGCGTCAGCACGGTGAGCACGTAGCCGAGGCCGGCCTGGTCGAGCAGCTGCAGCGGGCCGCGCGGGTAGCCGCAGCCCAGCGTCATCGCCGCGTCGATGTCGGCTGCGGACGCATGGCCGTCCTGCACCATCCGGACAGCATCGTTCAGGTGCGGGCACAGTAGTGCGCCGGCCAGGAACCCGGGCCGGTCCTTGCACCGGACGACGGTATGCCCGAGACTGCCCGCCAGGGCAGCCGCGGCCTCGACCGCGCCGGGTGCCGACATCGGCGTAACGATGAGCTCGATGAGCTGGTCGCCGGCGAGGTGCAGGCCGACCGCGTCGGCGGGCCGCCCGGTGGCCAGCGCCGCGTCGAGCACGTCGGTACCCGGTTCCTTCGCAAGCACGATGACCAGCCCGCTGCCGTGCGGGTCAGCGGCGACCGGCCAGCCTGCCGCCTCGATCATCTCCGCGAGCCGCATCCCCGGACCCGCCGCCGCGCCGACCAGCGTCACAGGGCCGGGGACGGCGACGCGATCATCGTTAAGGACGGTGTCAGAATCAGGCCGCCGCGCCCGCTCCTTCGTCTCGTAGTCGTAGAACCCCCGGCCGGCCTTACGGCCGGTCAGGCCGGCTTCGACCAGCCTTCGCAGCATCGGGGCGGCGGCGAAGCGCGGGCCGCCGAACTCGCCGGAGAGCACCTCGAGTACCGACAGCGAGGTGTCCAGGCCGATGAGGTCGAGCAGGGCGAGCGGCCCCATCGGCAGCCCGATCCCCGCCGTGGCGGCTGCGTCGATGTCTTCCCTGGTGGCGTAGCCGGTCTCCAGCAGCCGCACCGCATGATTGAGGTAGGGCAGCAGGAGCGCATTCGCGACGAACCCGGCCCGGTCGGCGACCTGGACGGGCGTCTTGCCGAGCCGCCGGACCAGCTCCGTCAGGACCTGGCTCGTTGCCGGCGCGGTGCGCACCGTGGTGATCACCTCGACCAGCCGCATGACCTGGGCCGGGTTGAAGAAGTGCAGGCCAGCGACCCGGCCCGGCCGCCTCGTGGCCGCCGCGATCGCGGTGACCGAGAGCGAGGAGGTGTTGGTCGCCAAGATCGCCTCCGGCCGGCACGCCTGGTCAAGCTCGGCGAACACCTGGCGCTTGATCTCCATTCGCTCGGGCACCCCCTCGACGACCAGGCCGGCGGCTGCCGCCGCGCCAAGCCGATCGGCCGGCCGGACCCGGGCCAGGACTGCTGCCTTCTCCTGCTCGGTGAGCTTTCCCCTGGCCACGGCCTTGCCGAGGGACCGGTCCAGGGTCGCCATGCCCCGCTCCAGGGCGCCTGGATCCACGTCGATCGCGACCACCGCCAATCCGGCCCTGGCGAACACCTCGACGATTCCCGCGCCCATCGTGCCGAGCCCGATGACCGCCACCTCGCGTATCTCCATGGCCGTGAGATTACCGCCGGCTGCCGGGCGGCCCGCCATCGCCCGGTGCACGCTAGTCTCGGTTCGGTGACGCCCGCCCGGCTACGTCACGGCGGTAGCCACAACGCGGGGCCTGGATGGGCCTGCAGGCCGTTCCGCGGGCCACGACACGGGCAGCAAACGATGGAACAGAGCGTTCGACAGGGGCCTGGAATGAAGTCGCTCGGCGTCAGCGGCGCGTGGATCTTCACGCCGCTCATCTATCCGGACAACCGGGGTTCTTTTCATGAATGGTTCCGCGGTGCCGAGTTCTTCGACGATCTTGGCTACCGCTTTGAGCTTGCCCAGGCGAACTGCTCGGTGTCGCGCCGCGGCGTGATCCGCGGCATCCACTTCGCGGACGTCCCGCCCGGACAGGCGAAGTACGTCGTCTGCGTCAGCGGCGCCATCCTCGACGTCATCGTCGACCTCCGGGTCGGATCGCCCACCTACGGGCGCTGGGAGGCGGTGCAGCTCGATGACGAGAGCCGCTGCGCGGCATTCATTTCTGCGGGACTCGGACACGCCTTCGTAGCGCTGAGCCCCGAAGCCACCGTGATGTACCTGTGCTCAGCCCCCTACGCTCCCGGCCTCGAGCATGGCGTCCATCCGCTCGACCCGGCGATCGGCATTGGCTGGCCGGCCGGCATCCAGCCGGTGCTATCCGAGAAGGATGCCGCCGCCCCGGCGCTCGACGAGGCGGAGCGCGCCGGGCTGCTCCCTGGCTATGACGTCTGCATGGCGTTCGCGGCGGGACTGCGCGAGCCCGCGGGGACCGGACAGGACGGGGCGGCCGCACCGCCCCGTCAGCCCGGCGATGCGGCAGGCTGACCGGCGGCTGCGGCGCCGGCGGTCAGCGGCGGCGCGGGACGGGCGCGATCGGCAGGCTCGCCGGTGTGCTCCGTTTCGGCTGCTACCAGGGCCGGCAGCGCCTGGCTCAGCGCCAGCTGCCAGTCCCGGATGGGCGCGACACCGGCCCTGGCCCACCCGTGGTGGCGCAGGACGCTGTAGGCCGGCCGCGGCGCCGGGCGTTGCAGCGCGCTGCTGTCCGTCGCCCTGACCCTGGCCGGGTCCGCGCCGAGCTGGCGGAACACCTCGCGGGCCAGGCCGCACCAGGTGGTCTCGCCTGAACTGGTCGCGTGGTAGATGCCGGGCGGCGCCCCGGCCTCGATCAGCGCGATGATCTGATGAGCCACATCAACCGTCCAGGTCGGCTGGCCGTGCTGGTCATCCGCCACGTCCAGCTCGGGCCGCTGCCGCTCAAGCCTGATCATCGTCCGGACGAAATTCGGGCCGTGGGCGCCATAGAGCCAGGCGGTCCGCACCACGTACCCGCGATCGGGAAGCTGGCTCAGCACGGCCTGTTCCCCGGCCAGCTTGGTGCGCCCGTAAGCACTCCGCGGCGCCGGGATGCCGTCCTCCGGATACGGCCGTTGCGCTGTCCCGTCGAACACGTAGTCAGTGGACAGCTGGACGAGGCGCGCGCCACCGGACGCGCACGCGGCGGCGAGGGCGGCCGGGCCGCCGCCGTTGACCGCGAGCGCCGCATCCTCGTGCGCCTCGGCGGCGTCGACCGCCGTCCAGGCAGCGCAATTGACGACAATGTCCGGCCGCAGCTGCCCGGCCGCGGCACGGACGGCGGCGACGTCCGTTATGTCGAGTTCACCGCGGTCCAGGCCGGTGGCCTGGGCGCCGTCACGCCGCAGCCGGGCCAGCAGGTCGTGTCCGAGCATCCCCTCCGCGCCAGTGATCAGCCACCGGCTCACGGCGCGTCCGCCGGGCCGGCCGGCGCGGCTTTCAGTGGCTCCCACCAGCTGCGGTTCTCCTCATACCAGCGGACGGTCGCCTTCAGCGCATCAGCGAACGGGCTAGCCGGCGCGTACCCCATCCCCCGCAGCAACGAGTCATCCAGCGAATAGCGCCAGTCATGACCCTTACGGTCCTGCACATAGCAGACCCGCTCCCACCCCGCCCCGCACGCCTCCAGCAGCGCCTGCGTCAGCTCCCGGTTACTCAGCTCCGCATCACCATTGACGTGATACACCGCCCCGCCCCGGCCTCGCTCCGCCACCAGCTGGATACCCCGGCAATGATCATCCACATGCACCCACCCCCGCACATTGCCGCCATCCCCGTACAACGGCACCTGCAGCCCATCCAGCAGATTCGTCACGAACAACGGGATCACCTTCTCCGGAAACTGATACGGGCCGTAGTTGTTACAGCACCGTGTGACGCTCACGTTCAGCCCATGCGTCCGCGCATAAGCCAGCGCCATCAAATCCCCGCCCGCCTTCGCCGCCGCATACGGCGAATTCGGCGACAACGGCGCATCCTCCGCCCACGACCCCCCCGCCACGCTCCCGTACACCTCATCAGTGGACACCTGCACCACCCGCGGCGTCCCCGCCGTCAGGCACGCATCCATCAGCACCTGGCAGCCCGCCACATTCGCCGCCACAAATGCCCCCGCCCCGGCAATCGACCGGTCCACATGAGTCTCCGCAGCGAAATTCACCACCAGATCATGCCCCGGCACCACCCCCGCCAGCAGCCCCTCATCACAAATATCCCCCCGCACGAACTCCAGCCGCCCGCAACCCGACACCGGCCCCAGATTCGCCAGATTCCCCGCATACGTGAGCTTGTCCAGCACCGTCACACGCGCATCCCCGAAACCCCGATAACCCCCCGACAACATCGTCCGCACATAATGCGACCCGATAAAACCAGCACCACCCGTCACCAGAACCCTCATCACCACGGCGCCCGCACCCCAGTCCCCCGGGGAACCGCGCCCACCCCCCTCCGCCTCGACACCAGCCAGCCGTCACCTCACGAACTGATCTGCACCCTACTGTGATCACCAAGAACGAGCCGATGCGCCTTCGGAACCTTTGGCGCCGTAGTGACCTCCACATCGTGGCCGATCAGGGACGCCTCGATCCGGCGGACTCCGTGGATCGATGCCCCGCGCAGCATGATGGAGTACTCGATCTCGCTGTCGACGATGGCGCACTCCGGCGCGACGGAGGTGAACGGGCCGACGTAGGAGTCGGTCACGGTGGTGCCGGCGCCGATGATGACGGGACCGACGATGCGCGACCCCGTCACCTGGGCCCTGTCCTCGATCACCACCCGCCCGATCAGCTCGCTGGCATCATCAACCGTGCCATCCTGCGCCGGCTGCACGCTCTCCAGCACCAGCCGGTTGACCTCGAGCATGTCGGCGACATTGCCGGTGTCCTTCCAGTACCCGGAAATGAGCGTGGAATGCACCGGGTGGCCAGCGTCGATCAGCCACTGAATCGCCTCGGTGATCTCCAGCTCGCCCCGCCGTGACGGCCTGAGATTCCGGACCGCCTCATGGATAGCCGGCGTGAACATGTAGACGCCGACGAGCGCCAGGTCGCTCTTGGGGTGCTCGGGCTTCTCCTCGAGGCGGACGACCTGACCGGCGCCGTCCAGCTCCGCCACGCCGAACTCCCGCGGGTCAGGCACCTGGGTCAGCATGATCTGCGCGTCCGGCCGGGCCGAGCGGAACTCCTCGACCAGCGGGCTGATGCCGCCGACGATGAAGTTGTCACCCAGGTACATGACGAAGTCGTCGTCGGCAAGGAAATCGCCCGCCACCAGCACCGCGTGGGCCAGGCCCAGCGGTGCCTCCTGGCTGATGTAGGTGGCCTTGATGCCGAGCGCGGAGCCATCGCCCACGGCCGCCTCGATCGCGGCAGCCGTGTCTCCGACAACCAGGCCGACGTCAGTGATGCCAGCGTCCCTGATGGCCTCAAGACCGTAGAAGAGCACGGGCTTGTTGGCGACAGGCAGCAGCTGCTTAGCCGAGGTGTAGGTGATCGGCCGGAGCCGGGTTCCGGCACCCCCGGCCAGGACCAGAGCCTTCATGCTGGCGAACCTAGCGTGCCCCGGCCGTGGGGCGACAGCGAACCGGACAAGAGCCGACACTGCCCGAAGCCTGATCATGATCTGCCCGGTCCGGCAAATGCCCACATCAGCCCATGCATCCGGGCATGAGCCGGCGCGATCAGCCGGTAGCCTTCCGAAGACTCTCGACGAGGGCTACGGCTATGCCTCTCGCGAGCCGGGCAGCGCGGCCAGCAGGCCGGCGCTCCGCACGCTGCTCAGCTCCTCCGGCCGGGAACGAAACCAGTCCACCGTCCGGCGCACGCCGTCCTCGAGGCGGATCTCCGGTTCCCACCCGAGTATGCGGCGGGCGCGGCTGATGAGCGGGCGGCGGCGGGTGGGATCGTCGGCCGGGAGCGGCCGGAGCTCGATCAGCGAGGAAGACCCGGTGACCCGGAGCACCAGCTGAGCGAAGTCGGCGACAGTGAGCTCCTCGGGGTTGCCCAGGTTCACCGGCCCGGGCTCGGCGCAGTCGATCATGGCGATGGCGCCCCGGACGAGATCGTCGACATACTGGAAGCTGCGCGTCTGGCTGCCGTCCCCGTAGATCGTGAGCGGCTCGCCGACCAGCGCTTGGGTGATGAAGTTCGTCACGATCCGGCCGTCGGAAGCGCTCATCCGCGGCCCGTAGGTATTGAAGATGCGGATGATGCCGGTGTTCAGGCCGCGCTCCCGCCGGTAGGCGGACGTGATTGCCTCGGCGAACCGCTTCGCCTCGTCGTACACGCTGCGCGGGCCGATCGGGTTGACGTTGCCCCAGTACTCCTCCGGCTGCGGGTGCATGGCCGCATCGCCGTAGACCTCGCTGGTGGAGGCGAGCAGGAACCGTGATCCGTCGCGCTCGGCTACCCGCAAGGCGTTTTCGGTACCCCTGCTGCCGACCGCCAGGGTCTCCAGGGCGAGCCGCCGGTACTGCGGCGGCGAGGCCGGGCTGGCCAGGTGCGCGACAACGTCGAACGGGCCCGCGACGTCCAGTCCTGCGGCCACGTCAGCTTTGGCGAACTGGAAGCCCGGCAGGCCGAGCAGGTGCGCGATGTTCTCGGCGCGGCCGGTGGCGAGGTTGTCGACGCACACCACGGCGTCGCCCCGGGTGAGGAGCACCTCGCACAGATGAGAGCCGATAAAACCAGCCCCGCCGGTCACAAGAATCCGCATGCCCGTCCTTTACCCCAGCTCACATGCGGTATTAGCCATCTCGGTCGGCTCCCCGCCACGCACGCCAAGACCGCGTACCGACCATCCGGCAGCGCGCCAGCGATCCAGCGGCAGCGCATTGCGCGCGTCGAGCAGACATGGCCGTCGTACGACAGCCCGGAGCGCGGCCGGGTCAAGCTCCTGGTACTGCGGCCACTCGGTGAGGTGCAGCACGATGTCGGCATCCTCGCACGCCTTCTGCACGTCCGGCGCGTAGTCGAGGTCGGGCCAGACCGCCCTGGCGTTGTCGGTCGCCTTGGGATCGTGCACGCAGACGCGGGCACCCTCCCGCTGCACGGTGACTGCGACATCCAGCGCCGGCGAGTCGCGCACGTCATCGGTATTCGGCTTGAATGCAGCCCCGAGCACCGCTACGTTGCAGCCCTCCAGAGAGCCGCCCGCCAGCTCCGTGGCCAGCTCGACGGCCCGGGCGCGGCGCCTGGTATTGATCACATCGATCTCTCGCAGGAAGTGCAGCGATTCGGCCACGCCGAGCTCGCTCCCCCTGGCCAGCAGGGCACGCACGTCCTTCGGCAGGCAGCCACCGCCGTACCCGAGTCCGGCGTACAGGCCGCGCCGGCCGATCCGGTCGTCGTAGCCGAGCGCCGTGGCCAGCGTCACGACATCAGCCCCGGCCACGTCACACAGGTCGGCCATCGCGTTGATGAACGAGATCTTGGTGGCCAGGAAGGCGTTCGCCGAGACCTTGACCAGCTCCGCAGTAGCCAGATCGGTGCAGATGTACGGCGTGCCCGCATCCAGCAGGGGCGCGTACACCTGGCGCAGGGTGGCGTCGGCGGTAGCGGACGTGACGCCCGCGACCAGCCGGTCCGGGCGCAGGGTGTCCTGCACCGCGAAGCCCTCGCGCAGGAACTCCGGATTCCACGCCAGCTCCGCGTCCGGGCCCTTCGGCGCCAGCTCAGCGAGCCGCCCGGCCAGCCGGGCGGCCGTGCCGACCGGGACAGTGGACTTGCCCGCGATCAGGCAGCTGCTCGTGAGATATGGCGCGAGCCCGTCGATCACCGCCTCGATGGCGCTGGTGTCGGCGGCCAGCGAGCCGGGCAGCTGGGGCGTCCCCACGCAGATGAAATGCACCTCGCCGAACCTGGCCGCATCAGCCAGGGAGCCGCCGAAGCGCAGCGTGCCCGATCCAAGCCCGCGAGCCAGCAGCTCGTCCAGTCCTGGCTCGAAGAACGGCGCCCGGCCCTGCGCCAGCACGCCGATCCGGCGCGGGTCCGAGTCCACCCCGAGCACATCGTGGCCGATCGCGGCCATGCACGCGGCATGCACAGCGCCCAGGTATCCAGTGCCGATGACGCTGATGCGCACGATGCGCCCCTCCTTGTATGAACGGCAAGCCCCGCATGCTACCCGCGGTAGCTGACGGATGGAGATGCTGCAAGCCCCACGAGCCAGGACCCGCCAGGACCCTCGCCATCCCGTACGGGATGTGGACCTGCAAGCGTCCTTGAGGGCCGGCGCCAGCTGCGTCCCTATTATCCACGGTCCTGATGGGCATAGCTGCGCAACCGTCCAGATGAGGGCCGGCCTCGATACAGGTTTTAATAGCTGCATACCTTCTGATGGCCGATGTGTACCACCAAACCGGCTGAACTATACCGTAACGGACGATGTGCGCTGAGCGTCAAGCGGTGACGGCGGCCGGCCCGGCTTTCAGTGGCTCCCGCGCCTGGCTGGCGCCCGCTAGCCGCTTCGAGCGGCTGTCACCGCGTGGCGGTGATCATCAGATGCCAGCCGATGGCCCGGCCGAGCCGGCGCCGGACGCCGAGCGGCGGCTTCGTGGTGAGCGGCCCGAAGCCGTAGGTGAACGGGTAGTCCGAGTGGACTTCGACGTTCGAGAAATCGCGGAACAGCTTGCGGACGCCGCTGCGGCTGAAGGTATAGACGACCGGGCAGTGGTCCTTCCTGTCGTTCGGCGACTCATAAGGCAGCCGCAGCGCCCGGTGCGCGAGGTTGACCAGCGAGTCCCGGTGGTAAAGCATCACGTATGCCGTCCCGCCGGGCCGCAGGACCCGGTGCACCTCCGCCACGGACCGTTCGATGTCCGGGGTGTGGTGGAGCACGCCGAACGAGTAGACGGCGTCGAAGCTCTCGTCGGGGAAAGCGAGTCCCTCGGCGTTTCCCAGCCGGAAGTCGATCGTGACCCCGCGGTGCGCGGCGAACTGCGTGGCCACCGCAAGGGCATTCTCCGTCAGGTCGACCGCCGTCACCTGGAAGCCCCGCTTTGCCAGCTGGATGCTGTCGACGCCGATGCCGCAGCCGACCTCGAGCAGGCTCTGGCCCGCACCGTCCATCGACGCGAAGAGCTCGGGCAGGTGATAGTGCGTGCTGTACCTGCGCTCCTCGATCTCGTCGAAATACGAGCCTGAGGCCCTCTCGGCGGCGGTGTAGTACTCGTTGTTGATGTGTGACTGCCAGAAGTCACGGACGGTGTCAACTGTGCTGCCCCGCTGGGGTTTCATGACGTCATGCTCCTTCGACGGCGGCGCGACGAGCTGGCACGGCCTGGCCCTGAGCGAACGTCTCAAGCCACGTCTCGACGCCGATCATCTGCCAGAGCATGAAGTAGTGCCAGCGCAGGCGCTGGTGGGGCGCTGCTTTGAGCACAGCCCGGACGAACTCGGGATTGAAGATACCGGATCGCCGGAGCCGGTCCGGCGACAGCTTCTCCCGGACCATCGGTCCTAGGTCCTTCTGGTACTGCTCGACGGGATCGAAAGTGAATCCCCATTTCGGCTTGCGCAGCACACGGTCGGGAAGCACCCCGGTCAGCGAGTCCTTGAGCAGTCCCTTGGGGCCGCTGCCGAAGCGCACGCCGTCCGGGATGCGGGCGGCGAACCGGACCAGTTCGAGGTCGAGCAGCGGAACGCGGGACTCCACGGAGTGCGCCATCGACATGGTGTCCTCGTTATGCAGGAGGTCGCACACCATCTTGGTCGCGAACTCGGCCCGCAGGGCCTGGCTCTCCAGTGGCCGTTCGTCGTCGAAGTGAGGGCCGTAGTCCGCCCAGGCGGGCAGCTCGAGCCGACCGAGGAAATCGGGGGTGTACACGCGCTTGAGTAGCGCGGGGTTGAAGTCCCAGGCATTGCGGAGCAGCAGGTAGTTGCGGGCCCCGTCGCCACCGGCGGCAAGCCACTCGAGCTTGCGGGTGGCCAGGTCGAGTCCCGGCCGGCCCAATCCCGCGGCCCGCCGCGCCGCCCAGTTCAAGGATGGCGCCAGGGCGCGGACCGCGGTGCCGGGCCCCCCGCTCCGGAGCCTGCGGGTGCGCAGCATGTGGGCGTAGAAGTCGTAGCCGGCGAACAGCTCGTCACCGCCGAGCCCCGACAGCACCACCGACACGTGCTCGCCGATGAACCGGTGCAGCAGGTACAGCTGCAACGAGTTGACCTTGGGCTCCTCGGTGTGCCAGATGGCATCGGCCAGGTGAGCGAGGGCCGGCTCGTGCAGCACCACCTCCTGGTGCTCGGTACCGAAGGCGCGCGCTACGAAGCGGGCGTCGGCGGTCTCATCGGTGGGCTCGCCGAAGCCGAGGCTGAAGGTCTTGATCGGCCCGCTCGTAGTGCGCCGGAGCATGGCCACGATGGAACTCGAATCGATGCCGCCCGACAGCGAGACACCGACCGGCACGTCCGAGATGAGCTGGCGCTTGACCGCTTCCTCGTAATGAAACCGGATTCCCTCCATCCAGTCGTCGCGGCTCATGCTCCCGTCCGGCGTCCAGTCGATGGCCGTGTACGGGAACAGCCGGGCCCGCCCTTCGGCGAACTCGAGGACGTGTCCCGGTGGCACGCGCTTGATGTCCCGGAAGAACGTCAGGTGCCCGGGGACGTAGCGGACGTTCATCGAAAGATGCAGGCTCGCCTCGTCGAGCTCAGCCGGGACGAGCCCGCTCGCGAGCACCGCCTTGGCTTCGGAGCCGAACGCCAGCATGCCGTCCCGGATCGAGTACACCAGCGGCTTCACCCCGAGCGGGTCCCGGACCAGGAAGAGCTTGCGGCGCGATCGGTCGAACAGGGCGAAGGAAAAGATCCCGTTGAGCCGGGCCGCGAAGGCGATCCCCTCGTCCTCGTAGAGATGAGGCAGGATCTCAGTGTCGCAATGGGTACTCAGCCGGTGACCGCGTGCCAGCACAGCGTCACGAAGCTGGGGGTAGTTGTAGATCTCGCCGTTGTAGACGACGATCACTGAGCCATCTTCGTTGGCCATCGGCTGAGAGCCGCCCGGCACGTCCTGGATCGCCAGCCTGCGGTTGCCGAGGTGAACGCCCTCGCCGCTGTAGAAGCCGTCGCCGTCGGGTCCGCGGTGGGCGATCATGTCGGTCATGGCCCGGACAAGCTCTTCGTCCCCGAAGCCCGACGTACCTGCTATCCCGCACACGGCAGTTACCGGTCCCTGCTGAGCGTCATCGGGCTGAGCGTCATCGGGCACCCGCGAAGGAGGTCTCGAAGTAGTCGGTCATCCACGCGGTGACATCGATCTTCTCGTCCAGGAGACGCTGCCGCGCTGCCTGCCACGCGAGCGCAGGCTTCGCGAGTATCTCGTCAATGGCGGACAGGGCCATGTCGTACTGGTTCTCGGTGAAGTGCCGGACGAGGCCGTACCGCCGCTCCTCGTCGTCGGTGTATCCCCGTCCGGTGGTCGCGATGAACACCGCCGGCACCCCCAGCACTGCCGCCTCCGAAGACATCGTGGCCGACTCTCCCACCACGAGCCGGGCGTGGGCGATCAGGTGGTGGATCTGCTCCACGGGCCCCCTGACGGCGAGGTCGGCGAGGTCAGGGGTCAGGGGCGCCTCGGCGGAGATGAGTACTCGCCCGCGGCGCTGGAGCAACTCGATCAGGTGCCGCTTCTGCTTGACCGACAGGCCGCGTTCCTGGCGGTCGTGGACGGCCTGCCAGGACACGAACCGCACGATCGAGTAGGGCTCGTCAGGGCGGACTCCGAACTCGGCGAGCACCGCGGGATCCGGCTGGAAGCGATTCGGATGGAGATAGGCGAGCTCGTGGTACCCGGCGTACTGCGGATGGCGTCCCCGGACCTTGCCCTGGTAGCAGTCCGGCGTGCACACGCTGTACGCGAGCGGGTACACGAGCCGGTTGGTCTGCACGGCGAACTCGGTGTCATAGAACACCACCGCCGGGACCCTCCGCAGGGCGCCCGCCAGCGCGATCGACGGGCCCATGATCCCCGTCATGACGTCCGGCTTGAACGAGCGCATGACCTTCATGAGCCGCGGCGTGCGCTGGGCCATCTCGACGGCGAGGCCGGCGCCGCTCATCTGCCGCGAGATCTGCTGGTAAGGAAGGTCGAACGCCCGCAAGAGCTCGACGGACCTGTCCTTGTCACGGGCGGTGATGCACACCTCGTGCCCGCGGGCCTCCATCTCGGCATGGAAGTTCCGGAAGAAGTGGACATGCGCGGGGTGCAGGATGTCGATGAGGACGCGCATGCGATCAGGCGACCTTGCCGGATGCGGTGGCCAGCGGTCGCTGCGCCACGGCCAGGACGCCGGCCCCCCAGCGCGGCCGGGAGAACTTCCCGAAGTAAGAGAGCGCGAGCAGCAGCGGGAACACCGCGGCATATTGCAGCTTGCGGCGCTGATCGGCACCGGTAATCAGGTAGGAGATGTTGTTGGTGAACGTCTCCAGCATCCCGTACGTGTAGTGGTGGGCCGTCACCTGGAACCCGGCGTCCTGAAGCTTGCCCACCAGCTGGTCGGCCTTATATCCAGGCCGGACGTGGCCGGGGACGTCGAAGTTGACCCGGCGGCCGAACAGGATCCACCGCCGGTCGTAGCCGGGGACGTGGACCACGAGCCGTCCGCCCGGGCGCAGCGCGTGCAGCAGCGTGCGCATCGCCTCGATGTCGTCTTCGACATGCTCGAGGTTGTCGACGCTCACGACCATGTCGAACTCGCCGGAGAAGCCGAGCTTCGTGACATCACCCTCCTGGAAGCTGCAGTTAGCCAGGTGCGCCCGTCTCGCGATCTCGTTGGCCCTGTCGACCAGGTCCGGTTCGAGCTCGACGCCGACGACCCGCGCCTCCGGGTGCCGTTTGGCGAGCTCATAGCTGAAAACCCCGGAGCCGCAGCCGGCATCCAGGATGGCCCGGTAGGAGCCATCGGTGGCCGGCAGCACCCGCCGCAACCGGATGCGCAGCCCGTTGGCCGGCGCGCCGAGCAGGTTCGCGTACAGCCGCTCGAACCTGCTGCGGCTGGGGTCGAGCGACAGCTCGCGGCCTGGGAATCCCTTCACTCTTGTCCTCCGCAGTTCTCGAGGTAACTGGCGAGCGCCCACGACATCCAGCCCTGGCACCAGCGCAGCTCCCTGATACGTGTCCGGAATCGGCGGCGCCGCTGGTAGTAGAACCACCCGCTCGCCGGATCCCACATGTTGTCGAGCGTCCATTGCAGCACCCGGGTGGCGGCCGCAGCCCCGGCACCCAGGTGCCGCTGCTGGAGCGAGAAGGTGATGATCCCCTGGGCGCAGCCGTGGATATCGATCGGGTACAGCCGGTCGCTCATGAATCTCGCCGCGCCGTTCGCCTCGAACAGCCGCTGCTCGTAAAACTCGATGCCCTGCCGGTAGGCGGACTCGAATTCGTCACTTCCCGCGGACAGCCCGTACTGCAGGATCGCGTCGAGGATGAAGCCCGTGTGGTAGTTGTCGTGGGTGATGTGGCTGGCAGACGGCGGATCGGAGTAGAACCAGGCGCCATAGTCGGTCTGCTTCGAGACGACGTAGCGGACAAGCCGGCCGCCCTGGCGGATGAGCTCGCTGTCGCCCGTGATGGCGCCCAGCCGGGCCGCCAGGGCCCCGGCCAGGGCCGAGACGTCCATGACGATCCAGTCGATGGCACGGTCAGGCACGTAGCTGAGGCACCAGCGGTCGTCGTCCTCGTAAAGCGTCTTCGGGGCCTCGAGCAGGAACGCCGTGGCGAGCCCGGCAGCGTCGAGGTAGCGGCCGTCCTGGAGCGTCTGGTAACCGTCGAGCAGGGCCTGGCCGACGAACGACGTGACCACCCGGTTGGGGAAGTGCCGCGGGGCGAAGAACCCGACGTCCTGCCAGGGATAGGGGTAACCCCAGCACAGCCCGTCGAATCCCGGCGCCGGATGGGCGATCAGCCAGTCGAGCAGCTCGCGCGCCTCGCCGGCGTCGGCCGCCGAACCCGTCATCCGGTGCCGGGCGAGGAGCGCACGGGCGAAAAGTGAAAGCCCTTTCGCGTTCCTGGCCTTGCGGACACCCACCAGGGGCCGGACGTCGACGGGGCTGCGAGTCACCACCTGAATAGCGCCGAGCCGGCGCAGTCTCGACCCGCCGGCCAGGCGCGCCAGGACGGGCGAGTTGAGGCCGTCGTGCTTGGAATATCCTTCGTACCGGTCCGACCGAGCGGTCCGCAGGACCCGGTCAAGCACCTCCATGTGAGTCCCGGCCCCGCGCTTGGCCGTAGCCGTGAATCGGTCGTCTGTCATCGCAGCGGTAACCTCGGATCTGATGGCTCTCGGAGACCCTTGAGCGTCGGGAGCGGGCCCGGGCCTGGCGCGGACTTTCCAGCGGGCCGGGGCGCTTCGGACTAACGGTACAGGCTAGCAGGAGGCGGTCGCGCTGTTAGGCAGGTTGCCCGCACCTGCACCGGGACCTCGGTAAGCGTCATCCATCGGGTGATTCTGGTAGCGTGACGCAGCTACAT
>ODAK010000257.1_pt1 | contig 60734 bp, 44 predicted proteins | sample 1539591 | NCBI WGS metagenome assembly ODAK01 (sample SAMEA3539303, study PRJEB22396) | soil metagenome | biome: tundra; feature: field; material: soil | place: USA | collected 2010-05 | depth 0.15 m | reverse complement strand
AAAGGTCCCTGACACTTTTCCAACATCATTCTTTCGCTGCTGGTTTCTGACGAGAAAATAATTAAGACTTGTTTCTCAGGAACGTTTTGCATTATGGCGAAGGACAACTACTCCTGGAGGACGCTTTGAAGCGACTCGTTGATCTGTAACCGTCGCATCCTGCAGTCATATTCGATGAAGCCGAGCTTTCTGAATTTGTTCATGAAGCGATTTACACGCGATCTGGTGGTGCCGACCATCTCAGCCAGTGTTTCCTGTGAGATTTTCGGAAGCATGTTCTCCGGTCCGTTTAATCTGCTGCGGCGAGAGAGAAGCACAAGCGTTCGTGCCAGCCGTTTCTCGCTGAAATTCAAAATCTGATCTACCAGATTTTTTTCGCCCCGAATCTGCCGAGTCACGGTATACCCTATGAACTGATCGGCAACTTCGCGCAGTGCGTGAAGCGCGCGAATCATTTCCGGTTTTTCGATCACCATTATCGTACTCGGTGTAATTGCCGTAGCCGTGCTTGCCCGATGGGTATGCCCCGCGAGGCACGCCTCGCCTAGGATGTCACCTGGACCCAAAAAGGCCAGAACTGCCTCGTTGCCGATTTCATCGACGACCGCAACCTTCACGAGGCCTTCCCGGATGCACAGAACACTCGACGCAGGGTCGCCCTGCGTGAAAATGTTCTCCTTGCTCTCATATTCCATAAGCTTGCTCGGCACCACGCTGAATGAATTCAGCAGAGCGTTGGCATCGTAAGCTCTCTTTTCCGGAAGATCTCTTCTAGAGGTGCTATCACTTGACGACCTTTGGGGTTCAGCTTCGTGAGTGCTTTTTACGATTCTTGACTTCAGATTTACGGCAAGCGCGCCGCCCATGACTACCTCCTCGCGACAGAACTTCATGTGCGCGTATACACGCATTTCACTCTTTGCGCCGACTATGGCGCGGTGACGCAGATCACCGGTTCGCGTAACGAGCGTCACCCAATGTGTTCACGGCGCAACCGCTGAAGCACGTTTCTCCACAACGGGAACCACACAACAGAGAGAGTTTAGCCGCACAAACCGAGCCTCGATATAACGAAATTACTGCAGCGATGGAAAAAAGCCCGGTGCACTTCCACCCCGAACATGTTATTCGGCGACGAGACTGAAATCGAGGATTGACGACGCCCGACAATGCTACAGCCATGCGCTCATCTCGGATCCATCCATTTCCTAGAGTATTGATGTCGTATGACTCCGAACTCATGTACCGCAAACAGGATACTGAAGAGGTCGCAACGAACGACGCTTCATTTCGTTGATTTGGTAGACGAACGTCAATTCGGCGGGCGCCAACGGGACTACAATGTCAGGCGAGGATAAATGCGTGGAAGGAGTTTCCAAGATGAAAAAGTCATCCCTTCCTTTGTCGGAGGTCTATCGTTTGCTGGAGCCGGGGCCGGTTGTGCTTGTGACCACCGCACGCAACGGAAAACCGAACGTGATGACGATGTCGTGGCACATGATGGTGGACTTTGAACCGCCAGTCGTAGCGTGCGTGATCAGCAATCGAGATTTTACGTTTGGTATTTTGAAGGAAACGAAAGAATGCGTAATCAATATTCCGACGGTCGAGTTGGCAAAAAATGTAGTCGGCTGCGGAAATACTTCGGGCCGCAACATTGATAAATTCAAAAGGTTTCGCCTTGCACCGGTTCCTGCAAGGAACGTCGAAGCGCCGTTAATCTCCGAATGTTATGCAAATCTCGAATGCAAGCTGATCGATGCGAGCATGGCGCACAAATACAATATTTTTATCCTCGAAGTTGTGAAGGCCTGGATCGACAAATCAAAGAAAAATCCTCGGACGATTCATCATCAAGGTCGTGGCGTGTTTATCGTTGATGGTCGAACGATTAGATTGCCATCAAGAATGAGATAGACACAAATCACAGGCAACTGCCTATTTTCTCTGCTGGGCCTTTACGAAGTTTGTCAAGTTTGCAATCCGCGCCGCCAACTCACTTTCAGTCCAGGGATCGGTCGAAACATCCCGTATGGTCAAGAAAATCGTCGGTGCCGACTACCTTTCATATAGGTGATCGTTAAGACGTCTTACTATCTCAGCCCAAAATAAGAGCTGCGCACCCAGAGCAAGAGCCCCGAACAAAATCACCATTGCCATCCTTCCCGAGCAGAGCCAAAACCAATAGGACTGCTCGAGCCACCTCAACAGGTTGTCCATAGAAATCAGAACAAACACCAGCGAAGCCAGCTGGTAAGAAATGCGGGCGTTCCGAACCTTGGCCGGTTGCTCTTCCTCATCTTCTCCGTACCGCACCGCGAATAGACATAGGAACCCGAACAACAAATAACTCGCTGTGTGGCCCAACATCACCCACAACGGCAGAAAGACTCGCCACCAGGACCATTGCACCATCCCCGTGAGCTTCAGAATCGCCAACACCAACGACACAAAACCAGACAGATAAAATCCTAGGCCCTGAATCTGGGAGTTGTCACTCACTCCTAGGCTGCCTTCCGCTCGTAGTACTTCAGCAGTCCGCCCAGCCTCTCCCGACACTGTACTGCTCCCTTTCTCTTTCTTGTTCCTTCCGTCTCCACCGGAAACAAGATCCGATTCTCCTTGCCCTGGTGGTTGCGCTCCTCATGGTAATGCACCACATATTCCTGCAACGCTCGCCGCAGCGAAGATTCCCCACACAGAATCAGCTTCGACAGGCATTCCTCCTTGACCGATCTCACCCAGCGCTCCGCGAATGAATTCAAATTCGGGCTCCTCGCGGGCAGGCGAATCGTTTCCACGCTCCCCGATTCGATCAGTTGGCGAAACGATTGGCAGAACTTCGTATCACGGTCATGCAGAAGATATCGGCAGCCTCTCAGCAATCCCCATCCCTGCATGGTCGCGTTTCGAGCCTGCTGCTCCATCCACTCCTGATCCGGATACGGCGTCATTCCTCCCAACGTTATCCGCCGACTGTCCAGGTGAATGAAAAACAGGACATACAGGACATAGTAGGTAACCAACCCCTTCAGGGTTAGGACTTCCACCGTGAAGAAATCGGTCCCGACCAGAACATCCATATGGGAACGGATAAAGTCTTTCCAGCAAATCACTCGCTTGCGCTTGGGCGCGGGCGAAATGGCATGGCGTTGCAGGATGTTTCCCACCGTCTGAGGGGACAGACGGTGTCCTAGATTCCTCAAGGCGCCCACAATGCGGTCGTAGCCCCAGCTGGGATTTTCTTTCGCCATTTGCACGACCAAACGTTCGATTTCTTCATCAACCCTTGGTCGACCTGCTCGTTGGCGAAACTTCGATCCGTCAAACTTGTTCGCGATGAGCTTTCGATACCAGCCTAGAATTGTATCGGGTTGGGCCGCTGCAGCCACTTCCTTCAAGACCTTGTGGCCCAGCCGGTGAGCGATCTCGGCCAAAGTGGCTTTTTCATCATCCGAAAGGAGCAGTCTGCCCTTGATCTGGGCTTTGAGAATTCGGTTCTCGGCAGCCAAATACTCGTTCCGCAACAGGAGCTCTTGATCGACCATTCCGGTGACGTAAGCCAGCATGCGCGCCCAATTCATCTGAATCCTCTCCCGACTTGGCAGGTTTTGGAAACGAGATTGTAGGCGCTTTTCAAGCCTTGGAGAAGGAGAGTTGGAGGGAACACTTGAGCCCGGAAGTTATACTATTTCAAGCCATTTGAGTTTTTTCACCATACGAGGGTGGAGTGGAGTCGGCAGGCTGGCTCGAATCAGGTTGTCCTAGGTTGGCAAACTGGATAAGCTCCGCGCACAGGAGGGGAGGTACACCCCATGACTCGACAGTGGTTCCTTCGACTCGGTTGCGCGGCGGTAGTGCTGGTATACGCGATGAGTGTGCATGCGGAAACGCCGCTCGCGGTAAAGAACTTGCGCTGCGAATACAAGGTGGATCCGCTGGGGATCGATGTGAGGAAACCACGGCTGAGCTGGGAGCTGGCCAGCGCGGAAAAAGGAGTGATGCAGACGAGTTATGAGGTGAAGGTGGCCGGGTCGGAGGCAGAGCTGGCAATGGGGAAAGTAATCTGGGACAGCGGGAACCAGGCGTCCGATGCGTCGATTCAGGTCGAATATGGAGGGCCAGCGCTCGAGAGCGGGCGGATTTATTATTGGCAGGTGCGCGTGGCAGATAATCACGGGCATCTGTCTGATTGGAGCAAGACGGCTCGGTGGGAAATGGGTCTGTTGGAAGCGGTGGATTGGAAGGCCAAATGGATTACGCCTAATCTGCCGGAAGATGAGATGAAGTCGAACCCGTCGCCGCTGTTGCGGAGAGAGTTTTCGGTGAAAAAGAAAGTGCAGCGGGCACGACTCTATGCGACCGCGATGGGGCTGTACGAGATGTCCTTGAACGGAAATCGCGTAGGAGACGAGTACTTCACGCCGGGATGGACGGCGTACGATTTTCGCTACCAGTACCAGACATACGATGTCACGAGCTCGGTGAAAAGCGGAGAGAACTGCCTGGGGGCGATGCTGGGGGATGGATGGTTCCGGGGAAGGGTGGCGTGGGATAACAAGAGAAACAGCTACGGCAAGAAATTGGCGTTGCTCGCGCAACTAGTGATTACCTATACGGACGGGACGCAGGAGATTGTCGGAAGCGACGACAAATGGAAAGCGGCGACGGGCGCAGTGCTGGAGTCCGACATTTATAATGGCGAGACATACGACGCGCGGCTCGAGCGGGCGGGTTGGAGCGAGGCGAGGTACAACGACAACGAATGGAAGGGCGTGACGGTTGTGGAAGCGTCGACGGCAAAGATAGTGGCGCCAGCCGGGCCTGCCGTGAAAAAGATCGAAGAGATAAAGCCGGTGAAGGTGTTTCAGACGCCAGCCGGCGATACGGTCATCGACATGGGGCAAAACATGGTGGGCTGGGTAAGGTTCCGCCTAACGGCACCGGCAGGAACGACTGTTACCTTGCGGTGCGCGGAGGTGCTAGACAAGGCGGGAAATTTCTATACGGACAATCTGCGCGCCGCGAAAGAAACGATTCGCTACACGAGCAAGGGGCAGGGGACAGAAACGTTCGAGCCGCATTTCACGTTTCAGGGGTTCCGATATGTAGCGGTGAGCGGATGGCCGGGAGAAGTAAAGGCGGAGAACTTTTCGGGAGTCGTGGTGCATTCAGCGATTGCGAGGACCGGGACGTTTGAAAGCTCGAGTTCTCTGCTGAACCAGCTGGAGCACAACATTATATGGGGACAGAAAGGGAATTTTCTGGATGTGCCGACCGATTGCCCGCAGCGCGACGAGCGGCTGGGGTGGACCGGGGATGCGCAGGTGTTTGCGCGCACGGCGTCGTTTAATCACGATACCGCGGGCTTTTACTCGAAGTGGCTGAAGGATTTGGCACTGGACCAGGAAGATGACGGCGCCGTACCGTTTGTGATTCCGAATGTTTTGTCGCACGAGACACGGAGGGGTGAGGCTGCGTCGGCGGGATGGGCGGATGCTTCGGTGGTGGTGCCGTGGACGGTGTATCAAGCTTATGGCGACAAGCGGATCCTGCAGGAGCAGTACCCGAGCATGAAGGCCTGGGTGGAATACATGCGGCGACAGGCTGGGGAGAGCTATATCTGGAGCAACGGATTCAGCTTTGGAGATTGGTTGGCGTTCGCGACGACGAATGCGGACTATCCGGGAGCGACAACGGACAAGGATTTGATTCAGACGGCGTATTTTGCGCGGTCGACGGAACTGCTGGCCAGGACGGCGCAGATACTTGGAAGAAAAGAGGACGCAGCGGAATATGCGGCGTTGGAGGAAAAAATCAAGAGCGCGTTTCAAAAAGAATATGCGACACCGAATGGGAGACTCTCCTCGAACACGCAGACCGCCTATGCGCTGGCGTTGGCGTTTGGGCTGCTTCCCGAAACACAGCGAGCGGGCGCAGCGGCGCGCTTGGCGACGGACGTGAGGAAATTCGGCCATTTAACCACGGGATTCTTGGGCACGCCGGTGCTTTGCCAAACGCTGAGCGATTACGGATATCTGGACGAGGCGTATATATTGCTGAACCGGACGGAATATCCGTCGTGGCTGTATCCGGTGACGAAGGGCGCCACAACGATTTGGGAGAGATGGGATGGGATCAAGCCAGACGGGAGTTTTCAGAGTCCGTCGATGAATTCGTTCAATCACTACGCGTATGGAGCGATTGGAGAGTGGATGTACCGAGTGGTTGCGGGGATTGAGATTGACGAGGCAGTCCCGGGTTACAAGCACATTTTGATACAACCGCGTCCCGGCGGCGGATTGACGCACGCGAGCGCTTCAATCGAAAGCATGTACGGGCACGTGGCTTCTGCCTGGGAGATCGCGAATGGAAAGATGACGGTGAAGATTGAGGTGCCAGCGAATACGACTGCGACGGTGCGATTGCCAAGAGCGAAGTTGGAAGAAGTGAGCGAGGGAGGAAAACCACTGACAGGCCGTGCCGATATTTCGCGAGCGAAGCAGACGGAGGATGCCGTGGTGTTGGAAGTGGGGTCGGGGAAGTATGTGTTCGAGAGTGTCTATTAAGGGGGGAAATAGGAGCGGCGAGCGAGCGTCATCGGCCATTTGCGAAAGGAGGCGATCCGCCCCATCAACCGACGCAGCGTGCCCAGCGGGATCAGGCTAGGCCGAGGTGATCTATTGAGAATCACATAATACAGTACAATGGAAATGGCTCCGCGACTCCACCTGTGGTTCGCCAAAACGATATCGCAGGCGAGGAGATTTAGAATCAGCGACATCCAGATTGACGTTCGCTGGTGAGAGCTTACGAAGACAAGGCATGTAACATTGTTCCACGGTCTTTGGCGACGGATTGAAAGGCCAGACGGAATTTTCCGTAGGCACAATCCGTGGGGAGCCGTACCGCTAGTCCAAATAAAATACTTCCTTCATCATCGCGAATTTCTCACCTGGTTTCAGGCCTGGCATCGGTTCGAAAAGCGGGGCCATTTCCTCCTGCCATTTAAGGTTAGTTGAATCTTGATCGAGCGCGCGCCACGCGGCATCAAAATCATCGACCTGCATAACCAAGAACAAATCCTGTTCCCTCCTGAAGATTGAATATCTTGAAATACCGACTTCTTTCAGTTTGGCTAGCAAGGCAGGCCAAACGTTCCTGTGGGCAGTGTCGTATTCCTCCTCTTTGCCAGCCTTTATTCGCAGGCGAAACGCGACTCTCGGCATCTGGATTTCCTAAATTGCTTAAATGTAATGGGCTGTGTTTCGTTCCGCCGTGAAATTCTGCCCGACCAGAAAGCGTCCATCTAAGGCAGACTGAGCACTGCTACGGAAAAACCATGCAGTATCAATCTGTCCGAACCCAATTTGGCAGATGCAGGCGGTCGGAATCCCGTGGTGACGTCCACGTAGTCCAATTGGGCGCCGGCGGCTCCCGGGATAGATAGATCGATATTCCGATCGCGTTTGTTCACGAGTAGCATTCTGCGTTTGCCTTTCTTGGTCACAACTGCAAGGCAAGCAACGTAGGGATGTGCCGGAGGCGCAATCTCCACTATTTTGTCGCCGGGAGCAAAATTCTCTTGCAAGAGCTTCAGGACCCACAATCGTGCGTTCGGCTTTCCATCGTTCCAGTCCACCATGGATACGCTGGGGAATTGCGTGGGATAGCCAACCAATTGCGACTCTCCCGCCACGTCGATGCCCAGCTGCGTGAGCTTCACAAAAATGTACGCGTACGCGGCGCCTGCGAGATTCCAATACGAATCGGGAATGGTTTTCGCGACGTGATTGGGATCGGCCTGCGCGTCGTCATCAGCCGCAATAATTCCAATTTCATTGATCATTGTGCCCGTTCTGGGCGAGAGTCTTTTCCGGATCGACTCGATGTAGCGGACTGTGTTCACGAAGCCGTCCGCCTGTGCAAAAACCGTATGCGGTTGAATGTCCAGAGTCTCATCCGGCGTAGGCGCTGCGTAGAAATGATAGGAAATGTAGTCTAGAGGCACGCCAGCCTCGTGGTTCTTTTGATTGAGGAAGTACTCAAAGAACTCGGGGTTTTGGCCCGGCATGGCGAGAGACACGCCAACGAATTTTGTTGCGGGTTGGACTTCCATCATAGCCGTCACGATCGCGTCATATAACCGCGTATAGGTTTGCGGCGTCATGCCATGCTCGAAATCCACTTCGTTGAGAACCTCCCAGTACGGAATCGAATAGTGATATCCAGATTCGTGCCTCTTTCCGTATTCGTCGGCAAATCCGCCTTCCGTGTACCAGGACAGGAGTCGAGCATAGTAATCCGCAACTTCCTTGAACGTCGGGTCACGAAGCTCCGTTCCCTGTTCGTAGTCCCACACCGGCTTGTTGGGATCGTCCGGATATGTGACGGGCTTGTCGGTTTTGTACATCCACTGAGGAATTGTGCTGAAGTTGAGAACGACGGAGTGCCCTTTGGTTGCTTCCAGAAAATCTACAGTCATCGGATCGATAAGAGAGAAATCCCAGTACGTCTTACCATCTTTCGGTGGTTCTAACTCCGCCACTCCGAGACGGGGATATGGGAGCCAAGGAACGTAACGCACGTAGTCGGCCCCGAGATCGTGAAGTGCCTGAAACGCATTGTCATGCGCGGGAGTCCCTCGGCGAAGCGGTGGATTTACAACCACCTGTAACGTAGGGGTTGTCCTCGATTCCTTCGTCACGCGGTCCCAGTGAACGGTAAGCTGGGCAGGAGAATCTTGCGCGCTTGACGCGAGCGAAATCGCGAGCATAAACACTGGAACTAGAAACCAACAAATGGAATTCAACGGTTTCATGGAATCCTCCGTGCGAGAACGCACGTGCGAACCGGGTAGGGTGCAACACGCCCGCCGGGCCGAACAATACGCTAACTGTATTCTTTCTTCAATAGATGGATATCTTTCACTATAGAATCTCTTTCGGGCGGCTCCGAACTGGCCACAGACCCGGAATCGGCGGAGTGAATAGGGACATGAGCGACAAACTTGCGCATCACGAGTTCACCGTGGGGCTCTTCGGAATCGGACTCGATACGTATTGGCCTCAATTCGAAGGACTCCAAGGACGTTTGACGGGATATGTCCGACATGTAGCCCAGCGACTTGAAAAACCGGGTGTGCAGGTTGTCAATCTCGGCTTGGTGGATTCTCCAGAAAAAGCAGAGGCCGCAGGTCATGCCTTCCGGCAACAGGATGTCGATCTCATTTTTCTTTACGTCACAACCTACGCGCTATCGTCCACTGTCCTTCCGGTTGTGCGAAGAGCCAAAGTCCCCGTAATCCTGCTCAATCTTTCGCCCTCCGCAGCGATCGATTACGAGTCATTCAACCGCATGGGGGACCGAACGAAAATGACTGGCGAGTGGCTGGCTTACTGCCAAGCGTGTGCCGTGCCGGAGATTGCAAATGTATTTCGCCGCTGCCATATCCCCTTCTTCCAAGTCACCGGAATGCTGGAAGACGACCCGGTTGCATGGCGTGAGATATTCGAATGGCTGGAGGCGGGCCGTGTCGCCCACACGATGGAACACAACCGCCTCGGAGTCATGGGCCACTATTACGGTGGAATGCTGGATATCTATTCCGACCTGACGCAACAGTGCGCCTATTTCGGCGGTCACATTGAAATGTTGGAAGTGGATGAACTCGCCGGTCTGCGACGCGACGTCCAGCCGACGGCGATCGCACAGCGAGTGGAAGAGTTCCGGAAAACTTTCGATGTTCAACCCGATTGCGCGCGGCAGGAATTGGAGCGCGCCGCCCGGACTTCACTAGCCTTGGATCGCTTGGTGGAGCGGCATCGGCTCGGTTCGCTTGCGTACTACTATCAGGGAACAGGAAACCCGGACAATGAAGACACGATCAGCTCCATTATTTTGGGAACGAGCATACTAACGGCGCGAGGAGTGCCCGTTGCCGGCGAGTACGAGATCAAGAATGCTCAAGCCATGAAGATCATGGATTCTTTCGGCGCCGGCGGATCGTTTACAGAGTACTACGCTACGGACTTCAACGAAGACGTTGTGCTGATGGGCCATGACGGACCAGGCCATCTGGCCATCGCCGAAGGACGAATCAAGGTCCGTCCCTTGCGCGTCTATCACGGCAAGGTCGGGTCCGGTCTGTCGGTCGAGATGAGCGTCAAACATGGCCCAGTCACTCTGCTTTCCGTCGTGCAGACGCCGGACAAACTCATGCTTCTGACCGCGGAAGCAGACTCCGTACCCGGTCCGATTCTGGAAATCGGCAACACGAACAGCTGCTACCGTTTCCCGATTGGAGCGCGACGCTTCATAGAGGCGTGGAATGCCGAAGGCCCAGCGCATCACTGCGCGATCGGAGTGGGCCACATTGCAACTAAGCTGAAGAAACTGGCGGCGCTGCTCGGAATGGATTGCGTGCAAATCTGCTGAGAGGTTGGTTTGATGAGAAGTTATTTCGCATGGCGTGAACACGCGGGCTCACTGTCGCTTCACCTGCGATCTGTAAATAGATTGCGCCAATTTCGAAGTCCTCGTTCTATCGACCGCCGATGCCTTCGCCGCAGAACTTCGAGAGCCCAAATGATTCCCGTAACCGACAACGATTGTCGAGGTGACCAGGACGAAAAGACTTAAGCCAACCAGCCACTTCGTACGAGAGCCGACTCCTTTCCATTCCTTCAAAGCAATCCCCCAAAGCGTGCTAAAGATAATGATGCTGGCCATGTGGAGAGTCCAGCTCGAGAATCTATAGCGGCCCATCTGCGTCTCGCCCATCGTATAAAAGAAAAACTGCAAGTACCACGTGGTTCCCGCGAGAGCGGAAAAGAAATAGTTCGAGAGCATGTGCGCTTTCGAAGGATTCGACCTCTCTAAGACGGCCAGTTCGGCCATTTCCTCTGCGGGGGCATCCGTTACATTTTCGAGGATCGGTTCTTCGCGGCGCGCAGGAACCGGCCCGTCCACTTCGGACCTGAAGTATTGGTATCCGGTCCGGTTGCGAACATTCAGAATTACGCACCAAACAAAGTTTGTCGTGAATCCCCCGAGTAAAACCACGACCAACACTGGAAGCCCTTGCCACAGGGCGGGCGTGCCGTGGCGAAGAGTGATTTCTTTGATCGGATCGCCGGCAGCCAATCCGTAGGCAAAACAAGCGCTCATCACACCTGAAAATGTAGCCACCAACAAGCCTTTCTTAAGGTTGAACTCTTTGATGGAGGCGCGCTTCTGCTGCTCAGACATCTCCCTTTCTTTGGACATTCCTGCTGCCGCCGCAAACACAATTCCGAGCAGGCAAATCCCGACTCCTGCCAGAATCGTCAAACCCGAGTTCGTCGCGAGAACCTCCGTCGCGAACTGTCCTCGGAAAATCGGAGGCATCAGCGTGCCGAACGCGGCGGTGTATCCGAGCGCCACGGCCATACCCAGGGACATCCCGAGGTAACGCATGGTCAGCCCGAACGTGAGTCCGCCCAGTCCCCAAAGCACTCCGAAGGTGTAAGCCCAAAACAGGCTCAGAACCGGTGCCTCCTGAAGAACATGGATAAGGTCGCTTGTCATCCACAGGGCCAGGATCCACGGCACGATGATCCAACTGAAAAATCCCCCGACGAGCCAGTAGGTTTCCCATGCCCAGATCTTCACGCGCCGGAACGGAACATAAAAGCTCGCGGAAGCCAGTCCACCCAACCAGTGAAAGAAAACGCCGAGCAACGGGTTTGGTACCAAGTAGGGTCCTTTCCACAACAGGATCGAACCACAATTGAACGGGTGATCCGGAATGGCCGAGAAACGGGCGACCGAGCACAAGGAGTGGCTTTAGTTCTCGTCGCGCCGGACGTCAATACAAAAGCCTTGTACCTATCGAAATGAAAAGGTACCACGCCGGACTAAGATATACTTGCGTCAGCTCCGTTGCAGTATAGTCTTCAAGGTTTCGTTGCCCTTCTTCGGTAGTCGAATGACGGGCAGCTCTCTACGTTATTGCAGGGGGCTCCTAATGAAGATCCAAGAAACGCTCCGCTATTTGGAAGATCGCTGGGATGAGCGCGTCGCAAATACGCTGGACGACGCCGGACTCCTGCGTTACCGCTCAAATCTCTTAGGCTCCGATCTTCGCATCACTAACTTTGGCGGGGGAAACACGAGCTCAAAGATTATCGATACCGATCCCCTCGACGGCTCCCAAAAGAGCGTCTTGTGGATCAAGGGGAGCGGCGGTGACATCGGCAGCATCCAGCGGAAGGGCTTTGCCACTCTTTATTTGGAGAAACTGCATGCCCTTGCGGGGCGCTATCGGGAAGTCGATTCTGAAGATGAGATGGTTGATATGTACCCCCTCTGCGTGTTCGGCAACAACTCCGTGGCGGCCTCAATCGACACTCCCCTGCATGCTTTCCTCCCCTTCAAGCATGTCGACCACCTTCACCCGGACTGGGGCATTGCTCTGGCTGCGGCAGCGAACGGCCGCGAGAAAATGGAAGAATTCAACCGCACCTATTCTCATAAGTTGGTCTGGCTGCCTTGGCAACGGCCCGGCTTTGAACTAGCCATGATGTTGCGCGATGCCGTAAAGCAAACGCGGGACTGCGACGGCATCGTTCTCGGCGGCCACGGTCTTATCACTTGGGGAAACACGCAGCGTGAGTGTTACGTGAACACCATCACGATCATCGACCAGATCGGGCAATTCGTCTCCGAACGCCTGGTACGGCGCGGAGCAAATCTGTTCGGCGGGAACCGCACAGCCACTCTTGAGAATCATCTCTCTCTCGCTCAAGAGATTTTTCCATTTCTGCGCGGACGTGTTTCAGCCAAGCAGCGCCTAATCGGCAATTTCAACGATCTCCCCGAGGTGCTCCGTTTCGTGAATTCTGCGGATGCTCAGGAACTTGCGCATCTCGGGACAAGCTGTCCCGACCATTTCATTCGAACCAAGATCCGTCCGCTATTCGTGCCTTGGAATCCTCAACCGAACTTGTTGGGATTGCGTGAAACGATTGACAGCGCTCTCAAGCAATATCGGGAAGAGTATGCCGCCTACTATGCATCTTTCGCGCAGTCCGAGACTCCCAAGATGCGGGATGCAAGCCCCACCGTTGTACTTGTGCCTGGTATTGGGATGTTCAGCTTCGGCAAAAGCAAGACGGAAGCCCGCATCACGGGTGAATTCTATACAAACGCGATTCATGTCATGGAAGGCGCAACCGCTTTAGGTTCGACTGCAGCGCCAGACGTTCTGCCGCAGGCCGGTCCGGCTGCGAAGACCGAGGCCTTCAGCGTTTACTCCAACTATGTGGCTTTGCCACCGTCCGAGGCATTCCGGATCGAGTATTGGCAACTTGAGGAAGCAAAAATCCGGCGTCAATCGCCGGAAAAGGAACTGAGCCGCCAGATTTGCCTGGTCGTCGGCGGCGGAAACGGCGTCGGGCGGGAGACCGTGCTTCTCGCAGTACATCGCGGAGCGCACGTTGTCGTAGCCGACATAGAAGTTGAAGCCGTCAAGTCCGTTGCCGCCGAGGCTCAACACGTTGGCGGCAAGGAAACAGCGATTGCGGTGGCCATCGACATTCGCGACCGGGAATCCATCCGGCAAGCGCTTCGCGAAACGGTCGCGGCGTATGGTGGCCTCGACATTATCGTGAACACCGCTGCAGTTTTTCCTTCCTCGCCGGATGGACAAATCGGCGATGCACAGTGGGCCCTAACATTAGATATCAACGTCACGGGCAACCATCGACTCCTTGAAGAAGCCTCGAAAATATTATTCGAACAGGATCTAACCGCGAGCGTCGTTCTGGTCAGTTCGGCGAACGCTGTCGTTCCGAAACGCGGGAGCGAGGCTTACGACGTGAGTAAGGCAGCAGTGAACCATCTGATTCGTGAATTCGCGATCTCGCTGGCGCCGAAGGTTCGGGTCAACGGAATCAGCCCGGCAACCGTCGTCAAAGGCTCAACAATGTTTCCTCGCGATCGAGTCATCGCATCACTCACTAAGTATTCGATTCCATTCGACCATGAGGCCTCGGACGAACAGCTCCGCTCTGTTCTCGCTGAGTTCTATGCGAAGCGCACGCTGACTCACCAACCGATTGATCCGCAAGATTGCGCGGCAGCCATCCTGTTTCTTGCCGGCCCACAGTCGCGTTGCACAACCGGCCATTTGATCCCGGTGGATGGCGGGTTGACGGAGGCTTTTCTTCGTTAAGCCCCGTTTCTCGAGGTCGGAGGTTGAGTTAGATGAAGATTGGAGAGGGGCTATGACGTCAGCGGCACACCGGAGAGCTCGAGTCGCGGTCGATTTGGGAGCGCAGAGCTGCCGTGTATCTCTGCTTCGCTGGAACCGCAACGAACCCGAGATCGAAGTTCTTCATCGTTTTTCGAACGAACCGTTTTCAACGGGCGATGGGCTGCGCTGGAATATTGGCGCAATATTTGACGGGATCATGACGGGATTGCGCTCTTGCGCAGCTTGCGCGCCCGAGGGTATCGCATCCGTTGCCGTCGATGGTTGGGCCGTCGATTACGTACGGCTGGACAACACAGGTAATCCGGTCGCTCTTCCCTTCTGCTATCGAGATGCCAGAACAGAGGAGGCCGAAACCGAAGTGCACGCTGTTTTGCCTCCTTCTCGTTTATATTCCTTGACCGGAATTCAGATCCTTCGATTGAATACGTTGTACCAGTTGTACGCTGACAAACTCGCCGGCTTCGATCCGCGGTTGCCGTGGGTGAATCTTCCTGAGTTCATTGCGTACCGCCTCTCTGGCAAGCGTGTGAGCGAATACACGAATGCGACTCATACGGGGCTCGTCGCTTTGGGAACTCATTCTTGGTGCAAAGAGATATTCCGCGAACTCGGCTTGGATGTGGCGTCGGCGCCTGAAATTGTGTCCAGCGGTTCGGTGCTTGGGCCCATATCCGCAGATCTGGCTGGTTTGCCTGCATTTCGCGATGCAAAAGTCATCGTTCCCGCGTGCCACGATACTGCTTCCGCCATCGCTGCGATTCCGGCGGTTGGCGACGACTGGGCCTTCATTAGTTCCGGAACATGGTCCCTTGTCGGGACTGTTCTTGACGCTCCTTGTGTTACCGACGATGCGCGATCCTTGAACTTCACGAATCTTGGCGGTGTGGGTGGAAGAATCTGCTTTTTGAAAAACGTAAATGGTATGTGGTTGCTCCGCCAATGTATGGATGAATGGGAACAGAAAGGCATTCGGTGGCCATTTCAGGAGCTGCTCTCGCGTTGCGCTTCTTTGCCAACGCCTGCCGCGTTGATCGACGTTGATGATCCACAACTGGTGCTTCCAGGGCGTATGATCGACAAAATCAACGCCCAACTCGAATGTCTCGGGCAGTCGAAGTGTGTCCCGGACGAAACCTCGACCGCTTCTCTCGCCAACACGATCTTTCACAGCATGGCTGCCCGCTACGAGGAAGTGTTGGCCTGGATTGCCAAGATCACCGGGAAGAAACTCAACCGCCTGTTCATCGTGGGGGGAGGAAGTCAAAACCCCCTGCTCAATCACCTCACGGCTCAGCGCACAGGTCTTGAAGTCATTCTTGGCTCTACGGAAAGCGCCACCATCGGTAATTTCGCAGTTCAGATGGCGGCTCTCGAGCATGACGGGAACCTGTCCACGGGCGTGACCGTGAATTCGGTCGCCAGGTGGGCCGAACAGATGTCGGCGAGTGCACTTGCGCCGTCGAATGGTCGCGAAACCAATTAGTGTCTGACGCGGATTAGGGCAATCAGCCCATCGAAGGGAGACTTCACTATGAACGACAAAGCTGTCGAAGTTGTATGGAAGGCGCTCGACAATTTCAATATTGAACTGCCTTCCTGGGGATTCGCCAATACCGGCACCCGCTTCGGAAAGTTCATTCAGGCTTCGGCCGCAACAACCATCGAAGAAAAGTTCAGCGATGCCGCACAGGTTCATGCTGCGACCGGGGCATGCCCGACACTAGCCCTTCATGTTCAGTGGGATTTGCCGAGAGGATTGAAGGATGTTCCTGAAGTCGAAAGGCTGGTGAAGCGCTTCGCTGTACGCGCCGGATCGATTAACCCCAATGTCTTTCAAAACCAGGAGTATAAGTATGGGTCGATTGGCAATCCGGATCCTGCCATTCGCCAAATGGCGATTCGCCACATCCTGGAATGTGTGGCTATCTCCGATGCCTTGGGTTCACAGGATGTATCTCCCTGGTTCGCGGACGGTTCGAACTATCCCGGCACGCAAAACATTCGCAAGCGGATCGGCTATTTTGGAGAAGGCCTTCAAAAAATCCACGCTGCCTTGAAGCCCGGCCAACGGTTGCTACTGGAATACAAGCCTTTCGAGCCAGCCTTCTATCACACGGACATCGCCGATTGGGGGATGGCTTTTCTTCTCGCTAGGGAAGCCGGCCCCCAAGCCTATGTTCTAGTGGATACAGGACATCACTACCTAGCACAAAACATCGAACAGATTGTTGCGTGGCTGCTTCATCACAAAATGATCGGGGGATTTCATTTCAATGACCGGCGTTACGCCGACGATGATCTGACCCTTGGTTCGATCGATCCCTATCAGATTTTCCGAATCTTCCACGAAATCAGGATGTTCGAGTGGGAGTCGCAGACCACTGTGGAAATCGCCTACATGGTTGATCAGAGTCACAACCTCAAGGGAAAAATAGAAGCAATGATTCAGACGGTGTGCACCGCTCAGGAGCTCTACGCGCGAGCAGTTCTCGTCGATCATGGGCGCCTTGCGAAGCTTCAGCAGGATTGTTCGTTGGTCGACGCGGAGGAAACTCTCCGCGGGGCATTCTGGTCAGACGTCCGGCCTGCTATTCGTGAATGGAGAAAATCGCGCGGCCTACCGGAAGATCCCATGCTCGCGTTCCGCTGTAGCGGATACCTAGAACGAGTTACGCGAGAACGGAGCGAAAGGAATCGCGGCACATCGGCTACCTACGCCTAGCAGGCCTGAAAGACGCTGGACTCAAGCTAGTGCCACACCGTGGCCGGCCGCTACTCGACGGACTGTCGGCTGACAATCAGCACACTTGGAAGACAGTGCGGCTAGGAAAAATTGTCGAAGGCGGACAATTCGAGATCGTTTGGAGTTCAGAAAAACCGATCCGGCCGGAACCGTATCCCAGCTCACGTACCACGGCGGCTTGGAATAAATTCGTTACTAGTCTTTTTAAGGAGTGGGGTGGGCAGTGGACAAAGAGCCGGAATTAAAGCCGGCTCGACGATTCGTGTCAGGGCCAACCAAACTTACCAAGCTCCTCTGTCTGTGGCATTTCGTTTGGTCGAAAACATGTGTTTGTGGGCAGTGGATTCCGCGGTCCATGGCCACATGGAACCGATGACGTGCGCCGCCAACCGAATCTAGGTTGTCGGGGTTTGTATCCACTTGAGCCAAAATCATCTGATTTTGGGCACAAAGAGTCTTGCTTTTCAGATCGCGTCCATTCAGCAACTTAAGAGGTGCATCGAGATACGGTTTTTGGGCAACTGGTGAATTGTCGGCCTCGAGATCGCCTTATCCCTCGCCAAAACTCTGTCCGCGTCTGTTTTCAGCAACATGGCCGGTGCAAATGTCCTTTTTGAAAAATAACGAATCGCGAATGCACTTCGTGTTGGTTCAGCCGGAAATGGAGAGAAGGCGATCTCCGTTAGTGAGTGTTCCGCCCGTCGGACGTGGATTTTCAAGGCATCGATACGACCACCTGGCTATCCCTCGGCATGGTTGCGTCCCCGCAGAGCCCGCTTCCGTTTTGGCCGACAAGGTCATTGTAGCTCCTCCACGTCCATCCGTCTCAACTTCCGATGACCCCGTCATCCGTTTAGAACAACGGCAATGGCCAGTTGGCGACCAATATGGAGCTTGGCATGGCCAGCCACAATTCCTAGCATACCGACTCACGAACGCGCGCGAACGAGGAATGAGAGAAATCGGTGAACCCCGTCAACTGTTACGAAGATGCCAACCGTGCCAGCGCGTATGCCACGCTTGAGTTCGCCAACACCTACTACCTGGCGTTCCGCGACTTGCCGGAGATTCTGAGCGCGCATGTAACCGGCCTAAGAGCGCTCGACTTCGGTTGTGGCACGGGCAGGTCGACACGGGTGTTAAGGAAACTCGGGTTCGACGTGACCGGAGTCGATATCTCGGAGGATATGCTGCGTATCGCACGGACCACCGATTCTTCTGGTGATTACCGCCTCGTGCCAGGCGACAATCTCAACCAATTTGCCGCTGGCTCTTTCGATCTGGTGCTCTGCGCGTTTCCCTTTGACAACGTTCCGGGAGGAATGAAGGCAAGAATTTTTCGAGACCTTAGAAGGCTGCTGACGCCTGCTGGAACCATCATCAATCTAGTTTCGTCACCCGAAATTTACACGCATGAATGGGCTTCCTTCACTACCAAAGACTTTCCAGAGAATGCAGTTGCGTGCAGCGGAGATATCGTGCGCATTGTCACCACCGATCACCAGGATCGGAGGCCCGTCGAGGACATCCTCTGGACCGACGAATCTTATCGTGCTGTACACAGGGAAGCAGGGCTTGAAGCGGTTCAGGTGTTTGAGCCTCTAGCCACGGGCGACGAGCCCTATTCGTGGGTGAGTGAAACGAACATCGCTCCCTGGGTGATCTACGTCTTGAAACGTGCAACGTAGCTCTGGGACGTTACTTGGAACCCTGGTTGTTCGAGGGGGCCGAGTGGTCGGACAACCGGAAGTAATCCGTTTCATCAATCACGCAGCCCGCTGGCGGTGATTCTTCCGCTGTTCCCTCGCCTGTGAATACCAATAACTCAATCTAACGCGAAAAGCACATGAAGTCTGGCCAAAAGGGACTCTCAAAGGCACCGTCCAAGCTGTCGATTTCAAAGGCTGATGGAGTTTTGGCAGCCGACAGCTGTGATTGGCATAGAGCCTCAGATTTCTCTCCGGGCCTCGCTAGCGGCAAATTCGTTGTCTCGGGCTCGGGCAAAGCATATGATGTGCGCGCTCTAAGTCCAGATCACGATTCCGAATTAATTGTTGCTTCCCACCGAGGAGGACACGCGTGCGACTTAAATTTCTCCGTCCCACCTTTCTATTGCTGGCTGGAATTTCGGGGGCCGCGGGCATCGCTCAGGCACAGGGGCGAGGGCCTGGCCTGGATGACGCTACTGTCGCCAAACGGAAGGCGATCGAGCAGGAGTTGGAATCAATTGCGATTATTGACCGCAAGGTGATGGTGCCGATGCGCGACGGTAAGCGCATGGCGACCGACATTTATCGCCCGAAAGACGCATCGAAGAAGTATCCCGCGATCTTTGTACGTACGCCTTACAACTTCAATTATTGGGACGTGGCAAATGGCGTTCCGCGCGATATGAGCGCAGAGCTGGATGCCGTGAAGCACGGCTATGCTTACGTAGAAATGAACGAGCGCGGACATTTCTTCTCGGAAGGGAACTACGACATCCTTGGGCCACCACTCTCGGATGGCGATGAAGCACTCTCCTGGATCGGCGAGCAGGCCTGGTCCAATACGAAGGTGGGCACCATCGGATGCTCCTCGACGGCGGAATGGCAATTGGGAGTCGCCTCGCTTGGAAATAAATACGACGCGGCCATGATCCCGGAGAGCTTCGGGGCCGGCGTGGGGCGCGTGGGACCATATTACGAACAGGGGAATTGGTATCGCGGCGGTGCCGTCCAGATGCTCTTCATCACGTGGATATATGGGGAGCAAAACCAAGTGAGACCGATGTTCCCTCTGAACACATCGCAGGAGGATTTGATTCGTGAATCTAAGTCGTTCGATCTTGCACAACATCTGCCGCCGGTGGATTGGGGGAAAGCGCTCAGCCACCTTCCTGAGATGGACATACTGAAGGCGGTGGACGCGCCGCACGGAATCTTTGCCGACAAGATGCCGGTAGCTACCGGCGGTGCCATGATCGAGCGAACGCCGAATGACCCGGCGTGGTATCGCGGTGGATTGTGGCATGACAGTATGAAGATCAACATCCCGGGGCTATGGTTCATGGCGTGGTACGACGTATCGGTGGGCCCGAATCTGGCCGCCTATAATTTCGTGCGTAAGACAGCGACCCCCGAGGTCGGCAACGAACAGTACCTAATCATAGCGCCGACGCTTCATTGCGGCTACAAGCGCGCGACCGAGAACACGGTAGTCGGTGAGCGAAGTATGGGTGACGCTCGGTTCGATTACGACTCGCTGACCTTCGGCTGGTTTGATTATTTTCTAAAGGGGCAGGACAACCATATTCTCCAGAAGACTCCGAAAGTCCGCTATTACACGATGGGGATCAACAAGTGGCAGACGTCGGACACATGGCCGCCGAAGGGTGCGGAGCCCATGAAACTCTTTCTTACGAGTGAGGGCCAAGCGAACACTCTCAACGGCGATGGCGCGCTGGTTACAACTGCTCCTGCGTCGGACAAGCCCGATGGCTTCACGTACGATCCCATGAATCCAGTGCCATCTTATGGCGGCAACGTGTGTTGCACGGGAAATGCGGTGACAGGTGGCGCCATGGACCAACGCAAGATGGAGGCACGGCCGGATATTTTGGTTTACACATCGGCTCCGCTGAAAGAAGGAATGGAACTAAGCGGGCCGATCAGTGTGACGCTCTACGTTTCATCAGATGTGAAAGATACGGATTTCACCGTGAAAGTGATCGATGTTGCGCCTAATGGCCCCGCGTATAACCTGGATGAGACGATTCAGCGGTTACGCTATCGCGATGGATACGACAAGCCCGAAGTGTGGATGGGGCCGGGAAAGGTGTACAAAGTGGAGTTACAGCCCATGAATACGAGCAACTATTTTCCCGCCGGTCACCAAATCCGAATCGAAGTCTCGAGCAGCAACTTCCCGCGCTTCGACCGGAATATGAACACCGGCGGCAAGAACTACGACGAAGTGCAAGGCGTCGTGGCACACAACTCGGTGCACCATTCGAATCAGTACCCTTCGACGATTACGCTCACAGTCGTGAAGCACGAGGGTCAATGAGGGGCCGATTCGCTTGGTGTTCGGAGTTTCCCGGGTGAAGGGTATTGTGAAACGGTATTGCAGTGAGAAGTGAATTGTTACGCCTTATCAAAGGATCTCTATGAGAATGCGCGTGGGGATAATATTGGCCGCCGGTCTGCTCGCTCTCGGTGCAACAGGCGCTCCGGATATTGAAAACGGCGAAGCGCTTGTGAACGCGATGCATGCTCGCTACGAAAACGCCTGGTATGACACGGTCACATTTACCCAGAAGAGTACGACTTACAATCCGGACGGCACGACAAAGGTCGAGACGTGGTATGAAGCAGCCAGTCTGCCCGGAAAACTGCGTATTGATTATGGGCCGCCGAGCGATGGCAATGGGCTCGTGCTGGCGGATGGCGGTGCCACCTCCTTCCAGGCTGGGCAAGAGACGTCAACCCGTCCACTCGTGAACTTGTTGCTCGTGTTGGGGTTTGATGTTTATCGCCAACCACCCGAAATCACGCTGGGGCAATTGAAACGCGAAGGCATTGATGTGACAAAACTTCACGAAGAATCGTGGAACGGGGAGCCGGTCTATGTCGTGGGAGCAGACAAGGGTGATTTGAAATGAAAGCAGTTCTGGGTCGAGAAAAAGCGCTTGTTGTTTGTTCGCCTCCTTCAGCCTTATCAGCGCGATCCGAGCAAGATAACGGACACGCGATTCGTGGACTACCGTGAGGATAGTAAAGGAATGATTGCCGCGCGCGTGGAAGTATACCGTGATGATAAAATGGTGTTCACTGAGGAATATACGGACATCAAGATCGGCGCGAAACTCGATCCTGGAACTTTCGATCCCAAACAGTTCAACACGACGCATTGGGAGCATTAACCGGGGGACAGCCGTGGAGCCTCGCTGGGCCTAGATTCCGTTCGGCTCACGAGCGCAAAGGCAAACGCCGCCATCTGGCTACAAACCTCCTAACAGGGAATTTACATTCCCTGATCATTCCCTGTTCGATACCTGTTCCGATTTGTTGCAAGAGGCTTGTTTTCGCGCCAAAGCATTCGCTGGCAACGACTTATCTCCTAATTGTTGCGACTAAAGGTGCAATATTCCCTGTATTTTTCCCTGTTAGCAGGGAATTTGGCGGAGAAGAATTCGCACAAGACTGCGTCCTCCGCCACGCATTGCGTGATAGAAGATTCCGCCCCAGGTTTCGTCCACATTGCGTATCAGCTGAAATCCTACAGCCACGAAAAATTTTCACCGAAAGAATTCCGTCACCGCTTTCTCTTGACACTGCGAAAGACTTTCCGTATTCTCATTTTGTAAACTCAAGCCGCAAGGTCCTGAGTTTTCATGCAGAGTGGCCGAGGGAACGGGCCCTATGACGCCACGGCAACCGGTGGAGCGAACAGCTCTTCATCCGGTGCCAATTCCCGCCCCGAGTCGCGGGGGGACATGGGAATTTAGGCGTCGTTTCCTAATACTCTCATCCCAGACTTGAAGGACTGACAACGCGTTGCGTTGATGCATTCGTGCATCTGCAACCCGTTGGCATAGTCCGTCATGCCGCAATTCACAGGCTCGGGCGTTTCTGAGGGCTGCGATGGCCGAGCTTTTTCAATTGCGATGCCGTGAATGCGGACGTTTGTGGGGAAATATTCCGCGCTCGTATTGCGAAGAATGTCTTTCTCCGCTGGAAATTACATATGACTATAGTGCACTGCGCGGCCGGGTGACGCGAGAGAGTATTGCCGCGCGCCCCGAGAACCTGTGGCGCTACGCTGCTCTGTTGCCGCTGCCTGAAGATTTTCAATCCGATCTGCCAACTGGATTCACGCCGCTGGTGCGCGCGCGGCGCTTGGGATCTCGCCTTGGCACCGGCGATCTTTACATTAAGAACGACGCCGTCTGTTTTCCGTCACTTTCGTTTAAGGATCGAGTAGTCGCGGTGGCGTTGGCCGCCGCGAAACGATTCGAGTTTAAGGTCATTAGTTGTTCCTCGACAGGAAATCTTGCCAATGCAGTGGCCGCGCAATCGGCGCGCGAAGGATTGCAGGCGTGCATTTTCGTACCCGCCGATTTGGAAGCGGCGAAAATCCTGAACACGCAGGTGTATGGCGCCCGGCTAATTCGCATCGCCGGGAACTACGACCAGGTGAATCGCCTGTGCTCTCAGATTGCGGACGCGTATCCATGGGGATTCGTGAACGTGAATCTGCGGCCCTATTACGCGGAAGGATCGAAGACAGTTGGCTTTGAAATCGCGGAACAGCTTGGCTGGCGATTACCCGATAACGTCGTTGTGCCGATGGCTGGCGGCGCGCTGATCGAGAAAATTATCAAAGCCTTCCGCGAGCTGACGGATCTGGGATTGGTTGAAGCAAAGCCCGTGAAGTTTTTCGGCGCGCAGGCCACCGGATGCTCGCCCATTTCCGACGCGGTGAAGAATAATAAGGAACAATTCGATCCGCAGAAACCGAACACGATTGCGCGTTCGCTGGCGATTGGAAATCCCGCGGATGGCAACTATGCCAGTGCGGCGATCCTTAAATCCGGAGGCTGGGCTGAAGATGTGAGTGATCCGGAAATTGTTGCGGCGATCGAGTTGCTCGCGGAGACGGAAGGCATCTTCGGAGAAACAGCGGGCGGCGTAACGCTCGGCGTCACGCAAAAACTTATCGCGCAGCGCCGCATCGCGCCGGGCGAGACGACCGTCATCTGCAATACCGGCAACGGTCTAAAGACTACGGATGCGCTTGCCGGCCGGTTTGAGCTGAGTGAGCCAATTCTTCCGCGCCTCGCCGATTTCGAGCGTGCTATGTCAGGTGCTTTCGCCGATGCAACATCAGCTGGAAAATCCACTTTCGCGGGCAAGCCTGCCGTGGCGGGGAGGTGACCATGCCAGTGACCGTTCACATTCCTACGGCACTTCGCAAGTTTACGTCGGGAGCACAAAGCGTCGAACTCCCGGCCGCGCCGCTTCCTGATTTGCTCGACCATCTCGTCGCGCGCTTTCCTGATGTTTCGCGTCATCTGCGCGATGACCACGGCGAACTACGGCGCTTTCTGAACATATATGTGAACGACGAGGACATTCGCTTCCTCGGCGGCGCTGCTTACAAATTCAAAGATGGCGACGACGTGTTGCTCGTTCCTGCTATCGCTGGGGGCGCACCCGCCAATTCGGAGTGGTTCGCTGCTTCTGGTCCGGCGAGTTCTGCCAATCTCGGCTGCGCGTTTGATTGCGCCGCGCTGGCGTTGAATCTACGGCTTCGCGCGCGAGCGATTCTTCGCGACGATCCGGGCTTCGACGTGAAATACAACGGCCCGAATCCGGAACGCGTCCCCTGCGACGCATCGAATCTCGTTGTCGAAGGAATTGTGCGATTTGCCGCGGCGCGCGGAGCAAATATTTCCGGCGCCGATGTGGAAATCGAAAGTGAAATCCCCGTCGGCGTCGGACTCGGTTCCAGCGCAGCGGCAATCGTCTGCGGATTATTTCTTGGCGCGGCGTTGTTGCGCGTCGAACCGGATCGCGAAGAAATCCTTACGCTCGCCGCGAAAATGGAAGGGCATCCGGACAACGCCGCCGCCGCGTGCCATGGCGGACTCGTATTTGCTGCGCAGGATTCGGAAAGCCGACGAGTCCTCTATGCGCGCACAAGCCTGCCTCCGGATTTAATTTTGCTCGCCGTCATTCCACCCACTGCGACGTTTACGCATGCCGCGCGCGCCGTGCTGCCGGGTGAATATTCCCGCGCCGATGTCGTCCACAACATGCAGCGCGCGAGCCTGCTCGCGGCAATTTGCTTCTCAGGCGCGTCGGGACTCGAGCAGGAATTATTCCGCGATCGCATGCACCAGCCATATCGTGTACCGAATGTTCCGGGGCTCGCCGAATGCCTGGAGGTGAAGCATCCCGACTTGCTCGGCGTGTGCATGAGCGGATCCGGCTCGGCCGCACTCGCATTCGTTCGCGGCAACGAAATAGAAATTGGCTACATGCTCGCCAAACCGTTTGCCGACCGCGGCGCAGCGCCCAAGGTGATTATTTTGTTACCGGAATCGCTCGGCGCAAAGATTGAAGCATCGCCGGCCACGCTGTCGGCGCCGGCAGAAATTCAAATTGCCGCGCGTGCCGCAGCAGGATCGGAGAGCCGCCCGTGCAAATCCTGAAATTCGGCGGCAGCTCGCTGGTGGACGCCACCGCGATTCAACATGTCGCACGAATCATCCGCGAGCATTCGCGTGATGAAGCGACCGTCGTGGTTTGCTCGGCATGCGCGGGAATCACCAACCGGCTTGTTCGGATTACTGAGTGGGTGCGTGCCGGGCATTCTGTTCAAGCGCTGAACGAGACGTGGGCCATTCGCTCGCGACATCGCGCGCTTTTTGCAGCAATTAATCTTGGTATCGCGAATCAACACGCGGACGAAGAAGTCTTGGAAGGTCCGCGCATCTGGGTGGAACTGGAAGATCTGGGCGCGTGTCTCCGTGCGCTTATTGCAGGGACGTCGCGGGACCAGGCAGACGTCGCGTGGACTGCTGCCGTACTTTCTTACGGAGAACGCGCCAGCGCTCGACTGGTAGCAGGCGCGTTGCAACAGTCCGAAGTTCGCGCTTCGGCTGTAGATGCCACCGAATGCGTTCAGACGGACGAGAATTTCCTGGATGCCGAGCCCTTGTGGCAAGAAACGCGCCGCCGCACGCGTGAAACGCTGTTGCCTTTCATGGAAGAGGGAATCGTGCCCGTGGTAACTGGATTTATCGGCGCTACGTCTGAAGGCAAAATCACCACCCTCGGCCGCAACAGCTCCGATTTCTCCGCGGCGATCGTCGGTGAGGCTCTGGACGCCGATGAAGTATGTCTCTGGACCGACGTGGACGGCGTGTTCGACCGCGATCCTCGCACTACGCAGAATTCTGCGGACGATTTCACACTGCTGGAGCATTTAAGTTACGATGAAGCGTTACAAATGGCGGAGCGCGGCGCTAAGGTTGTCCATCCCAGAACGATTCAGCCGCTTCGGGAGAAAAATATTATTTTGCGCATCCGCAATACATTTCGCCCCGAGCATTGCGGCACGCGCATCGGTCCGGCCGCGCAGAGCGTGGCGCGATGAAGACATTTCGCGTCGGCGTGCTGGGCGCAACGGGAACGGTGGGGCAGCAGTTCGTCCACCGACTGCGGAATCATCCGTGGTTTCGCGTGACAGCGCTCGCCGCGTCGGAGCGTTCCGCCGGAAAGCGCTACTCGGAAATTGTGCGCTGGCGAATCGCTCAACAGATTCCCGAGGAAGTTGGCGCGCTAACCGTGCAGCCGCTGGAGGCGAATCTCGATTGCGATTTCTGTTTTTCTGCGCTGGATTCATCCGTCGCCGGGCCAGCCGAACTCGAATTTGCGCGCGCGGGATATCCCGTCATCAGCAACAGCAGCAATCACCGTATGGATGCGGACGTTCCGCTCCTCGTTCCTGAAGTGAATCCGGAACATTGCGCGCTCGTCACCATTCAACGCAAAAATCGCGGCTACACGTTGGGGTTTATCGCTACGAATCCCAATTGCTCAGCCGCTGGACTGGTTGTAGCGCTGAAGCCGATTCATGACGCATTTGAAATCGAAGCGCTTTCCGTCGTCACTATGCAGGCGCTTTCCGGCGCGGGATATCCCGGCGTGCCGTCGCTAGACTCAACCGACAATGTTATTCCGTACATTTTCGGCGAAGAAGAAAAACTGGAATCCGAGCCGCGCAAGATTCTAGGCCGCTTGAACGACGGAACAATCACCCCAGCGGAAATTCGCATTAGCGCCCAGTGCCACCGCGTGCCCGTAATTGACGGTCACATGGAAGCCGTCTCTCTGAAGCTTCGGAAAAAAGTTTCGCCGGTAGATATCGCCGCTGTCCTTCACGATTTCCGTGGTGAGCCGCAACGCCTGAATCTGCCGTCAGCGCCAGCGCGGCCGATCGAAGTCCGCGAAGAATCGGATCGTCCGCAAACGCGGCTCGATCGCGATGCGGGCGAGGGCATGGCGGTAGTTGTTGGGCGTGTGCGCGCCTGTCACGTGCTCGATATTCGTCTCGTGCTGCTCTCACACAATTTGGGCCGCGGCGCTGCCGGCGCGGCGATCCTGAACGCAGAACTTCTCGCCGAGACTGGATTCATCACGGCGCGTGGCGCATAATTTTGGCAATCCCGCAAAAACGCTCCTAGCTCCGGGCGCAATCTCCGCAACTTCTCTCCGTGCAACGTGTTTAACAGAGGGAGCATCAAATCACTAGATTCGGCAAAAATCACTGCGCCGGATCTCAAGGAGGGCACACATCATGTCACGAATACTAAAGGCATCAGCCATCGCCCTGTTGGCGCTACTCATGTTCGCACCAATGGCATCGGCGCAACGCGGAGGACACTTTGGAGGGCACTTTGGAGGCCGCGGCGGGTTCGGATTCTATGGTCCGGGGTTTTACGGATTCGGCTATGGGCCGTACTGGGACGGCTACTGGAGCGGCCCGTACGGTTACTACAGCGGCGGCTCTGCTACGGGTGAAATAAAGATCCACACGCCCGCGAAAGACGCGCTGGTGTACGTGGACGGCGGTTACGCAGGATTGTCAGGCAAGCTTCGGCATTTCCATCTTGCAGCCGGCAAGCATGACATTGAACTGCGTGATCCCAGCGGCAAGGCGTTCTTCGAGGAGCATGTGCAGGTGTTACCCGGTAAGACGATCGATATTGGCCGCTAACCCGTGGAGCGCGATTGTTCCGACGATTTCAGTGAAGTGCTAATCGCTTTTCAAAATGCGGCGCGTACGGCCAAAATCGTGCGCGCCGCTCTTTATTCTTTGCGCTGCAAATTCCTCGCCAATCGAAATGCTACAATCCAGCCTGTAACGATTACATCCGAATCAATTAAAAGGGCACATGGAAAACTGGCGAGGTAAATGGGCACTCATCACCGGAGCGAGCGCAGGCATCGGCCGCGCGTTCGCGTTCGAGCTGGCCGCAGGCGGCGCCGATGTAATCCTGGTAGCGCGCCGCGGTGACCGTCTTAGTGAGCTTGCGAACGAACTCCGCGCGAAATATAAAATAGAAGTGGAAGTGTGCGTGGCGGATCTTGCCCAGCACAGTGGGCCCGCCGAAGTTTTCGACTTTACATCCCGGAAGGGATTCGACGTAGAGTTGCTCATCAATAACGCGGGTTTTGGCGTGTACGGTGAATTTGCGAAAGCCGACCTTTCACGTGAACTCGAAATGGTGCAAGTCAATATCGCTGCTGTTGTGCACCTCACACGCTTATACCTTCCGCCGATGATCACGCGCCGCCGTGGAGATATTCTCATCCTGGCTTCCACCGGATCATTTCAAGGCGTGCCTTATCTCAGTACATACGCGGCGACGAAAGCCTTTGACCTGCACTTCGCTGAAGCGCTGGCCGAAGAGGTCAAGGAACACGGAATCCGCGTCTGCGCGCTCTGTCCGGGCTCGACGACCAGCGAGTTCCATCAAGTCGCCGGACAGCCCAAGAATATTTTGCGCAAAAGAGAATCTGCGGAAAAAGTTGCGCACGTCGGATTGACGGCTTTGGCCAACGGCAGGAGTTACGTAATCTCAGGGCTGAAGAATTATGTTGGTGCGCACGTGCAGCGTCTGCTTCCGCGCCGGGTGGTAACCCGAATCGTAGCGAATGCATTCAGTCCGAAACCGGGCGAGCATTCCACTTAGAATCAATTGACGAAGAGAATTTGCAGCTTGGGACAGTTCGCAGCCCCGGAGCTTCTCCGCGCGGATACAAAGATCGTATGCAAACTCAAAGAAGCTCTTGAAACTTAATCTACGGAGCACGCCAGCGCACGATCCAGCAGCTCGACCACATGCATCACTTCCTGACCCGTGCCATGAATCTCCGCGCCCGCCCGCAACTGCAGAATGCAACCCGGATTTGCGGTAACGATCGCCTGCGCGCGCGTCGCGCGAATGTTTTCCATTTTCGACGCAAGAATATCCAGCGCCGCGCGCGTCTCCGTCACGTTGTAAACGCCCGCCGACCCGCAGCACTGATCTGCCAGCGCCATTTCCACCAACTCCACGCCCGGCACCGCGCGAATCAATTTTCGCGGAGCAGAAGATATTTTTTGTCCGTGCAACAAATGGCATGATTCTTGATACGTCACGCGTAACGGCACGCTCTTCAGCGGCGCGACGAGTCCCAGTTCCGCCAGAAATTCCGTCACGTCTCGCATCTTCGCGCGAAACTGAATCGCTTGCGCATGTTCGGCCGTTCCAGCAGGGAACAACTCATCGTATTCTTTCAACGTTGACCCGCATCCCGCCGCGTTCGTAACTATCGCGTCGATCGGTTCCGCCAGGAACGCCCAAAGATTCGTGCGCGCCAAATCTGCCGCCACATCTCGTACTCCCGCGTGAACGCACAATGCCCCGCAGCAAAGCTGCCCGCTTGGAATGACGACCTCGCATCCATTCGCTCGCAATACGCGAATCGTGGCATCATTCAATTCCGTAAACGAAACCTGCGCCACGCATCCCGCGAAAAACGCCACCCGCGCACGTCGAGTCCCCACCGCCGCAAAAGTTTTCCCCAGCCGCGAGAAAAAGAATTCGTGGTCGACGGCGGGCATTAACCGCTCGCGCTCCGCCAATCCAAGAAGCCGCAGCGCCCCCGAATTCCGCGCCAACCATTGCAGCCCGGAGCGCTGATAAATCCGCGCGGCACGCCCCGCCGCCGCAATCCGCCGTGGAAAAGGCAGCACCTTGCGGTAAAAGAAATTCCGCGTCACGCGCGAAAAAAAAGGCCTGCGATATTCGCGTTCAATCTGCCCGCGCGCGTACTCAATCAGCTTCCCGTATTCCACGCCGGAAGGACATACCGTTTCGCACGCTCGGCAATCCAGGCAGCGATCCATGTGAGTAACAAATGTATCGGCCACCGTGAGTTTTCCTTCGTCCACCAACATCATTTGGCGAATCCGCCCGCGCGGCGAATCCGCCTCGCGTCCCCACAACCGGTATGTCGGACAATGATTCAAGCAGAGCCCGCAATGCACGCAACGCGCGTAGTCCTCATATCCAGGTTTCGCGGAGTAGGGAATTGGTTCTGAAGTCACCGTCGCTTCGTCCGTTTCGTTCGATTTCAGAGAGACATTCATGGAAATGTTACACTGCGGTGACGCGAATCCTCCCGAACGGTGGTTTATTTGAGATAGCTGCGGACAATCTCAATCAAATCGTCGACGCCAGACTCAGCACTCTTGCTTTTTCCCATGTGATGCCGGATGTGATCTTCCATGAGCTCCGCCATCAGGCTGTTGGTCGAGCCGCGGACGGCAGCCAGGCGTTGCAGCACGTCCGCGCATGGAGCATCTTCATTTAGTGCGCGCTCGACGGACTCCAGTTGTCCGCGCACTTTCTTTATACGATTGAGCAAATCCAGTTTTTCTCGTGAAATATGTGACATTTTGTTTGACTACCCTATCCGGGTATGGTATCACGTTACTGGCTGTGAATTTGACGCTCTAAAGGATTAGAGCACATGGGCCGCGAACGTCAAGAGACAGAACCTCCCGGCAGTACGACGTCAGGTATGCCGCGAGCGAAATAAGGCCAGGCCGGCGCGCCCGCGGTCTCCTTGCTCGCGCGGAATCGAACAGGCGGGCAAGTGAGTTTCCTGAAGATTATTGTCGCCATTATTGTTAGTTTAACATACAGCTTGTGTTCCTGCGTCGCGCGCGCGCAATCCCCGCTTCCGGCGCCAGCGGGGCAAATTCAATCGAACGCTGCGGTCACTGAAACAGATTCAACATCGTTAACGCTCTTCCCTCATTCCGACACCAGCCGGTTTTGGATTTCAGGCCAGGCCAATATTATTTTCCAGTGGCATCCGGCATTTCCTGCCGCCTACAGTGGACCGAACAGCCTGCACTCGAACGCCGAAGACGCGACGTCGAAGGTCTATACACTTTTCACCGGTCTGCAAATTACGCACACCACCGAAATTTTCGCGGACATCGAAAGCGCCGGCGGCCGCGGTATCAGCGACGCGTTCGGTCTCGCCGGATTCACAAATCTTGACGTTGTTCGCAATCCGACCCTAGGTCCCGTGCCGTATCTCGCCCGATTAATGCTTCGCCAGATTATTCCACTCACCAGCGAACGGGTTTCCGCCGAGCGCGGTCCATTCGGCCTGGCCACTTCGCTTCCCGCGCGCCGCATCGAAATCCGCGTCGGCAAATTCAGTCTCGTCGATTTTCTGGACACGAATGGCGGCGGCAGCGACAGCCATCTGCAATTCATGAATTGGACCGTGGACAACAACGGAGCCTACGACTATGCGGCACAAACACGCGGCTACACAGACGGCGCGATCGTTGAATACGACGACCGGACGTGGTCGCTGCGTTTCGCCGAAGCAATGATGCCGAAAGTCGCGAACGGCATCAATCTCGACGCCGATCTCCTACGCGCGCACTCGGAAAACTTCGAAGCTGAATCCCGCCGCAATTTTCTGCTGCATCGCGCGGGAGTAATTCGTTTTCTTGCTTACATGAATCACGCGAATATGGGCAGCTATCGCGAAGCGATCAGTAATTTTCTTGCCGGGCACGGCACCGTGCCAGACATTATCTCCACTCGCCATCAGGGACGCGTGAAGTACGGGTTCGGCCTCAATTTTGAACAGGACTTGGCTGAACAATTCGGCGTATTTGGCCGTTTAGGTTGGGCCGGCGGCCGGAACGAATCGTTCGCGTATACAGAAGTGGATCGCACGCTTGAGTTTGGTTTCTACGTAAAAGGGAAATCGTGGCACCGCGCCAACGATCGCGCCGGCGCGGTCGTCGCCGTCAACGCGCTAACCAACGATCACGCGCGCTATCTTGCGCTTGGCGGGCTCGGATTCCTTCTCGGCGATGGCGCGCTCACCTACGGTCCGGAGGAAATTGTCGAGGCCTATTACACCGTGCATATGTGGCGCGGACTTTTCGCGTCGTTCGATCTGCAGCACATCAACAATCCGGGCTACAACCAAGCTCGCGGGCCCGTAATTGTTCCCGGTCTTCGTCTACATGTTGATTTCTAAATTACAGTTCTTGTCGCAGAATTCCCGCCACGACGCCGGCGTTTCTCAAATCCCGCCTGCAAATCGACCGGGACTCAAAACATTTCCGGGATCAAACGTGTTCTTGACGCGGCGCATCAACTCAAAATCCGGCCGCGCCGCGCCCCACACATTTACCGTGCGCTTCAGTTCAGTCGGCGCAAACTCAATTCGCACCTTCGCTTCGAGCTCGTTCGCCGTACGAAATACCGCTTCCGCAAACGCTGCCAGCTTATTAAACGCGACCACACCTCCGGCCGTAGGCAAGATCGCAAAATAAACCAATCCATGCGGACGCATCACCAGCGCCGATCGCATTGCATGTTCCGCCGCCAGTGCGCCCAAGCGTTGAGCAAGCGCCGGCATCATCGAAGGCAAAGCTGTGATCCGGAATATTGTTGCCGCGGAGTCCGCCATTTGGAACAGGGCAGGGAACTCGCGAATCCGCCCAAGCAATGCCGCCGCAACCTTTATGGATTGTTCCGTATCACCGAGCGCAACCAGGCCAGCCGCTTTGGTCTGCTCGGCAATCGACGGCAATTCTCGCCGATGTCGCTCGACCACCCGCGCATTTCCCGCCGCGGAAACCACGGCGCACCAACGTTTTTCGTGTAGGGCAATCTCTCCAGGCGCACTCGACACCAATATCTGCGCAACTTCCGGTGAAATTACATCCACTTGCAACGCGCCCAGCGGTGAGCGTTCCAACACGCGACAAAATTCCAACGCCGCCGCAGTGCCCTCAAACGCCACCACAAACACGACTTGCGCGGGCGGCATCGGAAAAGTTTTGAAGTTCGCGCGCGTGATCACCGCCAGTGTTCCCAACGAGCCGATTAGCAGCTTATGTAAATCATAGCCGCTTACATTTTTCACCACGCGTCCGCCACTCTTTGCGATCGCGCCGTCGCCGGTGACGAATTCGAGTCCCAGCACAAAATCCCGGGGCCCGCCATACGAATGTCTGAGTGGGCTGGCCGAATCGGACGCCAGAATTCCGCCAATTGTCGCGCGGGTTAGAAATGGAGGATTCAGCGGAAGGAACTGTTTTTCAGCAGCAAGAGCTGTTGCGAGCGCGGAAAACGGCACGCCCGGCTCGACGCCAAGCGTCAAATCGCGCGGTTCGTAAGCCAGCACCCGATTCATTCGTGAAAGATCGAGTGCAATGTCGTACCGGGCCGGCGGCATTCCGATTCCCAATTTTGTCCGCGCCCCGCAGGGAATTACGGCACGTTTTTCGGATTCTGCAAATCGCAAAATCTCAGCGATTTCTTCCGCCGATTTTGCCAACACCGCCGCAGCAGGCCGGATCCCATCCACTTCATAGGCCACAAGCTGCGTTGCCGACGTCAAAACATTTTCCGCGCCAAATTGCTGTGCAATTCGCGCAGCCATCAGCGCCGACGCATCGCTCGCGGCCGCATTCATCGAATTTGCCCAGCGAATTTCATATCACTGTTCACTCAAACTGAAATCAAATCGTCGGGCGCTGCTTGCTGCGGCTTTCTCCAACTACAACACGCCCAACGACCCAGTCCCGCCGGGCGGAATCCGCACTTCCTTGCATCCCTTGCCCAGCGGCAAAACTTTTCCCGGATTCAACCGGCCCTCTGGATTAAAAGCCTCGCGCACGCGCCGCATTAATTCCAAATCAGCATCTGAAAACATCAGCGGCATCAATTCATTTTTTTCCATGCCGATGCCATGCTCGCCGGTCAGCGCTCCACCGCATTCAATGCAGTGCCGCATAATTTCTCCAGAAGCCGCCACTGCGCGCTTGAATTCTTCCGGATCGCGCTGATCGAACAAAATAATAGGATGCAAATTCCCATCGCCCGCATGAAAAATATTTCCAATCGAAAATCCGTACCGCTTCCCAATCTCGTTGATCTTCCGCAAAGTCTCCGGCAATTTTGTGCGAGGAATCACCGCGTCCTGCACGTAGTAGCTCGGCGAAAGCCTTCCCACCGCGCCGAACGCATTCTTTCGCCCCTTCCAAAGTAAATCGCGTTCGGCGGCATCGCGGGCCACGCGCACTTCCCGCGCATGATGCAGTTTGCAAATCTCCTCAATTTGCGCCGCTTGTTCTTCGACGGCCTCCTTCAATCCTTCGACCTCGATCAACAGCACCGCGCCGCTATCCAATGGAAATCCGGCGTGCACAAATTCTTCCACCGCGCGCAAAGTCCATCCATCCAGCATCTCGCACGCGGCGGGAGTAATCGCGCGTCCTGTGAAATCCGCCACGGTTTCCGGCGCGTCCTCAATATCGTCAAATATCGCCAGTAAAGTTTTCACCGCTTCGGGCTTGCGTGAAAGTTTCACAGTAATTTCCGTCGCAATCGCGAGAGTGCCTTCTGATCCCACCATCAACCCCGTCAAATCGTATCCCGGCGTTTCACACGTTTTGCCGCCGACGCGCACGACATCTCCACTCGGCAGTACCAGCTCCAATCCCGTCACGTGATTCGTCGTCACGCCATACGCAAGAGTGTGCGGGCCGCCCGCATTCTCCGCCACGTTTCCGCCAATCGTGCAGGCCTTTTGGCTCGATGGATCCGGTGCAAAATAAAGTCCTAAATGTTCCACGGCACGCGTCACGTCAAGATTCACTACTCCCGGCTGCACCACCGCGCGCATATTTTCTTCGTCAATTTCCAAAATGCGATTCATCCGCGAAAAAACGGTGAGGATACCGCCCTGCACGGCCAGCGCACCCCCTGAAAGTCCCGTACCCGCTCCGCGCCCGACCATCGGCACGCCATGCTTCGCGGAAATCCGCGCGATCGCCGAAACATCCGCCGTCGTCCGTGGAAAAACCACGCATTCCGGCCGCGCTTCCTCCACCGAACCATCGTATTCGTAAAGTAGAAGGTCGTCCGGAGAGGAAATCACCGCTTCGCGGCCCAACAACTTTTCAAGTTCGCGAGTGATTTGTTTATCCATGAGGCCAGTGTAATTTGTTTCCGCGTCGCCACTATAGTCGTCACCCGCAATCCCCGTCAACGCGCCGCGAACGCATCCTCGATCCTTACCGGAATGATGCGCTTCAAGTCCGCCGAATCCACGGTTCGCGCCACCTGCACCTCTCCGCCGAATGTGTTAATCTCCGGCTTCCGAATCTTGAGGATGCGCAATGAATAAGCCCAGGGTTTACGCCACACACCCTCTTTTCGAGCCAGCCCGGAACCTCCTGGAAGCCCGCTGCGAAGTTGACTACTGGCGCGGCCCCGCGCGGCCAACGCGCGCCACGCTGCTCGAACACGTCGCCGGCAAAAATGCTCTCATCTGCCTGCTGACCGAGAAAATAAATGACGAAGTTCTGGATGCTGGTCGCGATCTGAAGATTGTGGCCAACGTCGCCGTTGGCTTTGACAACATTGACGTCCCCGCCTGCACCCGTCATAAAGTTTTCGCCAGCAATACTCCCGGCGTCCTCGACGAGACCACCGCCGACTTTGCATGGACTCTGCTCATGGCGGTCGCGCGCCGCCTTCTCGAAGGCGATCGCCTCACGCGTTCCGGCCAGTGGACAGGCTGGGATCTCGATCAACTCTGCGGTGGCGACATCTGGGGTAAGACTCTTGGCCTCGTAGGATTCGGACGCATCGGCCGCGCCGTCGCGCGCCGCGCCCGCGGATTCAATATGCGTATCATTTATACTGACGCCGTACGCGCGTCCACCGAAGCCGAAGTGGAAGCCGCCGCCGAGTATGTTAGCGCCGATCGCCTATTCGCCGAATCCGATTTCATTTCGCTCCACGTTCCGTTGCTTCCCGAAACCCGCGGGCTCGCCTCCACCAAACATCTTTCGCAAATGAAGCCCACCGCCTATCTCATCAACACTTCGCGGGGCCCTGTCGTGGACGAAGCCGCTCTCGTTGCCGCACTCGAAGCGAAAAAAATTGCAGGCGCCGCTCTCGACGTTTACGAAAAAGAGCCGCAAGTTCATCCCGGCCTCGTAAATCGATCCGACGTGATTCTAGCGCCGCACATCGCATCAGCCAGTGTAGAAACGCGCACGAAAATGGCTGTGATGACCGTGCATAACGTTCTCGCCGTGCTCGAGGGCCGTCGTCCGCCAAACGCGCTGAACCCGGATCTGACGGTCGCGTAAAGTTTTGCAAGCGATCGCGCGAAGGTTTCGTAGGGACGCTGCTTGCTGCGCCCCTAATCCAGGAACGCACGAATTTCATGCTGAAATATTGAGGGAACGCGCCATGCCTCTAATCACCCGCAACCACCCAAAACTAACTCTTGAAGGCGCGCGTACCATACTCGCGGCCGCCGAACGCCGCGCCGCTGAAATAAATGTTCCCATGAATATCGCCATCGTTGACGACGGCGGCTACCTTCTCACTTTCTCGCGCATGGACGGCGCGAAGCTTTCCTCTGTCCACATCGCCATCAACAAAGCGCATTCGTCCGCCATTCGACGCAAACCTTCCGGCCCGGCACTTGCGTCGAATGGCCAGCCCGATGTGATGCTCTCGCTTTCACTCGCCATCGGCAGCGACGCGCAGCAAACGCCGCTGCGCGGCGGACTTCCGCTCGTCGTCGACGGTGAAGTTGTCGGCGCGATCGGCGTAAGCAACGGCAGTGAAGACGAAGACGTGGACGTTGCGCGCGCCGGCGCAGCCGCGCTCGAGAAAGCTTGAGTGCTGTGTACGCCATGCCCCAAGCGCTCGACCTGAAAGGCGCCGCGCGCCAAATATTTCACCAGACGCTCGCCGCAATTGATATCGCCGAAACTCTTCGCCGCAAATTAGCGCGCCAGGGATCGCACATTCACTGCGCAGGCAAGCACTTCGATCTGGCATCCTACAAACGAATAAAAATTGTAGCCTTGGGCAAGGCCTCGCCTGCAATGGCCGAAGCGCTCGCAGATATTCTTGCGCCAGAATTTCCCGTCGCCGGTATCGTAGTAGCTTCCGCGCCGCCTCCGCGCCCGCTAATCAATTTTCAGTTTTTCGTGGCGGGCCATCCCGTTCCCAACGAAGAAAGTTTTGCCGCCGCTGTCTCAATTTTACAAATGCTTGGCGAATCCAATCGCGCCGACACGCTCATCTTTTTCCTTCTCTCCGGCGGTGGATCGTCTCTCGTCGAGCTTCCTCTTGATGCCGCAATTCCGCTTGAGGATATTCAGTCGCTCCATCGCGCGCTAGTCGGCTGCGGTGGGTCCATCGAAGAGATCAACTCCGTACGCAAACATCTTTCCGCCGTAAAAGGCGGACGCTTCGCCGCCGCCGCGCCAAGCGCCGCGAAAATTACTCTGGCTGTCACGGACGTGCCCGAAGGCCGCGAGTCCGCCCTCGCCAGCGGCCCAACTTTGCCTGATCCAACAACTGTCGCCGATGTCCGCCGCGTCATGGAGCAATATGCTCTCCTCTCGAAGGTCCCCGCATCGATTGCCGCAAAGTTCAGCGCGCCCAATGCTCTCACCGAAACTCCAAAGCCGAACGACCCCGCCTTCCGCAACGCGCACTTCGAAATCATCCTCGGCATGCACGATCTTTTTCATCACGCGCACATCGCCGCCGAATCCGCCGGCTTCCTGACAATCTGTGACAACACTACTGACGACTGGCCCATCCCGCGCGCAACAGATTTCCTTCTCACCGATTTGGCGCGGCTGAGCAAAGAACATCCCGGCCAACCCGTCGCAATCATTGCCGATGGCGAGGTTAGTTCGCCCGTGCGTGGCAAAGGCGTCGGTGGAAGGAATTCCGCATTTGTGTTGGATTGTGTAAATAGAATCGCCGGCCAGCGCATCGCCGTTCTAAGCGCAGGCACAGATGGCATCGACGGTGTAAGCCCGGCAGCAGGCGCCGTAGCCGATGGCGGAACTCTCTCGCGCGCTAGCGCAGCCAAACTGGACGCGCAAGATTTCGCAAGCCGCAGCGATTCCTACAATTTCTTCAAGGCACTCGGCGATGCGATCATCACCGGTCCCACCGGCAATAATTTGCGCGACCTCCGCATACTGTTGGCGGCTCCTGCAGAAAAACAGTAACGATTTGCCGCGCGACCAAAATGTCAAGCAACTCTTATTTTTTTGCCTCGCCCCTCAAATACGAATCTTCTTTATTAATCCAATCCTCGCGCCGCGGAATAAAAATGTCCAAATCATCCGTATCCACCAGCGCTTCCGCCGCATGAGGCACATGCGAGGGAATCAGCAACACTTCGCCCTTATTCACCACCAACTCGCCATCGTCAAACGTAAATCTTAGCGCGCCATCCAAAATAAAAGTGATTTGCTCATTGTGATGCGAATGCCGCGGCACAATTGCGCCGCGTTTCAAATAGACTCGCGCAATCGTACTCTGCGCTCCGCTCAGCATCTGTCTGCTAATCAGTGGATTCAGTTCTTCCATCTCCACCTTCGTCCATGCATGTTTTTCCAGCATCGTCGCTCCTGTTTGTTTCGGACTCAACGCGCCCCTCTGCGGCGGCACAGCATCGTCCGACGAATCCAGCCGCGCGTCAATCCCCCGGGAACGGACTTGCCGCAGTCGTCAAGCTCCAACTATCATTCCCTGTGCGTTTCTTCCGCTACTTCGCTCTGATCGTTTTCTATCTAGACCTGCCTGTCCCAATCTACTGGTTCATTCTTCACCCGTTCACAAATTTCTGGCGACGCAACATCCGCGCCGCATTCTGGTTCGCTAGACTCACCGCTTGGACCGCCTGCGCAATTTTCGTCACCGTGTTTCGCCATCTCTTGCTCGCCGAAAATGTTCCGTCCCTTCCCATCGCCTTCGCCGCATCCGTCCTGATCGTCGCCGACTTCATCCTGCTCTTCTTTTCCGGCAAATATCTCGGCGGTAAGAAGCTAGTCGGCCACGCAGAACTTTCTTGCAAATCGGACCTCACCACCAATGGCCTGTACAAATATGTCCGCCATCCGCGGTACACAGGAATGATTTCCGCCCTAGCAGGCGCCTGTCTCATCGCGCAAACGAGACTCGCCTGGATCGTCGCCGCCGTCTGGCTCCTGTGCGTTCTCCTCAGCATTCTCCTCGAAGAACGCGAAATGCGCCGCCGCTTCGGCCCAGCCTACGCGGAATATTCCCACGCCACCCCCCGTTTCCTTCCGCGCTTCTGAGCCTCCGTGCTACCTGCATCCTTCGATATGTTTTTCTCTCCGTCCACATTTTTGATATGCTCCGGTCATTCAAATCGCCGTCTCGGAGGCCACATGCGCAGACTCTTTTTAGTACTTTCGATCCTCCTGGTGCTCAGCCTCGCTACTGCCTCTCGCGCGCAGCTTGCTAAGGCCATCACTACAAAAGCCGGCACGCCCGAAGACAAAGCTCTCGACGAAATCAGCTCGACGACCGACCCCGTTCAGAAGCTCGCTCTGATTGACAAATTCAACGCCGAACTTGCTCACGACGAATATGCAACTCTCGGACTCGATCTCTACGTCTCCTATTATTCCGATGCGAAGAACTTTCCGAAGATGGCTGAGTATGCCCAGAAAATTCTAGCAATCGATCCCGATAATTATTCCGCCGCGTTGCATCTCGCGAACGCGCAATTCCAAGCAGGCAATGTCGCGGGTGTCATCGAAGCCGGAGAAAAGCTCAGTGGTATTCTCACTCGCTACAAAGCCCAAACAGCGCCCGCGGACGCCGACGCAAACTGGGCCTCTCTCCACAAACAATCTCTTGACGATCAAAAAGATCAGATCGGCTACGTTCAAAATATAATGTTCAACTCGCTCTACAAAGTGCAGGCGCCAGCGGATCGCGCCGCCTTCGCCGAGCGAATTGTCGCTGCTTTCCCCGACTCCCCTTATGCGGTACCCAGTGAAGTGATGGCCGCGAACGCCTATCAGCAAGCTCAGAACAATCCGAAAATGGTAGCGGCCGCCGAAAAAGCTCTCACCATGGACGCGAATTCCACCGACATGCTCGTTCTGCTTGCCGAATATTACAGTTCCGCTCAGGAACAACTCGACAAAGCTCTTGCGTATGCAAAAAAAGCCATCGAGCTTCTGCCGTCAGCAAAAGCGCCTCAAGGTGTTTCAGCCGATCAATGGAAAAATCAAATTACGTTGCAGACTGGGCTCGCCTGGTCCGCTGAAGGCCAGGTCCTCATCAATAAGAATGATCTCGAAGCCGCCGCCAACGCCTTCCGCACCGCCAGCCCGCTCCTGAAGGGGGAAGTGAACGCCTACGCACGGAATCTTTACCGACTGGGATTCACTTACGCACGCCAGAAAAAAATTCCTGAGGCCACAGCGACATTAAACGAATGCATCGCGTTGAATACTCCGTTCAAAGCGCCCGCCCAGCAAACTCTCAGCCAGATGGGTCCGGCTCCTGCTACGAAGCGTCCCGGCCGCGGGTCATCCCTCTAATCATTCCACATCCGCATTTGCGGCCAACAAATCCCCTGCAGCTCGGGGCGTTTCGTCCCGCATTTTGCGTCCCGATGCTCGATGTCGGGAAGCCTTGAGGCCTTTCGCCGTCAACCAGCATGATTCGCCCGAACACACCAACGACTTTGGTCATCTCAAATCTCTCCATGATTTTCTCCTCGCCCTCGGCGTCTCTGCGGTAATATCTTTTCCAGAAAATGAAATTCAACACGCCCTCGCGCGCCAAACTAACTCTTCTCCCATTAATCGCCGCCACATATTTTATGGTCGCAGGCGGCCCGTACGGCCTCGAGGACATCATCCAAATGGCGGGCTACACCGGCGCACTCCTAATCCTTTTTGTCACTCCTCTAATTTGGTCTGTCCCCACCGCAATGATGGTCGGCGAATTAGCCAGTGCCATTCCCGAAGAGGGCGGCTTCTACATCTGGGTCACACGCGGACTCGGAAAATTCTGGGGCTTCCAGGAAGTCTGGCTCACCATGGCTGGAAGTTTTTTTGAAATGGCCCTCTACCCAACTCTTTTCGTCGATTACCTCGGCCACTTCGCGCCCGCCGTCACCGCCGGATATCGCGGCCCTCTAATCGGACTCGCCATGATCGCCGTTTGTACCGCGTGGAATATTCGCGGCGCGCGTTCGGTAGGGAACAGCTCGACCGTGATGACCGTCTTGTTGCTTGCACCATTCGTAGTCCTCACACTCCTCGGTCTGCTCCACAAATTCTCCGGGCCGGCAACCCACGCTGTGCCGCAGCCACTCAGCCACGTAGATATTCTCGGCGGCATTCTCGTCGCCATGTGGAATTACATGGGATGGGACAATACTTCCACCATCGCCGGTGAAGTCCACAATCCGCAGAAAAATTATCCGCGCCTGATGTGGATCAGCGTCACGCTCGTCGCTGTCACGTATTTAATTCCTGTCGCCGCCATTTCTCACTCCGGCCTCGACCCCAATTCCTGGACGACCGGCGGCTGGGTTGACGCTGGCCGCGCGTTGGGCGGCCCGTGGCTCGCCGTCGCAATCACGATTGGCGGGATCATCGGAGCCATCGGTACCTTCAACGCGCTGATGATGTCCTTCTCGCGCCTGCCGCTGGTGATGGGCGAAACCGGCGCGCTCCCGAAAATTTTCACGCGCGCTTCGGCGTCCAGCGGCGCTCCGTACGTTGCCATCATCGTGTGCGCATTCGGCTGGGCCGCCTGCACGTTTCTCAGTTTCGAGCGTCTCATCGTCCTCGACGTGCTCGTCACCGGACTCAGCATCATGCTCGAGTTCTGGGCGCTGATCGGACTTCGTATCCGCGAACCAAACCTCGCGCGCCCGTATCGCGTTCCCGGCGGCCTAATCGGAGTCATCGCCATCGGCCTTCCTCCGCTTGTCCTGATGCTAGCGGCTGCATTCCGCAATCACAGCGAACGCATTGGCAACATCAACGCCCTGGTCGTCGGCTTAATCTTCATCGCCGCCGGCCCCATCCTCTACTTCCTCTCCAATCTCCGACGCTCAACGTCTCAGTAACGCCGACACTCTTGTCGGCGCGCCTTCAACAATTCCACCAATAAAAAATATCGCCCTGAAGCTCGCCTCGCACCGCAAACGCAAACGTGACATTCCCTCAGTCCCACCGTCTAACCCAACGTGACCCAAACTCCCAACTCATCCCGCGCCCAACCGTTCGCAGAATCCCTGGCGCACGATCTCCGTTACGCCTTCCGCGGCCTCCTCCATGACGCTGGATTTTTCCTGGCCGCAATTCTCATCATCAGCCTCGGCATCGGCGCGAACACTCTCATCTTCAGCTTGGTGGACACACTTCTCCTACGCCCTCTTCCATTCCGCGATTCCGCGCGACTTATTTGGATTTCCAATACCGCTCCGGCCAGCGTTGGTCTCTCCGGCGCCACAACGCAGGTTGGGAATTTCCTCGATTGGCGACAATACAATCAGTCGTTTGAAGAACTCGCGGCCTACAACGCGTTTTTTGATTACGGTGCTTACACTCTCACAGGTACCGGTCATCCTGAACGTCTAAGTGGCGCAGAAGTTTCGCAGAATTTTCTCCCCTTTCTCGGCGTCTACCCGTTGCTGGGCCGAAATTTTACAGAGGACGAGTCCCGCTTTAACGCGCCCGGCGCAGTCTTATTGACGCACGGCTTCTGGCTGCGCCGTTTTGCAGCCGATCCTGCAATCGTGGGGCGTACGATCACGCTGAACGACAAGGCGGCAACAATCATCGGCGTTTTGCCCGACACTTTTGATTTTTCATCCACCTTCACTCCCGCTTCCCGCGTGGATCTCATTGCTCCCTATCCACTCACTGAAGAAACAAATCGCAATGGCAACACGCTCTCCGTCATCGGACGCCTCAAGCCGGGCGTAGCGGTCGGCCGCGCCCAAGCCGAATTCGATCAGCTCAATAAACAAATCACGGCCGCGCATCCCGAACGCAACGCCGCCCGTGCGCACCTTACTCCGCTTCAACAACAAATCAGCGGGCCATTTCGCAGCGCGCTTTGGGTTCTTCTCGCCGCCGTCGGCGCTGTTTTGTTGATCGTCTGCGCCAATCTTTCAAATCTTCTGCTCGCCCGCGGGGGTGGACGCCAAAAAGAGATGGCTCTTCGTATGGCGCTCGGCGCGAATCGCGCACGTTTGATTCGGCAGATGCTCACAGAAAGCCTTCTGCTGTCTTGTTGTGGCACGATCTTGGGGATTTCACTGGCGTTCGGTGCAACGCGACTCGTGGCGAGCCTACAAGCCGTCCCCATGCCGATGTTGCACAGCGTTACCGTGGATGCCCGCGCCCTTCTCTTCACAACTTTTCTCGCCGTACTCACCGGACTCGTCTTCGGCATCGTCCCAGCTCTTCACGTTTCGGGCGCGGACTTAAATGAAACTCTCAAAGACGGCGCCCGCTCCGTAGGTGGCGGAACGCGCAAAGCGTTTTTCCGCGCCGCGCTCGTAGTTTCCGAAATCGCGCTGGCCTGCATCCTCGTCGCCGGCGCAGGACTTCTAATTCGCAGTTTCTTAAAGCTTCTCGACGTAGACCCGGGATTTCGCGCCGATCACGCCGCCGCGTGGCGCATCGATCCGGCCGATCGCTATCCTAAAATAGAAAATCAAGTGCCGTTTTACCAGCGTCTTACTCAAGCCGTTGCTGCAATTCCCGGCGTCACGGGCATCGGCCTCACTGACACTTTGCCTCTCGGCCGCAATCGCAGTTGGGGCGCTGGCGCAAAAGGAGTTGTGTACCCTCGCGGTCATCATCCGGACGCAATGCCTCGCCTCATTGATTCTGGATATTTTGACGCGATGAAAATTCCGCTCATCGAAGGCCGCGGATTCACTCGGCGCGATGACGTGAAAAGCGATCTCGTTGTCATCATCAATCAGACGATGGCCAGCGCCCTGTGGCCCGACCAGGATTCCGTCGGCCAGATTGCCAGAATAATCGGAAAGGATTTCCGCGTGGTTGGTGTGGTCGGCGATGTGCGCCACGGCGCTCTCGACGAAAAATCCAGCAACGAAATGTATCTCCCGGACTCCCAACTGGGCTTGAACGAATCCATGGAGCTAGTCGTCCGCAGTTCTGTTCCGCCCGAATCTCTCGCGCCGTCCATCCGCGCCGCTATCACCTCCGTAGATCCCCTCTTGCCCGGAGACGACTACGAAACGCTCGATCAAATCGTGGATCGTGCCGTCTCCCCTCGCCGTTTCATCGTCTCGTTACTCGCAGGCTTCGCCGCTCTCGCGCTGATACTCGCGTCCATCGGCGTTTACGCGGTCATCTCGTATTCCGTCAGCCAGCGCATCCAGGAAATCGGCATCCGCATGGCGCTCGGCGCTTCGCCCGGAGCCGTCCGCCAACTCATTCTCACCGAAACAATGCGCTTGGCCGCTATCGGCATCGCATTCGGTTTAGTCGGATCGCTAGTTCTAATGCGCCTGGTAACCACACTTCTGTACGGCGTCACGTCCAGAGACACCCTAACTCTCACCGTAACCGTCACCGTCCTGTCCGTGGTAGCGCTCGCAGCGGGATACCTCCCCGCGCTCCGCGCCTCGCACATCGAGCCAATGTCCGCCCTTCGCTCAAGTTAGATAATTCAATCGTGGAAGGCGCAGCTGCAGAAATCGTGCGGAGTGACGCGCGGGAAAATTCGTGGCGGAGAGGGGGGGATTCGAACCCCCGGTTGAGTTTCCCCAACACTCGCTTTCGAGGCGAGCTCTTTCAACCGCTCAGACACCTCTCCGCTTTCGATTGTAATGGGCACCGCCATGCAGAGCAAGCACCCCAAGAGCGCCCCGCCAAGCGTCTCCTCCTGCGACGCGAGCGTCGCTCACGGCATCGAACTCTTAGAAGGTGTGGCAGCGCACAGGAGGCCGTGCCAGCGCACGTGACAGTCAACGTTAATTCTCACGGTACATTTGTAGCAAGCCCGGCCCCACGTATTTCAGTAAGTAGTTCAGAAAATAGCCAGGCAAATCGCTCAGAACATTACATGTCAGACACCGTCTCGAAACCGTCGGTCACTGGTACGTCAGGCCGGCTAAAAATTGCAGAAGTCCTTCGCCCCCATTGGAAGGCGCTGACGATCGCGATGGCCGCCGTCCTCGGCGAAACGCTCGCGGACATCGGCTCGCCCTGGCCGATCAAAATTGTCATCGATAATCTTTCCAAGGAATCAACAAAGTTGCCGCACTGGCTCTCCCAGTTTGTCACTCACCTTTTCGGGGATAACACACTCGCAATCCTGAATTTCGCCGTAGCGAGTGTCGCAGTAATTGCGATTGTGGATGCCGTCAGCAGCTATCTCGAAAAATATATGACCACGAGTGTAAGTCAACTCGTGTCACATGATCTGCGCCTGACTGTCTACAACCACATTCAGCGGCTCTCGCTCGCCGATCATGACGAAAAGCAAACCGGCGACCTGATCACCCGCGTCACCGGCGATATTGAAGCTGTCCAGGATTTCATCACTTCCGCTCTTTTCGGTATCCTCATCGACGTTTTGACGCTGGTGGGAATGATCACCGTGATGTTCTTGACCAACTGGCGCTTCACACTAATCGCACTTTCAGTCGTTCCAGTCCTGATGGCGGTCGTGTACTCCTTTACCCGCAGGATTAAGAAAGCGTCGCGAGCAGTACGAAAGAAACAGGGCGAGCTGATTTCGGTCGTGCAGGAAGTGCTGACCTCGGTGCGTGTTGTCCAAGCATTCGCGCGGGAAGACTACGAACAGGATCGTTTTGAAACCGAGAGCATGGAAAACGTCGAGGCGGCGCTTGAAGCTCGCAGCATCAAAGCGAAACTCGCTCCGTTTGTAGAGGTTATCGCGGCCGTGGGCACTTGTCTGGTTCTCGGTTTCGGCGGGCGCATGGCGCTGCGCGGCGAAATCCACCCGGGAACCCTCTACTTGTTTATTGTTTATCTGGCGGGAATGTACAAGCCGATGCGTGACCTTTCCAAGATGACTGACACCGTCTCCAAAGCCACCATCGGGTACGAACGCATTCAGGAAATTCTCGAAATCGAAAGCAAGGTCCGCGATCTTCCCGGTGCCCGCCGCGCACCTAAATTCAAGGGGAAAATCGAATTCAATGACGTGAACTTCGGCTACGACGACGAACATCAGGTTCTCAAAAATATCACGCTGAAGATCGAGCCGGGCCAAGTCGCCGCAATCGTCGGCCCGAGCGGCACCGGGAAAAGCACGCTCGTTAATTTGATCGCGCGCTTCTACGATCCGGTGTCGGGAACAGTAAAAATTGACGGCGCCGACGTTCGCAACTACACACTGAAATCCTTACGCGAGCAAATCAGTTTTGTGCTGCAGGAAGCTCTGCTGTTTCATGCGCCGGTTTGGAAAAACATTGCCTACGGGAAGCCGGACGCGCCGCGCACTGACTTAATTCGTGCCGCGAAAATGGCCAATGCTCATGAGTTTATTGAGAAGATGCCCGAGGGCTACGACACCATGATTGGCGAGCGTGGCGTAACGCTCTCCGGCGGCCAACGCCAAAGGATTGCCATCGCGCGCGCAATTCTTCACAACACCCCCATCTTGATTTTGGACGAGCCTACGACCGGCCTGGATGCCGCTTCCGAGCAAGCCATTATGGAAGCGCTGAATCGCCTGATGAAGGGCAAGACCTCCATAATTATTGCCCACCATCTCAGTTCTATTAGCCATTCCGACGTTATCTTCGTCGTAAAGGATTCCGAACTCGTCGAATCGGGAACGCACGAAGAATTACTAGCGGCAGGCAAGGTGTATGCGGAACTCTACAAGCTTCAGGTCACTGACGTTGCACTTGAAAACAGCGCCACCGTCCCCGACAAACAACTTGTTGTTACTGAAGAAAACGCGGCAGTATCCGAACCAAACAAAGTTCCTCCTGTGAAGGAGGACGTTCTCCCACAGAACGGCGTTGTGCCCGAAAGTGAACAGCAAGTTCCCCCCAATAAGTAGAAGCTTATTTCCTATCCGAGAGGTGCAACTTGATTCAACGAACTCGATCTAGGCTAACAATCGCAGTGCTTTCGCTGCTTGTAATTTCTGCAGGGGTGGTCTTTGCGCAGAAGAATGACAAACAAGCTAAGGACAAAAAACCGTCTAGTTTACCAGGAGTAATCTGGCAGGATCCGGGAGACATCGCATCATTGAACTTAATCTATGGCATCGGTGGCGCCGCCGACGCGCCCGACCCAAGCGCCACTTATACCTTCATCGAAGAAGATATGAACGGCACAAGTCCAAAGGTCACAGTGAAAGATGCTCAGGGTGTCGAGTGGAAGCTCAAAATGGGTGCCGAGCCCCAGGCTGAGACCGCCGCCACCCGCCTCCTCTGGGCGGCTGGCTATTTCGTTGACGAGGACTATTACGCGCCCGAGGTTAAAGTGGCGGGTCTGCCAAAGTTAAAGCGCGGTGAACAGTTTTCCTCTGACGGCGCGCTACACGGCGTGCGTCTGGAGCGCAAAATAAAAGGGCAGAAGAATCTCGCAACCTGGGACTGGTTCGATAATCCCTTCGTGGATACCCGCGAATTCAATGGCCTGCGCGTCATGATGTCGTTGCTGAATAACTGGGATTTGAAAACCATTAACAATTCCGTTTACGAACTTAACGGCGAGCGGCGTTACGTCGTGAGTGATGTCGGCGCCACATTTGGAAAAACGGGCAATCCCCTGACTCGCTCGAAAAGCAACCTTAAGGGTTATGAAGAATCAAAATTTGTCGAAAAGGAGAAAGGCGGCTTCGTAGATTTCACCTTGCACAGCCGCCCGCCTCTCATCGGCGCTTTGAACGCGTCGAACTATGAAACGCGTACGCGCATGGAAAAAGTGACTCAACATATTCCCCACGAGGACGCAAGATGGTTGGGCGAAAGATTGTCACACCTCTCCGACGATCAAATTCGCGATTGCTTCCGTTCCGCCGGATACACAGCCGACGAAGTCGAGGAATACACGCGGGTGATTAAGGATAGAATTGCGGCGTTGAATGTGCTCTAGCTCATTTCAACAAACACTCGCGCCACAGCTTTCACCACGCTGCTGATCGCGGAAAACTTGGAGAAGCCCTAACGTGAAATTAATTATTCAGCCCGAAGACGGCGTATCGCCCCTTCTTGCCGCCATCAGGAGTGCGAAAAAGCGTATTGATATCGCCATTTTTCGCGCCGACCGCAAGGATATTGAAAACGCTTTGAACGCGGCCGCGGCACGAGGAGTCAAAGTTACCGCGCTCATCGCTCACGTCAATCGCGGCGGTGCTGATAATCTCCGTAAGTTGGAGGTGCGCTTCCTCGAATCAGGGGTCATTGTCGCCCGCACTGCCGGCGATTTAGTTCGTTATCACGATAAGTTTCTGCTGATTGATCGCCGCGTTCTTTACGTCCTTTCCTATAATTTCACGCATCTCGATATTGATCACAGCCGCGGATTTGGCATCGTTACTACCAACGCCGCCTGGGCGCGGGAAGGCGGAAGACTTTTCAGTGCGGACTGCACCCGCTCAACGTATAAGGCCGGCATGGATACGTTTGTGGTCAGTCCCGCGAACTCTCGCAAAGTGTTAGGCGCATTCCTGAGGCGCGCAAAAAAGCAATTGCTCATTTACGATCCCAAAATCTCCGACAAGGAAATGCTGCGCATTCTGCAGGATCGTGCGAAGGCGGGAGTCGAGATTCGCATCATCGGAAAAGTTGGCGGCGGCTTCAAGTTTGACTCACAAAAGCTCGCACGGCAGCGTTTGCACACTCGCACTGTTATTCGCGACGGCCGCCAGGCCTTCATCGGGAGTCAAAGTCTTCGTCCCGCTGAATTGGACTCGCGGCGCGAACTCGGCTTGATCATACATGATGCAAAAGCCGTCAAAAAATTAGCGGACACATTTGAAGCCGATTGGGTTCTGCCGGAATCAAAAAAACAGAGGTCTCCGGCGAAAGATAAGAAAGGGCTGTCGGCTATGGATAGGAAGGAGGAGAAGGCGGAAAAGGCCGAGCAAGCCCAGGAGGCTCAAACTGAAAAACAGACAGAGGTCGCCGTCAAAGCTCTCAAGCACGAACTCAATCCTCTCGCGGCCACTGTAAAAAAGGCCGTAAGGAAAGCAGTCGCGAAAGCAGGCGAAGATGTCCTGAAAGATAAAAACGTCAAAGACACCATGAAAAAAGTAGTAAAAAAAGCCGTAAAAGAGGCCGTAAAAGAAGCCGTGCAGGAATCGAACGGCACTTAATTTAGTTCGCGATCGGCGAAATGCATGTTCGCTGCAAGGAATGCGGAATAATGAGGAATAAAATCTACAGCGCTGGCTTGCTGTTTCTTGTGAGCGTCTCGGTAATCGCTTCCGGCTGTGGCAGCAAACCCTCGCCGTCGGTCGAGACCGGGGTTTCCGCTGAGCAGCAACGCGCCGATGCCGCGGGTTTCCAGGAGTTTTCGGATCGCGTGAAGGATTATGTGAAGCTCCATAATTCCCAAGAAGCGGTAATTCCCGCCGTCAAGGCGACAGATTTGCCGGAAATGATTAACGCCCATCAACAGGCGCTCGCTCGCAAAATTCGCGAAGCCCGGCCGAATGCGAAGCCGGGAGATATTTTTACATCCGCGGCGCGCAAGTCCTTTGAAGATGTAATCCAGAGCGCGATGCGGGGCCCCCGCGGCGCAAATGCCGATGCCACAATGAAACAGGGCGCTCCGCTTACCGAAACAAGCCTGATTGTAAATCAGGGATACCCGGATGGGATTCCCTACACCACCGTTCCGCCCACTCTGCTTCAAGTGGTTCCGAAGTTGCCGGACGAAGTCGTTTACCGCGTCGTGGTTCATGATTTGGTACTTCTCGATTTGAAGGCGAATCTGGTGGTTGACTTGATTCCGGGAATAATTCCGCAAATTTGATTGCGGACTAAACATATGCGACGTCTTGGATTTTCAGCTCTGCTCGCCTGCATCGCCGCCAGCGCCGTAATTTGCGCGTTTGGCGCCGATGAATTCAAATTTCCGCTGGCGCCCAATTCCGTCCGCTTTGCGGCAATTGGTGATATGGGCACCGGTGACACTGCTCAGTATGAGACGGCCCGGAAATTCGTGGACTCCCGCAAAGACTTTCCTTACGATTTCGTTGTCATGCTCGGTGACAATATTTACGGCGGCAGCAAATCGCAGGACTTTGAAAAAAAATTCGAAGTCCCTTACAAACCTCTGCTCAATGCAGGCGTAAAGTTTTATGCCTGCCTCGGAAATCATGACAATCCTAACGAGCGTCTTTATAAACCGTTCAACATGGATGGCCTCAGCTACTACACCTATAAGAAGGGAAACGTACGCTTCTTTGTTCTGGACAGTAATTACATGGATCCCAAACAACTCGCGTGGGTCGAATCTCAGCTGAAAAGCGCCGGCAATTCAGACTGGAAAATTTGCTATTTTCATCATCCCTTATATTCCTCGGGACGTTTTCACGGACCCGCGACCGACTTGCGCCAGGTTCTCGAGCCGCTCTTCATCAAATACGGAGTGAACGTCGTCCTTGCGGGGCACGAACACGTCTATGAACGCGTGCATCCGCAACACGGAATTTATTATTTTACGGAAGGCTCTTCGGGAGAACTGCGCCCCAACAATTTGAATAAAACGGCGATCACGGACAAAGGGTTCGATACCGACCGCACTTTCATGCTCTTCGAAATTGCCGCGGACGACATGTACTTCCAAACAATTTCTCGCACCGGCCAGACTGTTGACTCCGGCATAATTCATAAGCAGCCGGTAGCTTCGACTCGGAACATTGCAACGCCCTTACCGGGCCCGCAAATCTCGAACGGAACCCACGCAATGCCGGTCCCGTTCTAGTCGAAGTTTTCCGCCCACGTCCGAAACTACTTTCCAGTCTTCGACCACAACCAGTGCGCCGCTCCCTCGGAAGGATTGTCCGGGTTCTTCACCACCAACATCAGCACGCTTTGCGGCTGAAAGCACTGCCGATAAATCAACGCGCTAGCGCCACCGTTTTTGAATTCCACGTCCACATGGAAGTGCGTAGGCGCATTATCAACCCGCAGAATTCCGTTTCGATATTGCGAGGTCACATCCTTAATCGTCCCACCGGAATAGAGCGATCCATTTGCCCCGCCGCCCACCGTATAACTACCGCTGGAATTCTGGTCCACGTCCAATCCAACCGCGGTCACGTTCGTGATCGGCTCCATCGTGCCCGCGCGAACAACTTTGAAATTCACGCTACATGAATTTGTCGAAGGGGAAGTAGCAGGCATGATCGCGTTCACATAATCCTGTGGATTCTTAATCCCCGTATCCAACGCCATCTGCTGTTCCTCGGTTTTCGGCGGCCCCGCAGCCGCCGCCGCGCACGCCGTCGGCAAGACAAACAGGGAAGCGGCGGGCTTTCCAACACTCAACTGTTTCACTTCCACCAAGGTTCCCATCTGCCCCACGTTCGCCTTTATCACCAGGCCGTACTTCGTATCTACCCATGCCTTCGCACTCTGCGCGGGAGTTGCGCCCGCGATTTCATAAACTTTCGTCGCAAATCCGTTTATTGTTTCGGCGCCCGTCATTTTCACTTCTGGTTTGGCCAGATCCTTCGTCATATCTTCCGACGAAGCAAAAGGATCTCCCCAGTCACCGGAAAAAGTGCCGCTGCTGCATCCGGCGGAAGCAGTCTCGACGCTCCACGAAATGTTCGTGTGCGCCTGCAAATCGTAGAGCGTTCGCGTGTGCCCGCCTTGCGCATTTGTGATCTCGACCATGGCCTTCGGTCCATCGCGATAAATCTGCGTTGTCGAACCGGGGCCCGACATAGCATTGGTTTCGCTCACCGAATAAGCCTCCGGCGCCTTCGAGTATTGCGCCAGTATTTGCGGCACCGCGATAATCCCCGCCACAAACAAGATCGCCAGCCTCACCCGCATCCGCAAATATCGAGTCATCATCGCGCTCCCTCTCACCCAGTTGCTCTGATTGAACGCCTCAATCGTGCGGCAATATATAGCCCCTCCCATCCGAATGCAATCCTCCGTTCCGCCTTCTCCTTCTTGGCCTCGATCCGCGGTTAGTTGCAGGGGCGGGTCTGCGACCCGCCTGGCTCCAATCTCCACAATTTGTCATCTTGACATACGAATTACTTAGTACTATAAGAGTGTTGTCCATGAGACCAAAACACACCACCCTCACTCCACAGGAACTGGAAATCATGAAGCTCGTCTGGCAGCGTGACACCGCCACCGTGCGCGATATTTACGAAGCGCTGCTCGAGCATCGCAAAATCGCCTACACCACCGTTATGACCATGATGAAAATTCTGGAAACCAAGGGCTACCTGAAAAAGCGCCGCCAGGATCGCGCGTTTATCTACCGCCCCACGCGCCCCAAGAATCAAGTCATCGGCGGAATGATCCGCGAATTTATGGATCGCGTTTTCAACGGCTCCGCCGAACCGCTGCTCGTCCATCTGGTAAAAGATCGCCACATTCGCGAAAAAGATCTAAAGGCGATTGCTCGCATGATCGAAGAAATAAAGTGATCGATGCAAAAGGGAATTGAGCGAATTCTGTGGAGTAAAGAAGTCCGGAGACGCCGATGAACACGCCGTACTGGTTTTCTAATCTCACGTATTGGAGTGCCCAGGTCGCTCTGCTCGTTCTGGCCGCCGGACTTCTTCCGCATCTTTTCCGAATCCGTCAGCCGCGAGTGCTTCTCATTTATTGGCGAGTGCTCATAGCCATCAGCCTGCTGCTTCCATTCGCGCAGCCGTGGCATCGACCGGAAAACTTCGGCGCGATGACTTTCGCGCCCCGCATCGGCGAATTCACCCCAATCGTTATCGCAACATCCAATCCAGCGGCCACGCACTGGCATCTTCCTAGTCCACAAATCATCGCCCAAATCATCGGCGTAATAGTTCTCGCTGGAATCGCCGCGCGATTCACAATTCTCGCGCTGGGCCTTCTGAAGCTTCGCCAATTCCGTCAAGCATCAACACCAATTTCAAATCATGCCGAATCCTCCGCCGTTCTCGACGCAATGCGCGTCCGCGTAAATACTGGCGGCGAATTCCGGATTTCCTCTGACGTGGATTCGCCGGTAACCTTCGGTCTCGCATCGCCGGTAATCCTTTTACCCGAACGATTTCCGTCGCTCGACGCGCAATACCAGTCCGCCATCGCCTGCCACGAGCTCCTTCACGTTCGCCGGCGCGATTGGGCGCATCATTTATCCGAAGAAATTCTGCGTGCCGCGCTCTGGTTTCATCCAGCCATCGTCTGGCTCATCACGCGCATCCGTCTTTCACGCGAACAGGTCGTAGATCTCGAGGTAGTTAGACTGACCGAAGCGCGAAAACCATATCTCGAAGCCCTTCTCGAATTCACCGCCAGCCGCAATCTGTCCGCGGCAATTCCCGCGCCACCATTTCTCGTCGAACGCCAACTAGCCGAACGCGTAGTCCTAATGCTGAAGGAGATTCGTATGTCCCGAACAAGATTGATCGCCTCGTTGACGGCCATCGCAGCATGCCTGACCCTAGTCGCCACTCTAGCCGTCTGGACTTTCCCCCTGAAAGCCGCACCGCGCCCCATGCGAGATCCGCCGCAAAGCGGCATCGCGCAGGGCGTCTCCGGTGGAATATCCGGCGGCGTAAAACAAAGTGTTCCCGGCGGCATCGTCGGTGGTGTGATAATCGGCGGCGTAATAAACGGAGTGCCCGGCGGAATCACGACCAACGCTCCCACCCGAGGCCTGAAAGGCGGCGTAACCGGTGGCGTGAAAAGTAGCGGATACGTGTCAGTCAAAGACCCGCTCACCGGCCGAGTGATTGGCGAGTTCAAGGTCGATGACGGTCCCGGCCCCTTCGGGAACAGAATTATCCGCAACACTCAACCAGGATCTGCACCCGCGTCGCAGCCGTCGCAAACGTCTCAGTCCGCCCCAAAAATCATCGTCGCCGACATAAAATTTGAAGGCGAAGTTCACGATGCAGACGCTGTCCGCGCGCGAATACTTAAGGGTATGGAAGGACACGTATGGAACGGAAGCAACAATGACTGGCTCGACGAAATCGCCGAAGTCGGCGTTCGCGGTGACTTCCAGAACCACGGATACTTTGAAGCCATCGTCGACGGCGCCAAGTCGCAGATTCTCGAGTCCACAGCCGCGCAACAGCGCGTGCTCGCCATTTTTAACGTGAAGGAGGGCGATCGGTTCACGACGGGGGATATCACCATCGTGAACGGCAATCCGGAAACACCGCTGGCCATTCTCGAAGCGGAATTGCGGCAACAAATTCAGCTCGCCAAAGGCGATTGGCTCAACGTCGACCAACTCCGAAAGGGCATCACACGAATGGTCCAAATGTTCGGCGCCCGCGGATTCAAAGATGCAACCGTAGTGCCGGTGTTTTCGATTGACCGGACGAACCACTCAGTATCTGCAACGTTTACGGTCCATCAGACGCGCGCAAACTCCCAGAAAGAATCTCAATCCTCCCCAGGCGATACAGACGCACACAGAACCGCCGCACAAAACCCCGCGCCAGCGCCATCGCCGCTGACACCCAATTCCAATGGTTCCGGCATGGTCGGCAAATTCCAATTCATCCCGCCTGCGATAGCTTCCGCCGGAAAATTCCAAACCATCCCGCCCGCGAGAAGTTCGGTAGCCGAATTCCAAAACATTCCGCCCGCTGAGCCCGCCGATCCTCGGAATCTCAACCCCCAAAGCAACAACAGCGGCCAAACCTACCGCGCCGGCGAAAACGGCGTCACCATGCCGAAGTGTGTATATTGTCCCAAGCCCGAATACTCGCCCGAGGCTCGCACAGCAAAGCTTATGGGCACTGTATATCTGCAAGTCACGGTTCTAGCGAATGGTCACCCGGGCGAAATCAAACTCATTCAAGGTATCGGCAGTGGCTTGGACGAGAAGGCCATTGTCACCGTAAGAAATCAGTGGACCTTCAGCCCTGCGAATGGTCCGGACGGCACGCCAGTCGACGCCACTGTCCCCGTCGAAATAGCGTTCCAGCTCGACCCGGATGCAAACGGCGTCAGCATGCCCGTCTGCGAGTATTGTCCCAAGCCCGACTACACTTCAGAAGCCAAGAAAGCGCGATTCTCGGGAACCGTTTATCTGCAAGTAGTCGTTCTTGCGAATGGCCGTGCCGGAGATATCAAGCTAATGAAAGGTATAGGCATGGGCTTGGACGAGAAGGCCATCGATGCAGTAAGAAAAAAGTGGAAATTCAAACCTGCGATTGGGCCGAAGGGCAAGCCGGTCATCGCGATGGTGCCTGTCAAAATAAAATTCGAGCTTTACTGAGCGAGCGCCTTCGGGCGCTCTCAATTCCAGCTTTGCCTTTAACGCCAGAATCTTTCGGGCTCTCGCGCCCGGCACGGGCGAGAATATCGTCTTACGCCTGAACGAAATGACAAGCGCCCTATCATAACGCGATGGCTCAACATAGAAAAAATCAGTCGGCTCGTATGCCGAAGCTTCGTGCCGCTCTTGCAGTTGTAGCGTTTCTCTCCGCGTGCCGGCACGTCCCGCTGAGCTATCAACTGTTGCGGCAAGGCTCCCGCACACTGCTAATTCCGCCAGCGCAAATCGCAACGGCGAACGCGCCGGTTTTCGATTTCACCATGAAAAACGCCCGGCGAAACGCGCATTCAAACACCAACTGCGACATTGAGAGCGATCTGATCTCGCTCCAATGGCAGGAAAGGACGGCGAAAATCACACTCAAGTCAACGTCTTACTTCGTTCAGTCGCAAGCAGGCGTCGCAGGGCAAGGCCCTCCAACAATGTTTCTTGACCCGCTGCAGAGCCTCGAGAAGTTTCGCAACGATTTGGGCGCTCTCGAAACGAAAGGCTGTTTGCAGTCGGGCGAAAGCCAGCGTCTGCGAATTGCACTTTCCGAAAAACTTCCGCTGCCGCCTGACGCCGCCTACCGTTTGCGCTTCGGCAGTTTCGACATGACGGGAATTTTCGACCTGAGTTCCGATTTTCGCCTTCAGATCGTCAGTCCAGTTAATTCGGGAGCCACGAATGATTCGGCCCCTCAGGTCATCGGCTTTGAAACCGCTTATTATATTTTTACGTCCGCGCAAAATGATGACCGCGTGCGAATTTCTCTGGCCTCGGTAGTTGAAACTGATCGCGGAAAAGCTCCCATCGCGAAATCTAATCCGCGGAACGTGCTGCCATTCCCGGAAGCGTACGGATATTTTCGCATCGTATTCAGGACTGACGCTTCAGCGAGTGAACACATCACCATCGCAACGATCTTGAGCGCGGCAGACAGGAAAACTCTCGAAGAAGCGACGCGCCAGCGGGAATCCGGCCCTGCAGATTCGTGTCAGGCTGTCTCCGCATCCGGCGCGAACTGCATTACATTCCCGCCGAGAATCGGCGTCGGCCCGGAAATGCGCGTGCGCGTAAACGGCCAGGACGCATACGTGCAGATCGGCGGCACTGTAAGTGACGCAATTGGGTTCAATAACAAGCTCGCCGAAATAGCGACGACCTTGCAGGTGCGCAGATTATTTCAAGGCCGTCCGATTCCAGTAAAGTTCGATCCCAAGAGCGCGGACATCCTGGGTTTTGTCCTGATGCCGGGAGACGAGATTAAATGGTAATGGCGCTTGTCCTCGCCGCTACACCAGTGGAATAGCCGCCGTCAATCCCAACAGGAACGATGACCCATACCGTGCCCGCTACTTACAAGTATTTAGTACGTAGTATTGTTTCCCAATACGAAATGTGAGATTTTAGCGCGCATAGAAAGGCCCGGATCCCCATATTGAATCGCAGGAGGCATCCCCATGCGGCGTTTCGCAATTTCCACTTTCTTATCTCTGGCGTTAGGCGCCGGTATCGTCCACGCTCAGTGCGCGGCCACTCGGGCCGATCGTGAATTTACGGAACGCACTCAATTCCGCTTGGACCCTCCCGCTCCGCCCGCCGCGATGAATGCTAAACGCGCCGCGATATTTGACGAAGGCCTTGCGAAATATCCCGGCGATATTTTCCTGCTACGCAACCGCATGTCATCCGAACCGGATCACGAAGCGGAAATCCGTTGGGCTACCACGCTGCGTGAAAAGCATCCCGGCGATCCGGCCTACGCGATTCTTTACGCACTCAGTCTGGAAGGGAAGAACACTCCCGAAGCAATCAGAATGCTTGAAGTGATTCAGTCCGCGCATCTTGATTCGGCTCAGGTGTATTTGAGCCTCGCGTCCGTATTCAGTTCTGGAAAATTCAAGGACAAGCCGCGCGCGCAGCAGGAAATAGGCGGCTTTCTGAAGATTTGTCCCGCGCCGCTCAGCAATGCCGCGCTATCCTCGATTTCGCAGAGCGGCACCAAAGAACAAATTGCGCAGACAGCCGCCGCCGTCCGCAAACAACTCGAATTAGAAACTGACCCGACGTTGCGCACAGTGTGGCAGGAACTCTGGCCGATGGAATTCAAATCGCATCCGCCCACCGAGCACGACGCCGTAAGAAAGCAAATCGCGCTGGATCTCGCTCGCTTTGAGCAATCGCCCGAGCGCCACAAGCTCGAATGGATGCTCTTCTTGCGCACCGGCTACGGAGATCTGGGTGACACTGCGTCAGTAGAAAAACTCAACGATGAAATGATTAGCGTCTTTCCAGCTTCTCAGGACGCCAAGCGAATCGTCCAGGATCGCTGGCAAAAGGCGCATCCGTACCCGGTCGGCGCGGACGCATTGCAGAAAGAGGCTCACAACCGCGTTACCTTGGCCGTCAGCGACGAATGGATCAGACGCTGGCCCGGCGATTCCATGTTTTTACAGCAAAAATTTTACGCCTTATCTCAGTTGCCAGAGACCACCCCGGAACAAATTCGCAATGCAGCGGATCAATTTCTCCCCGCATATCGCAAGAATCCATACTGGTCCGCTCTGCCGCCGATCGAATTTGGTCTCGCCGATGCATTCTTGAAATATAAAATTCACATCGATCAGGTCCCTGGGCTTGTCAATGATGGTCTAACTGCCACGCGTAAACGCAATGATCAGATCATGGCCGACGACCGCAACGAAGATCAGATGCGCGACATGCTATCGAACTCCAATTCTTCCGTCGAGCTCGAACGCGCGCGCATCATGCTCGACTACGCTGCGGCCACCAAGCAACCCGAAATAGCGCGAGCGATTGAAACCGATCTCGACGCTATCGATGCGTCAAAACCTTTCGCAAAATCGGCATTGTTACAGCGGCGCGCGCAAGCAGCCGAAGTCGAAGGCCACAAACTTGACGCCTTGCTTCTTTATCGCGACGCTCTTACCACCCGCACCGCCCCTCCGCAGCCCGGCGTTCAAGATACGCTGAAAGAAAATGTCGAACGCCTTTGGAAAGAACTCGGCGGCACTTCCGAGGCGTACGCATTGCTGCTCGATAAACCGAAGCCCACCACCGCCACCGAATCGAGCTGGGAACAGCCGAAAAATCCGATTCCATCGTTTTCGGCCACCGATCTCGAAGGCAAAACTTGGAAGCTCACAAGCTTTCAGGGCAAGGCCGTGCTCGTCAACGTCTGGGCCACCTGGTGCGGCCCCTGCAAAATGGAGCATCCTGAATTTCAAAAACTTTATGACAAACTGAAAGACCGCGCCGACGTCGCCGTGATTAGCTTCAATGTGGATGACGACCTCGGCAAAGTCGCGCCGTACATGAAGGAAAACAAGTACACCTTCCCCGTGATTCTCGGGCACGATATCGTTGACGCAGTTGTTCCGTCGCTCGCCATTCCCCGCAATTGGTTTATCACTCCGCACGGCAAACTCGAATGGGAGCAGGTTGGCTTCGGCCCGGATCTCAAATGGCAGGAAATGATAATGGCAAAGCTCAACGAAGTGCTGAAAGAAAATCACTAGCCGCGGCTTGTACGCGCCGCCTCCAGAAGCCAATCCGTCCCAATTATTCCGTGCAAAGCCTCCTTCTTCAGCGCTTGTTTCGTTTGTCCTCGCCGCCCCACTGTGGCAGACTGACTTTTCAAACGAATCTCGTATCACTTTTGGGAGGCGATGTTGGCCACAAATAATCTTTTCCGAATGCGCGCGCTCTGTGTTTCTCTACTCGCGATATGTTTCGCGTGCGGTCTCGCATTTTCAGCCGCGCCTATGCATCGCCAGGATCAGGTAACCCAGCAAACAACCAAGCCTTTTGCGATTGATCTTGACGCTGCCACGCTCAATTCCTATCAGGGCCAATACGCCACCGACGCGAATCCAGATGTCGTTTATTCTTTCTTTTACGAGGACGCTAAATTCTTCGTTGAGTCGGCGCGAAGTCCCAGAACTTATCTCCTTGCGAAATCTAAAACCGGTTTCTTCGTGAAGGGCGCCCGAACGGAGTTCAATTTTGTCACCGATCCCGGCGGCAAAGTCACCGGCGTCACCATCGGCGCCGGAAACAATTCAAGGTTGGCAAAAAGAATCAGCGATCATCCTGTCCCTAATAATTTTCGTCCCTATGCCCGCCAGGAGGTCATGATTCCCATGCGCGACGGCGTAAAACTTTTCGCCGTTGTTCTTCGCCCCACTGACACGAATGCTCCTCTTCCATTTATCCTGGATCGCACTCCCTACGGAGTCAGCGACAACGATGCGAATAACATTAGCCCGCAACTTCCCGAACTCGCCGTCAGCGGCTACATCTTTGTCTTTGAAGATATTCGCGGACGCTACAAATCTGAAGGCAAGTTCACAATGATGCATCCGCTCGCCGATCACAAAGATCCGAAGCAAACCGATGAGAGCACCGACGCGTACGACTCCGTGGCCTGGCTCATTAAAAATATTCCCAATAATAATGGACGCGTCGGCGTCGTCGGCACTTCCTATCCCGGATTTCTCACCGCCGAAGCCGGAATTGACGCGCATCCCGCCGTGAAAGCAATTTCTCCGCAAGCGCCGATGACCGATGTTTGGATGGGCGACGACTTTTTTCACAATGGCGCATTTCGCCAGTCGTATGGCTACGATTACGCGCTCGGAATGGAATCCGGCAAGGAAAATGCATTCGGCAAACTGAACGAGGACGCTTACGATTATTTCCTTCTATCCGGTTCATTCGCAGGCGCAGCGAAAAAATCGGGTTCGCCCATGCTTCCCACCTGGCAGGCATTTCTTAATCACTCCAGTTACGACTCTTTCTGGAAATCTCGCGCCGTTCAGCCTCACGAAACACGCGTTGAAGTTCCCACGCTCGAAGTTGGCGGCTACTGGGATCAGGAAGATATGTGGGGGCCGCAGGCCGAATACGCCGCGCTGAAACCTCATGACACGAAGCACGAAGTTTTTCTCGTGCTCGGCCCGTGGAATCACGGCCAGTGGGCTTCAACAACTCGCCGTCTCGGCGTGCTCGATTGGGGCGTGCCCGTCAGCGATCAATTCCGCGCGCAAATTGAAGCGCCATTCTTCGCGCATTATTTGAAAGACGAAGGCGCTCTGCCGTTGCAGGACACCGCGTCATTCCAAACCGGCTCGAACACCTGGAAACATTATTCGCACTGGCCTCCGACGGAAGGCGTCACCACGCAAAATCTTTATCTCGGCGAATCCAGCGCGCTCAGTTTCACCGCTCCTTCAGGCAGCGAGCAGGATGTTTTCGCCGAATATAAATCCGATCCGGCAAATCCCGTGCCGTATCGCAAGCGTCCCA
>ODAK010000255.1_pt1 | contig 60843 bp, 55 predicted proteins | sample 1539591 | NCBI WGS metagenome assembly ODAK01 (sample SAMEA3539303, study PRJEB22396) | soil metagenome | biome: tundra; feature: field; material: soil | place: USA | collected 2010-05 | depth 0.15 m | reverse complement strand
TGTGGGAAGCACCCGGGCTTCGGGATGAACGTGTCCCACTCCCATCGGCGCACGAAGCGTCGTTGGGACCCGAACATCCAGCGCGTTCGCGCGCTCGTGAACGGGACCCCGACCCACTTGAACGTGTGCACCTCGTGCATCCGTGCGGGCAGGGTCGTCAAGCCACCGCGGCGGATCCTCGCTCAGCACACGGCCTGAGCGTCGCCCACCTGAGCGCGGCGCCTACCTGCGCCCCGCGCTCACTTCAGGCTGTGTTCCCACCCCGAGACTGCTAAGAGCTCGGCCCCGATCCGCCGCAGCGTCGGGTCCGGGACGCACGCACCGATGCGGATAGGCGGCCGCAATCTCGCGGCCTCGAAAACCCTTGCGACGGCGCCAGGATCACGGGCGGCGAAGACGAGCTCGTAGTCCTCGCCGCCGGCGAGCGCTTCGTCACGAGTCGCCCCCTCCGCCGTCGGGACGGCGTCCAGCACGACTCCGACTCCCGAAGCGGTCGCGAGGCGGTCGAGATCGATCCCGAGCCCATCGGAGATGTCGATCATCGCCGTCGCCCCGCTTGCCGAGGCCGCCAATCCCTCCATCACCCGGGCGACGGGCCGGCGGTAGGCGGCCGCGAGCTCCGGGGCCGCCGTCGGGCCACCGGCCGGCTGCGCCTCCCCGTCGAGGTCTGCAGGCGCTCGAGCGGCGAGGCCGGCGTGGGCGCGCAAGGTCCTGAGCCCGGCTGCCGAGCGGCCGAGGGTCCCCGTGACAAACAGCAGGTCTCCCGGTTGAGCCTTGGAACGAAGGACCGCCTCCCGCTCCCCCGTGGTACCGGTGATGGCCACGGAAACGACAAGACACGGACCGGAGGAGAGGTCGCCGCCCACGATGGCGCAGTCGTAGGCCGCTGCGGCCTCGGCGAGCCCCCGGACCAGCCCCTCGATCATGAATGCGCTCGCGCCCACGACGGTGACAAGCGCGTGCAGGGGTCTTCCGCCCATCGCGGCAATGTCGCTCACGTTGACAGCCAGCGCCTTCCAGCCCACGTCCGCCGCGTCGACGAGATCGAGGTCGAAGTGCACGCCTTCGACCACGGCGTCGGCCGCGAGAAGCAGGGACGAGCCCGCGGGCCCGGCGACTACCGCGGCGTCGTCGCCGATCCAGGTCTCACCCGCGGGTGGCGGCGGCAAGCCGCGCCGGATGGTCTCGATCGCGGCGAGTTCACCGTTAACACCTGACACAACTGCGGACGCTACCTCGGAGACGGGACGCTTGACGTAGCGGTGCAAGCCCGCCCGGGCGAATTGGGAGCACAAAGTACCGTCGTCTACGATCGCTCAATGGCAGAGACTCGCAACCGCAAACTCCTTGACTGGGTCGACGCTGTCGCCGCGCTCACCCAGCCCGACCGGGTCGAGTGGTGCGATGGCTCGGCCGACGAGTACGACCGACTTTGTCGGCTGCTCGTGGACCGGGGAACATTCACGAAGCTGTCCGACGCAAAACGCCCGAACAGCTACTGGGCCCGCTCGGACCCGGCCGACGTCGCCCGGGTCGAGAGCCGTACCTTTGTCTGCTCTAGCGATCCGGAAGATGCCGGCCCTACGAACAACTGGGTGGACCCCTCCGAGATGCGCGCGACATTGACGGACCTGTTCCGAGGGGCGATGCGGGGCCGGACCATGTATGTCGTGCCTTTCTCCATGGGTCCGCTCGGATCCTCGATCGCACACGTCGGCGTTGAGGTCACCGACTCGCCGTATGTGGTCGTGAACATGCGCATCATGACGAGAATGGGCACGGGAGTGCTCGAGGTGATCGGCGATGACGGTGACTTTGTGCCGTGCCTGCACTCGGTCGGGGTGCCTCTCGCTGCCGGGCAACAAGACGTTGCGTGGCCCTGCCACCCCGAGCAGATCTACATCAGTCACTTCCCCGAGACCCGCGAGATCTGGTCGTTCGGCTCCGGCTACGGGGGCAATGCCCTGTTGGGCAAGAAGTGCTTTGCTCTGCGGATCGCGTCGGTGATCGGGCGCGACGAGGGCTGGATCGCCGAGCACATGCTGATCTTGAAGCTGACCTCACCTGCCGGCGAGGTTCGCTACGTGGCCGGGGCCTTCCCCTCGGCCTGCGGCAAGACGAATCTCGCCATGCTCGTCCCGACGATGCCGGGCTGGAAGGTCGAGACGATCGGGGACGACATCTGCTGGATGAAGATCGGACCGGACGGGATGCTCCGGGCGATCAATCCGGAGGCTGGCTTCTTCGGGGTGGCGCCCGGCACGAACATGGTGACCAACCCGAATGCCGTGCTCACTCTGGCAGCCAATTGCATCTTCACGAACACGGCGCTCACCGACGACGGCGACATCTGGTGGGAGGGCCTCACCGAGGAGCCGCCGGCGCACTGCACCGACTGGCGGGGCGACGAGTGGACGCCCGACTCCCCGACGCCCGCTGCGCACCCGAATTCACGCTTCACCGCGCCAGCCAGCCAGGATCCGGCGATCGCCGACGAGTGGGAAGACCCGGAGGGCGTGCCCATCTCGGCCATCTTGTTCGGCGGCAGGCGCGCAGCGGTGGTCCCGCTCGTCCACGAGGCCTTCGACTGGGCGCACGGTGTCTTCCTTGGCTCGATCATGGCTTCTGAGACGACCGCCGCCGCGACGGGGGCCGTGGGTGAGCTGAGACGCGACCCATTCGCGATGCTGCCGTTTTGCGGCTACAACATGGCCGACTACTGGGCACACTGGCTGTCGCTCGCGGACCGGATGGACGAGACGAAGCTGCCCCGGGTCTTCTATGTCAACTGGTTCCGCAAGTCCGCCGACGGGCGCTTCCTGTGGCCCGGCTTCGGCGACAACTCCCGCGTGCTCGAGTGGGTCCTCGAGCGTTGCGCGGGCCGCGGCGAAGTCGTCGAAACGCCTATCGGCTACCTTCCGGCGATGGGCACGATCGACGTCGAAGGGCTCGACATCCCCGAGGAGGACATGATCGAGCTGCTGCGAGTCGACCGCGATGAGTGGCGGGCGGAGCTGCCGCCCATCGCCGAGTATTTCGCCCAGTTCGGCGATCGGCTACCGCCGGCCATCACCGGCCAGATCGAGGCGCTCCGTCAGCGCCTCGGCTGACGCCGCGCAACGCCGTCCTGCTGCTGTTCCCAGGCGGCGCTCGTCACCTGGTTGGGTGGCACCGAGACGATCATCCCGGTCGAACCGTCCGGGGCGGCCACCGCGTAGTCGTCGGCAGGCAGGCTCGGGAACACCGCCGCGTAGACCGTTGCGTTCCGTCCCGCCCGCGGCAACACCCACACGTGCGTGCGCTGTGAGGGGTCCGAGGTGGGGTGGATCTCGACCTCGAGGCCTTCACACTCCGCGGGCGCCGTCAACACGAGTGCACCCCTGTGCTCACCGACGTCCACCAGCACGGCGCGGCTCGGGTCGGTCGGCCGGGGTGTCTCCCCGGCCGCCGAAACTTCACTCAGATGAGCGTGGGGGGCTCTGTCAAGGTGGGAATGCAGGTGTCGTCGCATCGTCGGTGCCATCGGTCCGCTCAGGGCCATCTCGTCAGCCGGCAACTGGGAGGCTCTGCGCGGACGGGTTGTCGTAGCCGTCCCACGGGTTGCCAAGGTATGGGAAGGAATCCCGGTAGCTCAGGCCGAAGGCGCTCAAGCTTGCGAGGTTGGCCGGCTCCGACGCGGTGCCGCCGACGTCGTAGAGCGCCCCGGCGGCCGCGTCCGGCTTGAACGACTTGACGACATCGCCGAGGAGCGCACCAGCAACGGCCTTCAGCTCTATGCTCACGACATCGTCGAAGACGCGCCGACCGTTCGGGAAGCCGGCGTTGTCACCGCCGACAACGCCGAGGATGGCCGCCTTTGCAGGCGCCGTCGGCTCGATCGCGACGTTGAGCCGGAGCATGTCCGCCTTCGTGGCTCCCGTGTTGTTCTGGAACCCTGCAATGAGCCCGGCAGGAACGCCGGTGAGCAGAACGGCGTCGAGGTCGGGGCGAGTGTTCGAAGAGTTCCCCGCGTAAGCCGCGAGGTTCGGGAATGCTCCCGGGTACAAGACGTTGAGAAGCGCCGCGAGGCTCGGGTGGTCGTAGTAGCCCGCGAAGGCAGCGTCGCCCACTGGAGCCTGGGTGTTCCAGTAGTCCTTCACGCCCATCGGAATGACGACCTCGTTGATGAGCGGGTTGCCGAGGCGCGAGATCTGCATCCACGGCCCCGCGTGGGTGGCCGGGTTGCCGTAGATCAGAGTCTTCTGGCGGCTGGCCGTGGTCCAGACCCCAATGGTCGAGTCAGGGGCGGTGTAACCGCTCGGCCTCGATCCGTTGCGCGTGAGGTCCCGGATCGGGACCTGGATCGCGATGCTGTGGACGTTCAGCCCGGCGAGGGTGTTGATACCTGCCACCGCCGATCCCTTGAGCAGGAAGTCCGGCTGGAACGGGCGAAGGTCACCGAGGTCGAAGATCGACCCGAGGTCGACGTAGAAGCCGTCGGCACGTTGGCCGGCGAAGACGTAACTGCCCGAGCCGAGCGGGTGGACCGCCTCGGCGGCGAGCGGAGCGTAGTCGGGGATCGAGTTCTTGCCGACGTTGCACGGTGGGCACGCCAAGTCCTTGGCCAACAGGTGCGTGCCGTTCTTGTCCACGCGGGTGACCGAATAGAACTGCTTGCGGTTCCAGGTCTTGTCGCTCAAATGCTTGATCTGGCCCGTGTTGTAGAGGAACAGGTCGTGCGCACCGGTGTTGGTGAGCACGGTGTTGAACCGGAACTGGTAAGTGATCTCGGCGCGGGCATCGCCGTCGTTGTCTATGTGGATCTCATACAGCACGTCGTCGCCGAACTCATAGAAGTTCGGGCCTCCGGCAGGCTGTTGAAGGGGCACGTAGTTCGCGATAATCGTGACAGTGCTGGGGCTGTCGGGGCTGACAAACGCATAGAGATCCGCGCTGTCTGCTACGGGGTCCTTGGAGATCTCGGGAGCTTCTCGGTGGGAAGACATCGTTTCTTACACCTCACTGATTGTCTGGGATCGTGGTTGTAGGAGCTCGCCTGGCGGCAATGCTCGGGCTGGATGCGCCTCGTGGCGGTGCTTGGCTCAACCCGCCGCGCGCAACAGCCGCGCGACGAGAGCCGAGTCTCGGCGAACTACCTCACGGGTGCCGACCATCAGGTGTACTTCACCGCTGCGCGGGTCTGGGATGTGCACGACGAGCGGTCCGGTGGCAGCCCGCCCTGCAGGTGCAGCAACGCCGGCGTTGTGAACCGTCGCGGGTCTGCGTGACGCCAGCAGTCCGGGGAACGACGGAATAGCGGCAAAGATGCCCGCCGCTGCGACCCCGGTTCCGCCTCGCTTGAGAAACGTCCGTCTCGTGATGCTTTCCATCTGCTACCCCCCTTGTCCAAAGAGGCCTCCGTCCGCACCGCAATTCCGGCTTGGCACCTCTCCGCGCCTGCGGTGCGGGCTGCCCCGAGCTCGTCCCGGGCGCCTCTCGACATGACTACGGCACAGGTCGCCGCTGCGGATGACCAGGCCTGCGGTCCAGGGGGAATGCTCCTCAGTTCAGCGACTGGCCCGGAAGGTCGGGCCGGCCCGCTTGATGCTGCTCGAGACGGCTCTGGGTCACGGCGCGGCGCATCGAGACATGGAACCCTGCCGCGACGGCGCAGGTCACACCTATCAAGACGTCGCCCGCCTGCAGGGAGAAGCCGACAATCACGGCCAACAGTGCGCACAGCACCCAGACCAGCTGCAGCTGTGTCTCGAACTTGGCGAAGGCGCGCCCGAGCAGTGCCGGAGGCACGTGCCGCTGTGCGATCGAGTCGAACGAAGGCTTGGCTGCCGTGGTCGCGAAGCCGATGGCGAGGGTGAGCAGCGGCTGGGCCCACAGTGAGCCCAGGAGCGCGGCTATGACGCCGACGAGCGCAGAGAGCACGAGCGAGTAGAGAATCAGCTGCTGTTCGGACAGGTACCTGCGCAGCACCGGCACGAGAAGCGACCCGAGCAGCGAACCAATTGCGCTTGTCAAGAGCACAAAACCGAACCACCACGTCGCAGCGTGGAGATGACGCAGAGCGAAGGCCAGAAAGAAAGTCAGGAAGCCGACCGATCCCCTGATCACCGACATCGCTGCGAGTGAGAGCACCACCTCGGGGACATAGAGCGGAAGTCCCAGCCGCTGCCGCTCGCGAGCGACGTTGATCCGCACCTGACGCTCTCGGTTGGAGGTTGGCGAGCGCTCGTAGAGGGGACGCCCCGCTCCTTGTGGCCGGCGCCCCTTGTCGGGAACGGGCGGTCCCAAGATGGGCTGGCCATCGGGCGCCGCTGCTGCCGGCTTGGCGAGGACCGCGTCGGCGGTCTTGGGAAGCCGCATCGCGGCCACCCCTCCGAGGACGAACACAACGAACGCCAGCCGGAGCACCCAGGGTGCCCCGAGCTGAAGGAAGCCCACCGCCACAGGAGAGGCCACAAAGCCGGCGAGAGTGGCAAGAACGGCAAGCTTTGCATTCGCACTCGCGAGATCGTCCTCGGTCTCGGTCATGGACGGCACCAGTGCCGCCTTGGCGACCAGGTACAGCTTCGAGAGCACGAGGACGCCGAACGCCTCGGGGAACAGGAGCAACCCTCTGATGTCGGCGGCCATCAGGAGGACCAGGACCGCGCTTCCAACCGATGCGATCGCCATGGACGCGCGCCTCGCGTAGCTACCCCTGTCGAGCAGCGGGCTTAGGGCCGGCGCAACGACGGCGAACGGCGTGATCGTCAGCAGAAGGTAGAGCACGACCTTGCCTTTGGCGGCCTCCGGAGAGATCGTGAAGAACAGGGTCCCCGCAAGCGAGATGGTCACCATCGTCGTGCCCACCGAGAAGACGGTGTGGACGAGCGCGAGCCTGCCAAAGGGCTGGGACTGGTCGAAAAGATCGTGGACGGCGCTGCGGACGAGCCGCGTGAAGCGAGCCCAACGCGCGGAGCTGTCCACATCGCCATGGTACGTGTCGGCTCATCGGTTCGAGACGCCGCTACGATGCGCCCACACCGAACTAGGAGGTCACCAGTGGGAGTTCGTGCCTACGTGCTGATCCAGACAGAAGTTGGCAAGGCGGCTACGGTCGCAACGAAGGTGGCGGAGATCCCCGGGGTCGCGCGCGCAGAGGACGTGACCGGCCCCTACGACGTCATAGTTCAGGCCGAAGCCGACACGGTCGACGAACTGGGCAAGATAGTCGTCAGCCGGGTGCAGCTCATCGAGGGCATCACGCGCACATTGACCTGCCCGGTGGTCAACCTCTGATCAGACCGTAGTCAGACCGGCGCCCGGCGCCCGCCGGCGCTGTCGCGAGGGGCGACCAGGCCCAGATCCGCGCCCTTACAAGCCGCCGAGAAAAGTCTCGCCAAGGCCCATGTCAGCGGGGCCGGCATCGCCGGGTCCCGCCCCACCGGGCGCACCGGCATCTTCCCGGTAGGCGGCGTATCCGGTCCGCTCGAGCTCCTCGGCGAGCTCAGGTCCTCCGCTCGCGACGATCCGGCCCTCCGACAGCACATGGACGCGTTGGGCGGGCAGCTCAGCGAGCAAGCGGCGGTAATGGGTGATCGCGATGACGCCAAGGGGAGGATCGCCTTCGCGTGTTGCCCGCTCGATGCGCCTGGACACTTGTCCAAGCGCATCGACGTCGAGGCCGGAGTCGAGCTCGTCCAGGATGGCGATCCGTGGCCGGAGGATGGCGAGCTGGAGGGTCTCGTTGCGCTTGGCCTCGCCACCGGAGAGGTCGACGTTCATCGGGCGCGCGAGGATCTCCGGCGAGATCCCGAGCTCGGCGGCCTCCTGGGAGAGACGGGCTCCAAGTGGCCCGGATTCGGCTTCTGTGATGCGGCCCGCTGCGACGAGCGCCTCGGTGAGCGCCGACGCGAGCGGCACCCCGGGCACCTCGATCGGGTACTGGAACGTCAGGAAGAGCCCTGCTTGCGCCCGTGCAAAGGGCGCCAAGCCGAGCAGCTCGACGCCATCGAGCGTCACGCTCCCGCTCGTGACCTCGTAGCCGGGGCGACCCATCAGAACGTGCGCGAGGGTGCTCTTGCCTGAGCCGTTCGGGCCCATGACCGCATGGATCTCCCCACTTCGCACTTCGAGGTCGATGCCGCGCAGGATCTGCCGGGAGTCAACACCGGCGTGAAGATCGGAGACCTTGAGCACGCTGGCGGTCAACTGATCACCGCGAAGACGTCACCGGAGTCGACCTCGATAGGCACGACCTTGACCGACTGGGTGGCAGGCAGGCTCTGCGGCGAGCCGTCCGACAGAGAGAAGGTGCTCCCGTGCCGGAGGCACTCGATCTCGCACACGTCGGCGAAGACCTCGCCCTCCGAGAGCGGGTAGTCCTCATGGCTGCAGACGTCGACAAGCGCCCGGAACCCGGACTCGCAATGAACGAGCGCGATTGCTCCTCCTTCGATCTCGAACCGGCGAACTTGTCCCACCGCGAGATCGCCGGTCGCGCACAGTCGCACCCGCACGGGATCAGCCCCCACCGGTGACACCGTCCAGCCGCGCTGCGACCGCCGCGGCGAGATGGGCGCGAACCCCCGGCGCTGCGATGCGCACCCAGAGGTCCTCGAAGAAGCCCAGCAGGATGAGGCGCTCGGCAACGGCGGGCGGGACGCCCCGAGACTCGAGGTAGAAGCGCTGCTCACGGTCGATCTGGCCGATGGCTGACGCGTGCGAGCACCGGACGTCGTTCTCCTCGATGTCGAGATTGGGAACCGAGTCCGCGTGCGCGCCGTCGCTGAGCACGAGGTTCCGGTTCGTCTGGAAGGCGTCAGCGCCCTTTGCCCCGTGCCTCATCCTGATGAGCCCGGAGTACACCGAACGCGCCGTGCCTCCGACGGCGCCTTTGAAGACGAGGTCGCTCTTGGTGCGCGGCGCTCCGTGCTCCTGGAGCGTGCGGAAGTCGTGCATCTGGGTCCCGTCGCCAAGGTACGCGGCCAAGAGCTCGGCACTCCCGCCCTGGCCCGCCAGGACCGACTCGGTGCGAAAACGTGCGTACTCGCCGCCGAGCGACGCCGTGAACGTGCGGATCGTGGAGTCCCGACCTGCGCGGATCCGCTGATGCGCAAGCTGCCAAGCACCGGCACCGAGCTGCTGGATGGCGTTGTAGGACAACAGCGCTGCATCCCCGACGGCGATGTCGACGATCGGAACCACGAGAAGCGCGCCGTCGCCGGAGACGAAGAGCTCGATGACAGTTGCTTCGGCCGCCTCGCCGAGATCGATCACCGTGCGCGCGGAGACGGCCTGAGCCACGTCGGTGGCCCCGCTCGGACCGAGCAGGTGCACGATGACTATCGGGTGGTCGATGCGAGCTCGGGCGGGAACCGAGAGCACGACCGCATCGCGAAGAAAGGCGTCGGCAAGATGATCGAACACGTCGGGCTCGTGCTCTTCCTTTCCGGTCGCTGAGTTCAGCCTCGTCACCTGGTCGAGGACGTCCGAACCCCGGGGATCATCGAGGACGCTGCCGAGAACGGCCCCAGTCGCGCTCGCTGCAGCAGACAATTCGAACGAGACCGGGACGCCATCGACAACCACGGCGAGACCGGAACGCTCGCCGACGAGATCGAGAAGGGCGGCCGATTCCGGCCAGCCATCAACTGCAGGCGCCGACCGCAGGCCGACCGTGGCACCGGTCCCGCTCGGCGCATACTGCTCGAGGTCGAGCTCGGAGATTCTGCTGTAGCGCCAGAGATCTTCGTCGACCACCGGCGGTGGGCTCGCGGCAAACCTTTCGAGCGCGTAAAGACGCCGCTCGACGAGCCACTCCGGGCCGCCGAGAGACCGCGCGGCTCGAGCGGTAAAGGAAACGGGTAATTGCATCGTGATCAGGGCAGGAGGTTAGCGGACGCCCGTCACCGGGTGGGCGGGGAGCCCTTGCGCTTGAACCAGCCGCGCGAACCGAAGCCAACGCTGGGGCCCGAGCGCCGCTCCTCCTTGTGCTCTCGCTTGCGGGCTTCTGCGACTGCGTCGGGCGCCACCGCAGAGACGATCTCTTCGGCGTTCTCGAGCAGGTCAGCAGCGTCCGCGGCGGGCACGCCGGTCGGCTCTTGCTCGATGGAAGGTTCGATGAGCTTGCCGTGAGTCCACCCTGCGTCGGCAAGGCGCCGCTCGTAGACCGGGCAGTTGTCCGGGCACCGCCACGGCGCGTCCGGCGCCATGTCGAGCACGCAGAATCTCGCGACCTCCCCGCTCGCGTAAGTCCGGCTCTGGTAGTGACGACAGTCCTCCCGCATCGGCATCGGGATGGACGTTACCTCGCTACGACGAGCAAGACGTGGGCAGGCCGGGGCAGCACGCCGCTCACAACACCTCAGCCGACCGAGCCGTCCATCTGGAGCTCGATCAGACGACTCCATTCGACCGCGTACTCCATCGGCAGTGTGCGGGTGATCGGCTCGATGAACCCGTTCACGATCATGCCCATCGCCTGCGTCTCGCTCAGGCCGCGGCTCATCAGGTAGAAGAGCTGATCATCGCCGATCTTGGAAACGGTCGCCTCGTGGCCGATCTCAGCGTCACGCTCACAGACCTCCATGTACGGCTTCGTCTCAGAGATCGAGTCTTCGTCCAGGATGAGCGCATCGCAGCGAACGAAGGACTTTGCCCTCCTGGCGCCCTCGTCGACATGCACCTTGCCTCGGTATGTGGCATGGCCGCCGTCCTTCGAGATCGACTTCGAGACGATGGTCGAGCTGGTCTCGGGCGCGCAGTGGAACATCTTCGCCCCGGTATCGAGGATCTGGCCCGCCCCCGCGTAGGCCACGGAGAGGACCTCACCCGACGCCTTCGGACCCATCAGGTACACCGATGGGTACTTCATCGTGAGCCTTGAGCCGATGTTCCCGTCGATCCACTCGACGTGCGCCTCGGCTTCGGCACGAGCTCGCTTGGTGACGAGGTTGTAGACGTTCGTGGACCAGTTCTGGATCGTGGTGTAGGTGATCCGACTGCCCGGCAGTGCCACGAGCTCGACGACCGCCGAGTGAAGCGAGTCCGACGAGTAGACCGGCGCCGAGCAACCTTCGACGTAGTGCACCTGGGCACCCTCGTCCGCGATTATCAGCGTCCGCTCGAACTGGCCCATGTTCTCGGCGTTGATCCGGAAGTACGCCTGAAGGGGCATGTCCACGGTCACGCCGGGCGGGACGTAGATGAAGGACCCCCCCGACCAGACGGCCGAGTTGAGAGCCGCGAACTTGTTGTCGCCCGGCGGGATGATCTTGCCGAACCATTTGCGAACTATCTCCGGGTGCTCGCGCACAGCGGTGTCCATGTCGGTGAAGAGCACGCCGAGCCGCGCCAGGTCCTCACGATTGCGGTGGTACACGACCTCCGACTCGTACTGGGCGGTCACTCCGGCCAGGTACTTGCGCTCGGCTTGCGGGATGCCGAGCTTGTCCCAGGTGTTCTTTACCGACTCGGGCAGCTTGTCCCAGTCGTTGACCTGCCCGTCGGTGGGCTTGATGTAGTAGTAGATGTCATCGAAGTCCAGGTCAGGCATCTTTTCGGCGAACCAGCGCACCATCGGCTTGCGCTCGAAGCGGCGCAGCGAGGACAGCCGGAAGTCGAGCATCCAGCCCGGCTCGCCCTTCATGGAGGACATCTCCCGGACGATCTCCTCTGACAGCCCCTTGCGCGGCTTGAAGACGTAATCCTCGACGTCACTCCAGCCGAGCTGGTACTTGCCGAGATCGAGCTCCGTGATGGCCATCAGGCGTTCCTCTCCGGGGAGTTTCTCCTACGCACATAGTAACAACTCCGGACCGGCACGCCTACCCGCCCAACAGTCACCGGCTGCCACCAGCTCTCGTTTCGCGAGGGTGGCCTGACGACGCCTCAGCCCGAGGCCGGCGTGAGCTCGACGTTGTAGGGCTGGGTGACCCCGCTCGGGAGCTCTGCTACGAGCCCGTTCACGGTGAGGCCGATGTAACGCGGGGCGCCCAGTGTCATGACGATCGCGCCGGATGCCTTGTAGGTCGCGGACTGGCCGGCGCTCAGCGTCTCGGCAAATAGCCACGGCCCCGCGGTCGTGTGTTCGATCCCCACCCAGCAGGCGCCGCCGGTGGTCTGGAGCGCCAATGTGTAGTTGCCTGACGGCACGCTGAACGCGACGTTGGAAGGCGACACGGACGTCGGCTTGAGGGTCGTCGGGACCGTCGTGGTGGTTGTAGTGGTCGTGGTCCGTCCGCCACCTCCGCGACGAAGAGTCGTCGTCGGGAACGTCCCGCGATGACCACCACCACCACCACTCAGGGAGATCACGGCGGCAACCACTGCCGCGACCGCCACAGCTGCTGTTGCACCGGTCGCGGCCCGTCGAACCATCACCTGGCGATGCCGATCGGCTGGTGACTTGTACGCCTCCCCGCGAGCGCGAGCCTCGGCCGCGCCGGGCAGCCGTGCGCGGGCGTGTGTGGCACGTGTACGGGCGACAACACCAGGCCCGGCGTCCGGCGCCGCACCGGCTTCCTGGTCGTCTCGCTCCTGACCGCCCGTTTGCTGGTCACCTGCCGGCACACGGCCCGGCAGCCGGTTCGGAGCAGAGAAGCGAAGCTTGGGCTCGCCGGCCGGCGGCAACCGCGAGGAGGCCAACTGGCCACGGCCGGGCATGCGGACGTCCCGGTGGGCCGCGGGGGCCTCCTCGCCCGTCTCGTCGATCCGCCTGCCCACATGGGGCCGGCCGGCCTCCTCGTGGGGAAGGATGCGGAACCCGGTGGACTCGGTCCGCTTCGAGACCTGTCCGAGCACGCCGAGCGCGCGCTCGTAGGTCTCGACTGATTTGGTGGCTGACCTGGCCGAAACGATGCGAGCCCAGACGATCGCGGCAACGACGAGCACCGCGAGGACGACGATGACGAGCGTTATCACGCTCCTCAACTCCACAACTGGCTACGCACGCTCCCATTCAAGCCGAATGCCGAGACCACGGCATCGCGCCCGTCCGGTGAGCGAACGGCGATCAGGTTCTCAAGCCGTGGCGCGGGCGGAGGTGGTCCGGGATCTCGCAAAGGCGTGGGTTCGCCCGGTCACGTGCTGACACGACCGGGTCGGCGACGCCCCAGTCCGCCCCCAGATCGGGGTCGTCCCAGGCGACGCCGAGCTCGTCAGTGGGGTTGTAGTAGGAGTCCACGAGATACGTGAGCGTCAGATCGGTGACCGCCGCGAATCCGTGGCCGACACCAGGCGGGATGAACAACCCGCGATCGTCGTGCTCACCGATCTCGAGGACCTCGGTCGCCCCCTCGGTCGGGGAGCCCACCCGGAGGTCGTGCAGGACGACACGAGCCCGACCCCGGGTCACGTACCAGTAGTCAGACTGGTGGAAGTGGTAATGAAGACCGATGACGGCGCCCTGCTGACGGTCCGAGCGGTTGCCTTGAACCATTTCGCGGCCGAGGGGGAACCAGCTCCTTCGGTACGTCTCGATGAACCGCCCACGGCTGTCGCCGTAGATGTCCGGAATCACGATCATGACGTCCGCGATCACCGTGGACGCTTCCACTCTCGGCAACGGTCGCCCTCCTTCCGATTCTGAGACTGTGCGAAACGGCCTCCGGCAGGCTAGTGCGGCGCGACAACAAGACCAAGAAACGACGGCTCGAGCAACCAGGAGCTCTACCGGGGCTCAGTCCTCACCTCGCAAAAGCGGCTCTCGGACATCGTCATTCCTCGGGCAGCTCCCGCGGTGACCTTGTGGAAAAGGCAAGCTGCCAGTCGTTCTCGCTCTCCCCGTCGATGGTGAGACGCCAGGTGAAACGGGTGTTGTACGGGAGCGGGAGCGGGCTGAAGTTGACCGCGACGGCCACGTCGACCGGGCTTCCCTCCGGCACGCCTTCGGGCCTCCCTACCTCGAAGTCGCCGCGCACCTCGATCGGCTGGGGACCATCGGCGCCCTCGACGATGACCGGGCGCCCGTCCTCGTCCATCAAGAAGAGCTCCCAGTGGTGCGGACGCGTCGCCTCGTGCCACCCCACGTCCACCTTGATGGCGATCGCGGACGGCATCGGATCCGGTCCGATGAGGCTCCAACCTCCGCCGAGGATGAAGAGCTTCCCATCTGCCACCTGCGCCGCGTCACACAGCATCATCGTCACTCTCACGCCGCAACGGTAGCCCGGCACGGTGCCGGCAGATCGGCGAAGTTTGAGTACCGTCGTGGCGATGAGCGAGCTCGGGTTGCGCAACGACCTCTATCGGCGACCGCTCGCAACCGCACTCGAACGCCTGGGCCTCGAGGCCGGGTGGCGGTGCGTGGACGTGGGTGCCGGCGCCGGTGACGTCTCTGTGGCTTTCGCAGAGCTCGTGGGGCGCGAGGGGCGCGTCTACGCGGTTGACAGTGATCCCCGCGCCCGCGACGAGGTTGCTGCGGCGGCGGCCGCCGCCGGAGGGGCCCAGGTCATCGCCATCACCCAGGCGGGCGAAGACCTGACATTGCCGGAGAGCGTCGACCTTGCATACTGCCGTTTCTTGCTGATGCACGTCCTCGAGCCCCGTGCGGTCCTGCAGAGGATGGTCGCTTCACTCAGGATCGGGGGCTATCTCCTCGCGCAAGAGCCGATCACCTCGGCAGGACGGATCGACGGCGTGGCGATGTCGATGCCCGCGGCGAGGCACCCTGATGTGGGAGCCCTCCTTCCCGGGATGGTCCGCGAGGTCGGCCTCGAGCTCGTCGATGCCTGGGCAGAGGCTCCCGCGGGCGCCGGGCCGGGACCGGTGGCGACCTATCTCGGCGAGCTCACCGAGGTCGAGCCGGGGGACGCCTCCGTGGTGCTGCCGCCCCTCGTCACGGTCATCGGCCGTCGCCTCGCCCCGAGAGGAGCAGAGTCTCCAGGGCTGGCGTCCGGGGGTGTTGAAGCCACTTCCCGATGCCGGTAAGCACGAGGCAGTCATCAGCCGCGCCCGAAACAGTGATTCCAGCCACGATCACTTCAACAGGCGCGACAGACGGCGATCCGCGAGAACGCGGCCTTTGGTCTGACAGCGCTTGCAATAGACGACTTCGTGCGACTCGTAGGAGACCCTGAGCAGAGGCTCACCGCAGACCGGGCAGGGTTGGCCGGCCCGATTGTGCACTGCAAATGCGGTGCCGAGCTTCGGCTCCGACAGTCCACCCGTTCGCCGGCGCTCCGAAGCGATCGCGTCCGAAAGGACAGACCGGACCTCGGCCACCAAGCGCCGACGGTCCGGATGGCTCAGCGAATTGAGGGACGAGAAAGGCGACAAGCCGGCGCGGTTCAGCGCGTCGTCCGCGTAGCCTCGCCCGATGCCGGCCACAAACCTCTGATCCCGGAGGAGTGTGTGAAGATGCCGCGTTTCCTGGCTCGTGAGCAACAGATCCTCGAACGCCGTCTCCGGGGGTTCCGGGCCGAGGCCCTCCAGAGGTCCCTCGTCGCCGGCGACCAGCACCCACCAACCAGCCTTGCGCTCGTGGCCATGCTCGCGAACGAGCACGCCCGTGTCGTTTCGCAAGACAAAGCGAACAACGGCACCTCTCGGCTTGGTGTGCTTCGGGGGCACCTCGATGTCCAGACGACCCGCCTGCGATAGGTGAACGAGGGCGCGGCGACCGGAGGAGAGGTTCAGCACGAGGTACTTGCCTCTGCGCCCCACCCCAAGCAGCTTCTCTCCCTCGAGGCCTTGGCCCGGCGGCAAAACCGTCTTCAGCCCCGAGAAGCCCAGCAGCTCGACCCGCGCGATGACCGCTCCCGCGACCGCGACGTCGAGACGCTCGGCAAGTGCCTGCATCTGGGGAAGCTCAGGCATGTCGGACGGTCCCAGGCAACCTGTCGGGGTAACTCGGAAGCCCGCTCAGGACTCAGCCGGCTCAGGGCGCTGAGGGCCCCCGCCCGCCGCCACGGCCATCGTGCTCATGAGTTCTGGCGCGCTGGTGAGGTCTGGTCGATCAGATCTCGAGGCGTGAGCTGCTCGGTGATGAGCCGGGCGAATCGGGCCGGATCACCTGCCACGAATGCCCGGCACAATGGCAAGCCTTCGACATAGCAGGAGATGTACGCCCTCCAGATCGGATGCAGGAGAAACTCGACCGCCTTCTGCGCCCGGGCCCTCGAAGTCAGCTCGAAGCGGGCCACCTCATCGATGACGGTGTCGGGATCGGCCCCGTCCTCCCACAGGCGAAAGGCCGCATTTGCGCGCACGCCGGCGAGTGCCTCTCCCGCCTGTCTCACGATCGTGACCACGTCAGGGTCGTAGGGGATCCCGAGCGGTGCCAGATGCTCGGCCACAACGGCCTCCCGACGGGGGCCCATCACGATCTCGAACCCATGATCGGCGAGTCCCTCGGAAAGCAGGTTGTGCGGCGTTCCGATAACGACGATCGACTCTTCCCAGCACCGGTGGCGGCGGAGCAGGCCCGCCTCTTTTCGGACGTGTTCAGTGTGATGGCCGGGATAAGCCTCGTGTGCCACGAGAGGACCAAGAGAAGTCGAGAGGACCGGGAGATCGGTATTGATCTCGACCCTCGACCGCGACCCGCCCAGGTAGTAGTTGAAGCCACTCCACGGCTTGCCGGTGACCAACTCGAAGTCGACGCGCTCGCCGTCAGGTAGACCGAACATGAGCCGGGTCCGCTCCCGGAGCTCCTCGGCGAGCGAGGCAATCGCCGACTCCAGGCGGTCGAGGGGCACCGCCAGCGACTCGCGCCAGGCCAAGTAGCGATCCACGAGCGGTCCGCTGCCCGGCACCACCTCGTCGAGGCGGCGGTGTGCCGTCTCGAACTCGTCTTGCTCGAATCTGCGTGGGCGCACGCCGTAACAGGCCTCGACTTCGTCGGCGTAGGCGATCGGTTCGCCGGCGAGCTTGCGCACGGTGGTGAGGAGGCCGATCGCCTGCGCACGCAGGTAGTGGCGCCTAGTCGCGTCCCTGCCCTCATCGGGCACAGCCTCGAGCCGGCGGTGGTCCGGAACCGGTCCCTCGTCGGGGTCGCCGAGCGGCTCGCCTGCATCAATGGCCGCGAGAAGCGCCCGCGCCTCGGCGACAAGATGCTCCGGTGGCGTGATCGGCGCGGCGGCGACGCGAGCTGCGATTGGCTTGGGCCCGTAATAGGAGTCCACGAGCCCGCTCACGTGGCGGTCCATTGCCAGGCCGAGCGCGAGGTAGCGCCCGACGACGTTGGGGGTCATGGGCGCTCAACCGATGCGGGAGCGGAGGAACTCGGTAGTGCGTTGCCAGGCGAGCGCCGATGCCCCGGCGTCATAGACCTCTGGGCGCGTGTCGTTGAAGAAGGCGTGGTCGGCTTCGGGGTAGATGTGGATGTTCACATCGTCATTGCCCGCGCCCCTCAGGGTGCGCACAAGTGCCCTGGCCGTTTCAGGGTTCGCAGATTCATCCTTCCCAGCGAAGTGGCCGAGGACCGCACCGGTCAGCACCGAATAGTCGGGCTGAGCGCCCTCCCAGGGCGCGAGACCGTAGAAGGGCACGACAGCCCGAACCTTGTCGGGACGCTGCGACGCGAGCATCAGAGCCAGTCCTCCGCCCATGCAGAACCCGACGACTCCGACTCCGCTTCCGCTCGATCGCGCCGCGACCTCGTCCACGGCACCGCCCATGTCGCTCCCGGCCCGGTCCAATTCGAGCGCCATCATCAGCTTCGCCGCCTCGCCAGGCTCGGCAGCCTTCGCGCCGTGGTACAGGTCAGGTGCCAGTGCCACGAAGCCTTCGGCCGCGAAGCGATCGCACACGTCCTTGATGTGGCCAACCAGGCCCCACCACTCCTGGATCACGACGACTCCTGGTCCGCTCCCGCCGGCGGGCGAAGCCAGGTACCCGACATCAGTCGAACCGCCGCTCGGAAACTCGATCACCGATCCCATGTCAGCGAAACTACTCCCCGCCGCACAGCCGGTTCAGGAATCGGCTCGAGAGCGCGAGGATTGACCGATGCCCGCGAGTCGTCTCCCAGGGACCCTGCGCGTCCTGCTCGCGGCGAGCTTCGTGTCCTCGATCGGCAGCGGGCTGACACTTCCGTTTCTCGTCATATACCTGCACCAGGTTCGGCACATCCCCCTCGGGATCTCGGGACTTCTGATCGGGGGCGTCGCAGTCCTCGCCCTGCCCGTCAGCCCCGTGGCCGGTGCCCTCGTCGACCGCGTCGGTGCCCGCGAAGTGGTGCTCGTCACCATGATCGTGCAGGGGCTCGGTGTCGCCGACGTCGCGACCGTGCACAGCACCTTGACCGCTCTGCCCGCCATGTTCGTGTTCGGGCTGGGCCAAGCCGCTGCTTGGCCGACGTGGAACGCTCTTCTCGGAGTGATGGTCGACGACGACAAGGTCAGCCGCTTGGCCTTCGCCCGCAACTTCCAGCTCCTCAACCTGGGCCTCGGCATCGGCGCGATCGTCGGCGGGCTCGTCGTCCACGTCCGCGAGCCGGGGACTTTTGTCGCGGTGTATCTCGCCGACGGAGCTTCCAACCTGATCATCGTCGCGGCACTCGCGCTCTTGCCCCGGAGCGCGTTTCGCTCGATGCGCCATGCCGATGCGCAGGCAGTGGCAAACGAGGAGGGCGCCGAAGCCTGCCCTGGCGACCAAGGTCGCCGGCGTGGGTACAAAGCAGTGCTGGGCGACGCCTTGTTCCGCCGATACCTCGTGGCGGTCACCATTCTCATGATCGCCGGCTACGCCGCTCTCAACACCGGCTTTGTGGCCTTCGCTACGTCGGTGGCCAAAGCTGGTCCTGGCACGATCGCGGCCTCGTTCGCGACCAACACCGCCTTCATCGTCCTTGCACAGCCGCTAGGCCTGCGAATCGTCAGCCGGACGAGGCGCACAACCGCGCTCAAGATGGTGGCAGCCGCGTTCGCCGCTTGCTGGGTCGTACTCGCGTCCGCCGGTCTGATGCCAGGGACCGACGCCGCCCGGGCACTTGTCATCGCCAGCTTGGTCGTTTTCGCCGCGGGCGAAGTGCTCCTGAGCCCCGTAAGTGGCCCGCTCGTCAACGACCTTGCCCCGCCGGGGCTGCGCGGACGCTACTTCGCCGCGTCCGCAATGTGCATCACGGTTGCCAACATCGTGAGCCCGGCCATCTCGGGAGCGGCAATCGGCGCCGGTTTCGGCATCTTGTTGCTTGGCTTCTTCGTCGCCTGTTGCGGGGCAGCGGCCCTCGGTGCCGAGTGGTTGGGTCGAGCGCTCACGCCGGCACAGGACAACGCACCCGAGAGCCGGTCGCAGGTCTGAGGCCAGTCGGTCGGTAGCCGGTCCGAGGAGGCCCTGTCACCCCGCACGAACGACCAGCTCGGGCGCCGGCGGGCACCGGCCCCGACTAAGGGCCTCGACAGGGCTCTCGAGACCCGACGGGCCGACCACAAAATCGAAAGCGCCCGGTCCTATGAGCTCGATGTCGTCGCCGGCCCGCCGAATGACCTCTCCGAGCAGCTGGTCGTGCAGCACGCGGCCAACGCCTGCAACTCCCCAGAGGGGGACGGAGGCGTCACGAGCGGTTTGGGCGAGACGGGCAGCCGCCGCGGTGACCAGCACACCTCGAGAACCAGCCGCAAGCGCCTCCACGAGTACCACTGCGGCGCCTTCGACGGCCTCTTCTGCTTCCTCGTACTCCCAGCCGCTGGCCTCCGAGACCACCGCCGCGAACCTGCGGACCTCGGCTTGGAGCCCCGGCGGCGGCGCGACCACGCGGACGACTGCCGACGCCCGATGCGAACATGCCTCCAACACAGTCTCGGCGGGACACGCAACGACAATGGGCGCATCGCCGACAAGACGTTCACCCAGCCCGGCTGCGAGCAGCTCGGCCGTCGGATCCGAGAAGAGCTCGCCGACCGCTCGCCGAGCCGCCTGGTCGGGATCAGAGGCGACAAGCACTGTTGCGGCCACCCACCAAAGCGGCCCAACGGTGACGTGAGACTCGACGAGCCGCCGGCAGGCAGTCACGACCGCGGGTGGTTCGTCGAGCGCGAGCTCGGAGATGGCCCATGCCGCCTCGACGGCCAGAGCCGTGGGCGCCTCGTCACGATCTCGGGCGATCCACCGCAGGCGCTCGATGGGGTGCATCCAGATGCACGTTACCGTCGCGGCGCCGGCGTGGGCCGAGGAACCTCGGAGGTGGCGAGCTGATTCCTGACCGATCGTGCTCAGCCGACGATCCCGCCTTTGGTCATGGCCAGCACGTCCAGAGCCCGATCCACCTCCTCCTCGGTGAGCAGCCCCATCTCCAGTACGACGGTTCGCAGGTCCTTTGCTCCGGCGACCGCCGTCTTGACCACCTTGGCCGCCTGCTCGTAGCCGATGTAGGGATTGAGCGCCGTGGCGATCGACGGGGAGGAGAGCGCGTAGGTCCGGCACTGCTCCTCGTCGGCGACGATCCCGGCGACGCACTTGTCCGCCAAGGCTCGGCTCACTGCCGAAAGCAGGCGGATGGACTCCAGGAGGTTGCTGCCGATCACGGGCAGCATCACGTTGAGCTCGAAGTTGCCTGCGGCACCACCGAATGCAACCGCGGCGTCATTGCCGACGACCTGCGCGACGACCTGGCAAACGGCCTCCGGAACCACCGGGTTCACCTTCCCCGGCATGATCGACGAGCCCGGCTGAAGATCCGGCAGGTGGATCTCGGCAAGGCCGCACCGCGGGCCCGATGACATCCATCGAAGGTCGTTCGAGAGCTTGTACAGCGACACCGCGATCGTCCGGAGCGCACCAGAGGCCTCGACCAGACCATCCCGAGCACCTTGGGCCTCGAAATGGTCACGGGCCTCGATAAGGGGCAGGCCCGTCGCCGAGGCGAGACGCTCGATCACACTTGGAGCGAAGCCTGCCTTCGCGTTCAACCCAGTGCCGACGGCTGTCCCGCCTAGCGGCAGCTCCGCCACCCGTGGCAAGACAGATTCGAGTCGCTCAACGCCGTACTCGACGGCAGCCGCGTATCCTCCGAACTCTTGTCCGAGCGTCACGGGCGTCGCATCCATCAGGTGAGTGCGGCCGGACTTCACGATGCTCCCGAACTCCGCCTGCTTCGAGCGCAGGCCCGAGGCCAGATGACCTAGGGCAGGAACCAGATCTCCGACGATCCCGCGTGCGGCCGCTAGATGGATAGCGGAGGGGAACACGTCATTCGACGACTGTGACGCGTTGGGTTCGTTGTTGGGACGGACCTCCCGTCCGAGCCGCTCACTGGCAAGATTCGCCAGCACTTCGTTCATGTTCATGTTCGTGGAGGTCCCAGATCCCGTCTGGAACACATCGATCGGGAACTGGTCAAAATGGCGCCCGGCTGCCACTTCTTCAGCCGCCTCGGCAATCGCCGCCGCGACATCCGAGCTGATCGTTCCCATCTCGGCGTTCACCGTCGCCGCCGCGCCCTTGATCATCGCCAGAGCGACGAGAAGCGCCGGGTCTACGGGCTGGCCCGAGATCGGGAAGTTCTCAACGGCGCGCTGTGTCTGTGCTCCCCATCGCGCGCTCTCCGGCACGCGGATCTCACCCATCGAATCATGCTCGATGCGATACCCGCCAGCCGCGTCGCCGGCACCCTCTGAATCTCCTATGACAGTCATAGAGTCAACGTAGCTGTCAGAACGACAGCCGTAACAATTCTGTAAGAGCTATCGTAACGACGCTGTAATGTCACTACTCTGCCGAGAAGTGCTCGCATCGCAGGTGGGACCCCGCGTGCTTGCATTGGCTTTGCACAGCGGGTTAGGTTGCGAGCACTGTGAGACCTGCTACTGGGAGCCTCATCGCTGAGGCTGCGCAAGGCTTGGTCGTCGCGCCGGATGCGCCAAGAAGGCGCCGTCGACGCGCGGCGGTTTCGCTGGCTATCTCAGCAATGTTGCTTGCGGGCGTCGGCACGCCACTTGTTCTTGCGGGCGCGCCTGCTGGTGCCGACCAGGTGAGCACCCTGCAACAGCGTGCCCAGTACATCGCCGCCGAGATCCAGGCCGCCAACGTCAAGCTGACCATCCTCGACGAGAGCTACCTCGAAGCCAAAGGTCGTGTCGCGTCACTTGCGCAGCAGGTAGCCAACGCGACAAAGGCAATCGGCCAAACCGAAAAGGCACTCGATCAGGACCGGTCGCATCTTCGCGAGGTTGCGATCGAGGCCTACGTCACGGGCGGCGCGTCGCAGAGCTTTTCCGTGCTGTTCAACGGCACCCAACAGACCGCCGGCATGCAACAAGCCTACATCCAGGCCGCGTCCGGCAATCTGAACGAGTCCGAGACAACGGTGTTGATCAACCAGCGGGCGCTGTCGATCGATCGGGCCGCTCTCAACCGCACCGAGCAAGTCGCGACGGCCAACGAGACGGCCATCTCCAACGACTTGTCGCAAGCCCAGGTCATCACCGCCAGGTTGACCAACGAGCAAGCCAGCGTAAAGGGCCAGCTAGCAGTCGCTGTGGCGGCGGCCGAGCGGGCCAAGGCCGCTGCCTATGCCGCCGCATTGGCAAGGGCCGCACAGGCCGCCGCCGCGGCCGCCGCCGCCCAACAGCAACAACAGCAGCGGCAACTGCAGTCGTCTACGCCTCCGACGCCTGTTCCCACGCCTTCGCCTTCACCTTCGCCTGCGCCACCGGTATCTGGTAACAGCGCAGGTCAGATCGCCGTGAACGCCGCCCAGAGCCAGCGCGGCGTCCCCTATGTCTGGGGAGGTGCCACACCGGGAGCGGGCTTCGACTGCTCGGGACTGACAATGTGGGCATGGGGCCAGGCCGGTGTCTCGCTAGCCCACGGGGCAACGGAGCAGTACTACGAGATCGAGCACGTCTCGATGTCCGACCTTCAGCCGGGTGACCTCATCTTCTACGGCGACGCGTACCTTCTCTACCACGTGGTCATGTACATCGGCGGCGGTATGGTCGTACAAGCAGAGGAGACGGGTACCAACGTGATGGACACGCCGGTGCCACCTGGTGCTTTCGGCGCCGGCAGACCTTGACTCCCTGACGCTCGGGAAACCTCTCTCAGCGGTGCTGCCGCAAGTCAACGGCCGTCCCGCGTACGCTTCCTGCAATGCGCGCTGTCATCGTCGAGGCCGGAGCCGTCGTCGTGAGAGAACGACCCGACCCGGTCCCGGGGACTGGCGAACTGCTTGTTCGTGTCCAGGCCGCGGGCCTGAACGGCGCCGACCTGCTGCAACGGGCCGGCTTGTACCCGGCTCCGCCGGGTTCGCCTGCGGACATCCCGGGCCTCGAGTTCGCGGGCGTCGTGGCGGCAGTTGGACCTGGTGTCGAGCGCTTCGTCGTCGGCGATCGGGTCATGGCCGTGGTCGGTGGCGGAGCGCAAGCCGAGCTGGCGATCGTCCACGAACGCACCGCGCTAGCGGTGCCAGACACGCTCGCTTCCGTGGAGGCCGGCGGATTCCCGGAGGCGTTCACGGTCGCGCATGACACCCTCTTCACCCAGTGCGCGCTCAGGCCGGGTGAACGGGTCCTGGTGAACGGTGCCGCAGGCGGGGTCGGCATCGCCGGAGCCCAACTTGCGCTGGTGGCAGGCGCTGCGGTCGTCGCGAGCGTGCGTGCTGCTCACCTCCGCAAAGCGCTGGAAGCCTTCGGCGCGACGGCGGTCGACCCGGCGGATGCGGCCGCACACGGCCCTTACGACGTGATCCTCGAACCTATCGGGGCGCCGAACCTCAAGACCGACCTCGACTCACTGGCCATCGGAGGCCGTCTCGCGATCATCGGCATCGGCGCAGGTGCACGCGGCGAGATCGACCTGCTGCAGCTCATGAGTCGACGCGCATGCATTCACGGCTCCACTCTGCGGGCTCGTCCGCTCGAGGAGAAAGCGGTCGCTGCGCGCCTCGTCGAGCGCCAGGTCCTGCCACTTGTCGCGGCGCAGCGGGTTCGGGTCCCCGTCGAGGAGGTATTCGGGCTGAAGGACGTGGACGCGGCGTACACACGGTTTGCGGTGGGAGGCAAGCTCGGCAAGATCGTTCTCGACATCCCGGGTTGAAACAGGACCGAAGTGCCCTGCAACACCGCTACCTCGGCCGATGGCGACCTGCACTCGCCACCACCTGGGCATGATCGCTCGAGCAGGAATGCGCTGACCTTCAATCCTGGTCGAGCGCTGGCCGACAATTTCATCCGCCGGAATATTCCATCTGTGGAACTGTTCTACTCCACGTGAGATTGCGGAACTTACTCAGAGGGCTCCGTTCATGATGACGATCGGGCAAACAACGCCGCACCAATCGAACCCGGGGACGACTGGTGCACCGGAGCTCTCGTCTCGCGAGATCCTGGTCGACCGGTACTGCGAGCTCCAGCCGCAGATGCAACGGCGTTTCAGCGCTATCTTGCAGCGAGAGCTGCGCGACGAGCTTCAAGCTGTGACCGGTCATCAGCTCAGCGTCCTGACGTACCTTCGAGGTCAATCGGTGACAATGCGCGAGCTCGCGAGGGAGCTCGCCGTGGGAGAGAGCGCAGCTACCGCCGTCGTCGATCGTCTCGTCCGCCAGGGGCTCGTCGTTCGCTGTGACGACCCTTCGGACCGCCGCCTCGTCCGCTTGGCGCTGAGCGGCACGGGCGAGTCGCTGGTGACGAAGCTGCACGCGACAGCCTGCCAAAAGACAGCGAATCTTCTCGTGTCGCTCTCCGACGACCAGCTCGCCCAGCTCGTCGCGACCATGGAGATGCTCGACGCTGCTGCCATCGCGAACGAAGCACTTGCCGGCTGTGAGAGCGCTGCGCAGGACAACGCCCAGGAGGAGCCGGCAAGATGACGACCACCGACAGGATCCTTGGTGCCGACCAGCGCAACGGGCACGAAGTGGCCGCTGGGCCCCCCAGCGCGACGGTGAACCAGGAGCACTCGGGCGGAGGCATGACCCACCGCCAGATCCTCGTGGTGTTCTCCGGGCTGATGCTCGGGATGCTGCTCGCCGCGCTCGACCAGTCCATCGTCAGCACAGCACTGCCGACCATCGTGGGCGACTTCCATTCCCTCAACCGCCTGACATGGGTCGTGACGGCCTATCTCCTCACTTCGACCGTGAGCGCCCCCCTCTACGGAAAGATCTCCGACCTCTACGGCCGCAAGCGCATCTTCCAATTCGCCATCGTCATCTTCCTCGCCGGATCGGTCCTGGCCGGTCTCAGTCAGAACATGGACCAGCTGATCGCGTTCCGCGCCGTTCAGGGCCTCGGGGCCGGCGGCCTGATCGTGCTCGCGATGGCAATCGTTGGCGACGTGGTCTCGCCTGCCGAACGTGGCCGCTACCAGGGGTATTTCGGTGCAGTGTTCGGGATTGCGAGCATCGCCGGACCGCTTGTCGGAGGCTTCCTCGTCGACCACGCCTCCTGGCGCTGGATCTTCTACGTGAACCTTCCCATCGGTGCGATCGCCCTCGTTGTCACGAGCATCGTGCTGCGCGACCGGGCCGCGCGCACCCGGCACAAGATCGACTACAGCGGCTCTGTGCTCCTGCTCGTCGGCGTGTCCGCCCTCTTGTTGGTCACGACGCTCGGTGGCTCTCCGCAGGGCTACGCGTGGATGTCGCCACAGATCATCGCCATGGTCGCGATCGGCATCGGCTTCGTCATCGCGTTCCTCATCCGTGAGCACTATGCATCCGAGCCGATCGTCCCGCTCAGGCTGTTCCGCAAACGAGTCTTCTCCGTGTCGAACGCCGCGGGCTTCATCGTCGGCGTCGCCATGTTCGGCGCGATCATCTACCTGCCCGTGTACCTCCAAGTCGTCCGAGGAGTATCGCCAACCACCTCCGGGCTCATGCTGTTGCCCATCATGGCCGGCTTGTTCACGGCCTCGATAGGAAGCGGCCAGATCATCGCGCGGATCGGACGGTACAAGATCTTCCCGATCGTAGGAACTGCCCTCATGACCATCGGAATGGGGCTGTTCTCCACGCTTACGGTCCACACCTCTTTCCTCGTGACCTCTGCTTTCATGCTGCTCACCGGGTTCGGACTGGGGCTCGTCATGCAGGTGCTGATCCTGGCGGTCCAGAACGGCGTCGATTACAAGGACCTCGGGACGGCGACGTCACTAGCGGCCTTCTTCCGGTCGATGGGAGGCGCCTTCGGCACAGCGCTGCTCGGCGCCGTCCTGAACGACCGGCTCATCGGCAACCTGAGCAAGGCCCTGCCCGTCGCGGCCCGCCCGCACGTGTCTGAGATCGCCCGCGAGATAGTGGGCAGTCCTGCCCAGTTGAAGCTGCTGCCCTCGGCCATTCACACGGCCGCCACCGTCGCTTATGTGCACACGATCGACACGGTATTCCTCATCGCGACACCGGTTGTCGCCCTCGCCTTCGTCTTGTCGCTCGCCTTGCCGGAGATCCGCCTCCGCAAAACGGTGCACACCGTCGCGCCAGAGCATGGCGCTTCGTCCCACACGAGCGAGTCTGTGGAGGCGATCGTCAGCTCAGGCAAACCGTCTCCAAACTTCAACCAGTGACGAGACCTTCGAGGCCTGAGCAGCCAGACCGGCCGGTGGCGCGCCCGGTGGCGCGACTGCGGGACGCCCCTGGGGGTCCGCAGGTCCTTCTCAGAGCGTTCCTCGGTGTGACCTTCACGTACGCGGGCCTGCAGAAGCTGACGAACCGTTACTTCTTCGAAGCCGCCAACCCTGGGTCCATCCAGTCGCAGTTGCACGCGTCGATCACTCTGAGCCCGATCGGACCGCTCATCAGGCTGGCGGCGCACGAACCGGTGCTGGTGGGTTTGCTGATCGCTTTCGGCGAACTGGCGGTCGGTCTCGGCACCTTGTTCGGGCTGCTCGGAAGGGTTGCTGCCGCGGGCGGCATGGCAGTGTCACTCCTTCTGTTCCTCTCCGTCAGCTTCAACACCACCCCGTACTTTTACGGCTCGGACATCGTCTTCTTCTTCGCCTGGACCCCGCTAGTGGTCGGAGGAAGCGGAGCTTGGTCTGTCGACGCTGCACTCGAGGCACGTCACGCCAGGGAACGAGCCTCGGCCGGGGTTCCGCCGGAGCAGCAAGCGCCGGACCTGGACCGCCGGGCAGCGGTTCGCAAGGCGGCCTCCGCTCTCACACTTGCGAGCTTCGCTGTCGTCACCGCCGCTATCGCGGCAGCCGTCGGGAGAATGTCCGGCGCCTCGCTCCAGACGTCGGGCGCGCCCCAACTCTCACCACCGAGCACCGAATCGCCCAGCCCCGGCTCCTCGAAGGGCACGGCCATAGGGCTCGCCGGCGACGTACCGCTCGGCGGCGCCCGAGAGTTCACCGACCCGGCCCAGGGGATCCCTGCTTACGTGGTCCGGCCCTCCGAGAGCTCTTATGTCGGCTTCAGCGCCGTGTGCACTCATATGGGCTGCACCGTGGGCTTCTTCGAGCCGGCGCTCCAGTTTCGCTGCCCATGCCACGGCTCGATCTTCTCGGCGGTCACCGGGGAGGTCCTCCAAGGCCCCGCGGCAGCGCCTCTTCCAAGCATTCCCATCGAGAAATCAGCCAATGGCACTCTCGTCGCCGACGGATGAGAATCTCTGACGCCAACTGGCAGGCATACTGACCGATCTGATGCCATCGCGTTTAGTAGGATGCTCGCCGTGTTCAATTTGTCACTCGGATGCCACCGATGGTGACCCGCGCGACCCGGGCGACGCCCCCGGCACGCTCAAGCCGCTCGACTGGCAGCACAACCTCCCCTGTTCGGGCCACCGCGACCCGCTCTGCGCGATTGCACACTCCCCGCTCAGCGTCTGACGCGCTCCCGAGCCCACCTCGCTCTTCTCAGCGCTCTTCCCCGCCGGTCGCATCAACGCCCGCGCGTAAGTCCGCCCGGGTAGCGAACGACAAGGAAGCCGACGGACGCCGGCTGCGCGCGGCTCGCAACTATGAGGCCGTTGTCGGTGCCGTCCTCGACATCGTGCGGGAATGCCCCCCCAACGTGATCTACCTGCCGAGCGCTGCCGAGGTTGCGGCGCGCGCCCGGGTCTCGGAGCGAACCGTCTTTCGTCACTTTGCCGACCTTGACGCGCTGTTCGTGGCGGCCGCCTCGAGGATCCGGCCGATCCAGCTGATCTACCTCGGGCCGCGTCCTGATGCTCCTGGCCTGGACGAACGGATCGAGGCGCTCGTGGGTCTGCGGTCGAAGCTGTACGAGAGGATTGCACCTGTCAGAAGGGTCGCGATCTATCTCAGCCAGACCCATCCGCTCGTCGTTGAACAACTCGCCGAGGCGTACGCGATAGCTCGATCCCAAGTCTCGGACGTCTTCGCTCCTGAGCTGTCGCGTCTAGACGCCAAACGTCGGTCGCTCATGCTCGACGCACTCGACCTCGCTTCGAGCTGGTCATCGTGGGATGCCCTGCGCACCCTTCAAGGCTGCTCAGTGCCCCGCACGCGAAAGGTCGTCACCGAGGTGTTGACCGACCTGCTCAAAACGGTGCCGAAGGCCAAGCGCCGCTAAGCCGACAACACCGGGAGCTCGAACCGGGAGCTCGAACCGCGGGCTCAGCCGAGCTCCTCCAGTCGCGGGTATCTTCGGACTGCGTGATCCGCCCCCGGATCTGGATCCAATGAGCTGGAGATGACCAGATATGTCAATGCCCTACCGCCGCCTCGGCCGGTCCGGCCTCAAAGTGAGCCTGCTGTCGTTTGGGCTCCTGGGTCAGCTTCGGTAACCAGCTAGATGACGACCTCGCGGTGCGCTGCGTCGAGGCTGCACGCGAGGGAGGAGTGAACTTCTTCGACAACGCCGAGAACTACGCAGGCGGTAAGTCTGAAGCGATAATGGGCCGGGCCTTCAAGACCCTGGGTTGGGAGCGCCGCGAGTACGTGGTCTCGAGCAAGTTCTTCTGGGGAATCTACGACGCCCCGAACATGACCAACACACTGAACCGCAAGTACCTCATGCAGGCCGTGGACGCCTCGCTCGAACGGTTCGGTCTCGACTTCCTCGATCTCGTCTTCTGTCACCGCGCTGACCCGGATACACCGATCGAAGAGACGGTCCGGGCGATGTCGGACATCGTCAGCTCCGGCAAAGCGCTCTACTGGGGTACTTCGGAGTGGGCCGCAGACGAGATCGTCGCTGCGATCGAGATCGCCGAGCGCCACCATCTGTTCAAGCCCGTCGTGGAACAACCGCAGTACAACCTTCTTCAGCGAAGGCATGTCGAGCACGAGTACGCCCGTTTGATCGAGGACTACGGAATCGGCCTCACCACATTCAGTCCCCTCGTCGCGGGCCTGCTCACGGGCAAGTACCTGGAAGGGATCCCGGAGGACTCTCGAGGCACTCTCGCAGGCTTCGAATGGCTCCGTCCCAACTTCGAAGACTCCCGCAGCAACGAAAAGGTGCGAGCCCTCAAAGCGATCGCAAACGATCTCGGTTGTCCGCTCGCACAGCTCGCTATCGCCTGGTGCGCCTGCAACCCCAACGCCTCAACGGTCATCACGGGCGCGAGCCGCGTGGAGCAGCTGAAGGAGAACCTGCGCTCGCTTGACGTGCTCGAGAGGCTTGATGACGAAGTCATGTGGCGGATCAATGAGGTGGCCGACCAGGCCTGAGGCGCGGGAACGGGATCGAGCCTGCGCGGCTCAAGCCGTCCGCATCGCTCGGCGTAGCAGCGGCGGGTCGTGCAATGTGGTTGCGACGCGCACGCGTGCGTCGAGCGCCATGGCGCCGCCAGGGCTCGCGACAACTGGGTTCAGGCTCAACTCGATGACCTCGGGAAGGTCCTCGACGAGGCAGGCCACTCGTGAAAGCACCTCGACAAGTGCCTCGAGGTCGACTGGGGCCGAGCCTCGGTAACCGGTCAGGAGCGGCGATGACCGGAGGCCGCTGACCAGGTCACGGGCGTCCTCTCTCGTCATGGGCACCAACGACCACATCCGATCGCTGAACAACTCGGCCTCCTTGCCGCCGAGCCCGAACATCACGAGCGGTCCGAACGACGGGTCCTCCACGACGCCGACGACTGTCTCGACGCCGTCCGGGCCCATCGGCTGCACGATGAGCGACACACCGGGCCCGAACCTGGTCAACAACGCCTCGGCGGCAGAGGCCACTACCTCGGCAGAGCCGAGGTTCAGCCGGACGCCCCCGACATCGCTCTTGTGCACGAGGTCCGGGGCGTCGAGCTTTAGGGCAACCGGGTACCCCATCGCGTTTGCTCCTTCGACGGCCTCCGCCGCTGACGAGGCCCGCACACACGAGAGGATCGGTATTCCGTAGGCCTCGAGCAGGCCGAAGGCCGCGACCGTGTCGAGCCACACCGAGGTCGACCGAGAGGCGACCAGCTCGGGGGTGGGGGTGGACGTGGAGGTGGAGGTGGCCGCGGGCGCGGTGGCGGAATCGACCATCGGCCGGGCCGACAAGGCGACCTCTACGATCCGCCGCCCGGACACCACATCCAGATCGTCGAAGCTGGGCACGGTCCCCTCAGGCCGCGCCACCCATTCGCCATAGTGCGCGACCCGCGCAAACGCACGAGCCGCAGACTCGGGGTACGCAAACCAGGGCACGTGCCTCGGGCCTGCGCGCAACGCCACGAGCGTCTGCTCGGTCGCGATGAAATTCGCAAGCACGGGCTTGGTGGTCGTAGAGGCTGCTTGGGCAACGGCCTCTGCGATGTCAGCAGCACCGACGAGCACCGGCGGAGTGAAGGTGACCACCACCACATCTATGTCTCCGTCGGCAAGGACGATCTCGAGCACGGACCGGTACTCCTCGGCAGTGGCCGAGGCGACCAGGTCGATCGGGTTGCCTACCGCGGCACCCTGAGAGACGACGTCGAGCAGCCGCCTTTGGGTCTCGGGTGCCAGCTCGGGAACCTCGAGGCCGTAGCTCTCACACGCGTCGGCAGCGAGAACCCCGCAGCCTCCGGCATTGCCGACGACCGCGACGCGCCGGCCGGCGGGAAGGGGCTGGTTCACCAAGAGGTCGGCGACATCGAGCAGCTCCTCCAACGTCTGGACCCGGATGACGCCAGCCTGGCGAAAGAGCGCATCGGTGGCTTGGTCGGGAACTGAGCCAACGCTGCGGGCGTGGGCGCCCCGTAGGCCCGATGCCGTACGAGCGCTCTTGACCGCGACGATGGGTGTCTTCTGAGCGACTCGTCGCGCGATCCGGCTGAATTTTCGGGGGTTCCCGAACGACTCCAGATAGAGCAGGATCACATCGGTCTCCGGGTCGTCCTCCCAGAACCGCAGCAGGTCGTTGCCGCTGACGTCGGCCTTGTTGCCGAGGGACACGAAGCTCGAGATCCCGAGGCCGCGGCCCGCGAGCTCGCCGAGGAGAGCGATCCCGAGGCCCCCGGACTGGGAGGAGAACGCGACCCGGCCGGGCGGTGGTGCGTGCTCGGCGAAGGTGGCGTTCATCCGGACTTGAGGACAAGTGTTGATGACGCCCATGCAATCGGGCCCGACGAGCCGCATGCCGAAAGTCCGGGCGAGCTCGACCAGATCGCGATCGGTGCCCGTCCCCGAGGCCTCCTGGTCCGCCCGGCCCGACGTGACGACGACGAGGCCGCGAACCCCCTTTGCTCCGCACTCGCGCACAACCTCGGCCATTCGGTGAGCCGGCACCGCGAGCAGTGCCAGATCGATGGGGCCGAGCACATCGGTCACGCTGCGATACGACCGGAGACCTCCGACCGTGTCGGCCTGCCGATTGACCGGGTAGACGTCACCGGTGAACTCCCCGGCGAGGAGATTGCTGACGATGTCGTGGCCCGCAGAGCCTGGCTCGCCGCTCGCCTCGATGACGGCGATAGTCGTGGGACGGAGAATGTGCTCGATCGAGCGCACCGCTGCGGTCCATTCGCGTTCCTCGACCCGCTCGATGTACTCCGGTTGAGCCGCGAGCTCCAGCGTCACCCGGATAACCCCTGAATCGAGAAGCACGTGCTCGTCGAATCCCGCCGAACGGAAAACGCCTATCATCCGATGGTTGTCTGGGAGGACGTCGGCCACGAACCGTCCGATCCCGCGAGCAACCGCAGCCGAGGCGAGATGCTCGAGCAGCACGGTACCCAGGCCCCGTCCCTGGTGGTCATCCCGCACGACGAACGCGACCTCGGCCTCCCCCACTCCATCCTGGCCGGGCCCTTGGGACGTACCTTCTGCGGCGCGGCCGAGGGCGTCCCCGACCGCCGCGGGAGAGCGATCGTAGCGAGCCACCGCCACCAGTTCCCCGTCTACGACGGCCACGAGGGCCAACCGTTCTTGATAGTCGACGGTTACGAAGTGCGTGATCTCCTCATGGCTGATCCCCCGACGCGGCGCGAAGAAACGAAAATACACCGTCTCTCTCGACAGCCGCCGCCCGAACGAGCGAAGCGCAGGGCCGTCATCCGGCCGAATCGCTCGCAACCGAGCCGCGCGACCGTCCGAGAGCAGGACGTCGCATTCGAGCTCGGCCGGATAGGCCGCCTTCGTGACAGGCCGAGCACCAGGGCTCATCCCGCCCGGTCCAGAGGCCATTTGAGCGGTCAACGCGCCTCCCGGACCGGCTGAGCACTCGCGAGGACGCTCAGCCCGCGACTGCCTGCACGGTGGCGAGGGGTACTGCGCCGCTCGGGGCGGTGAGGTGCAGAACCTCGCCCCAATCGCTGAACTTGGCAGAGATCGAGTGGGCGGCGTTGCCACTCTGCTTCGAGGTCCCCTCGACAGCTATAGGGAGCGCGGCTCCAGTTGTCCTCACGTACATCGTGAGCTCCAGGCTGGCGGTCTTCGAGCTCTGGGATGCCTTCACTGCCACGGCTGGATGTCCGAGCTTGGTGGACGTCTTGCCCCGCGTGAGCGTGCCGGTCAGGTTCACGAGCTGAGTGGCAGCCGTCTTGACCGCCAAGGAACCGGCGAGAGCGGAAAAGCTCGAGTTCTTGGAAGGAACCGATATCCACCTCCCGGCAAATTGGGTCGCCAACTTCGCGCTCAACCCGGTAAGGCCCTGCAGACCGAGCGAGTCGCCCTGAAAGTAGGCCGTCCCGCTGGCAAGCAGGACAGTGAGATGGCCTTTCCGGGCTCCCTGGCGGACCGTGATGTGCTGCTCGCCGGCGGCGGTGCCCACGTCGGCGATGATGCTCACCCCGCTAGTCCCAGCGGTCGCCGTCTCCTCGAAATGAAACGAGCTCTGCCGCTTGGTGGCCATGACCGCCGCCGCCACGATCTTGTCGCCTGACTTCAACTGGACGCCGTTGAACGCGCTAGACCCGGCCGAGGAGCTGCCGCAGCCGGCTGCAAACGCGATCGCGGCAGTCAGTGTGACGAGGAGGGTTTGGCGAGAACGCATACCGCGACGCTACCAGCGAGCATCATCGCAGCGGTTGAGGCCTTTCGCCCGCCTGATCCCGGTCTCCACGATTCGCGGCTCTCGGGTCCCTGGTTCAGCCCTTCTCGGGAACGCAGCGGTTCACGCAGCTGCCGATACCCTCGATTGCGGTGGTGAGCACCTGGCCGGGCTCAAGAAACACCTGCGGGTTGCGCCCGGCACCGACCCCACCAGGGGTTCCGGTCGAGATCAGGTCGCCCGGGCACAGTGTGGTGAACTGGCTGATGTAGCTCACGACTGCGGCCGGCCCGAACAGGAGATCCGACGTGCGTCCGCGCTGCATCACGATGCCATCGAGCTCGCAGCGCACTTCGAGATCGGCGGCGTCACCGATCTCATCGCCCGTCACGAGAACCGGACCGACCGGAGTCGACGCGTCGAAGGCCTTGCCCTGCAGATACTGGGTCGTCCTGCCTTGCCAGTCGCGCATCGAGACATCGTTGACGATGGTGAACCCGGCGATCGCGTCGTGTGCCTGTCCGAGCGTCCCGCGGCGGATCCGACGCCCGATGACAACGCCGAGCTCGACCTCCCAGTCGACGGCGTTGCTCACCGAAGGCAGGACAAGGTCATCATGCGCACCGATGAGACCGGAGGCGAACTTGGCGAACAGCGTCGGGTAGCTCGGCAACTCCCGTGACAATTCGAGGATGTGGGCTCGGTAGTTCAGCCCGACACAGAAGATCTTCTCCGGACGAGGCAGGAGCGGAGCAAACGACGCGTCCGCGAAGACAATCTCCCCGGTGGCCTCGAGGGCCGCCGTCGTATCCATGCGCGACGTCGAGTTCATCGACGCGAGCAGGGCGCCGACGTCCGGGGCCCGCAACAGAAGCAGGCGGTCTCCTTCGAGCCGTGCGGCGCGGGTGCCGTCTGTCGTCCGGACCGTGGCCAGCCTCACACTCAGCTCCTGACGCGAACCGACAATGGGACACCTGTCAGCCTAAGGCAGCCTCCGCCGTCGGGCTTCTCGCCGGCGGACGAGGTCGAAGCCTCTCGCCTCCAGGGCGCTGCTAACGGCGCCGCAGGCACTCCACGACGAGCTGCGGCTCGGTCTTCGTCACAAGCTCCATCGCGAGGCCGCAACTGGGCGCGGGCACCTCCCGGCCGACGCTCACGACAGCTTCCCAGACCAGCCGCTCCCCGCTCGGATCCTCGACGACGAGCTCGGTGCGGCCGCCTCCGAGATCCGCGCCGTGCCTTGTCATGTCGAAAAGCAGCCATCCGACCTCGCGGAGCACGGCGCGCTCGAGCGCCTGGACCGCTGGCGAGGCCATCCCCCCACAACCCCGGTAACGCGGCAGGAGATCGTCTATCGGCCCGCTGCGTTGCACAATCCTGGCCAGCGTCTCCTTGTCGCAGAATGCCCATGCGCTGCCTTGCGGAAGCACTACCGCCGTCGCCGCAAACCGATGACCCCCGGTGTGGCTCGTCCTCCACACCCTCACGTCTTTCCCGAGCTGGCGGGGATCTGCCAAGAGTTCCTTGGCCAGCACTGTCCCGAGCGACCCGCAACATCGATCGCGTGTTCCGTGAGTGCAGACGAGAACGTCGGTGGTCTCGTCGACATTTGGCGGCTCATCGAGGATCGCGAGCGCCGCGGCAATAACTTCGCCACGACCGACGGCCATCTCGGTCCGCTCGAACCGTGCGCCTCCATTGGCCGGCCACCGGTAGGCGATGACTCGGCTCGGCTCGCCCGCCAAGGTAGGCACGAGTCCCTGAAGGCGCATCCCGGCGCTTCGGACGAGTGCCACCACAGGTGCGAGCGCCGGATCCTCACTCAAGTCCCGCGGCCAGGGAAGTGGCCATTCGACGAGTAAGTAGCCCCGATAGCAACCTGCCGTACCGATCGGATCGAGATGCTGATCGCGAGCCCAAGACGAGCAAAGCAACCCAGAACCGGAAGGAACCGGATTCTCCGGTCCGATGCTGGTGGTCATTCGCGGGACCCTACCGGCACTCGGACTACGACGTATCGACACGGTCCACGGAGAGCGAAGCTGACCCACCATCCGGAATGGCTCGACGTACCCCACCAGTGATGCGAGGATTCTTGGCCATGGCAGTCTTCCACCGCCGCCGGGTGTTGCAGGCTGTGGGGCTTGCCGGCCTCGCCGTCCTGCTTCCGCCCGAGCTTCTGGCCGCCTGCAGCACGCCATCGTCGCCCACGACCGGCGAGGCGAGCAGCCGGTCCTTGCTCGTGTTCGACCCGCATCAAGCCAGGGTCGTCGAGGAAGCGACCGCTCGGTTGATTCCCGGTCCGCACGACGACCCGTTGGAAGCGGGGCACGCAGGAGCGCGCGAAGCGAACGTCACGCGATACATCGACACCATGCTCGGCGCGCTCACGCCCAGCCCGGCCAAGATCTTCGCCGGTGGACCGTTCAGCAACCGGGCTGGATGGCCGGCCGACGACATGGCCAAGTTCCTCCGCCTGACCCCGGCTCAAACGACCGGCTGGACGCGCCGCCTGGCGGGCTTGCGCGCTCAGTACCGCCAGGGACTGAAGACGCTCGACAAGATGGCTGGCGGGGACTTCACATCCGTGAGCACCGACAAGATGGACGAGATCCTCGCCCAAGATCCAGGCGGCTTCATGACACTCTTGTTCGGCCACGCGATCGAGGGCATGTACTCGGCCCCCGAATACGGCGGCAATGCGGGACTCCTTGGCTGGCACGAGATCGCCTGGCCGGGCGATCGCCAACCTCGCGGCTACACCGACGCCCAAGTCGCCCTCTCCGACGGGCCGGACGTCTACCGGCCCAAGGGAATCGGCGACCAATTGCTCCAGTTGCTAGCTACATCACCCTGATGAGCCGGCGCGCTCTCGTGGTCGGCAGCGGGCCCGGCGGGTCGGTCGCGGCGATGGTGCTCGCGCGAGCTGGCTGGGATGTCGCGATCTTCGAGAAGGGCGCCAACTACTTCACGGATCTCAGCTCCGGCAGGCCTGGGACCGTGTTCTCGAACGACGAGCTGAAGATGAGCCGGGCCTTCTCCCAGCCCGACCCGACCGCCGAGCCACGCGTGTACCGCTCGTCGCCACAGGCCCCGCCGATCACCGGTGCTGTCCAGCCCCTTCCTCAAACCGTCGGAGGAGGGACAGTCCACTGGGACGCGAAGACCCCGAGGTTCTGGGACATCGACTTCAAGAAGCTCTCGATGCTGGGCCCCGTCCCGGGGGCGGAAATAGCCGACTGGCCTTTCGACTACGCCGAGATCTCGCCGTACTACGACCAGATCGAGGAGCTGATCGGAGTTGCAGGCGACATCGCCCTCTTCCCCAAAGAGCCGACCCTCACGCATGCTCCGCGCACCAAAGCGCTCCCGATGCCGCCGGGCCCACCCGAGTACTCGTCGCTCGTGGTCTCCAAAGGCTGCAGCCGAGTCGGCCTGCATCCGTTCATCGCCCCTATGGCGATAAACAGCCGTGCCTACCAGGGACGCCCTCGATGCGACAACTGCGGTTTCTGCTCAGGCTACGGGTGCCCCATTCTCGCCAGAGTGGGTGCGCTCGCGCCTTTGCGGGAGGCGCTCCGACTCGGGGCAGAGCTGCGTGACGGCTCGATGGTCGTCAAGGTCGAGACGAACGGCCGTCGGGCGACAGGCGTCAGCTGGCTCGACTATCAGAACAATTGGCGCACCGAGCCCGGCGACCTCATCGTGCTGGCGGCCAACGCCATCGAGACCGCCCGGCTCGCACTCCTCTCTGGGCTGCCGGATCCCTACGACCTCGCCGGCCGGCAACTCATGTTCCACTGGTTCTCCGAGGGATCAGGCATCTTCTTGTCGGAACGTCTTCACAACTACCGCGGCCGCGACCACACCCACGACATCGACGATTTCGCGGACCCAGATTTCCCCGGTGCCAGAAGAGCCGCGAAAGCCGCAGGCCTGCCCTACTTCCGTGCAGGCAAGGTCGAGCTCGGTGGAACCCAGCTTCCGCTCGACGAAGCAAGCAGCTACCAGGAGGTGCTGCGCCTGCTCGCACCGCAAAAGCCGTTCGGGACGGACTTCAAACAGCTGATGCGCTCGAGCCTGCTGAGAGACCGGCTATGTGGCATCGAGCTCATCGGCGAAGACCTCCCGTATGCGACGAACCGTGTCGATCTAGACCCCAAGGTGCGCGACTGGCGCGGGATCCCTGTCGCACGCGTTACCTACGGGCCGGGCCTATCGGAAATCGCCGCCCAAGCCTTCTACATGCCTTGGCTGGTCAAGCTGCTGAAAGCGGCCGGTGCCGACGTGGCGATCGCGATTCCAGAGCTCCCGTCCTCCCGGTTCCCCATCGCTCAGGATCAGGTGCCGGCGACCGAGCACGTGATGGGGGGAATGCCGATGGGGGCCAACGCCAGGACCAGCGTCACCGACGAGCAGGGACGCCACCACCACCTCGACAATCTCTTCGTCGCAGACGGCGCCGTCTTCCCGACCTCGGGTGGGCACAACCCGACCCTTACGATCATGGCGACGGCACTCCGCCAAGCGACGGCCTGGGCAGGCACCTGAGCCGCCGCCGACATGTCTCCTGAGGACGCGCGATCCTCGGCCATGACCAAGAACGGGTTCGCACTGGACGAGACCTTCGTGCGCAGGGGCGACTCGTGTACCTCACGTATCAGGAGCACGACTGGACTTCCTGGGAACGGCATCCAGCGGGCGACGGCGTCTTGCACACCAGTGACGCCAGGAGTCGTCCCGAAGGCCTGGGCGTAGACTGAGGCTGACAGGTCTCCTGGAGGAGCGGCAATGCATCACACGACCTCGGGTCGTTTCTCGAGCCCGATCGCCAAGTGGCACGTGCCGACGCCTTTGAGGCGCGAGAGTCGGAGCGCGTGAGCACAAACCGGCTGTTGGCGACTAATGACGCGCTCAGCCAGGACCTCCTGGGCCCCGACGCAGCTGACCTTGCGGCCGCCTCGTTTGCGATGGCGCGCCGGTTCGCGTCGGGTGCCACGCTCTGGTGCGCAGCGCCTTCATGGCCTTGGCATGCCCAGCACTTGGCCGCCGAGTTCGTGCATCCGGTGACCCCCGCAGAGCACCCCCTTCCTGCCGTGGTGGTCCCCGGAGACCACCTGTGGGAAAGCCTGGGGCCGATCGCGCGTTCAGGCGACATTCTGCTCGTCGTCTCAAGATCCGATGAACCATCGGTCGCCGGCCTCAGGCAACGGGCGAAAGCATGGGGAGTGCTCACGGTGTGGATCGGCGCGGGCTCAAGGCCAGAGCCCGGTTCGGCCGATTACGTCCTGTGGGTGGACGACGACGAGACGATATCCTCCTACGGAGGGCGGTTCGCCCTTATCTACCACCTTCTCTCCGAGTTGACCGACGTCTGTCTCGAGCATCCCGGCCTTCTCGAGCCCGAGCAGGCCGTGTGCGGAGACGAGGTCTGTATCACATGCTCGGACGAGGGACGCCTCGGCGAGGTCGTCGCGATCCGGGCTGACGGGCGCGCACAGGTCCGCACGCCTGCCGGCCTCGAAGCGGTGGACACGACCTTGATCGACAATGCCCGTCCCGGTGACCTCGTTCTGATCCACGCCGGCGCCGCGGTGACCCTCGTCGAGGTATCGCGGAGATGAGCCCGGAGAGAACCGACCTCCACCGCCAATTCGTCGAGGCGGACGAGCACGGCGTCGACGCGTTGCTAGTCGCCCTCGCGGCATCGGCCGGGGCCGAGGCGGCAAAGAGCGACCGCCTGTGCAGGTCAAGTCTCGAAGCTCTCGGCAGCGATCTCGAGAGGGCTGCTCAGGCGATTGCGAAACGTTTCAGCACCGGAGCTTGCCTGTACACCTTCGGCAACGGTGCAAGCTCAACCGATGCCGCTTCTGTCGCCGCATTGTTCAGCAGATCTCCGGGCGGCACTTTGCTGCCTGCCAGGTGTCTCGTCGCCGACCAGGCGGTGTTGACCGCGATCGGGGACGATGTCGGCCATGGCCTCATCGTCTCGCGACAGCTGGTCGCTTTCGCGCAGGTTGGCGACATCGCGATGGGTTACTCGACAACCGGGAACTCGGAGACCGTCATCGGGGCCTTCCGGGAGGCCAAGCATCGCGGCCTTCTGACCGTCGGTTTCGTTGGTTGCGAGGGCGGTCAGATAGCGGCGTCCGACGTGCTCGATCACTGCTTCGTCGTCCGATCGCACAGCAGGCATCGGATCCAGGAGGCCCAGGCGGCACTGAGCTATCGGCTGTGGGCGGCAGTGCAGCAACAACTGGCGCCGGGCAGTGGGCGACCAGCTTTAGGCCGCCAGCAACCGGCCGCGAATCAGGAACTACTCGAACCCGAGGAGGCACGTTGACCGAGGAGGATGGGGGCCGAGGCAAGTCGGAAACCGCCGCAGCGGCACCAGGCGAGACTTTGAGCGGGCGCGAGGCCGCCGTGCTCGAACGCATCGAGGCCTTCCGGCGCCGCAGGCCCCGGTTCCGGGACGACTTCGTCACATTGGCGCACGGCGCCGGAGGCAAGGCGTCGGCTGCGCTGATCGACGCCGTGTTCTTGGACGCCTTCCGCGGTCTCGAGAGACCGCCGCTGACCGACGCGGCGCTCATCGCGCTTCCCCACGGTGAGACGCTGGCGTTCACCACCGATTCGTTCGTAGTGAAACCGCTTCGTTTCCCTGGTGGATCGATCGGTCACCTCGCCGTCCACGGGACGGTCAATGACCTTGCCGTGATGGGGGCTCATCCTCACTGGCTGTCGGCGGCGTTCGTCATCGAGGAAGGCTTCGCCATCAGCGAGCTCCGTAAGGTGGTCGCCGACATGTCCGAGGCTGCCGCGGTGGCCGGCGTGACGATCGTCACCGGTGACACGAAGGTCGTCGGCCGAGGCGCAGCCGACGGGCTGTACGTGACGACGGCCGGCATCGGCGTCATCCCTCCCGGTCGTCGGCTGGGAGCTGATCTCGTCGAGCGCGGCGATCGTGTTCTCATCTCCGGCACGATCGCCGATCACGGGATGGCGGTGATGTTGGCGAGAGGCGACCTGGCCCTCGAGGCGGAGCTGAAGTCCGACACGGCCCCGGTAACCGGGCTCGTCGAGGCTTTGTTCTCGGCCGCCCCGTCGACTCGCTGGCTGCGAGACCCGACCCGCGGCGGTGTCGGGACCGCCTGCAACGAACTGGCCCACGACACGGGCCTCGCCGTCGTGTTGGACGAATCCGCCCTCCCCATCGATCCCGCCGTCGCCGGGGCTTGTGACCTGCTCGGAATCGATCCCCTGTACGTCGCCAACGAAGGCAAGCTCCTGGCAGTCGTCGCCGCCAAGGAGGCCGATGCAGCCGTCGAGGCGCTGCGCCGCCATCCGCTCGGGTCCGATGCGGTGCTCATCGGCGACATTCGCGCCGAGCCCCAGGGCATCGTGGTGCTACGCACGTCGTTCGGGGGAACACGGATTGTCGACATGCTGGTCGGTGATCCGCTGCCGCGGATCTGCTAGCGCTGGTGAACGAGTTGCGTCAGCTCACGGAGCGCCGGCGCGTGAGAGTCACCGGGACAGTGCAAGGCGTGGGCTTTCGTCCTTTCGTGTTCCGCCACGCCGTGGCGCTCGGGCTCGTCGGCTTCGTACTGAACGACTCCTCCGGTGTGCTCATCGAGGTCGAAGGTGAGCAGGCCGAGGTGGCCGAGCTCTGTCGGCTGCTCAGCGAAGCTCCCCCGCCGCTTGCCCGGGTCACCTCGGTCGACTGGGCCACGCTGCCCGGTGACGGGACCTTCGACAGCTTCCGTATCGTCGAAAGCACCGCCGGCCGAGTGCCTAACGTGGCCGTCAGTGCCGACAGCGCGACCTGCGACGAATGCCTGTCCGAAGTGGACGACCCGCAGGACCGACGACACGGCTATCCCTTCACCAACTGCACGAACTGTGGCCCGCGCTACACAATCGTGCTATCGGTCCCCTACGACCGGCCCGCCACGACCATGGCCGGTTTCAAGATGTGCGCCGAGTGCCAGGCAGAGTACGACGACCCGGCGGATCGGCGCTTCCACGCGCAGCCGAACGCCTGTGCCTCCTGTGGCCCGCGAATCACCTTCTATGACCCGGCGGCCGGGCTTCTGGCCGAGGCAGGTGCTGCGCTCGACTCAGTGGCCGAAGCGCTTTGCGCGGGCCGGATCCTTGCCGTAAAGGGCATCGGCGGCTATCACTTGGCTTGCGACGCGACCAATCACGAGGCGGTGGCCGAGCTCCGACGCCGCAAGTCGAGGGACGACAAGCCTTTCGCCCTCATGGTGGCCGACCTGGATATGGCAGGGTCTTTGTGCGTGCTCGATCCCGACGCCGAGTCCATGCTCTGCAGTGTCGCGCGGCCCATCGTGCTCGCCCGCCGCAAGCCGGGCGCCGCGGTCGCCGACGCAGTGGCACCAAGGATGCCGGACCTCGGACTGATGCTCCCTTACACACCCTTGCACCACCTGCTCATGGCCAAGGTGGCACGACCGCTCGTGATGAGCAGCGGCAACCAGTCCGACGACCCGATCGCTCATATTGACGACGACGCGTTCGCCCGCCTCGGGCCGATGGTCGACGGTGTGTTGGCACACGATCGCCAGATTCATGTTCGCTGCGACGATTCGGTCGTCCGAGCGACAGGGCGTCGACTGCAGATGGTCAGGCGGTCCCGCGGCTACGCGCCAGAAGCCTTGCGGCTCCCGCGCGAGGCGGCGCGCCAGGTTCTCGCTGTGGGCGCCGAGGTCAAGAGCACAGTCTCGGTGGCCAAGGAGTCCCTCGTCGTGTGCAGCCACCACATCGGTGACCTCGAGCACCTGGCGACCTATCAGGCATTCCTGCAAGCGACGGTTCACCTGTGCAGGTTGTTCGGGATCGAACCGGAAGTCGTCGCCCATGATCTGCACCCTGAGTACCTGTCAACCAAGCACGCACTCGATCTCGACCTCGAGCCGTGGCCTGTCCAGCATCACCACGCTCACATCGCCTCGTGCCTGGCCGAGCACGGGCATACCGGCACTGTGCTAGGGATCGCCTTCGACGGTCTCGGCTACGGCACGGACGGGACGATGTGGGGCGGGGAGTTCCTCGTCGCCGACTTCAACGGATTCGAACGCGTCGCGCATCTGCAGCCCGTCCCACTGCCGGGAGGGGCAGCGGCCGTTCGCGAGCCATGGCGAATGGCTCTCGCTTGGACCGCGCGCGCCGCAGGCGCCGACGCAGCCGCCCGGCTCGGCCCCGGGCTCGATCCACGGTGGAGCCAGGTTCTTCCTCTGGCCGTCGCGGACGGCGAGAGGCGCCCTTCGATCCTCACCACCAGCGTCGGCCGGCTGTTCGATGCCGTCGCCGCCCTGGTCGGACTGCGATCGCAGGTCACCTACGAGGGCCAGGCTGCGATCGAGCTCGAGGTGCTCGCGCGCTCGGTGCCTCGGACATCGGCTCGAAGGTACCCAGCTGAGATCGTGGGGGCGGCGAGCCCCGACGGCCTCGACGTGCTCGATCCGTCCCCTCTCATCGCCACGGTGCTGAGCGAGGTCGAAAGGGGGACCGACCGTTCGGAGATCGCAGCCGGGTTCCACGAGGGCCTCGGGCGCGCCACCGCCGCTCTCGGGGCGCGTCTGGCCCGCAGGCACGGCCTCGACACGGTCGCACTAAGTGGAGGAGTGTTCCAGAATGCGCGCTTCAGCGACACCGTCGAGGACGCACTCGCCGCCGATGGGCTCACCGTTCTTGTGCACGAGTCGGTGCCGCCGAACGACGGCGGGATCAGCGTCGGGCAGGCGGCGATCGCCGCGCTCGGCACGCGTCCGGAATGATCGGTCCTGGTCGCAGGGCTAGCGAGGGCCACTCATGGTGACGGCCACTTCCCTGTGCAGGCGTCCGAAGTTGTAGTAGGCGGCACACGCACCTTCAGAGGAGACCATGCAGGTGCCGATTGGAGTCTCCGGAGTGCAGGCGGTGCCGAACACCTTGCACTCCCACGGCTTGATTGCACCCTTCAGCACCTCGCCACACTGGCAGGCCTTCGGATCCGCGACGCGCACACCCGGCACGTCGAAACGAAGCTCCGCATCCCACTTGGCGAACTCCTGCCTGAGCTTCAGGGCGCTCTCGGGGATGAAGCCCAGGCCGCGCCACTCGAAGTGCGGCCGGACCTCGAAAACGTCGTTCAATATGGCTAGCGCCCGGGGATTGCCGGCCTCGCTCACACATCGCGTGTACTGGTTCTCGACACAGCAGCGACCCTCCCCGATTTGGGTCAGCAGCATCGCAATCGCCTGGAGGATGTCGAGGGGCTCGAAGCCGGCTGTCACGAATGGCTTTCCGAACTCCTCAGGGACGAAACGGTACGGGCGCTGGCCGACGACCGTCGACACGTGACCCGGCCCGATGAACCCGTCGAGGCGGAGGTCAGGGGACTCGAGGATGACCCTGATCGGGGGCACGATCGTCACGTGGTTCGAGAAGACGCTGAAATTCATGACCCCGTCCTGCCTCGCCTTCAGCACGGTTGCCGCCGTCGAGGGAGCCGTGGTCTCAAAGCCCACGGCGAAAAACACGACAGGCCGTTCCGGGTTGTCGGCGGCGACCCGCAGCGCGTCAAGCGGCGAGTAGACGATCCGGACGTCGGCGCCCTGTGCTTTGGCACCGAGCAGACTGCCTTTCGAACCAGGAACGCGCATCATGTCGCCGAAGGAGGTAAAGATGACTCCGGGCGCCTGGGCAACCGCGATGGCGTCGTCGATGCGACCCATCGGGATGACGCACACCGGGCAACCGGGGCCGTGCACCAGCTCGACCGATGTCGGGAGAAGATGCTCGATACCGTGGCGGTAGATAGTGTGGGTGTGGCCCCCGCAGACCTCCATGAACTTGTAGTGGCCATCGCCTGCCAACTTGGTGATACGGGCCACCAGGGCGCGGGCTGCCGCCGGGTCCCGGTACTCATCGACAAATCGCATGATGTTCCTCCCTTGCCCGCAGGCGACGCCCCGGCAACGTGAAAGCCACCTGGCGGTGGCTACAGCCGCAAGCGGCCCTGTCTAGTCGCTGCTACGCGATCTGCGATTCGATGACTGCTTGAACCTCGTCGGTGTAGGCCTGACCCATCAGCTGCAGGTCGTCCAAGGCTCGTCGCGCCTCCTCCTCGTCGATCTTGGCCATGGCAAAACCGACATGGATCAGCACCCAGTCGCCCGGCACCACGTTCTCGTCCTCCAAGAGGTCGATGTTGATGTTGCGACGCACACCGGCGACGTCGACCTTCGCCAGGTGCCGGTTCGAGTCGAGGAGCTCGACCACCTCACCGGGGATCCCCAGACACATGGCTGCTTCCTCCTCCAAACCCGACACTCGATAGCTCGAGGATCAGATCGTCCCCGCCCTGTCCTGAACGAGACTACCGGCCGCAGCGATCGCGAAGGACTGCGTGGCGGAGTCCACATGTCCTTGGCGCTGGCCCACACGCAACTGCGCAGCTCATCACGCTAGGGGACCGTCCGGACACTATCCGTCCACATTCTGGGTGCGATGAAGGTAGGATCTGGGCAAGTGATGACCTGGATGACGCGTGGGGGCAGCGTGAGCAGCGACCGTGATGTTCACACCGGGCGAGCTGTGGGTGCAGGGCGTCGGCCGACCGGACCCGTGGTCAGCCTCGTGATCGTCGTCGGCGCGGCCTTGCTCCTCACGTCCGCGGCCATCCATCTGCACCTTTGGGCCAACGGCTACAGGTACAAGGCGACGATCGGCCCACTTTTCTTCGCACAGGGCGTCCTCGGCATCCTGCTCACGTTGGCGATAGCGCTGATCAGGCGTGTCTCTGTCGCCGTGCTCGGAGCTCTCTTTGCGGCGGGAACAATCGCTGGGTTGCTCGTATCGGTTCATGTCGGCCTTTTCGGCTACAGGTCATACATGAACGCCCCTTGGGCGAAGACGTCGGTCGTCATCGAAGCAGCGGCCGCGGTGATCCTCCTTCTGGGCGGTGCCCTTGCGGTGTGGGTTGAAAGGGCTCACATCCGCCGCTGGCGATCATTCAAGACACCCCCGACGTAAGACCCCGTCAGCTGTTGCCGCTTAGCCGCTCGGGCGTCAAGAAGACCGCCGTCCGCCCCTCGGCTTCCATCACCCGGTCGAACTCGTCCCAATCCTGGTGAGTGCCGCCCGCAGCGACAAAGACGCGCCGGAGCAACCTCGCAAGCTGCGCAGCCCCAAAGTCCTCGAACCGGTCCTGGGGCCCCACGAGCCGGACTGGACCCTCGACCGCGACCCAGTCCGCGCCACGCCGGAACACGGCCACCGCCCTGCCACTGCCGCGCAGGTGCTGGAGTTTGCGCGAGGCCCCGCCCGCGACAAAGCCGATGCAAGCATCCCCGGTGATCGGGGAGTCGAGAACGCCCGCGTTGACGACAGATGCGTGAAGCGTCCCGTCGGATCGGGTCGTGCTGACTACGGCGAGGGAGTCCTGCTTGGCAAGGCTCCGGACGTGATCTAGGTCGTTCGGCATCTCTCCTCCTGTGTCGCTCAGTGCATGATGCCGCAGCGAAGCGGCCCACGTCGGGTCGGCATACAAACCGCGACCCGTCCCCCCTTGGCCGCCAAGCGGCTGCGCTCGTCGCAGACCGCCATTAGCGTCCGGCAGCATGACGACCACGTGGACGGCTCCGCCAGTCGAGCGCTGGTGGTTTCGCATGCACGCCGGCAACGAGCAGATCGGCTTCGAATACTGCACCGACGACAACGAGAGCGCCGACTTCGACGACCTGGTCGAGGCCGACGCGCCAGCCGACCTCGAGACCTTCCGGCGAGAAGTCGAGGCAGCGAGCGCCGCAGTGCGGGACAAGGAGCTCGAGGACGTCGTAGCGAGCCGCGGCCACGATCCCGAGCGAACGCGCAACATCCGCTGGATCTACCTGCACATGATCGAGGAGTACGCGCGGCACAACGGCCACGCCGACTTGATCCGCGAGTGCATCGACGGCGAGGCGGGAAATTGATCGGTCATGCTGATGGCCGGCTGTAAACAGTCAACTGAGGGTTGGTCGAGAATGTCTCGTAGAACTCTGTGGCGGCGCGCCGGTCCCCTTGTTCTCGTTACTTCGGCCGTCTTGACATTGGTGACCGCAGCCGGCGGGGTCGTGCCGCCATCGCCGTACCAAGCACGTGCGCAGGGTGTGGCCGGCTTCGGAGGGGTGATCACGGAACCCTCGAAACTCGGCTCCGCCACCGGGATGAAACCGGTCTACGACTTCGTGCTGGCGGCGAAGAAGTCCGTCGACATGACCATGTACGAGCTCGTCGACCCGACGATGGTCAGTGATCTCGCGGCAGACCAGAGGCGCCACGTGAAGGTACGCGTGATACTCGACACCAACCGCGAGGCGAGTCGCAACGGGCCCGCTTTCCAGGCCCTTCGGGCAGGTGGCGTGAAAGTCGTGTGGGCCGACACGATCTACGAGGCGACGCACCAGAAGACCATCACGGTCGACGGCACCGAGTCGCTGATCTTGTCCGCCAATCTCACCGACGAGTACTACACGACGACCCGCGATTTCGGCGTCTTCGACCGCAACCCGGAGGATGTCGCGGCCATCGAGGCCGTCTTCGCCGCGGACTTCGCTCATGAACCCCTCAGGCCTTCGAATGGCTCCGACCTCGTCTGGAGCCCGGGCTCGCAGGCCCAGATGCTCGCGGTGATAGACGGTGCGAACCACACCCTGTCGATCGAGAACGAGGAGATGGGCGACTGGACGATCACGAACGCCATCGTTGCCGCCGCCAAACGCGGGGTGAAGGTCGAGGTCACCATGACCAAGGACAGCTCGTACGACAGCGATTGGACCGCGATCTTAAGTGCCGGGGGTCACGTGCATCTCTACCGCGACAGCTCGTCGGACTTGTACATCCATGCGAAGACGACGATCGTCGATGCCGGCTTCAGCGATCAAAGGATCTACGTCGGGAGCATCAACTTCTCGCGCGCCTCGATGGACGACAACCGCGAGCTCGGCATCATCACGACGGACGCGACGATCGTCAAGGATGTCAATGCGGTGGTGACTGGGGACTACTCCAACTGCACACCAGCCACCGACTGCAGCAACTACGACTGACCATGCAACGGGCCCGCGATGAGTGGGCGCCGACTCGAAGCCATCGGAGCGTTATGAGAACACCACCAGGGCGGCAGGGTTCCCTTCAGCGATTGAGAACGCCGTCTCGATCCCACTCCGGCAAGCAGGACCGCGGCGAGGGTTGGGCGCGTTCGATACCCCTCCGACTCAAGCAGGCCCTTCCCGTCAAGAACCCGAGGCGATCCATCGGAGTGCCAGCCGAGCAGGGTGACACGATCGTTGCCGCATTGACCGCGAACGGGCGGCGGCTCCCGGACCGCCCGGCGATGCGGTATTGCCCGGCCGAGCGTCCAACCCAGGGCGAATGGAAAGTCATCACCTGGGCCGAGTATTTGCTGGCCGCCCGTCAGATCGCCAGTGGGCTCGCCGAGCTCGGCGTCGACCCTGGAGGGCGGGTTGCGATCCTGTCAGCCAACAGGGTGGAGTGGCATCTCGCTGACCTTGGAACCCTCTTCAACGGGAGCGTGACGGTGCCCATCTACCCGACGAGCTCACCGTCTCAGGTCGCCTACATCCTCGGCCACGCCGCGATCGAGGCGTGCTTTGTGGACACCCGGGCCCAGCTTGCCAAGCTCCTCGAGATTCGTGACCTGCTGCCAACACTCAAGCGCGTGATCATCACTGACGGCGCACGGCGCGCCGGCGACTGGTTCGTCGTCGCCTTTGACGCGCTCCGGAGCTCCGGCGCCGAACGTCTGGAACGCGACTCCGGCTCTGTTGACGAGAGATCGCGGCAGGTCCGGCCCGAGGACCTCGCGACGATCGTTTACACGAGCGGAACGAGCGGGCCTCCCAAAGGGACCATGCTCAGCCACTCGAACATCATGTGGGCGCTGCGCAAGGTCACTCCTGTCTACGACATCGGCGAGGGCGACCGCCTCCTGTCGTTTCTGCCTCTCAGCCACATAGCCGAGCGGATGATGAGCGACTTCCTGCCGATCGCGGTCGCCGGTGAGACCTGGTTTGCCCGCAACCTTGCCACCGTCGCCGAGGACCTCCCGGCATGTCGGCCGACCGTGTTCCTGGCCGTGCCCCGGTTGTGGGAGAAGCTCCGGGAAACCATAGAAAGCAACCTTCGGGCTCAATCGCTCCCCGTACGCGCTGCTGTGCAGCGCTATATCGACCTCGGCCTGCTCAATGTCGCCTCCGAACAGGAAGGCTCGCCGGTCAACAGGTCGACGCTCGCCCTGTACCGAGCCCTGGACCTGACAGTCGGGTCGACGCTCCGCCAAAGGCTCGGCCTCGACCGGGCCCGCGTTCTGGTCACGAGCGCCGCACCCGCCCATCCCGAGCTCATCAGCTGGTTCCATGCGATCGGACTCCCCCTGCTGCAGCTGTACGGCCTGACCGAGGGTTGCGGGCCGACCGCCGCCAATCGAACCGATCACGTCCGCATCGGCACCGTCGGCACCGCGCTGCCGGGAATGAGCGTCTCCATCGCCGACGACGACGAGATCCTCTTGAAGGGCGGCAACGTGTGCCTCGGCTACCTCAACGACCCTGAGGCCACGGCCGAGCTCATTGACGCCGACGGCTGGATGCACACCGGCGACACGGGGGCCTTCGACGCTTACGGCTCCCTGCGTATCCTCGGCCGAAAAAAGGACATCATCATCACGGCGGCCGGAGAGAACATCGCCCCGGAGGCCATAGAGGTCGACTTGACGAACCACCCGCTCATCTCCGAGGCGGTAGTCCTCGGCGAAGGCCGCAGGTACCTGGCCGCTCTTCTCACGCTCGACCCGGATGCGCTCACACGTTGGGCGCGACAGCACACCAAGCTCGGCGATCTCGAAGCTCTCGCGACCGACCCCGACCTGCTCGCCGAGATCCAGGCGGTCATCGACCAGGTCAACACGAAGAGATCACACGCGGAGAGCATTCGTAAGTTCCGTGTACTGGCCCACGTGCTGACGGCCGAGGACGGGGAGCTGACTCCGACGATGAAAGTCAAACGAGGCATTGTGTACGAGCACCACGCCGAGGTGATCACCGAGCTCTACGCCAACGGGTGAGATCTGATCCCCAGCCCGGGTGAGTATCGTCTCGGGCGATGCCGATCCTCCAGACGCCTAAGAGACGCCGCTCCGCTCGAGCCAGGTCAGTCGCCGTCCTCGGCATCTTGTTCGGTGTCCTCGTCGGCGCCGCGGCGTGCACAACTGCACGGTCGGCGGCCAGCGGGGGCGACCCCTCGAGCAGTAGCACCACCTCGCAGCCCGTTGCCGCTCCGCGCAGCCTCCGGGACGTCGCCGGCGAGCCGATCCCATTCGGAGCGGCGGGCTACTTCGGCGCCCTCGCGCGTGCAGACTTCAGCTCCGGGGCAGTCGGCATGGCCGCTAGCTCGAGTGGGAGCGGCTATCTGCTCGTGACCGGCAACGGCACGGTGTTCAGTTTCGGCGACGCCAGATTCCACGGCTCGATCCCTGCCCGCGACAAGGATCACGTTGCCGCGATCGTCGAGGCCGGCAAAGGCGCTGGCTATTGGTTGGCCTGCGATAACGGCCGTATCTTCAGCTTCGGTGACGCCGAGTTCCACGGCTCTGCCGCAAGCCTTCCTCTCAGCACTCCGATCGTCGCCATGGCAGCCACCCCTGACGGCCGGGGCTACTGGCTCGTCGCGTCCGGCGGCCGTGTGCTCCACTACGGCGACGCCCACTTCTACGGTTCTGCGATCGCGCAGCTCCACGGAGACCACATCGTCGCCATTGCTGCCACCCCGGATGGCCGGGGCTACTGGCTCGCGGCATCGGGCGGCCGTGTCTTCCACTACGGCGACGCGCACTTCTACGGCTCGGCGACCGGCGGGCTGCACAGCGACCATATCGTCGCCATTGCTGCCGCCCCGGATGGCCGGGGCTACTGGCTCGCTTCCTCCGGTGGGCGGGTCTTCCATTACGGCGACGCCGAGTACCACGGTTCGGCGTCGTCGGTGGTCCGGAAGAACCCGATCGTTGCCGCGGCGCCAACTCCCGACGGCAAGGGCTATTGGCTGCTTCCGTCGATCCCGCCTCCAGTGGGACTCCCGACTCCGGGCAACGGCTTCCTCGCCGGCCATGTCACGGCGATCGGCGACTCGGTGATGCTCGACGCGCAGCCCGCCCTCGAGGCTGACATCCCCGGCATAGACGTCGAGGCGGCCGTCAGCCGCCAGTGGGACGCCGGCATTGCGCTCGTTCAACAGCTGAAGTTTGAAGGTCGCCTCGGGGCAATCGTCGTGATCGATCTCGGCACCAATGGCCCGGTGAGCCTGCAGCAGTTCGCCAGCATGATGAGCGTCCTGTCCGGCGCCTCCCGGGTGGTGTTCGTCACGGTGCATCTCCCCCCGAGCTACTCCTGGGCAACGTCGGTGAACGCCACCCTCGCCCAGGGCGTGCTGCGCTACCCGCGGGACCGGCTCGCCGACTTCAACAAGCTGGCGGACGAGAACCCGCAGTGGTTCTACTCAGACGGCGTTCACATGCCGATCGGCGGAACGGGGGCCCAAGTGATGGCCAGGCTCATCAAGTCCGAGATCTGATAAACCGACCCGGTCGCGCTACGGCGCAGTCGGGATGGATCGAGGCAACAGGTCAGCGGAGCTTGGCGGACGCCCGCCCATGTCCCACAGTTCGGCGACGAGCTCGAGCGACCGGGCCCTCGCTTCGTAGGAGTGGGTCCGGGTCGAGAGCATGATCTCGTCCGCCCCGGTTCGCCTTTGCAGCTCGACCAGGCCTTGCTTGACCGCGCGGGGACCACCTATCAGGTGGGTCGCCATGGCCTCTTCCACGACCGCCCGGTCGCCGGACGAGAACGGGTACGAAGCTCCCTCCTCCGGCGAGGGGAACAACCCCAGCCGCCCTGTACGCAGCTGAAGTATCGACAACGCCGATGACTGCGCCAGCCACCTGGCCTCTTCCTCGTTGGGCGCGCAGAGCACGGAGACCGCGACCATGGTGCGGGGCTCACCGAGGAAGGCAGAAGGCTGGAAGGACGAACGGTAGAGCTCGAGTGCGTCATCGACAAGACGAGGGCTGAAGTGGTACGCGAACGAATAGGGCAGACCGAGGACGCCGGCCAGTTCTGCGCTGAACAGCGACGAGCCGAGAAGCCATACCTCGGGAAGGTACCCTGGACCGGGCACCGAACCCGGATGACCTGGGGCATCGTCGCTCCTGGCCAGATAACCGATCAACTCGACGACATCGTCGGGGAAGTGCTCGGCGCCGAGATCCGAGCGGCGCCGCAGCGCCCTCGCTGTTCTCAGGTCAGTGCCGGGAGCACGTCCGAGCCCAAGATCGATGCGTCCCGGGTGGAGTGCCTCAAGGGTGCCGAACTGTTCGGCGACCACGAGAGGTGCGTGATTGGGAAGCATGACTCCGCCGGACCCGATCCTGATAGAGGAAGTGGCGGAGGCAAGGTGGGCGATCAGCACGGGGGGAGAGGAGCTTGCGACTGCCGGCATCCCGTGGTGCTCGGCCACCCAGAGGCGCTTGTAGCCGAGTCGCTCGGCCACCAATGCAAGCTGGGTGGTCTCCTCGAGTGCGCGCGCCGCAGTCGAGCCGGTCGCCACGGTGGCCAGATCGAGGACGGAAAGGGGCACCATGACCGGAATAACCACGGACGTGAATGCCGGATTCCCGGTTCGGATTCGCGCTTCGCTTGGGATCACGCTGACAACAGGAGACCTGTGCCGGCAGCGACGCGGCGCGACGCTGCCTCATGAGGCTCGGTTCACCAGTCCGCGGCGCCGGACGCCTGCGATAAGCAGCCGCCATCCGAGCATTGTGACCCCGAGGAAGCCCAATGCCACAAAGACGAAAGCTACGGCAGTCCCTTGACCGGAGATCACCCGCAAGGCCATCGCGAGCGCCACAGTCGAGATCCACACGATCACTCCGTCCAGGAGGGACACCCCGGCGCGCCGGCGGCCAGACAGCGCGAACCAGCCGGCGGCCAGGCCCGAAAGAAATGGCCACGCGGTCGAGGCCAGCCCGGCGACGCTGAGCCCATGGGCGTGGACGACCCGCCCAATTCCCACGAAAGAAAGAACAGCTGCTGCGTCTGCCGCCACCTGTGCCTGACGCATTCGGCGCTCAACCTAGTGCGCGCGCACCAGCTTTGACCGTCGGTGACCTCAGGGCAGTTCAGTGCGGGAGACGTCCAGCGCCGCCGGGCTGGCTCTGGTGACCTTGCGATCGGTGAATTGCTCCGATTGACATTTCGGGCATCTCCTCAGCGCAGAGCGGACTGCCAGCTGTTCTTCTGTGTCTGATGTCAGCTGAGAGCCCGATGCCGACAGGGCGAGCACGCCCTCCGCCAGGGCCGGCAACTGCCCGACTGCCCCAAACCCTGGGCCCCGGGCACGGCGTGCACGGCGTGCACGGCGGTGCGAGAAATACGCCTGCTCAGTTGTCAGCAGCCATGCCGTACCGCAGGCATCACAGCGCCGCTCGATGAAACGCACCCGCCCGAACATGGGGTCAGACTACCGGTCGAGGTGATAGTCGGAGCTTGAGGTGACATGTTGCTTGTCTCGTGGAATTCTGCGGCGACGGGTCGATCCGACAGGCCTCGGTCGATTCGTGCTCTCCTAGCGGTTCTGTTCAAGCCACTCGTAAAGCAGCACACGGCATTGAACGCAAGCGAGCTCGCCAAGCAGTTCCCGTGCGCCCAGAGCCGTCGCCGGGTAGCAAGCGCCGACGCTCTGCTCTGCGATGAGTAGCTCCCGAGGCAACTCGGCAACGACTCCGTAGACGCGTTGACTGGACGACGAGCTGTCGACGTCCCAGCCTGTGCTGTTCAGCTGCTGCAGGGACGCGAACTCCTCACAGCGGTCCAGGTTGAATTCCCTCAGCACGGTCGCCTGGGTCGTCTCCGCGATCGTTCCCGGATCCTCGAGCCTGCTGCCGGCGAAGTCGAGGGTCGCCCTGCCCACGCCTGGTCGGTACGAGCGCGCAGGCAGGACCAACCGGCCGTCCTGGATGGTGATCACCAGGAGCGAGTCAGGCTTCTCCACCCGCCAGTAGTCGAACTCGTGCCCGGTCGCGTCCCGCAGCCGCTCACCGATCATCGACAACCAGGGCGAACGAACCTCGACGACCCGCGAGAGAAGCTGCCAGCGCTCCTTGTCGGCCTCGGCGGTCACGACGTCTCGCCTGACAGGAAGGACATGACAGGAGGGTACCCATGTGGGGATCTGCCTGGCACGGCGTCCGCGCTCGACCGGCGCCCGCGTCCCGACTTCTAAGATCGCCAAGTGGAGTGCGAAGACTATGACGTCGTAGTGGTCGGCAGTGGCTTCGGAGGTAGCACGGCGGCTCTTCGTCTGACCGAGAAGGGATACCGGGTCGCGGTCCTCGAATCCGGGCGCCGCTTCGACGAGACGACCTTCCCGAAGACTTCGTGGCGGTTGCGCTCGTTCTTCTGGGCACCGAGGATCGGGCTCCTCGGCATCCAGAAACTGTCTCTGCTGAGAAACGTGATGGTGCTCTCAGGCGTGGGCGTAGGCGGAGGTTCCTTGGTCTACGGCAACACGCTCTACGAGCCCTTCCCGTCGTTCTTTAACGACGCCCGTTGGAGCCACATCACTGACTGGCGCGCCGAGCTGACACCGTTCTACGACCAGGCAAAGCGTATGCTCGGAGTCGTCCCGAATCCGAGCATGACTGCAGCCGACGACGTGATGCGGGCCGTCGCCGAAGAAATGGGGGTCGCCGAGACATTTGTCCCGACACCGGTCGGCGTGTACTTCGGCGAACCTGGCGTTGAAGTCCGCGACCCCTTCTTCGGCGGCGCCGGCCCAGCTCGCAAGGGTTGCACTCAGTGTGGCGAATGCATGACCGGCTGCCGCCATGGCGCCAAGAACACGCTGCTGAAGAACTACCTATACCTCGCCGAACGGGGCGGCGCGAAGGTGTGCCAGCTCACGACCGTCACCCGCATTCGGCCAAGGGCGGACGGCCGGTACGAGGTCACGACGGAACGTGCCGGCGCGTGGTTGCGCAAGCACCGGAGAACGTTTGTCGCATCGGACGTCGTGCTGGCGGCAGGGACGATGGGCACCCAGAAACTGCTGCACTTCATGCGCGACGAAGGCAACCTTCCCAACCTTTCACCCAGGCTCGGCGAGCTCACTCGATCGAACTCGGAGGCGATTATCGGGGCGCGCACGTTCCGCCGCAATGTCGATTTCTCCCGGGGTGTCGCCATCACGTCGTCGTTCCACCCCGACGATCAGACCCACATCGAGCCGGTCCGCTACGGGCGAGGCAGCAACGCCATGGGCCTCTTGACGACGGCTCTTGCCGATGGCGACGGTCGATCCCGACTGCTGACATGGGCGCGCGAAGTATTGCGCCACCCAGTGATGCTGGCACGCAACCTGAGCATGCGCAGGTGGTCAGAGCAGACCATCGCCGCCCTCGTCATGCAGACAAGCGAGAACTCGATGACCTGTTACACCAAACCGGGACTATTCGGTCGATGCCTCACATCCAAACAGGGCCATGGCGAGCCAAACCCGACGTGGATCCCGATCGGTCACGACGCGGTGCGGCGCATTGCCAAACGCATCGGTGGCTTTCCCGCCGGCGGCTGGAACGACGTCTTCAACATCCCGATGACGGCGCACCTCCTCGGCGGCGCGGTGATCGGCGACTCGGCTGAGACCGGAGTGATCGATCCGTACCACCGGGTCTACGGCCACCCTGGTCTCCACGTCGTGGACGGTGCGTCAGTCTCCGCCAATCTCGGGGTCAACCCCTCGCTGACGATCACCGCGCTCGCCGAGCGGGCAATGGCGTTGTGGCCGAACCGAGGCGAACCGGACCAACGAGCCCCGTTGGGCGAACCGTACCGGCGAATCGACCCGATCGCTCCGCGCAATCCCGTTGTTCCCGCAGACGCCCCCGGTGCACTGCGACTGATGGCGGCACCGCCAAGCTTGTGAAGACCGCACCCGCCAGAAGTCGCGTCAACTGCGGAATCTCCTCGATCGGGCCGAGTCGCTACCACGGGTGCCACTGAGTTGACGCGCTGCACACGACGACCGAGTGACACGGGGAATCTGTGTCAAGCAGTTCGTTGCCGCGGAGTCGTCGCGACACTAGATCGACATAGCGGCCGCGGGCGTCGATCCGCTGGTCGTCGCGAACCACGAGAACGCTCTCCTATGTTGGCTTGACACCCGCGGAGTCGACGACGCTTCGCGCATCGCACTTGCTCTCGCGCCAGTCGGTGTTGATCTCGCATGGCCTGAACGGATTGTTCAGGTGCTCGATGGGCAGAACCTCGGGCCGGGACTCGAACGGTGGCCGGCGCCCTTTAAGCTGCTGCGCTGCTCTCCGAGGTAGAAGAGTCGACCGCGAGCGTGTCAGGCCTGGTCGCGACAGTGAAGTCCTGCTCTCAGCTCGACCGCGCGTCTTTGCAGCTCGTCGACATCCCCAAGGGCATCGAGAGCACGGCCACAAGCTCCGCAACGGCGGGACCGTCCTTCGTGACTTCGCCGTCGACGCGCCCCGATGTCATGCCTCCGTCGAGTGAGCGAGCCGAGATGCTCTATCCGGAACCGACCTCCACGTGGTACAACACAGCAGAAATTTGTCACCTTCAAGTGCGCGGGCCTCAACGATCCCAGGGTCGTCCGTGCGAGCAAGGAGGGAGAATAGCCATGAAGATGCTGCGTCTCGGGTTTCTGATCGCAGCCGTTGCCACTTTGCTGATAGCGGTACCAGGCGCTGCATCGGAAGCGTCGATGCAGAGCTCGCATTCTGGGGCAGCTCGCTCAGGCTCAGAGGACCCACGTCGAACAAGCTTGGTGCCGCCTTCGAGTACACCATCTCGGGCGCAGCAGTCAGCCCCGCCAACTACGTGGTCGCTTGGGAACAGTTCTATCCGCAATCAGGGTGTGCGAACACGTACGCGGCGGAAAGCACGCGGGTCTTCCTACCCAACACCTACGGATTGACGTTGTTCGAGAACAAAAGCGTCTCCCACAACTACTCGATCGTCGAGCAGTTCGGCGCGGACCACGTCGGCAAGCACGGCATCTGCGCCTACCTGATCGACCTGGCAACCGGTGACACGTACGCCTATGCCGGTGCTTTCTGGACGAACCACAAATAGACGACAAGATCACCTCAAAGGCTTTGCGGGCAGGACTTCTCGGTGCACGAAACTGACTGCCACCCATGGGTACTTGCGGCAGCGAGTCGGTTGGCGGAATGTAGGCGAGTGAGAAGTGCTGGTGCTGCTAGACGGATAGTCATCTGCCTGGTGTCGAACTGACCCAACCACCGGCGAAGGGACGCGAATGGCCCAGGGAGCGGACCAAGAAAAGAAGCTCGCCGCCGAGGCGGCAGCCCAACTCGTCGAAGACGGCATGACTGTCGGGCTCGGCACCGGTTCGACGGTCGACTACCTACTACCCGCGCTAGCCCGCCGCAATCTGTCGCTGCGGTGCGTTGCCACGTCGCGGCGCACCGCGGATGCGGCCCGCGCGCTCGGGATGCACGTCAAGGCGTTTCACGGGATCGATCGTCTGGACATCGCCATCGACGGTGCCGACCAGATCGCTCCTGACGGATGGCTCGTAAAGGGCGGCGGAGGAGCGCACACCCGCGAGAAACTGGTGGCGGTGACAGCCGAATGCTTCGTTGTCATCGCCGATTCGACCAAGCTCGTCGCGTGCCTTCACGAGCCGATTCCTCTGGAACTGCTCTCCTTCGGGCTTGCTTCGACGTTGCGACGGTTGACGCCCACCACACTGCGGGGCATTCCTCTCAGCCCCGACCGCGGGGTCATCGCAGACTTCACCGGCGAAGTGGGTGACCCAGCAGTGCTGGCCGATCGGTTCAGGGCCACTCCCGGCTTGGTCGAACACGGGCTCTTTCCTTGTGAGTTGGTCGAGCGCATCCTGGTCGGTCGGGGATCGGACGTGGAGGTGAGAGTGATCCGCCACTCCCCATGAGGATCTGGCTCTTCTGGTAGTGCCCGTGGCGAAGTAGCGATTGATGGACCTCGATCCTCCGGCCGGCGAGATCGGGTTAGCTAGCCGCCACCGCGTCCAAGCAGGTAGCCGCGGTTCCGATTGAGGTAGCTCGTCGCCTGCATGACGCGCCCCTTGGCCCGAACCCTCCCGTTACTCAGGTCGACACCAGAGTTGTGGTGCCCGGAAGACCGGACTTGGGTCGTCTCGTGGGGTCGAAGTCGATCTCGGTCGCGATTGTCGCGACCACGACAGCAGGGGCCCAGGCTTTGCACAATTCCAAGGCCTGGAGGCCCTGTTGGTTCCAGGCAACGGCCGGTTAGACATCGCCGGAGACGAGATCAACGCACCTAACCTGATGCGGAGATCTCCGTTTCCGATTGTCCCTTTTTGGGGCGTGTGAGCACAGCCGGCCGGTACGCCGGAGAGCAGGGCTCCCCGCCCAGTGTGGCCTCGCGAACTCGGACGGCTTCAGCTGGCTGCCGTCGCTCGCGCTGCGCGGCTCGCCTGGACGGTCGCGATGCCAGTCCAGCCAGGAGCCATCTGATGCAATACGGGACAGAAGCGTCTGAACCTCGCGACCAGGACTCTTCGCGGCAACGACTACGGCGACCGCCACCGGGCCGAAGCCCGCCGTCGTCAAGGCCGAAGCGGCGGCGCGATGTCCCGCGGGCCACGCCTCGTCGCTGCGCATCACCGAAGGGATACGGGCAACCGCCCCGCCTCCGCCATACGGTCCCACCACGGCCACGATCACGCCAGGCAAGAACCGCCGTGAGGTCCCGACGCCTCAAGAAGTTGCTCGTCCCGGCTTCACGACTCCTCGTTGTCGGAGTCCTCGTCCTCAGCCTGCGCTCGCTGGTGGGCTTCTCCGGACGGTCTCGCCCATGTCGCCTGCCGACGGCTGACCTTTGAGTATCGGGTCAAACAGGGCCCTTGAGATGCTGTTCTGTTCCGGCTTCTGCAGGGCTTGCTCACTCCTGGACGAGAACCCCCAGGGTGCTATTCGACGGTGCACTGGTCGGTCGTACTCTGGACGAAGTGGCAGAGCTTACAAAGACGTGTCTCTACTGCGGCAGTGTGTACGAGCTCCCGCCGGAGTACGTCTCGGGAAAGGACCGGAGTTTTCAGACCGTGCATCCCACGGACCGAAAGACCCGTCGTCCGACAGGACAGGTCATCATCATTGTGGCCAACCTCCGCGTGCATGAGTGCTGGCAGGCACCACGAGAACCCTGAGGCTAAGGAGCACCAGCCGCTTCCGGACCCGACCGCGGGAACGGCCCTGCGACGGTTCACGCCCACCCGAGAACCATCTCCCGAGCTGACACCGCATCGTCTGGTGACGTTCCACACTCCGAACCCGGACGACTTCCGGACCTTCGCCAAGATCATTGCCGTCATCGACGTGTCGCCCTCGAGGACGAACAGGGAGGTCGTAGTCGCCTCCGCGGTTCGACTGCTCGGGCAAGTCGCCCTCGAGGTGACACGATGGCAATGATGAATTCATCGGTCGGGGACTTATGGCTGGCTACTGTCTGGGTGCACCTTCGGATTCGCGTCGCGACGGAACGCCAGGACGAATTCCGCTCGTTTCTGCGGGAGGCGATTTCCTTCTACGAAGCCCCCGGAGGTATTCGAGTCCGTCTCTTGTCGCAAGACACTGAGCCAGAGCGGTTCATCGAGCAAATCGAGTACGTCGACGAGCGCGCATACCAAAGCGACGATGAGCGCACCCGGTCCGATCCCACCATGGCGCAGCTCCTTGCACGATGGCGGTCCTTGCTCGCTGAGCCGCCGACCGTTGAGGTCTATCGTGAAAGCCCTCTGGCACCCTGAGTGGGTCGTTTCGCGTGCTGACACAGCGTCGTGGCCCGCATGAGCCGGCGCTTTGGCAACGAGACGCGCATCCTGGCTGAAGTCATCTGTGCCCACACGCTGTGTCCTCGCCGACGAGGAGCGCATCGCAGCGGTGGCCGAGTCACTAATTGGAGATGAGGGCCCGAAGATCGAAAAGTAAGTCGCTCTCGATGCTGTCGCCCGCCTCGAGGAACGCCTCGTCGCGTCGCTCACCGCCACTCAACAGGAGGTCGCGATCGGTCTCCTGGCCAGTGGGCACCGCCTCGATGTCGTCGTGGGCGTGGCCGGGTCCGGGAAGACGACAACGCTGGCGGCAGTCCGCGACGGTTTCGAGAGAACCGGCTACACCGTGCTCGGCACCGCGACCTCAGGACAGGCAGCCAAGAACCTTGGAGATGGCACCGGAATCGACTCGCGCGGCGTCACTCACCTGGCGACTGGACCACAACACCCTGGAGATCTCGGACCGGCACGTGCTGATCCTCGATGAGGGTGCCAACCTCCGATGTCGACCTCGCCCGGCTCCTCACCGCCGTGGAGCGATCCGGAGCAAAGCTGATCGTCGTGGGCGACGACCGCCAACTCGGCGCCATCGGCCCCGGTGGCGTCCTCACCGCACTTGCCGAACGCCACCCCCAGCAGCTTTGGGCGCTCAGCGACAACATCCGCCACACCTACCCGGCCGAACGTGGAGCGCTCTCTCAGCTCCGCGACGGCGACATCGCCTCTGCGGTCGGCTGGTATGCCCGCAACGGCCGGGTCCATCCACCGTGGCAAGTGGATGGAGGCTTCGAAAGCCCAGGACACCACTTTTTCTGAATACGCAGAGGCCTGGATAGCTCGACGTTCGGGAACCAAGCTGCGGGCGACGACCGAAGCAAAGTACCGCGGCCTTCTCGATCGCCACATCTTGCCGACTTTTGGCGACCGCAACTTGTCCGAGATCGACCCGGATCAGGTCGAGGCTTGGTACTACCCACTCAAGCGCCAGCACCCTCCGACCGCAGCTGGTGCGTACCGGCTAATGGCGACGATCTGCAACACGGCGGTCAGGATGGACGTGATCGCAAAGTCACCTTGCCTCGTCGAAGGTGGCGCCACGGAGGCCTCCGCGGAGCGTCCGGTCATAACCCGGGACGAGCTGCAGCGGGCCGTTGACTCGGTGCCTGATCGTTACCGAGCAGCGCTCTTGTTGGCGGCCTGGTGCCAATTGCGCCGGAGCGAAGTGCTGGGGCTACGACGAGGTGATGTCGACCTGGATGCGGGTTCGATTCACGTCCGTCGAGCCTGGGTCGTAGCTCCTGACGGCAAGCGTTGCCAACAAGGTCCGAAAACCGAGGCAGGTGACAGAACGCTCTACATGACCGAAGACGTGCGCACGGCGCTGCGGGCACACCTTGCGACCTATGTCGGGCCGCAGGCGAGCACCTGGCTCTTCCCGAACAAGGACGGCACTGCGCCCGTCATCCATCGGACCTTCTCTCGTGTGTGGGAGCGGGCTCGACGGGTCTCCGGCCGTGAGGATCTTCGCTTCCACGACCTCAGACACTCGGGATTGACATGGTTTGCTCAAGCTGGAGCTACCCAGGCGGACCTGATGCACCAGGCCGGCCACGCAAGCCCAGCGCCAGCTAGCCGGTACCAGCACGCCGAAGCTGAGCGGGCCAAGATGCTGGTCGCGAAAA
>ODAK010000253.1_pt1 | contig 61069 bp, 53 predicted proteins | sample 1539591 | NCBI WGS metagenome assembly ODAK01 (sample SAMEA3539303, study PRJEB22396) | soil metagenome | biome: tundra; feature: field; material: soil | place: USA | collected 2010-05 | depth 0.15 m | reverse complement strand
GACTTGATCATCTGCAGCTGCCGATCACAGGGAGTGCAGTGCGCCGGCGTAGCGAATTCCAGCAAGACCGGCTTGCCGCTGGCGAGCGCCTGATCCACCGAATACTGATACATCCGTTCGTCCGGCTGCCGATACGTGGTGATGCGCGAAACATCGCCGTCGACATCGGCCAGGGTCTTGGTGCGCACCCGCGGCGCCACCTCGCCCATCTGCAGCGTCAGGGAAGCATTGTGGGACTGCTGGGCGTGACGGTCGCAGGCGCAGAATGCCATCAGCACGAGGGCCGCTGCCAGTACGCGCGCACCCTGAATGGTCATCGCTAATAACCTCGACCCGTCCGGTAAATGTTGTAGCCCCAAATGATGTTCGCCAGCAACACCAACATACCGAAGGAACCAACTGCCGCCATCAGATGTGAAACCGTCCGTTCAACTTCCTGACCCGGATCGTAGCCGCCAATCACGCCCGCCAGCGTGAAAAGGCCGACCATGCCGACGAGCCCGATGTTATGCATCCAGAAATGAACTTTGACCAGGCGCAGACTATGAATCGGACGATTGACCAGGCGCGGAATGAAATAATAAATTGAGCCGAAAATGGCCATTTCAACCCAGCCTAGGAGGTTGATGTGTCCATGTGCGAGCAGGATCAGGTGGCCGTGGGGCGCGGTGTCGACGTACATGCGCAGCACCGGTATCCCGCCCATCACGGCGCCCCAAGAAAACCCAATGATGGAATACACGATGCAGGCGTAGACAAACATCAGGGTGAAGCGTGTGTACTCGCTGTCGTTGATCCCCGGCGGCGCTGAAGCTATCTCGGTCATGCTATCGATCCTTGTCGTGCGGGGGTGCACCTTCCTCTCGCACATCATGATATTGCGACTTCCAGGTGGACGGCGCCCACATCTTTACCATTTCATCGATAAAGCCGGAGCGCCCTTCCAACGGCAGGCGCGCATCGGGCGATCCTTGCGTGGCTTTCAATTCCGACAGAAAAAGGGCCAGCTCATGAATATCCTTCTCGGGCAAATTGGCGACATAGGCCGCTCCCTTGTTTGACCCGTGCTCCATCGTTTGGGTTCCGTAGGTGGCTTCCGGTTGATGCATGAAGGCGATGAGGTAATCCAGCGTGCGCCGGGAACCAATGCCGTCCAAGTTAACTCCGTTATTGGTGCCATTGCGCACCGCTCGATGACAGTTGGTGCAACCCAGTTCGCGAAAGCGTTCCGACCCAGTTAGCCCTTCCGGCGAAAAGTCGAAATGCGAGGTAGCCGCGTACATCTTCTTGCCGGAGTGCGTGCGGTAGATCTCCATGGCAATAAAGCTGATGACGGCAAACAGCACGAACGCCGCCGCAATGCCGAACAGAACTTTTTCGCCCAAGCGCAAGCCACTACTCTTCATCGTGGCGGCGCCTGCCCTCCACGAAGAGCACCGCCTTCGGTAGCTAGCCCCCCGGCCGCCGGCCTATCACGCGCCCCGGGTCGGGCGCGGTAATGAAATGCGGGAGACCGATCACTCACTCGTCGACTACGGGAACAATCGTATTCCCGCCCGTGGTGGTCGGCGCCGTGGCCAAAAAGGTGGCGATATTGACGATATCCTCATCGCTGAGGTTATGCGCCATCTTGCGCATCATGGCGTAGGGGTCATTGGTTCGGGTTTCAGCACGCCACGAATTCAGCTGGTTAACGAGATAGGTATATTTCTGTTGCCCGATCACGGGAAACAGGGGCGCCGCACCGCGGCCGTTGTAGCCATGGCACGACGAACAGGCCGACACCTTGCCTATTACCCCATATTTTACAATGGCCTGGCCAAGATATCTCTCGCCGATTGTGGTGCCGCCTTCTTTGAGCGCTTTGAGATCGGACACATCCGGTGGGCCGTTCAGGCTGTTGACATAGCCGGCCACATCGCGCCGCTCCTGCTCGGTCAAGCCACCCGCAAAGATCACCATGACCGCACCGGCCCCATCCGGCGTGCGCTTACCAGCCGCCAAGTCGGTGAGCTGCTTGATCACATAAGGAAAGCCAATCCCCGCGAGACGGGGGGCCCCCATCGCGTCGAGACCCCATCCCCCGGCGCCATGACAAGTCATGCAGGCGGGTACGGTGTCGCCCTTGCCCTCATTGAAAATCTTCTGGCCATTGGCGAGGTTTGCCCCCGGAAAGCCTGGATCTTCCGCAAGCGCGTTGAAGGACACCACCACTGCGACGCCCGCCAGCAATAAATTGAAAGCAGGCCTACCGAGGAATGCACGCATTAAAATACCCCCCCTCTTCTTTATCATGAGGCAACGAGGCTTTAAGTCCATCGTCGCCACCTCACGCCCCGTCTCGCAGCGCCATCGCCGCCGTCAGTTTCAAAACTCTTAGGATTCAAAACTCTTAGGAACTTTACTACGGAAAGTCACCCATATCCAGAGTTCGACCATCTCTTGCCACCGATCCCTCGCGCCGCTGCGCCACCGGTGCTAACTTGTCGGGCGCCAGCAGGGGCGGCAATTCAATGCCGCCAAGGATACATGAATGATTGAAACGATAAGTCTTGTGTTATTCATATCGGCTGTCTTATTCGTCGCACTGTTGGCGCCGAAGCCATCCGGCAAGGACCCGAAGCCATCCGGCAAGGACCCCGAACCTGCCGGCCAGGAGAAAAAGGATCCCGATTCCCCCGGCGAGTAGATTATCGTTCGCATTGCGCGTACCAGCGGCGGATTTGCGTCAGAGCGATGCGCTGGGAACCGGAATCTGCGGATGGGCTCCAGCCATCGATTCGCCCCAGCGACGGACCGACCGCCAACGCATCCGCAGACTCGGTCGCCGGGAAGTAATAGCTGCGCGTAACAATCACCGGTACGCCGGCGGCCTTCGCCGCCGCAATGCCTCGAAAGCCTGGTTGAAGGCGACCAGATGACCATCGCGCTCCGTCTCCGCGAGAGTGCCGTCGACGTCCCAAAGGATCGCGCGAATCAAAGGATCTAGCGCCGCCGCAGTTCAAGCGTCGATTCAGTTGTAACGCTTGACCATCGCCTCGAGCGTGATCGGCTTGATGCGATCGGCGTGCCCGGCGCATCCGAAGGCCTCGAAGCGCGCCTTGCATACCCCGCGCGCGGCCTTCTTGGCCGCAATCAGCGCCTTGCGCGGATCGAAATCGCTCGGATCCTTGGCAAAAGTTTGGCGCATCGCCCCGGTCATCGCCAGGCGGATGTCGGTATCGATATTCACTTTGCGCACGCCGCTGCGGATGCCGCGCTGGATTTCCTCGACCGGCACGCCGTAGGTCTCCTTGATGTCGCCGCCATACTCGCGAATGATCTTGAGCCACTCCTGCGGCACGCTCGAGGAGCCGTGCATAACCAAGTGGGTATTAGGCGCCGCCGCATGAATCTGCGCGATGCGATCGATGTCCAGAATGTCGCCCGAGGGTTGGCGCGTGAACTTGTAGGCGCCGTGGCTCGTGCCGATGGCGATCGCCAGCGCATCGACTTGGGTCCGCGCCACGAAATCCTTGGCCTGAGCAGGGTCGGTGAGCATCATGTCATGCGTCAGCGTCCCTTCCGCACCCACGCCGTCCTCCTCGCCCGCCTGCCCGGTTTCCAGCGAACCGAGGCAGCCCAACTCCCCCTCGACCGAGACCCCGATGCAATGCGACATCTCGCATACGCGGCGCGTCACCTCGACGTTGTAGTCGTAGCTCGAGGGCGTCTTCGCATCTTCCTTCAACGATCCGTCCATCATGACGCTGGTGAACCCGGAGCGAAGGGACTGCATGCATACGGCGGCGCTGGCGCCGTGGTCCTGGTGCAGAACCACCGGGATGCTCGGCGAAGATTCGACAGCGGCCAACACCAGGTGGCGCAGGTAGGCCTCGCCCGCGTACTTGCGGGCGCCGGCCGAGGCCTGCAGGATCACCGGGCTTCGGGTCTCTTCGGCCGCCTCCATGATGGCCAGGATTTGTTCGAGGTTGTTCACGTTGAATGCGGGCACGCCATAATTGTGCTCAGCGGCATGATCGAGCAGCTGGCGTAAGGAAATGAAAGCCATTGGATACTCCTGAGGTCAGGCGGGTTGAGTGAGTGAATTCAAAGAAGGCGCTGCGCCTAGCAGCAATGCGGGCAAATCGGCCACCGTCTCGATAAACGCATCGCAAGGCAGTGCGCGCGGATCGCTGCCCTCGTTGTAGCCGTAGGGCACGCACACCACCGGCAATCGTGCGGCGCGCGCGGCCAGCACATCGTTCGCGGAGTCGCCCACCATGAGCGCCTCCGATGGCTCGACCGCTAAGGCAGCGCAGGCGAACAGCAGCGGCTGCGGATCGGGTTTGCGGCGCTCGCAACTGTCGCCGCCGACCACCACGTCGATCCAGTCGCTCAATCCCAGCCGGGTCAACAGGTCCACCGCAAAATGCTTCTGCTTGTTGGTGACCACCGCGAGCCGTAGGCCGAGTCCGTGAAGTTCGCCGAGACCGGCGGCAACCCCGGGGTAGGGGCTCGCATTGCATTCATCGAGCAAGTGCAAACGGCCGTAGTGAAAATAGAAGCGCTCGAGCAGCGAGCCTTGCGCGGCGGGATCCACCGCGACGCCGAGCCGCTTGATGGCGCGCGTGATCAGCGTCGGGACGCCGCGTCCGATCAGGTCGCGCACCTGACCGGTCGTGAGCGTGGCGAAATGCGCCTCGGTAAGCGCCCGGTTCAATGCCAGGGTGATGTCCTCGACCGTATCGAGCAGCGTGCCGTCCAGATCGAACAGCACCGCGTGCACGGCGTGACCCCGCCATCGCAGCTTCTGCGCCGTGCGGCGAGCGTTCATCGCTTCGAGTCGCCGCGCACCAAGGCGCGCGCTCGGTCGACGATCGCCGCCGTCGTCAGCCCAAGCGCTTCGGCAACGTGCGCGGCCGGCGCCGATTCGCCAAAGCGATCGATACCGATCACATCGCCGTCAAAGCCGGTATAGGCCCGCCAGTAATTGCTCACCCCCGCCTCGATGGCGAGCACCGGCACTTCGCGCGGCAACACCGCCGCCCGGTACTCGGCCGACTGCCGATCGAAATCGCCGCAACTCGGCATCGACACGATGCGCGCGGCTATGCCCTCCGCGGCCAGCGTTTCTCGAGCCTTCATCGCCAGCGCCACCTCCGAGCCGGTCGCGAGCAGCGTAATGGCTGCGCCATCGCTGTCGGCGAGCACATACCCGCCCTTGCGGATGTCGCTGAGCTGCTGCGCTTGGCGCTCGCAGTACGGCAGATTCTGCCGCGATAAGATCAGGCAGGTGGGGCCGTCGCGGCGTTCGATGGCGACAAGCCACGCGATCATGGTCTCCACCGCGTCACAGGGCCGCCACACCGCGTTGTTCGGAATCAATCGCAGGCTCGAGACGTGCTCGATGGGCTGGTGCGTCGGACCGTCTTCGCCGAGCCCGATGCTGTCGTGCGTGAAAACATAGATCACGCGCTCGTGCATCAGCGCGGCCATGCGCACGGCGTTGCGGCTGTAATCGGAGAACGTCAGGAAGGTGCCGCCGTAAACCACGAATCCGCCGTGCAACGCGATGCCGTTCATCAAGGCACTCATGCCGAACTCGCGCACCCCGTAATTGATGTAGTCGCCCCACCGGCCGCGGCGCACCGGAACCATGCCCTTACCTTCGGTGAGGTTCGAGCCGCCGAGGTCCGCCGAGCCTCCCAGCATTTCCGGCAACGACGGCTGCAGCGCCTCGATCGCGTTTTGCGAGGCCTTGCGCGAAGCGATGTTGGCGCGGCTGGCAACCACTTTGGCGAGAGCCTCTGCGCTTAAAGTCTGCCAGTCGGCCGGCAATTGGCGCTTCACCACACGGCGCTCGAACTCCGCGGCAAGATCCGGGTACGCCTTTGCGTATGCGGCGAAGCGCTTCTGCCATTCGGCCTGGCGCTTGGCGCCGATCGCGCGGGCATCCCACGCGGCGCGGATCTCCTCGGGGACCACGAATGGCTCGTGTGTCCAGCCGAGCGCAGTGCGGGTTGCGGCGGCCTCGGCGGCGCCGAGCGCGGCGCCGTGTACATCGTGCGTATCCGCCTTGTTGGGGCTTCCCTTGCCGATAATGGTCTTGCAGCAAACGAGGGTCGGCCGGTCCCCCGGCTTGCAAGCCCGCTTCAAAGCCGCCTCGATCGCCTGCGTGTCGTGGCCGTCGACGGCGCGGATGACGCGCCAGCCATAGGCTTCAAAGCGCTTCGGCGTATCGTCGGTGAACCAATTCTCGACGTGCCCATCGATGCTGATGCCATTGTCGTCGTAAATCACGATCAGCTTCGAAAGTCCGAGCGTACCAGCTAACGAACAGGCTTCGTGGCTGATGCCCTCCATCAGGCATCCATCGCCGACGAATACCCAGGTGCGATGATCAACAATGGTGTGGTCCGGCCGGTTGAAATGGCCCGCGAGCAATTGCTCGGACAGCGCCATGCCGACCGCATTGGCCAATCCCTGACCGAGCGGGCCCGTGGTGGTCTCGACGCCCGGCGTGACGCCGATCTCCGGATGCCCGGGCGTCTTGCTGTGCAGCTGACGAAAGCGCTTCAGTTCCTCCATCGGCAGCTCGTATCCGGTGAGGTGCAGCAACGCGTACAGCAGCATGGAGCCGTGGCCGTTGGACAGTACAAAGCGGTCGCGGTCGGGCCATTGCGGGTCCCGCGGGTTGTGCTTGAGAAATCGGCGCCAGAGCACCTCGGCGATATCGGCCATGCCCATGGGCATGCCGGGGTGGCCGCTCTTCGCGGCCTCCACGGCGTCGATCGCCAGGAAGCGCAACTGGTTGGCAAGCTGGAGGCGCTCGACGGGGGATGGCTTGATTCTGGCGTTCATCGTGCCTGGCTTCCTTGGGTGACCACTCTTTATTTACTGCGCGCGTCTTTTGAGATCCATCAGCCGCAGGATCATCGGAGTGAAGATGAATTGCATCGCCAGGCCCATCTGGCCTCCGGGCACGACGATGTTGTTGGGGCGGCTCATCCATGAGTTGTGCAGCATGGATTGCAGGTACGGGAAATCGATGCCCTTGGGATTGGCGAAACGGATCACCACCATCGACTCGTCGGCCGACGGAATGTCCTTGGCGATGAACGGATTGCTGGTGTCCACCGTCGGTACCCGCTGAAAATTGACGTGGGTGCGACTGAACTGCGGGCAGATGTGATTCACGTAGTCGGGCATGCGCCGCAAAATGGTGTCGACCACCACTTCCTGGGTATAGCCACGCTGATTCCGGTCGCGGTGCAGCTTTTGGATCCACTCGAGATTGATGATGGGCACGACGCCGACCAGCAGATCCACGTGGCGCGCGACGTCGATGTCGCCTCCGACATAGCCGCCGTGCAGGCCCTCGTAGAACAGCAGATCACTTTCCGCCTTCATCGTCTCCCAGGGCGTGAAGGTGCCCGGTTCACACCCGAGGTCCTTCGATTCGATGGCGTCGTGCACGTAGCGGCGCACTTTGCCGCGGCCAGTCGCGCCGTATTCGGAAAATGTCTCGGCCAACTTGTCCAGCAGGTTCGCTTCGGGCCCGAAGTGGCTGATCGGCGGGCCCTTGCCGCTATCGGCCGCCTGCACGCGTTCGCGCATTTCGACCCGGTTGTAGCTGTGAAACGAATCGCCCTCGATCGCCTGGGCTTTGATGCCTTCGCGCCGGAAGATGTGCGCAAAGCTCTTCATGACGGTGGAGGTTCCGGCACCGGATGATCCGGTCACGGCGATTATCGGATGCTTGATGGACATGCGTTGTCTCTGCTTTAGATTCGAGTGTCGGGCCGGAACAGCGAGCGCTCGTTGAAAAGCGGCGAGCTGTACGGACGGTCGATGCCGCTCGCGAACTCCTGGTGGTAGCGCTCGATGCGCTCGACTTCGTTGCGCGAGCCGAAAATCAACGGGACGCGCTGATGCAGCGCCTCCGGCACGATCTCCAGCATCCGCTGGTTGCCGGTCGAGGCACGCCCGCCCGCCTGCTCGACCAGAAAACCGACCGGGTTGGCCTCGTACAGCAGACGCAGCCGACCCGGTTTGTTTTTATCCTTCGTGTCCTTCGGGTACATGAAGACACCGCCGCGCATTAAGATGCGGTGCGCCTCCGCCACCATCGAGGCGATCCAGCGCATGTTGAAATCACGCCCCCGATCGCCGGTCTTGCCGGCCTGGCACTCGGTCACGTAGCGGTGCACCGGGGGCTCCCAAAACCGGGCGTTGCTCGTATTGATGGCGAACTCGCTGGTGTCGGCCGGAATTTGCAGATTCTCATGCGTCAAAATGAAGTTGCCGATCTCCCGATCGAGCGTGAAACCGTGCGTACCCTTGCCCACGCTGATCACCAGCATGGTCGCAGGGCCATAAAGCGCATAACCCGCGGCCACTTGTTGCTTACCGGGCTGCAGGTAGTCGGCCGTGATCGGCGCTTCAGGTTTGTCGTGGCGCAACACCGAGAAGATTGTGCCGACCGAGACATTCACATCGATGTTCGAGGAACCATCCAGCGGGTCGAACACCAGCAAATAGTGCCCGCGGGTATATTCGCTCGGTATCGGATAAGGGTCATCCAGTTCCTCCGAGGCCATGCCGGCGACCAGCCCGCCCCACTCGCAGCTTCTTATCATCACGTCGTCCGCCAGCACATCGAGCTTTTGTTGGGTTTCGCCCTGCACGTTCTTGCCGCCATGCGCGCCCAGGAAGCCGCCGAGCGCCCCTTTGGCGGTCATCGCCGAAATTGCCTTGACGGCGGCCGCCACATCGACCAGCAACGCGCCCAAGTCATCGGCGCCTTCAATGCCGTTCAACTGCTGGATCAGAAATTTTGAGAGCGTAGTGCGTCCAAGGTGCATGGCTGAACTCCTTCAGGCCGGCTTCTGGGCTGCGGCAGGTTCGAAAATCCGGCTCGCGCGAATATCCGGCTCGGCGATCGTCGACAGATCCTCGGGCGTAAATTCTCGATCCCTATCGGCAAACAGCCGGCTCGCCTGGCGCAGCCGGGCTCGATCCAGCGCGTTGCGCACGCTGCGAGCGTTCGCAAAGTGCGGCTGCTGAATCCGGCGCGCGAGGTATTCGGCGAGCGCCTCGCGTGCACCGGGGGTGAAGCGATAATTTTGTTGCTCGAGCATCTTGTCCGCGATCCGCAGCAGATCAGCGGCGGGGTAGTCCGGAAAATCCAAGTGGTGCGCAATGCGCGAACTCAAGCCGGGGTTCGAGCGGAAGAATGTATCCATCCGATCCTTGTAGCCGGCCAGGATCACCACCAGATCGTCTCTCTGGTTCTCCATCACCTGCAGCAGGATCTCGATCGCCTCCTGTCCATAGTCGCGCTCGTTCTCGGGCCGGTATAAGTAGTACGCCTCGTCGATGAACAGCACGCCGCCCATCGCTTTCTTGAGCACCTCCTTGGTCTTGGGTGCCGTGTGGCCGATGTACTGGCCCACCAGATCGTCGCGCGTGACCGCCACCAGGTGACCTTTGCGCACGTAGCCCAAGCGGTGCAGGATCTCGGCCATGCGCAGCGCGACCGTGGTCTTGCCCGTCCCCGGGTTGCCGGTGAAACTCATGTGCAGGCTCGGCGCGTGAGCCTGCAGCCCCAGGTTCATGCGCAGCTTGTCTATGACCAGCAGCGCCGATATATCGCGGATGCGCGACTTGACCGGCTCCAGCCCGACGAGATCGCGCTCGAGCTCATCCATGACCGCACCGACCTGGCTCTGCGCCAACACGTCGTTCACCGTGCGCGCGTCGTTCGCATTCTGTACGGCAACGGCGGCCCGATCGGCGGGTGCCGCGGCAGGCGGCGCGGTGGCGCCTGGAATCGAGTACAGCGGCGTGGACATCTCAGGCGACCCGGCAGGCGGGCGCGGCGCGACTGAGCTCGACGCGCATCGCGTTGATCACCGCCTTGTAATCCGGCTTGCTGAAGATGGCGCTGCCGGCGACAAACGTATCCGCCCCTGCATCGGCGACGCTGCGGATGTTCTCCGCCTTGATGCCTCCATCGACCTCCAGCCGGATGTCGCGGCCCGTGGCGTCGATCAGTTTGCGGGCGTTCTGCGTTTTGCGCAGTGCCGAGTCAATGAAGTTCTGTCCGCCAAATCCGGGATTGACGCTCATGATGAGCACCAGATCGACCTTGTCGATCACATATTCCAGCACCTCGAGGGGCGTCGCCGGATTGAACACAAGACCCGCCTGACATCCGCCGCCGCGGATGAGCTGCAATGTCCGATCGATATGAGCGGACGCTTCGGGGTGAAAACTGATCAGATCGGCGCCGGCCGCGACGAAGGCACTGGCAAGCTCGTCGACGGGCTGCACCATCAGGTGGACATCCAAGGGCACGGCCGCACCGTCGGGTCGCACGCAGTAAGGCTTCACTGCCTTCGCCACCTGCGGACCGATGGTGAGATTCGGCACGTAGTGGTTATCCATCACATCGAAGTGGATCCAATCGGCGCCGGCCGCAATGACGCTCTTAACCTCTTCGCCCAAGCGGGCGAAGTCAGCCGACAAAATGGAGGGAGCGATGCGGTACATGCCAGGTATCTCCGTACGGGACGGTGCGCTCAGCGCGAACCGCGTTCGGTCTCCGGGCGGTCGGTGGCATAACTATGCACGGTGTAGCGCATTGTACGGCCGTGCGCCTCCTGCCGGGCCAGCCCGAAGCCGGGCTCGTTCTTCGGCCGATTGACGATAAAGCTCATCACGATGCTCTCCACACCGCGCGTGGAATCAAAGGCCATGAGCCGGATGTAATAATCCGGGAAAGTCTTGCGGCAGTTTTGCAATTCCATCAACACGCCGGCGGCATCCTTCAGATCGAACATCGGTGCGCCGAACATTTCCCAATAGGTGTTTCGCGGGTGCGGGTCGTCCGTGTACTCGATGCTCCAGGCATAGCCCTTGTTGAGTCCGTACTGGATCTGCAGACTGATCTCCTTATCCGTCAGATCAGGCAGATAACTGAAACACCCCTGGGTGATGCGGCGCACTGGATTGGTCATCGTCATGGTTGTTCTCCTTGAATCTTCAGGCCGACGCGCTGGCTGTCACCGCGTAGTCCGAGGTGTCGGTGGACGCGTAATTGAAACTGATCTCGCCCCAGGTATCGAGCGCCTGCTGCAGCGGGCTGCACCATTTCGCCGCCTGACGCAGGATCTCGGGCCCCTCGTTCTTGATGTCGCGGCCTTCGTTGCGTGCCTTGACCATGACTTCGAGCGCCACGCGATTGGCCACGGCACCGGCCTGGATACCACCCGGGTGACCGATCGTACCACCCCCGAACTGCATGATGACATCATCGCCGAACATATCGAGCAGCTGGTGCATCTGACCGGCGTGAATCCCGCCGGAGGCGACCGGCATGACTTTGCGCAGATCAGCCCAGTCCTGGTCGAAAAAGAGTCCACGCGGCAGATCCTTCTTGGTGTAGCTGTCGCGGCACACATTGTATACCCCCTGCACCGTCATCGGGTCGCCCTCGAGCTTGCCGACCGCCGTGCCGGTGTGCAGGTGATCGACGCCCGCGAGGCGCAGCCACTTGGCGATCACGCGAAAACTGATGCCATGGTTTTTCTGGCGCGTGTAAGTCCCGTGGCCCGCGCGGTGCATGTGCAGGATCATGTCGTTCTTGCGGCACCAATTGGACATGCTTTGAATGGTCGACCAGCCGACGATCAGGTCGACCATGATCACGACCGAGCCTAATTCCTTGGCGAATTCGGCGCGCTCGTACATGTCCTCGACCGTCGCGCCGGTGATATTGAGGTACGAGCCTTTGACTTCGCCGGTGGCGGCGCTTGCCTTATTGACGGCGTCCATCACATTGAGAAATCGGTCGCGCCAATGCATGAAGGGCTGTGAGTTGATGTTCTCATCGTCCTTCATGAAATCGAGACCCCCTTTGAGGCCCTCGTAGACCACGCGGCCGTAGTTGCGGCCGGAAAGCCCCAGCTTGGGCTTGGTGGTGGCTCCCAGCAGCGGGCGGCCGAACTTATCGAGGCGCTCGCGCTCGACGATGAGCCCGCACGGGGGACCTTTGAAGGTCTTGACGAAGGCGACAGGAATACGCATGTCTTCCAGTCGCGCAGCCTTGAGCGGCTTGAAGCTGAAGACATTGCCAATGAGGCTCGCCGTCATATTGGCGATCGAGCCCTCCTCGAACAGGATGATGTCGTAGGCCACCCAGGCGAAGTACTGACCCGGGTTATTGGGTACCGGCTCGACCTTGTAGGCCTTGGCCCGGTAGCTGTCGCAGGCGGTCAGCCGGTCGGTCCACACCACGGTCCAGGTCGCGGTGCTCGACTCACCTGCCACCGCCGCGGCGGCCTCGATCGGATCGACGCCTTCCTGTGGGGTAATGCGAAATAGACACAAAGTGTCCGTTTCCTTAGGCACGTAATCGGCGTCCCAGTACCCCATCTGCCGGTATTTGAGGACACCCGCGCTGTAGCGCTTCTTTGCGTCCTTAATGACGCCTTCAACTGCTTTTTCCATCGTTTTTGCCATTGTCGTGCGCCCCGGTGTCGTATTCGGTCGGGATTAATCGGTTTAGTCGGGATCAACGCGGATCAGATGCAGACAAGGGTAAGCCATTGATCGATTAAGTACAGTCAGATATTATTACTATAATCTTAAGTATTTCTTCTTAATGAAGAATGTCACCCTCCGCCAGCTTCGAGTCTTCGCTTCGGTCGCCCGGCATTTGAGCTTTGTCCGCGCGGCGGAGGAATTGAAGCTCACCGCGCCTGCGGTATCCATGCAAATCAAGGAGCTAGAGGCGGAAGTCGGGCTACCCCTGTTCGATCGAACCAGCCGGCAGGTCTCGCTGACGACCGTCGGTGAATACATGCTGGCTCACACCCGGCGCGTGCTCTCGGCGATGCGCGACGCCGGGGACTTGGTCGCGCGCTTTCGCGGCCTCAAGACCGGCCCGCTCGATGTGGGGATGGTCAGCACCGCGAACTATTTTTTGCCGCGCCTGCTCGCTCAATTTCGCGAGGAGCACATGGGCATCGAGATTCGGCTGCAGGTCGCCAACAACCGCGAACAGATCGTCACGCTCATGCAGCAAGGCGAAATTGAACTCGCCATCATGGGCAGGCCGCCGCAGGGCTGGCCCACACGCGCCGAGCCGTTCGCCATGCACCCCCACGTGCTGGTGACGTCGGTCGATCATCCTTTTACGCGTATGGAATTGGTGCCGGCGAGCGCGCTGGCGGACGAGGATTTCATCGTACGCGAGCCCAAGTCGGGCACCCGTGCCGCCCTCGATGAATACATGCACTCGCATCACATGACGGCGCGAGTAGCGATGCAAATGTCCAGCAACGAAGCGATCAAACAGGCGGTCATGGCCGGCATGGGCATCGCCCTGCTGTCGCTGCACACCTTGGGGCTCGAACTCAAGAATCGGCTGATCGCCGCTCCGGAGACCGAAGGACTTCCGGTCATGCGCCGTTGGCATGTGGTCCACAACCTGGCAAAGACGCTCTCGCCGGCGGCGGCGGCGTTCCGCTACTTCATCCTCGAGCGCGGCGAGGCCTTCCTCGCCAAGCACTTCCATATAGACGCGGACATTCGATTGGCACAGAGCTCGATTGGCATAGAGTAGGTGACTCATGGCGACAGCTTCCGTATCCCGGCCGCACGCACCCTGGTTCCGCGTAAAGAACCTGCTCTTCGCCAACGCACAACAAATGCATTACCTGACCGTCTGTTAAGGAAGACTTAACGTGCCATCCGCCTACGAACGGCTGCCGTTGGGAGCCCTGCGAGTATTCGAGGCCGTAGCCACGCATTTGAATTTTTCCGAAGCCGCCGAAGCGCTCAACGTCACGCCCGCGGCCGTCAGCCAACAGATCAAGACGCTGGAGTCCTATATTCAAGTACCCCTGTTTCGGCGCAGCGGACGGCGCGTGGAAATTACCGAAGAGGGCTTAGAGTTGCTGCCCGCCATACGAGCGGGCCTCGATCAGCTGGAGTCCGCGATACACCACATCAAACAATATGGCCGCGCCGGGCCCCTGCAAATCACTTTGCTCACCTCGTTTCTGCAGATTTGGCTGCTGCCGCGAATCCGCTCCTTTCGGCGCAAATATCCCGACGTCGAACTGCGATTTCATACCTCGCGCGAGCTGGTGGATTTCTCGCGCGCCGCCATTCACGTGGCCATCCGCTTCGGGCGCGGCAACTATCCGAATCTACACTGCGAGAAATTGCTCGACGATTGGATCGTACCGGTCGGCACGCCGGAATTGATCAAGCAATACGGAATGATCGAGCGCGGCGCCGACTTGAGCAAGTATCCGCTGCTCGAGGGCGACGATGCGCCGTGGCGCATCTGGCAAAAGACCGATGAGGAGGTCGCCTGGCAATCGCGTCCGCCGACCATCGATGACTCGGCGGGCCTGATGATCGCCGCCGAAGAAGGCCTCGGTTTTGCGCTGTCACGCTGGACCGTGGTCACCCGCTCACTGCAGAAGGGCACGCTGCGCCTGGCCAGCAAGGAGACCCTGCCGTTTGGCTCGGCCTTTTATTTCGTCTGCCCACGGCCGTTCTTGGCGCTGCCCAAAGTGGCGCAATTCCGCGAATGGATTTTCGCCGCGGCTCGCGACTTCCCGGGACCCGGGTCATCGCCGCCCGACAAGACTTGAGCCCTATGTCCGGGTCTGCGCCGATTGCAGCTCGAACCGCCAATTGACTCTGCCGACCTCGGCGCCCGCGCCGTCCCAAGACCACTCGTCGAAACACACTTGCCGGCTGCGGTCGATACTGATGAGCGTGGAGGAACGGGTGCCATAATCCGCGGAACGAATGAACGCGCTCGACAGCAGCCGCTCCGTTGCCAATTTTACGCCGGTACGCGGCAGCTCTTCGTCGGGCGCCGGCGTCTCATCCCGCAGCAAGGCGAGCACGGATTGCCTGTCGGCGCCCTCGCGAAGCGCCTCGTGCAATCGCGATTTCGCGGTCGTCACCTTGGGCCACGGGGTGTCGAGCAGATGATTCGACAGGCCAAATACGCCGGGGCCGAGTTCACGGCCCTCGCCGCGCACGCTTTCATAGACGCCGAGGCGCTCGCCGTCGGAAAGGAGCATGTTGAAGCCGTTGTAATCCGCGCCGACCTTGCGCAGATTCGCAAGCCCCTCGGCCAGCGTTGCGCCGGACTCCAAGAATGACCTCACCAGCGAACCGCGGCTCGGCGCATCGGGGCGGGCCTGCGCCGGATCCCGGTAATTGGTGACCGCGGCAAAGCGCCCGCTGCGGGTGATGCCGATCCATGTGCCGCCTGCCACCAGGTCGCGGCCGGCCAGAATATCGCTTCGATCCGTCCACCAGTGCGCGGCGGCGGTCGGGCGACCGTGAAATTCATCCCGGTTCGCCGCAACCAGGGATGGAATCTCGGGATGCGCGCGCCATGCGATGACAATCAAGCACATCGGTTCTGTGTCCCTTGCGATCGTCGCGCTTCTGCGCGCTCGATTCGCCTCTAACTGCGGCGCGCCACGCTGCGACGGCGGCCAGCCGCTCGATGCTCGTCGGAGGGCGCCCACGGCTTGCCGCTGCGTTCCTCAATGTAGCGGCGAATGAGGCGCCGCACGACCTGGGACGGCGTCGCGTCCTCGTCCGCACACAACCGCTCGAATAGCTCTTTCTTGCGCGGGTCGATCAGGACGGTGAGCCGAGCAGTGCGATCTTCGATGGCCAAGATGAACTCGCATTAAGTGACATGTCAATGTGCATTATATTAGAATACAGCACGCATGATCGCAAATCGCCGCGCTCAGCCGATCATGCGCCGTTAATCCATCCTCGACTCAAGAGGGCCGATATGTTGTGAGCCATGCAATCAACTCGCCTTTGGCGCTTTGCCTAGCGCTGCTGACGGCATGGTGCGTGGTCGGCTTCGCAGGACTGGTGCGGCCGATGAGTATCGCGTTCGTGGGACGGACCCTGTTTCCGCTGGGTGCCCTATGCGGCGCCGCGCTCGCCGTCGTCGCCGTCGCCACTCTCGATCAGCCCACCGAACAGATGATCCTGCCCATCGGGCTTCCGGACCTGCCCGCGCACCTGCGCCTGGACGCGCTGTCGCGAGTGTTCTTGCTGCTTCTCGGTGCCGCATCCGCCGGCATATCCATATTCGCGGCGGGCTACTTTCGCCGTGGCGAGGGCACTGCGCCGGGATTGTTGTGCGTGCAATATCATTTGTTTCTCGCCGGCATGGGCTTCATCCTGATCGCCGACGACGCTTACGCCTTCATGTTGGCGTGGGAGACCATGGCGCTGTCGTCTTACTTTCTGGTGACCACGCAGCATCGCATTCCCGAGATACGCAGAGCCGGATTTCTATACCTGCTGATCGCCCATGTCGGTGCGATCGCCATTCTGCTCTGCTTCGGCATCCTGCAGGGAGGCAGCTGGCAATTCACCTTCGATGCCATGCGTGCCGCGCATCTCGACCCCCTGTGGGCCTCGCTTGCGTTTTGTCTCGCGCTCGCCGGCTTTGGCGCCAAGGCCGGTCTGGTGCCGCTTCACGTTTGGTTGCCGGAAGCGCATCCCGCCGCGCCCTCGCCGGTTTCCGCGCTGATGAGCGGTGTGATGCTCAAGACGGCCTTGTACGGAATGATTCGCGTGAGTTTCGACCTGCTGGGCCTGCCGCTATGGTGGTGGGGTTTGCTGCCGCTCTCGCTCGGCCTTTTCAGCGCGCTGTACGGCGTCGTCTTTGCGGCGGCACAGACGGATATGAAACGTCTGCTCGCCTATTCCTCCATCGAAAACATCGGAATCATTTTTACCGGTCTCGGCCTCGCGATCGTGTTCGCGGGCGCGGGCATGCGCGCGCCCGCGGCGCTCACCTTGATCGCGGTGATGTATCACGCAATGAATCACGCGTTCATGAAGAGCCTGCTGTTTCTGGGTACCGGCGCGGTGTTGCATGCCACCGGCGAGCGCAACCTCGGGCGCCTTGGCGGCCTCATACATCGCATGCCCTGGGTAGCGTGGCTGACGCTGGTCGGCGCGCTGGCCATTGCCGGACTGCCTCCACTGAACGGATTCGTCTCCGAATGGCTGCTGCTCCAGTCATTCCTGTTCGCACACACGGTACCGCACACGTTCGTCAATATGCTGCTGCCGCTGGGTGCGGCGCTGATTGCGCTGGCCGCCGCGCTGGCCGGCTATGTCATGGTCAAATTCTTCGGCGTCGTCTTTCTCGGGCAGCCGCGCGAGCCCTCGATCAACAAGGCCCGCGACGCGGGGTTTGCCGAACGCGTCGGACTCGCATGGCTTGCGCTCGGTTGCGTGCTGCTCGGCTTGTTTCCCAATCACGTCATTTCGATGTTCACCGTGGTCACCCGGCAGCTTGGGTTGGGAACGTTGCCGGTGAGCGATGCGCCTTGGTGGCTGCTGCTGCCGATTCCGGAGCGCCAGTCCTCGTACGCACCGTTGGTGTTCTTCGCGGCGATCCTGATCGTGGTGGTGTCGGTGATCTACGGCGTGCGTCTCTTTTATCACCAGCGCGTACGCAAGGGTGCCGCTTGGGATTGCGGCTTCGGCGGCCTCAACAGCCGCATGCAGGACACCGCCGAAGGGTTTGGCCAGCCCATCCGGCACCTGTTTCAACCGTTCTTCGCCATCGTCAGGCAGCTGCCGAGCCCCTTCGACCGCGCACCGGCCTATCGCCTGGAGATCGGCGATCGCATCTGGCTCGGCCTGTATCTTCCGATCGGCGTGCTGGTGCGCTTCGTGGCGGACAGGGTGGCCTGGCTGCAGCAGGGGCGCATTGCGACTTATTTGCTCTACAGCTTCGCGACGCTGGTCGTCTTGTTGGCGCTCGCGCTATGAGCGTAGTCGACTGGATCGTGCAATTGGCGGGAATAGCGATTGCGCTGGCCGCGGCGCCTGCGTTTCACGGCTGGGTGAACCAGTGCCGCGCCTGGCTGCAGAACAAGTCCGCCCCCAGCCTTCTGCAGCCGTACCGCGAAATCCGCAAACTGTTCCACAAGGACGCAGTGATCGCCGAGAACGCCTCGCGGCTGTTCCGGCTCGCGCCCTACGTGGTTTTCGGCGCCATGGCGACCGCCGCGGCGATCATCCCGTCGATCGCGACCCGAATGCCGTTCACCCAGGCCGCGGACGCGATCGCGCTGGTCGGCTTGCTGGCGACGGCGCGGGTATTCCTGTCCCTGGCCGCCATGGACGTGGGCACCGCCTTCGGCACGCTCGGCGCGCGCCGCGAAATGATGATCGGATTTCTCGCCGAGCCCGCACTGCTGGTGGTGATCTTCGTCGTTTCGCTGACCTGCTCGACCACGGCGCTGCCGATCATCGCGGAACGCCTGTCCGCGCAATCCTTCGCGCTCTATCCCAGTCTCGCGTTCACGGCCATCGCGTTCACCATGGTGTTGCTCGCCGAGAACGCCCGTATCCCGGTCGACAATCCCGCCACACATCTTGAATTGACCATGATTCACGAGGCCCTGCTGCTCGAGTATTCCGCGCGTCACCTGGCGCTCATGGAATGGGCCGCGGCTCTGAAACTTTTCAATTACGCCTGCATCGGGATTGCGGTTTTCATTCCCTGGGGCATCGCCACCAACCACGCGCCGGTGAATTTGGCTGTGGCGGTCGTGTTGCTCGGCGTGAAGCTCACAATGACCGGCGCCGGATTGGCGCTCATCGAAACCGTGTCGGCGAAGCTGCGCGTCTTCGCCGCGCCGGAGTTCCTGGCGACCGCCTTCCTGTTCGCGGTGCTCGGATTGCTGGTGCGGCTGTTGCTGGGGGCATGAGCATGAAGGCACTGCCGATCGATCTGCAGATCCTGAACATGCTGGCGGCGCTGTTGCTGCTGCTGTCCTTCGCCATGCTGTCGCAGCGCCGGATCGTCACCCTGGTCAACCTGCTCGCGCTGCAGGGAGCCTTGTTGGGCATCGCCACCTTGCTGCTCGCATGGCGGACCGGTGCCAATCACCTGTACCTTTCCGCGGCGCTCACGCTCGGGCTCAAGGTGATCTTCCTTCCCTGGCTTCTGCATCGTCTGATTCGCCGGCTGGGCGTTTATTGGGATACCGAGTCCTTGCTCAATCTGGTCGGCACGATGCTGCTCGGTGTGCTCATCGTGATTTTTTCATTCGGGCTGGCGCAGCCGATTTCGGCGCTCGCCAGCACGGCTACGCGCAATTCGATCGGCATCGCCGTCGCCGTGATCCTGATCGCGTTCCTCACCATGATCACTCGCCGCAAGGCCATGTCCCAGGTGGTCGGATTCCTGTCGATGGAAAATGGGCTGTTCTTCGGCGCGATGAGCGCGACCTACGGCATGCCGATGGTGGTCGAATTGGGCGTCGCTCTCGACGTGCTGGTGGCGATGCTGGTTCTCGGCGTGTTCTTCTTCCAGATCCGCGAACAATTCGACAGCCTGGATCTGAAGCATTTCGAATCCCTGAAGGAGGAGCAGTAGCGTGGAATTCCTGCTTCTTCTGGGAACCCCGTTGGCGGGGGCGGTGATTCTCGGCTTGTACGGCGGGCGGCGATGGGCGCCCGAACTCAACGTCGCGTTCTCGCTGATCACCTTCCTCGCGGCGTCCGCGCTCGCCTCGAGAATCGTGGCATTCGGCAATCTGGTGGTCGGGCGCGAACAGTTTTTCATCGACGCGTTCAACGTGTTCCTGGTGGCGCTGACCGCGTTCATCGGCCTGACGACGTCGCTGTTTTCGCGCCCCTATATGCGCATCGAGGCGCATCACGGGCGGGTGTCGGCGGGACAGCTGCGCCTGTACCACAGCATGTATCAGTTGTTCATGGCGACGATGCTGATCGCACTGACGACCAACAACATGGGGCTTCTGTGGGTCGCGATGGAGGCCGCCACCCTGTCCACGGTGTTGCTGGTGACGCTGTACCGGACCGCCGCGAGCCTCGAAGCGGGCTGGAAATACTTCATTCTCTGCGGGGTCGGCATTTCCCAAGCCCTCTTCGGCACGATTCTTCTGTATTTCGCCGCCGAAAGGGTCCTCGGCTCCGAGGGCGTCAGTGCGCTGCTCTGGACGCACCTGAATACGGTCAAGGGTCAGCTCGAACCCGCGGTACTCGGCCTGGCGTTCGCATTCCTGCTGGTCGGGTACGGCACCAAGGTGGGTCTTGCGCCATTGCACAATTGGCTGCCCGATGCCCACGCGGAGGGCCCGACACCCATATCCGCGGTCTTGTCGGGACTGCTGCTCAACGTGGCGATGTACGCCGTCGTACGCTGCAAAATCCTGGTGGAAGGTTCGCTGCAATCGAGCTTGCCCGGCCGCATGTTGATGGGATTTGGTTTGCTCTCGGTGGTTCTGGCCGCGTTTTTCCTATGGCGGCAGCGCGACGTCAAGCGCCTGTTCGCCTATTCCTCCATAGAGCACATGGGCATCATCGCATTCGCATTCGGCATGGGAGGCCCGGTAGCCAACTTCGCCGCACTGCTGCACATGACGGTGCATTCGCTCACCAAGTCCGCGATATTCTTCACCGTCGGCCACGCGGTTCAGAAATCCGGTTCACAGGTCATGGACAACATTCGCGGCCTCATCGCCTTGAGCCCGACCATCGGCTGGGGACTGATGTTCGGTGCGCTCGCCATTCTCGGCATGCCGCCGTTCGGCGTCTTCGCCAGTGAATTTCTGATACTGACCAGCGCGATGAAACAGCAGCCCTGGGCGACGCCGATCCTGCTGCTCGCGCTCGGCGTCGCGTTCGCGGCGATCTTCGGCCGGGTGCAGCCGATGGTGTTCGGCGACACCTCGGCCAAACGCTTGGCGCACCCGCCGGCGCTGGTTCCGGTGTTCGTGCATCTTGCGTTGGTGTTGCTGTTTGGTCTGTTCATCCCGCCCTATCTCGCCGACTGGTATCGCGCCGCGGCGCGGCTGATCGGAGGCCACTGATATGGACCCGCGCTGGTGGTTCGATCGCGCGGCCGGGCAGCCCGCATCAAACGGCGGCGTGATTGCCGGGGCTCCGGGAATGCTCGGTCTTGCGGTCGAGCGCGACCAATGGCAGCAGGCAGCCGAAGACCTGGCGGCCCATGATGGCCGATTGCTCGCGCTTTGGGCGAGCCGCGACGATCGCGGCGATGACCTCGTTCGGGCCGCATTCGTCGCCGATTCGCGCGTGCTGGTGCTGACGCTGGCGGCGAAGGAATCGGATGGCCCGTATCCCGGCATCGATACATGGTTTCCCGGCGCGAGCCGCATGCAGCGCGCCGTGGCCGACCTCAATGGACTGCGCTGTGCCGGCGCCGATGCGCGGCGGTGGTTGCGTCACGCCGCGTGGCCCGAAAGCTTCCATCCGCTGGTCGACCCCGATCCGCTCACGCCGGCGACAACGGCGATCGACAACTACCCCTTCGTCTCGGTGGCGGGCGACGGCGTGCACGAAATTCCGGTGGGCCCGATTCACGCCGGGATCATCGAACCCGGTCACTTCCGCTTTTCGGTGGTCGGCGAGAAGGTTCTCAGACTCGAGGAGCGCCTCGGCTACGTCCACAAGGGCATCGAACGGCGCTTCACCGAGCTGGCACTGCTCGATGGCCAGCGATTGGCGGCGCGAGTCTCCGGCGATTCCGCCGTGGCCTTCTCCTGGAGCTACTGCCAGGCGCTCGAAGGCATGGCTGACGCGCGGCCGCCCGCGCGCGCAGCGGCGCTGCGGGCGCTTGCCTTGGAGCTCGAGCGTCTTGCCAATCACCTGGGCGATCTCGGCGCGATCGGCAACGATGCCGGATTCGCCTTCGGATTGGCGCAGTTCTCCCGCCTCAAGGAACAACTGCTGCGCAGCACCGAACAAGCCCTCGGACAGCGCTATCTCATGGACTTCGTGGTGCCCGGCGGCACGCGCGTCGATCTTGGGTCGGAGCCAGCGGCGTCGCTGGCGCAATGCGTGGATGCCACCCTGGTCGAGATCGGGAGACTGCGGACGATCTACGACGAACACGCCGGCTTGCGCGCTCGATTCACCGCAGCCGGCGTGGTAACGCCGGCACTGGCCCGGCAATTGGGCCTGATCGGATTGGCGGGCCGTGCGAGCGGCCAGCCGTTCGATGTGCGCTGCGATATGCCGTGCGATCCGTATGGCGCGCTCATGCCCGAGAGAGCCGTGCGCACCGAGGGCGATGTCGCGGCGCGGGCGGCCGTGCGCTTCGATGAAGCGATCGAATCCGCTCGCATGTTGAAGCAATTGCTGCGGCAGATGCCGGCCGGTGCGCATCATGAGCCGATCTCCGTACCGAACCCGGGCGCCTCGGGCATCGGTCTGATCGAGGGCTGGCGCGGCCCGGTGCTCGTTGCGCTCGAAGCGGGCGGCGGCGGAATGATTCGCCGATGCCATCCTCACGACCCGTCATGGCTCAACTGGCCGGTGCTCGAGCATGCCATCATCGACAACATCGTCCCGGACTTTCCGCTGATCAACAAGTCCTTCAACCTGAGCTACAGCGGACACGATTTATAGCCATGTGGAAAACACTGCGCCAGATCGCCCGCACCGGAATCGTCAGCGAACCGCCGCCCTCGATCGACGATGAGCTGCGCATCGCCGAGGCGCTGCAATCGCGCATTTTGCAGGTGCTCGGCCGCGCGCTCTGCATCAGGGCCGTCGATGCCGGATCTTGTAACGGCTGCGAGCTGGAAATTCACGCTCTCAATAATCCGCTCTACAACATCGAACAGCTGGGTATCCGCTTCGTGGCGAGTCCGCGGCACGCGGACTTGCTGCTGATCACCGGACCGGTTGCGAAGAATATGGAGATCGCAGTGCGGCGCGCCTACGATGCAACGCCCGACCCGAAATTGGTGGTCGCCGTCGGCGACTGCGGCTGCACCGGAGGTATTTTCGGAGAGAGCTACGCGAGTTGCGGTCGCGTATCCAATGTGATCCCGGTCGATGTGGCGGTTCCCGGATGCCCGCCGAGTCCCCGGCGAATCCTCGCCGGCATTCTCACGGCGATCTCCCGGCCGGCGCCTCGTTAAACCGCGCCCGCGGGACGCATCGCGGAACGCGGCAGCCGGATCGGCAGGCGCTCGCGGATTGCCGCATCAACCGATTCCGGGATGTGCGACGGGTAGTGACTTGCGAGAATCGCTTCGAGCTTGCGCGAGGCGCGTTCCACCACGCTCGGCCGGCCCTGCTCCACCCACTCGTTCGGGCTGGTGCGATCGCCGACGCTCGGATAGATGTATTCCCGTTGCATCAACTGCAGAGTCTGGTCGGATCCCAAGTAGTGGCCTGGCCCCTCGATGCACACTTTGCGGATGGTCTCAAGCGACATCGATTCGTCGCTGACGTCGATGCCCTTGATCGTGCGCTGCACCGCGCCGATCACGTCGTTGTCGATGATCAGCCCTTCCATGGAGAAGCCCAACAGGCTCGCAAGCATGCCCGCCGACTCGTAAATCAGGTTCGCCCCGGCGTTGCCGACCAGCGCGTGGTTGTAGGCTTTTTCGTAACCCGCCTGCATGTCCGGCAGCTTCGCATCGCTCATGCCCGAAGCCGTCCCGCCGGTAAGATCATAGAAGCGCGACATCTGGGCGCTCGCGGCCGACAGCAGTGCCTGCTCCGGACTGCCGCCGGACATCGCGCCGGTCCGCAGATCCGACACGAAACACCAGGTGCCGAAGATCGCCGGCGCACCGGGTTGGATGGCATTCACATACACGAGGCCCGCAAGACACTCGGCCGTCTCCTGCACCAGCGCGGAGGCGAGCGCAGCCGGCGCCGTCGCGCCGGCTTGACCTGCCGACAGCAGCAGCACCGGCATTCCGCCTCGGACCGCGGTCTCGAGACACAGGCAGGCGTCATAAGCGAATTTGAGCGGCGGCACGACGAAACAATTCGATTGGCTGACGAACGGACGCGCCCGCCATTTGTCCTCGCCGCCGGCGATCAAATGGAACATCTCGAGGCTCGCCTCGACGTGCTGCGGCTGCACCCAGCTGGTTCCCACGTGCTTGGTGGTGCCCGACACGCTGGCATAGGCCGTGTTGGTGTCCATCTCCATCGGCGTCGAGACCTCGCGGCAGACCACCGAGCGCTGGTAGAAGTGCAAATGCTCGAGCGTGTCGACCACGCGCGCGATGTCGTACAGATCCTTGGTGGTCGAGTCGCGATACAGGCCGGTCGTGGCGTCAACGATGTGCACCGCCGCACCGGCGGTGCCGAAATACACGCGCGAGCCCCACGGCTCCATGTCGTGCTTCGGATCCTGAGCGTGCAGCACGAAGTGCCGCGCCGCGCGCGCAACGGTGTCCTCGATCAGCGCGCGCGGGAAAAGCAGCCGCCCTTCCGGCGTGAGCTTGGCGCCCACCTTGGTCATGTATTCGATGCCGCCCGGAGTGGCGTCGGCGAGTCCGATGTTCTCGAGCACGTCGAGCGCGGCATGATGGATGCGAAGCACGTCGGCATCGGACAAGGGCTTGTAGCGGCCGCTTGGCATGCCCGGGCGAACCGGGCGAATACTGTCGGGCAGCGGGGCCGCGCGCGCGGCCCGGCGCGCCGCCCGCGCCCCGCCACGGACCACCTTGGCTTCAACTTCACTCATCGGAAAACCTCCGCAACCCCCGCGACAAGATCGGTGTCGCAGGATGCCCCGTTTGGGCCGGTTTCGGCAAGCACAACCGCTGCCGGCCTCAGCGGAAGCTGTAACGCGTGGAAACAGACGCCGCCCGCCCGCCCGAGTTGTACCCGTTCGCAAGCTGGTAAATCCGATTGAGCGCATTGTCGAGCCGCGCGGTGACGGACCAGGCCGGCGTCACATTCAACTTGCCGTAAACGGCCGCCAACAGGTATCCGCCGTCCTGTACCGGAGCGGCGCTGACCACATCGATGTCGGATCGGGGACCCGACAGCAGCAGCTCCGCGCCCAGCTCGCCTCGGCCAATCTTGCGTGAGCCGTTGAGCGTGAAGCTGTGCTTGGTCCGACGCAGCAGCTGGCTGTTGTCGGCCAGATTCAAGGGATCCTGCAGGCTCGCTTCCGCGCGCACCGACCACGGATCGGCACTCAATGCCCAGCTGGCCTCGAGTCCGCGGATGCGCGCGCGATCGACATTCTGGTTTTCACCGCCATAAAACTGGTTGGCGGGGTTGGGGACGAACACGATCAGATCGTCGATCGTGTCCTGAAACGCGGCGAAGGTGACTTGCTGGTAGGTTGCGATGCGGGACTTGATGCCGATTTCGAAGTTGTGCGAACTTTCGGGCAACAAGTTCGGCGTACCGCCGTAGCCGAACCGGTCGGTCGCCGAAGGGGCGCGGAATGCGGTTCCCGCCGACATCGTCAACAGCGTACCGGTCGCGAGCTCATAGCCATACTCGGCGTTCCAAGTGGTGTGATCCCCGAACCCCGGGTAATGCGCGACGCCAGTGGCGAGCAGTAGGCGGTTTTTGCCCGCCTCGATCTGGTCCTGCACGTAGTAGGTCTGCGCGTGGGTGTCGATCGAATATCCGGTGCCGTAGCTCAACGAATTCGTCTGCTCCTCGTAGACGATCGCACCGAAGGTTAGAGTCTGATTGAGCCGGGCACCGGCAATCTTTATGTCGTTCTGCAAGTCCATGGTGTTGCGCGAGGTGTAATCGAAGTCGCCCATGCTGCCAAGAGCATAAGGATCATCCTGTCCCTGGCGCAGGTCATCGACAACCCGGCTCAAGGTGACCCGCGTATGCCAGAAGTCCGTGAGGTCACCGCTCGCATGGATCGCATACAGGCTGTTCGAGAAATTCTCGGTAAGAGGAGTAAACGACTGGAACGCGGTGAAGTTGGCGTTGTAGACGGCATTGGCGTAGTGCGTCGTACCGGTCGCTTGATAGTAGCGAGCTCCAAGCTCCATACCGCCCAAGTGCGTGGTGACGGCGGCGGTGCCCGACAGATTCTTGTAGCCGCTGTCGAGCGTGTCGGCCGCATAGGTCGGGAACCCGGCGGTCTGCTGACCGGTCAGCGCCGCCTGCACGCTGGTCCCGCCGGCGCTGTAATTGCCGTCGACGGCGAATTCGCCGGTGCCGTAGCGGCCGTAGTCGAGCATCGCGTCGGCGCCGTTGACGCCGTCGCTGCGCGTCAGCAGATTGATGACTCCGCCGATGGCGTCGGTGCCGTAAATCGCCGAACGCGGTCCCTTGACGATATCGATCCGATCGAACAGCTCCGGCGAGATGTTCATCAGCGGCGCAAGCGCCTGCGTGCCGGCATTGATGCGCACGCCGTCGATCATCACGATCGACTGGTCGCTGTTGGTGCCGCGGATGAAAATCGACAGCGGCTGGCCCGCGCCGCCGCTCCGGCCGACATCGATGCCGGCGTGATAGCGCAGCACGTCGCCGACGTCGATGGCGAGCGAGTCCGCGAGTTCCGCCCGGTTTATCACCAGGATCGGCTCCAGGGCCTGGTCGAGGGGCTCGGCAACGCGCGTCGCGGTCACGATGATTTCGTTCAGCGGGGTACCCGCGTCGGCGGCGGCTTGTGCCGTGCCGGCGCCGGCGGCCACAACGAGCAAGGCGCGGGCGGCGAGCGTGCCTCCGCAAACATGGCTGGTCATCGGCAATTCTCCACGCCATGCTTTCCCGCATGGCAGATTTGGACAAGTGGCCGAAGCTCAGAAGGTGGGGGCGTTCGCCGGCGCGCAAGGCACGGGCGCCGCCCGGCGCCCTCCGCACCGCGGTTCGACGCCAGGCCGGTCTCCGGGCTTACGAGCTGCCATGCGCGGCATGGCGGGCACGGTCACCTTCCCAAGCCCGAGGGCTCAGTGGTTGCCGCTTAAGTAAAGCGGCTGACCGTGGTACGGCTCGATCACCGTTGCGGGGGCAGCGTGGGAATTGCGCGATACGCGCGTCCTCACTTCCCGTTTAATCGGATTGCAATGCAACCCGACACCTGACGCCGCGCATGGTGCAAGCGCATCCGGACACTGTCAAGAACAAAGAAATCGCCCCGCGTTGACCGTGGGGCCGATCGCGGGCAGACTTGTGGGGCGTTCAGGAGTCCGCCGGCCGCGCGGCCGGCGGGTGAAACGGGAAGCCGGTGTACCCCGAAGGTAAATCCGGCGCTGCCCCCGCAACGGTAAGTGAATAAGGCGAGTCTTCGTGCCACTGCGCTTAGGCGTGGGAAGGCGACTCGACCGGGATGCCCCGCTCACGAGCCCGTATACCGACCTGCGACGCGGCGGCACGTGTTGCGGTGGGCAACGTCGGTGCGGAATGACCGGCGCTCATCGCGGCAAACTCCTGCATCGCTTCTTCCACCTCGAGGCTGGCCACGATTCGAACCCATGTGCACGGCGGGTGCGCGGAGAGTGACCGGTGTTGGAGCGATCCTGCGTGATAGTCGCCGATGGCGCGCCGTCGCTGCGCGCAGCCGGCGGCGCTGCCGCACTCGCTCTTGCCTTGTCCCTCGCCCTTTTTCTGGGCGCGTTCGCGGCGCAGGCCACCGGCTTCGTGGTGCGCGACGATCTCGATCGCCCGGTCGCGTTCGCGCAGTATCCGCAGCGCATCGTCAGCCTGCTGCCGTCTCTCACCGAAACGATCTGCGCTCTCGGCGCATGCGGCCGGCTGGTCGCAACCGACCGCTACTCAGACTGGCCGCCGCAGGTGAGAGCGCTGCCGAAGGCGGGGGGAATCGATGACGCCGAGATCGAATTGATCGTCAGCTTGCAGCCCGACCTGGTGTTGCTGAGCCGCTCGCAGCGCATCACCGGCCGGCTGCATGAACTTGGGGTGAGCAGCTTTGCCCTGAACACCGATAGTTATCCCGAAATCTCGCACACCGTCACGGTCATCGGCGAGATCCTCGGATTGCCCGATCGGGCCAAACATCTCAACCAGTCGATCGGCGATGCCGTGCAGGCAATCAGTGCGCGCTCGATCGCGCGTCTCCACGGCAATGCACCGGCGGTTTACTTCGAAGTCGAGGGTCCGCCGTATGCCGCCGGACCGTCGTCGTTCATCGGTGAATTGCTCACCCTGCTGGGTGCGCACAACATCGTGACTGCGGATCTTGGTCCGTTCCCGCTGCTCAACCCCGAATACGTGGTGCGCCACGACCCGGACGTCATCTTCGTATCTCCGGCGGAGGTGGCCCGCGTGGCGGATCGACCCGGCTGGGACCGGATTCGCGCCGTCAGGGAGCAACGTGTGTGCTCCTTTATCCCCGCCGTGCGCGACACCATCGTGCGGCCCGGGCCGCGCGTCGCCGAAGGCATGCATGCCATCGCCGACTGCCTGGCGCGGGAATACCCGTGAGCACGCTGCGGCATGCGGTCGCGGATCTCGGGACGGAGCGCTTCGAATGCGCCGCCTCGCGACGCTTCCGCACCTGGCTCGCCTGCTGCATAGGCGTCACGGTACTGCTGACTGCGCTCAGTCTGCTGGTCGGCACCACGAGTCTCGAGGATTCGTTGAAGTGGCTGCTCTCTCCGGATGCGCAATCCTCGGTGGTGCTGTGGCAAATCCGCTTGCCGCGCACGGTGGGGGCTTGGTTTGCGGGCGCTTTGCTCGGGCTCGCGGGCGCGGTCGCGCAGGGCGTGTTTCGCAATCCCCTGGCCGATCCGTATCTGCTCGGCACCGCGTCCGGCGCCGCGCTCGGCGTGACGGTCTGCCTGATGGCCGCGGACGCATCGATCGGCGGTCTCGCATTGATGGGTCAGATCGGGGTGACCGGCGCGGCCTGCATCGGTGCCTGCGCCGCGACCCTGCTGACCGTGACGCTGTCGCGCGGGGTGCTGCAGACCGCCAGTCTGCTGCTCTCCGGCATCGTGACCGCGTTCCTGCTGAGTGCCGTGACTTCGCTGCTGTTGCTCACCAAGCCGGAGATCTGGCGCGAGATGCAGACCTTCCTGCTGGGCAGCACCTCGTTCATCAGCTGGTCGTCCGCAACTTTGCTCGCCATCGTGTTGTGCATCTGCATCGTGCCGGCGGTGCTGCTGTCGCGAGGGCTCGACGCATTGACCTTGGGAGAGGACACCGCCCAATCCCTCGGCTTGTCGCTGCCCTGGCTGCGGCTGGGTTTGCTCGGCATGGTCGCACTCGCCACCTCGACCTCGGTCGGCCAGGTCGGCATCGTCGGCTTCGTGGGCCTGGTCGCGCCGCACCTGGTGCGCGAGACCATCTCGGTGAATCACCGGCAGCTGTTGATCGCCGCGCCCTTGGGCGGCGGTGCGCTGCTGCAGGCGGCGGATCTCGTGAGCCGCTGGATCATCCGGCCGGCCGAACTTCCCGTCGGCGCCGTGACGGCTTGCGTCGGCGGTGCGTACCTGGTGTTCCTGCTTTGGCGCAGAAGCCGCGATGGCTGAAGCACGGCCCCAGTTCGCTCCCCTGCCGTCCGTGCTGTCGTGCCGGGATTTATCTGTGGCCTACGGGTCACGAATCGTGTTCGAGGACGTGTCGCTCGAGATCTGTGCGGGGCAATGGACCGCGGTGGTCGGTCCCAACGGCTCGGGCAAGTCGACGTTGCTGCGCACGCTCGCCGGACTGACGGCGCCGAAGACCGGAACGATCCATCTGCAGGGGCTGAGTTTGTCGGCGTGGCCGCGCCGCGAGCGCGCACGCAACCTCGCCTGGCTCGCACAGACGGCTGCGCCCACGGAGCTGACCGCGGCCGAAGTCGTGGCCCTCGGTCGCTTCGCGCACAGCGGCTGGCTCGCCCATCGCAAGGCGCAGGACGACGCATCGATGCATCGGGCCATGCGCGCAACCGGTTCGCTCGCCTGGGCGCAGCGGCGACTGTCCACCTTGTCGGGCGGCGAGCGGCAGCGCGTGCATTTGGCCCGTGTATTGGCGGTGGAGGCACCGGTGCTGCTGCTCGACGAGCCCACCACTCATCTCGATCCGCCGCATCAAGAGGACGTCGCGCGGTTGCTGCGCGAACAGGCGCACCGCTGCGGCGTCAGTGTCGTGAGCGCGATCCACGATCTGTCGTTGGCGCTGACCGCCGATCGCCTCATCGTCCTCGGCCGCCGCGGCATGGTCGGCCATGGCACCATCCGCGACGCGTTGGCCGGCGACTGGCTCTCCGCCGCGTTTTGCACCCGGGTCGATATCGTGGAGCATGGCGGCGTGCACCTGTGGAAACCGGCCCTCGCGGAGAATGGCGCGTCATGACAAGTGCGTGACGCAAATTGATCAGCCGCATCCACCGACAGTGACCATACTTGTGGGCGGAATTCCGTGAATCCGTAGCGCCTCGGCGCTGGAAATGACGGCCCCTCAATTATCCGGGAGAGCGACCTTGGATGAGCCACAAACGCAAACCAGTCACGCGCGCCGTCCCAGCGGCCGCGATGCAAAGCGGGCTTCGCGTGCCGCCCGCGCGGCCTCCTCGATCCCCTATATCACGCGCAATATTCCCTACTACGAGGTCCTGAGCGAGGAGGGCCTCGCGCTGCTCGAAGCCAATGCGGACACCATTCTCGAGGAAATCGGCATCGATTTCCGCGACGACCCCGAGGCGCTCGAGATCTGGAAAACCGCGGGCGCGGACGTCAAGGGCGAGCGCGTGCATTTCGCCCGGGGCATGTGCCGCTCGATCGTGCAGCGCTCGGCGCCGCGCCAGTTCACCCAGCATGCCCGCAATCCCGCGCGCAGCGTCCTCATCGGCGGCAAGAACACCGTATTCGCTCCGGCTTACGGCTCGCCGTTCGTGCGCAATCTCGACGAAGGCCGCCGCTATGCGCGCATCGAGGATTTCCGCAACTTCGTCAAACTCGCCTACATGTCCAATTCATTGCACCATTCGGGCGGCACCATCTGCGAGCCGGTCGACCTGCCGGTCAACAAGCGGCACCTCGACATGGTGTACAGCCATCTGAAATACAGCGACAAGGCGTTCATGGGGTCGGTAACCGCACCGGAGCGCGCCGCCGATTCCATTGCGATGGCGAACATCGTGTTCGGCGCGGGTCTGAACGACCCCGAGACCGGCCGGCCGAAGACGACCATCATCAACCTGATCAACGTCAATTCGCCGATGACCTACGATTCGACGATGCTTGGCGCCGCCAAAGTCTATGCGCGCGCCAATCAGGCGTTGATCATCACTCCGTTCATCCTGGCGGGCGCGATGTCGCCGGTCACCGTGGCGGGCACCGTCGCGCAGACCCTCGCCGAAGCGCTGGCGGGACTTGCGTTCGTGCAATTGGTCAATCCGGGCGCCCCCGTCGTGCTCGGCAGCTTCGCCTCCTCGATCTCGATGCAATCGGGCGCGCCGACCTTCGGCACGCCGGAACCGGCACTGGTGCTGTACTCGATGGCCGCACTGGCGCGCCGCCTCGGAATCCCGTTTCGCTCCGGAGGGAGCCTGTGCGCCTCGAAGATCCCGGACGCGCAGGCGGCCTTTGAATCGGCGAACACCCTGCTCCCCACCTGCCTCGCGGGCGTCAATTTCGTGCTGCACACCGCCGGCTGGCTCGAGGGCGGCCTCGCCATGGGCTACGAAAAATTCGTGATGGATGCGGATCAGGCCGGCATGATGCACACGCTGCTCGCCGGGGTGGATTTGTCGCCCAACGGCCAGGCGCTCGATGCGATGCACGAAGTCGGACCCGGCAAGCACTTCCTGGGCTGCGCCCACACGCAGGCCAATTTCGAGAATGCGTTCTATCGCTCGCCGCTCGCCGACAACAACAGCTACGAGCAGTGGGAAGCCGAGGGCGCAACCAACATGTCGAAGCGCGCGAATGCCCTGTGGAAAAAAATGCTCGCCGAGTATGTTCCGCCGCCGATGGATCCGGCGATCGACGAGGCGCTGCTCGATTACATGGCGATACGCAAATCCGCGTTTCCCGACTCGAACGTCTAAAGGGACCACGCCCGACGCAGCGGCGATCGGCTCTCATGGGGGCACTCGCGCTTCTCATGGCGCCGCTCGCCGGATTGCCGGCCCGCAGCACCGCCGCCGCCATGGCGCCGACCTTCGCCGATCTCAAGGGCGAGGTGGTGTTGGAGAACGCGCGAGTTTTAGTCCAGAGGTTCGCCATTCAGCCCGGGCAATCGACCGGTCTGCATACGCATCCGAGCAACCAACTGCTGGTGTTCATCAAGGGCGGCGTGCTGCGATCCGAATCGGGACGATCGACGCTCTGGAAGGATGGCCGCGTTCTGTGGCAGAACGCCGCCGATCGCACCGACGCCGGCAGCACCAACACCGGATCGACTCCGATCGAAATGATCTGCGTGAGCTTGAAGCCGGTGACATCGGCAAGCGCGGCGGCGGGCGGCAAACCGAAATACCAGTACCTCAATTATCCGCACATTCCGGGAGAGGATCTGCTCGAGAACGACCGGGTCATCGTGCAGCGATTTACCGTCAACCCCGGTCAATGGGAAGGCGTGCACGCGCATCATCCCGACATGCTCTACATCCATGTCAAGGGCGGCAAGTGGGCCGCGAGATCGAACAAAGAGCCGGAACATCCTTACCCAAAACCCTCACCGGACGGCGGGGTCGGCTGGATGCCGACGATCGACTTGAGCGAAGGCCACGAGTCGGGCAACATCGGCAAGGATCCCATCGATCTGATCTGGGTGACGCTGAAGCAATAGCGCCGCCCGCCTCGCGCTGCGGGCACACCATCATGCCGCCGATGTACCATAGGCAGCCGCCGGTGCCTGCGGTCGCGGCTTCCTCTTTCATAGGAGATTCATGGTGACCATTTCTCATCGCATCGCATCGCTTCTGGTGGGCGGCTGCCTCATCGCGACAGCCTCGGGCGTCGCGCTTGCCGACGATCATCCCGCCTATGTTTCCAAGCAGGATGTGAGCGGCGAGATCTTCAAGCGGCCCTCCACCAAACACGAACCCGACGGAACCGGCACCGCGTTGGACGCCGTGACCTTCGTATCGAAGGACAAGAAATTCTCGAGCGGCATGTACCAGGCGGGAGCGGAGCACGAGGATCACATGGCCGGCTACGAAGACAATGAATTCATCTATCTGATCAAGGGCAGCATCAAACTCACCTCTGCCGACGGCACCGTGATCGTGGTGGGTCCCGGCGAGGCCGCCACGATTCCGAAGAGTTGGAAGGGACACTGGGATACGGATGGCTACACCAAGCTGTGGGTGAGCTACGATCCGGATGCGAAGACAAATGCCAAGTAAGATCACCCGGCGCGACTTCATCGACGGGGTCGCGTGCTCGGTAATCGCCGGAGCGGTCTATCCGAATCTGGTTCGCGGCGCATCCGGCGCGGCCTATCCGCCGGCGCTCACCGGATTCCGCGGCAGCCGCGAGCCGGATTATGCCACCGCGCATGCGCTTCGCGACGGGGCGAAATACCGCATCGACGACTATCCGGTGAGCGAGGAGTTCGATTGCACCGTGGTGGGCGCCGGCATCGGCGGCCTCTCATCGGCGTATTTCGTGCATAAGGCGCGCCCCGCGTCGCGCATTCTGATTCTCGACAACCACGATGACTTCGGCGGCCACGCCCGCCGCAACGAATTCGAGGTCAACGGACGCCTGCTGATCGGCTATGGCGGCAGCGAATCGATGCAGTCGCCGAAGTCCGGCTGGAGCCGTACCGCTCTCGGCCTGCTCGCCGAGCTCGGAGTGCGCATCGACCGCTTCGAGCGGGCGATCGACACGAATCTGTACCCCGGCCTCGGGCTCTCATCCGGACTCATGTTTGCGCGCGAGGCTTTCGGCGTCGACAAGCTGGTGACCGGCGATCCGCAGCGCAACCTGCCCTCCGACATCCCCGCGCGACTGCACCACGGCCGGCCCATCGCCGAATTCGCCGCGGACTGCCCGCTCTCGCCGGATGAGCGCCGCAAGCTGATCGATCTTTATAGCGCGCGGCGCGAGGTGCTGCCCGGCGCGAGCGCCCGCGAAAGGCTCGCCTTGCTGGAGTCGATTTCCTATGCGGAGTTTCTGCGCAAGTATTGGGACCTCGATGCGACCACGCTCAAGATCTTCCTCGGCCGCACCCTGGACTTGTTCGCGCTGCCGGCGAATTTTGTCCCGGCGGCCGAAGCCGCGAGCTGCGCGCTGCCCGGCTTCCAGGGCTTGGACATCGCCGCGGAGGACGACATTTCGAATACCGAGCCCTACATCTACCATTTTCCGGACGGCAACGCCTCGATCGCACGGCTACTGGTGCGCAAGCTCTGCCCGCATATCGCGAGCGGTTCGACCATGGAGGACATCGTCACGGCGCGCTTCGATTACGGCCAATTGGACCGTCCGCAAGCCGCGGTGCGCCTGCGGCTCTCGAGCACGGTGGTGCAGTTGCGCAATCGCGAGAACGGCGTCGACCTGCTGTATGTGAACGGCGGCGAGGCGCGCCGGATCCGCTGCCGCAATGTCATTTACTCGGGCTACGATGCCATGTTGCCCTATGTCTGTGCCGAGATTCCGCCGCCGCAGCGGGAAAGTCTCTCAAGCGGCATCCGCGCGCCGCTGGTATACGTCAACGTCGCGGTGCGCAACTGGCGGCCGTGGGTGGCCCGAGGCGTTCATTACATCCACAACCCGACCGGCTTTTATTCGGTGATGAAGCTCGACTATCCGGTAAGTCTCGGCAAATACCGGTGCACGCACGATCCGAACGAGCCCATCGTGCTGCACCTGGTTCACATTCCGCAGCCGCCCTCCCCGCTGCCCGATCGGCGGGCCAGCCTGCGCGCGGCGCGCCAGGTGTTGTATGGGCGCCCGTTCTCCGATTTCGAGAATGCGCTTCGCGACCAGCTTGGCCGCGCACTCGGCGCGGGCGGGTTCGATGCCGAGCGCGACATCAGCGCAATCACCGTGAACCGCTGGGGCCACGGCTACGCCTACGACCTCGATAAACTCTCCGATCCGACGCGGGACGAAAAATTCGCGGCAGCCAGCCGCGCACGGCTTGGGCGCATCAGCGTTGCAGGATCCGATTCCGCCTGGACCGCCTATGCGCACGCGGCGATCGATGAGGCATACCGTGCGTCGCGCGAGATCCAGGGATGAGCGACAATCCGGACGATCGCACTCCGGAAATCAGCCGCCGCAACTTCGTCGGCGGCCTGGTGATGGCCGCGGCATTGCCGGCGGCTGCGCGTGACCGCTCGGCAGGCGCAAATCCATCTGCGGCGGCCCAGACTGCGGCCCCCCAAGTTGCCGCGCCCCAAACCGCCGGCGAGACCGGCGAGGCGGCGGATGCCGCGAATTACCCGCCCCTGCGCACCGGTTTGCGAGGCCAATACCCGGGATCGTTCGAGGTCGCCCACCAGCTTAGGGACGGCGCGTATTCGGGCGCAATCGAGGCCGCGGACACCGGCGAGCATTACGACTTGGTGGTCGTCGGCGCCGGCATCTCCGGCCTGTCGGCGGCGTATTTTTATCGCAAGGCGCTCGGTCGGGCCTGCAAAATCCTGCTGCTCGACAATCACGACGATTTCGGCGGACACGCGAAACGCAACGAATTTCTTTATCAGGGCCGTACCTACCTGTCGTTCGGCGGCTCGATGAGTATCGAAACCCCCTTTCCCTACAGTCACACCGCGAAGAGCCTGTTGGCCGAGCTCGGCGTGATGCCGACCTCGTACCAGCGCTATGAGCGCCCCGAGCGGCTGAACGGCTTGAGCACGGGAGTGTTCTTCGACCGGGAACACTTTCTGGGGGACCGCGTCGTTTCAGGATGGGGTTCGCGCCCCTGGCGCGATTTTTTCGCGGATGCGCCCGTATCCGCGGCGGTCAGAGCAGACCTCATCCGGCTGCATGAATCGAGCGCCGATTATCTGCCGGGATTGGATCCCGAGCAGAAAGCGCAAGCCCTCAAGAAGATGAGCTATCAGCGATTTCTGCTCGACAAGGCAGGCGCTCTGCCGACGAGCCTGCCGTTCTTCGGCGGCGCCGGCTGGACTTTCCGCAACAACATGCAGATGGACACCTGTCCGGCCTACATCGCCTGGCGCGGCGGCGCGCCCGGGTTCCGCGGCATGAGCATCCTGTCCGAGCCGAAATTTGCGGCGGACGAATTTCACTTTCCCGACGGCAATGCGAGCCTGGCGCGGCTCCTGGTGAGCAGGGTGGTGCCGGCCGCGATACCCGGCGATCCCGATCAGGATTCGATCGTGTCCGCCAGAGTCTGGTATTCACGGCTGGATCTTGCCGACAGCCCGGTGCGCATCCGGCTCAAGAGCATCGTGGTGCGTGTCGAGCACCTCTCGCCGCCCGATCGCGCAACGGAGCGGGCGGCGCGCGTTTGCTACGTGCAAGACGGTGGCGTCCGGCAGGTGACCGCCGCCAACGTCGTGCTGGCGTGCTTCAACAACGTGATCCCATTTCTCGTTCCCGATCTGCCGCAGGACCAAAAAACCGCTCTGCATTATGCCTCGAAGGTCCCGATGCAGATCTCCAACGTGTTGCTGCAAAGCTGGGCGCCGTTCGAAAAATTGGGCGTGAGCTCGATTCACGCACCGAACGGCTACCATCAGGAAATCATGCTCGACGTGCCCCTCGCGATCGGCGGATACGAGAGTGTTCGGGAGCCGAACCAGCCGGTCATGGTTCAGCTGGTGCGCAACCCGCATGTGCCCGGGCTTCCCCGCCGCGAGCAAAACCGCCTGGGTCGCGCAGATATGCTCTCGACCCCGTTCGAGGTCACCGAATCGCAGGTGCGGCGCCAATTGGACCGGGTGCTGGGTCCCGCCGGATTCGATTCGAGGCGCGACATCATCGCGTTGACCGTCAATCGCTGGCCGCATGGGTATGCCTATGCCTACGACACGCTCGGCGATCCCGACCTGCCCGAGGCCGCGCGGCCGCATGTCATCGGCAGACGTGCGTTCGGTCGCATCACGATCGCCAACGCCGATGCAGGCGCCGGCGCGTTCGTCAATGTGGCCATCGATCAGGCGCAGCGCGCGGTTCAGGAATGCCTCGCGAGCCGCGGTCTCATCTGATCGGGTATGCCTTCGCAGCACGCCATGAGCCGCGGCACCGGACATCGCCTGTCCTCGCTCTTGCTGTGCCTCGCCTTTGCAATTCCGGCGGCCCACGCCAACGATGGCGCGACGGTGCCGATCGGCGGCATGCTCTCGGACGCCACGCTGCACGGGCTGAATGGCCCGTCGAGATCGCTCGGCTCATTGCGCGGCAAGCCGCTGATCATCAACGTGTGGGCCAGTTGGTGCGGACCGTGCAGGCAGGAAATGGCGTCGTTGGAACGGCTGGCGTGGCACGACCAAGCGCGGAATTTCGCCATCATCGGCATCTCGACCGACGATGATGCCGCGCAAGCCGCGGAGATGCTGAAAAATATCAACGCGACCATCAGCCAGTTCATCGATCGGGACCTGCAGATGGAAAACATGCTCGGCGCATCGCGGCTGCCTTTGACGGTGCTGATCGCGGCCGATGGCCGGGTAGTCGAGAAGATCTACGGCGCGCGCCAATGGGACAGCGCGGAGTCGCTGCGGCTGATCGACGCGGCGTTTCACAAGAGCCATGCGGCGCACTGAACAAGGCCGCACAGCGAAATCCCCGGGCGCTCGCTCTACCGGACCGTGACCAAGACCGCCGGCGCTGCCCGCCGGTTCGCTACTTCTGCTCCGCGTAAATCTTGACCAGGCGGTAGAGGAACTCGCGGCCTTCGAGCAGCGATTTGACCCCGACGTATTCGTTGAGCCCGTGAATGTGGCCCAAATCCGGGCCGATGAACACCGGCTCCACCCCGTAGGTGGGGATCCCGACGGCATTGGTGAATTCGCCGTCGGTGGCGCCCGCCTGCAGGATTGGCAGCACCGGCACGCCGGGCCAGAACTCGGCGGTGAGCTTCTCGATCGGGCCCATGATCGCCGGCGTGAGAGGCGGCGGCGATGCCGTGGGGCCGCGGGTCTCCTGCATGGTGACCTTGACCGCCGGGTCCGCGGCCAGTTCCTCGAGCTTCGCGCGCACCTCTTCGGCGGACACGCCTGGGTAGATGCGGCAGTTGATGATCGCGCGTGCGCGCTGCGGCAGCGCATTGGTGGCGTGACCTGCCTCGAGCATGGTCGCGACGCAGGTGGTGCGCAGTGTCGCGTTCCAGCTCGGATCCTTGCCCGTGACCAGAGCGACCGCCGCCGCATCGGCGGGATTGCGCAGGAATGCGTTCATGGCCTGTGCGATCGCGGTCTCGCCCTTGGCCGCCTGAATCTTCGCCATACCGGCGAAGTACGCCCGGTTGGCGTCGTTGAACTGCACCGGGAATTCGTAGGCACCGATCCGCGTGACCGCCGCGGCGAGATGATAGATCGCGTTGTCCTTCACCGGCCGCGAGCTGTGTCCCCCGGGATTCGTGACCTCGAGCAGGTAGTTCTGCGGAAACTTCTCGCCCGCCTCGATGTCGAGCGATACTCGTTGTCCCTTCGCGTCGAGCTCTCCCCAGCCGCCTTCATTGAGCGCGAACGCCGCGTCGATGAGCTCGCGGCGGTTCTTGGTGAGCCATTCGGCGCCGTTGAATGCACCGGCCGTCTCCTCGCCGCAGGTGAGCGCCACCTTGAGGGTGCGCAGCGGCCGATGGTTCTCGGCACGGTAACGGATCAAGAGGTCGACCCAGATCGACGCCTCGGCTTTGTCGTCCATCGCACCGCGCGCATAGAACGACCCGTTCTCCTCGATGAGCGTGAACGGATCACGCGTCCAGTCCTCGCGCTTGGCCTCCACCACATCGATGTGTGCGAGCAGCAGGATCGCCTTTAATTTCGGATCGCGGCCCGGGTAGACGGCGATCAGCCCGCCCTCCTTCGGGTGGTCCGGTGCGGCGAAGGGATGCAAATCGCTCTCCGCAAAGCCCGCCGCTCTCAGGCGCGCGGCCAGGCGCTCCGCGGCCAGAGTGCAGTTGCCCGCCGACAAGGTGGTGTTGGTCTCGACCAATTCCTTATATAGCGCGCGGAAGCGCTGTTCGCCGGCGGCGCTGTCCTGGGGTGCGGTCGGAGTCGCGGCGGCGGTCGCGGCGGCGGACACGGCACATGCGAACAGCGCGGCAAGGATGCGTTTCATTGCGAGCTCCCTTAAGGTTGAGGTGGATTAGACTAGCGCCGGGGCGGTTGTGCAAGGTCGCATGGGCGCTCACGGCGGCTTGTGGACTTCCGCGCGCCGCGGCCGGCGGCCGCGCGTTTCGCTTTGGCTGGTGGATTCCTTCGGTGCCGGCAGGTCGACGACTTTGCGCAAGTTGGCGTAATCGGCGCTCTTGTGGGGAATGGCCATTGCCTCGACGAAGTGGTGCTGAAAGCGCGGCTCGATCGCGGTCTCGACCTTCTCGATGCGCCTCACCAACGTCTCAATGAGGCCCCGCGAGGTCGCATCGAGCAGCGCGATGCGCGCGCCGGTTCCCGCGGCGTTGCCGGCCGAGCGCACGTGCGCCAAATCGCAGTCCGGAACCATGCCGAGAACGATCGCGTACTTGGGGTCGATGTGATTGCCGAACGCGCCGGCGAGGCGGATGCGATCGACATGATCGATGCCGAGGCGCTCCATGAGCAGGGCGATTCCGGCGTACAACGCCGCCTTGGCGAGCTGAATCGCGCGCACGTCGTTTTGCGTGATCTTCATCTCGACCGCGCCTCGATGCAGCACATATGCGAACGTCCTGCCGTTCTCCACGATCCGCGGCGAGCGCGCCGACAGCCTGCCGTCGAGCACGCCGTCTTGATTGATGATACCGGCGAGGTACATCTCGGCGATGACCTCGATGATGCCCGACCCGCAAACGCCCGTGATGCCGCTCCCCGCGACGACCTCCTCGAAGCCCGGCTCGTCCGACCACAGATCGGAACCGATGACTTTGAAGCGCGGCTCGAGCGTTTCGCGATCGATGCGCACCCGTTCGATCGCTCCGGGCGCGGCGCGTTGACCGCAGCTGATCTGGGCGCCTTCGAAGGCGGGGCCGGTGGGGCTCGAGCAGGCCACCAGGCGCTCCTTGTTCCCGAGCACGATTTCGGCATTGGTGCCCACATCCACCAGCAGCGTCATTTCGGCGGCGAGATCCGGTCGTTCCGCGAGCACCATGCCCGCCGCGTCGGCGCCGACATGACCCGCGATGCACGGCAACACATAGACCCGCGCGTTTCGATGCAGTTTCAAGTCGATGACGTTGGCCCGCAGGGTGAGCGAGTGATCGACCGCGAGCGCGAACGGCGCGCCGCCGAGCTCCACCGGATCGATGCCGAGCAGCAGGTGATGCATGATGGGATTGCCGACGAGGGTCGCTTCGAGAATATCCTCGTGCGACACGCCGGCCATGCGGGCCACGTCCACTGCGAGCGTACACAGCGCTTCGCGCACTGCCACCGTCATCTGCGCGGCGCCGCCCGGATTCATCATGGAATAGGAGACGCGGCTCATCAAATCCTCGCCGAAGCGGATCTGCGGATTCATGACCCCCGCGGAAGCGGCGACCTCGCCGCTCAACAAATCGCATAAATGCGCCGCTATCGTCGTCGAGCCGAGGTCGACCGCGAGGCCGAAGGCGCGCTCGTGCAGGCCGGGCCAGACCCCGATGATCTGCTTCTCCGCGTGAACCGCCACGGTGACCTGCCACGATCCGGCGCGCAGGGTCGGCTGCAGCATCTGCAGCACCGACAAATCGCAGGTCAGGTCCTTGAGGCTCCATTCCGCCTCGAGCGCCTCGAACAGCCGGCGCAGGTCCCCGGACGGATCGTGCATGTCCGGCTGCTGCACTTGCACGTAGTGCAGGCGTACCACCGGATGGAGCTCGATCGCACGCGCGTCGGCTTCCTTGCGCACCACCTGACGATGCACCTGGCTGGTGGCGGGCACATCGATGACCACGTCGGCTTGCACGCGCGCCGAACAGGACAGTCGCCGGCCCTCGGCGAGCGGCTGGCGCCGGGAGTAGCGCATCTCGGGTTCGCTGAACGGCGACAGGCTCGCGCTCGAAGAGGAGACGCCGTGCTTGGCGAACTCACCTTCCGCGACCAGCACCTGGCAGCGCCCGCACAGGCCGCGGCCGCCGCACACGGAGTCGATGTCCACACCGAGGCTGCGCGCGGCCTGAAGCAGCGGCGTTCCCACCGGGAAGCGGCCTCGCTTGCCGGAAGGCATGAAGACGACGAGCGGATCCCGAGACGCCATGCGAATCGCCTCTTATCTTATGCCGACCGCCGCCGATGGCCGCCCTCGCGGCGTCCTCGCGGGGCATCCGCGGCGGCGATCGTACCGGCCGGCGGCGGCGGGGGTGGTGCATCGCGGAAACGGCGAATCCACCGCGCGCAATCGGGGTCGTGGCCGAGCATCACGTCAGCGCCCATGCAGGCCTTGATGACCTCGAAATGCAGCGGGTTGGTGATCGCAGAGGTGAGCCCCGCGCCCATCGCCATGGTGAGAAACGCGCTGTTGATGCCGTCGCGATTCGGCAAGCCGAAGCTCACGTTCGAGGCGCCGCAGGAAGTATTGACTTTGAGCTCGGTGCGCAGCCGGTGCACCAAGCGCATGACCTGCACGCCCGCCTGATTGATCGCGCCGATCGGCATCACCAAAGGATCGACCACCACGTCGCACGCCGGAATGCCGTGGTCGATCGCGCGCTGGACGATTTTCTTGGCAACCGCAAAGCGCACGTCCGGATCCTCGGATATGCCGGTCTCGTCGTTCGAAATGGCGATCACGGCGGCGCCGTATTTTTTCACGAGCGGCAGCACCGATTCCAGGCGTTCGTCCTCGCCGGTCACCGAATTCACGAGCGCCTTGCCCTGGTACACGGCGAGCCCGGCCTCGAGCGCGGCCACGATGGAAGAGTCGATCGACAGCGGCACATCGGTGATCGACTGCACCAGCTGCACCGCACGCGCCAGAATCGCCGGCTCATCGGCCAATGGAATTCCCGCATTGACGTCCAGCATGTGAGCGCCCGCTTCGACTTGCGCGCGCGCATCCGCTTCGACGCGGCTGAAGTCCCCGGCCATCATCTCGGCGGCGAGGATCTTGCGCCCGGTCGGATTGATGCGTTCGCCGATGATGACGAACGGCCGGTCGAAGCCGATGACGACTTCCTTGGTGGCGGAACTGATAACGGTGTCGGTCATGATGCTGTCCTGTGCGAAACATTCGGGGTGTCGCGCTCGGGATACCATGGAGGGCGTCCGTGCAGAATGCCCGAGCGATCGACGATTTCGGCCACCGACTCTTCCTGGCGGTAGGCCATGATGTGCACGCCGCTGATGCCGCGGATCGCGCGGATCGACTCGATCAGCTCGATGCAGATGTTGCGCCCTTCGCGGGCCTGATCCTGCGCGCCGGCGAGGCGCGTGATCAGGGAGTCCGGAACGTGCATGCCGGGGACGTTCTTGCGCATCCATTCGGCGGTCTTCGCCGAGCGCAGCGGGCCGACCCCGGCCAGGATGAAGACCTTGCCGATCAAGCCGAGGGCCTCGACCTGGTCCATGAAGGCGCGCAGCAGAGCCAAGTCGTAGCAGTACTGGGTTTGGATGAATTGCGCGCCCGCCGCGACCTTCTTCGCCAAACGCTGCGCGCGCCAATCGTGCGGCGGCGCGCAAGGGTTCTCGGCCGCACCGAAAAATACGCGCGGCGCGTAACTGATCTTGCGTCCGCTCTGAAAGTGGTGCTGGTCGCGCAGATCGCGTGCGATTTCAAGGAGCGACACACAGTCGAGGTCGAACACCGGCTTCGCCTGCGGGTGATCGCCCGCCTGCACGCCGTCGCCCGTGAGGCACAGCATGTTGCAGACGCCCATGGCGGCGCCGCCCAGAATGTCGCCTTGGATCGCGATGCGGTTCTTGTCGCGGCAGGATATCTGCATAATCGGCGCGTAACCGACCCGCGTCAGAAGCGCGCATACCGCGATGCTCGACATGTGGCAGTTCGCGCCGCTGCCGTCGGTGGCATTGATCGCATCCACGTAACCGTCGAACACCCGTGCGCGCTTGTACACGTCCTCCGGATTGGCCGAATCAGGCGGCGCCAGCTCGGTGGTGACCGCAAAGCCGCCGGCGCGCAGCACGCGCTCGAAGCGCCCCGGAGAGGTATGACCGGGCAGGATCGGCAGCGGGTAACCCGGAACCGGTTCGTCCTCGTATTTCATGCGGCGCCGCTCTTCGCGGGCGGGGCCGGCATCTGCTCGGCGTTGAGCTCCCGTACGACGCGCAGCCACGAGGAGCGGCCTTGCTGGCGCTGATCGACGGCGAATTGTATTTGACGCATCGCCTCGACCCCGCCCGGTATCGCCAAGCTGCCTCTATACGCCTCCACCCAGACGCAGCGCATCTGCGGCTTCACCTCGCAATTGCCGTCGGCGCGCACCCCACCGCAAGGCCCGTTGCGCAAGGTCTTCGGACAAATCATCGGGCAGGACATGCCGGTCGAACTCAGCACGCATTGACCGCACATCCGGCAATCGAACAACACGCCTTTGACCGCCTTTTCGACGGACGCTACCGGTCGTTCCATGCGTTCGTAGCCGAGCGCCAGGAACAGGCGGTGGAGCCGCTTGAGCGTCGCTTCGAAGGCGCGATAGAAGGCGTTCAAGCCGCGCGCGTGGCGCACCGACCATAGCCTGACCGAATACATCAGGAGGGCTCGCCGGCCGGTGCGGTCGCGGCATCCGCCGCACCGGGATTCTCATCGGCGCGGTTCGCATCGACGCCCTTCGCGCGTATCAAGCGCTCCAGATCCTCGTCGGAATACAGAGTCTCGAGGCGCGCGGCCTCCTCGGCCGCCGCGACCTGAAGATCGTCACCGCAGGCCCGCGATGCGCTGCGCTGCCAATCGGCGAGATAGGCATCCGAGCTGCCCTTGCCGGCGCGCATCGCTGCACGATCGACCGCCTCTTGAAAGCGCTGCGAAAGCTGCACCTTGGCGGCTTCGCGGCCGCGCTTGACGATGACCTGCGCCGGGATATCGCGCCAGGAAATAATGATCAACGATGCCATGTCAGGACCTCTTCATTGGGGCCGGCCTGTTTCACGGCGGACTCGAGACTGTTCGCCAGATCGCCGTAGCCGGTTTGGGTGTACTCGAATTGCAACCCCATTTGCGCCGCGACGGCGCGCGCTTGGTCGAGCGATTCGGGTTTCGGCGCCTGACCCAGATAAACCAGCCTGCGGTAATTGCCGAAGTAGGTCGGGAACAGTTCCGGGTGGCGGTCGAGACCGAGACCGCGCAGCACCAGGCGGTCGAAGTGCCGCAGCAGAAAATCCGTGAGATAGAACGTGCCGGGTTCGGTCTCGGCGAGTTTTTCGAACACCGGGCCGGTCGCAAAGAATTCGTAGCAATGCGCGCCCGGAATGCGCTCGACCCCCTCCTCGCGCAGCACCGAGTCGAGCAACCCACCGGTACCGCAGTCCGCGTAGGCGACGAAGATCGAGCGGTAATGGCAGCGCGAAGCCCGAATCAGCGCGCGAACGGCGGCCGGAATGCGCTCCGGCCGGTTGTGAAGCTCGGCCGGCAGGCAGCGCACGTCCAGGTGATCCCAGCGATTCGCGCGGCGCAGCGCGGTGATCTCGTGCGCCAACGCGCCGCATGCGATGATCAGCAGCCCCGCGCCGTCCGGTGAACCCTCCTGCGCCACTGCGCTCACTGCGCCACCGCGCTCAGCGCTCAGTGCGCCGCCGCGCCGGCCCGCCGTGCCGCCAACAGATTCTTGGCTGTCTCAACCGCCACCGCGGCGTCGCGGCAATAGGCGTCCGCGCCGACCGCCTTGCCGAACTCTTCGTTGAGCGGTGCGCCGCCGACCAGCACGATATAATCGTTGCGGATGCCGCGCTCTTTCAGCGTATCGATGACCACCTTCATGTAGGGCATCGTGGTCGTCAACAGCGCCGACATGCCGAGAAAATCCGGCTTGTGCTTCTCGAGCGCATCCAGGTATTTCTCCACCGGGTTGTTGATGCCGAGATCGATGACCTCGAACCCCGCGCCCTCGAGCATCATCCCGACCAGGTTCTTGCCGATGTCGTGAATGTCGCCCTTGACGGTGCCGATCACGATCTTGCCGATCGGCTGGACGCCGGTTTCCGCCAACAGCGGTCGCAGGATCTCCATCCCGCCCTTCATGGAATTCGCGGCCAGCAGCACCTCGGGCACGAACAGGATGCCGTCGCGAAAATCGATGCCGACGATGCGCATGCCTTCCACCAACGCGTCGTTGAGCACGCGCTCGGCCGACCAGCCCCGCTTCAGGAATATGTGCGTCGCCTCCTCAACCTCGGTCTTGAGACCGTTGTAAAGGTCGTCGTGAACCTGTTCGGTAAGTTCATCGTCATTGAGCGAGGCCAGGTCGAATTCAGCTTCCGGCTCCGACATTTATTCCTCCCACAGTTTGAAATGCGAGCCGCCACCGTGCCTTAGGCGATCCTCGCAGCATCGCATGTTAAGTCCCTACCCGCCCCGAGACTTGTGATATCGCGACAGTGGCGTGCTCAGATGCGACATGATCAGGTGACGGGCGGTGCCCCGCCCTCCTCCTTGCGGCGCGCGACATACGCGTCGAGCGCCTCGACCACCGAAGGATCGCGCGGCGGCGCCGTATAGCGTTCGAGCGCGCTGCGCCACAGGCCGCTCGCGCGGTCGGTCGCCGATTTGGCGCCGTCGTCGGCCCAACTGCCGGAATTGCGCCAATCGGAGACCAAGGGCGCGTAGAACGCGCTTCGATACCGTTCCATCGTGTGCGCGCAACCGAAGAAGTGGCCGCCGGCGCCGACCTCGGCCACCGCCTCGAGCGCGAGGTCCGATGGGGTCGCGCCGACCGGCTGAAATACCTCGGCAAACATTTGCAGCATCTCGATGTCGAGAATGAATTTCTCGTACGATGTGGTGAGCCCGCTCTCGAGCCAGCCGGCCGCGTGCAATACGAAATTGCAGCCGCCGAGCAAGGCACCCCACAGGCTCATCTGCGATTCGTACACCGACTGGGCGTCCGGGACGTTCGATGCGGTCGCGTTGGATGAGCGCCACGGCAAACCGAGGAAACGCGCCAACTGGCCGGCGCCGAAGGCCGCCTTGACGTATTCAGGCGTGCCGAACGCCGGCGATCCGGATTTCATGTCCACGTTCGAGGTAAAGCTCCCATACACGATCGGCGCGCCCGGGCGCACGATCTGCGCAAGCGTCAGCCCCGCCAGCGCTTCGGCGTGCGCGAGCGTGAGCGCGCCCGCGATCGTGACCGGCGCCATCGCTCCGGCGAGCGTGAACGGCGTGATGATCAGAAGCTGTCCCGCGGCCGCGAAGTCGATGATGCCGTCGGCCATGGGGACGTCGAGCTGCAGCGGCGAATTGGTGTTGATGATCGTGTAGGTGTACGGACGCGAACGGAATTCCTCCGGCGAAATGCCGTGCGCGAGACGAATGAGTTCGAAGTTGTCTGCGACCTGGCCGTGGCCGCGGGAAAATATGAACGGAATCTTATCGCACAGCATCAGCTGGGCCCGCGTCACCTCCAGATGGCGGATATGGACCGGAATGTCCTGCGGTTCGGTCGCACCGCCGAGAACGTGGATGACCTCGAAGCTTTGGCACAGCTTGATCAGATTGCAAAAATCCTCGAATGTCCCGGCGCGTCGGCCGCGCGCCGTGTCCATGATGTTGGGCGGGCCGGAGGTCGGCGCGAATGCGACGCAGCCGTTCGACAAGGGCACGTGGCGTCCCGGGTCGAGGGCATGCAGCCACACGTCGCGCGGTGCGCTCGCGAGCGATTTCAAGACCAGCTCGCGGCCGAGGCGCACGATCAAGGTCGCCTCGTCGACCTCGGCGCCGGCGTTGCGATATCGAAGGCGCGCATCGGCCGACAGAACCTTCATGCCCTGCGTCTCCAGCATCTGCAGTGCGGCCTCGTGAATGGCGGCGACCTGATCGTCGGAAAAAACCTTCAGCGGCTCGAACGGATTGCGCAGATGTCGATAGGGCGCGGTGCGATCGAACACGGCGTGACTGACATCGGCGGCTCCAGGCCGGCGCCGGCTGCGTCGACCGAGCGTCTCATCGGGTGGTTTCATGCGGGTGCCGCTCTGCTGGATGGTCAAGAGGAGATTGGCGCCGATTATAGGGAAAATGGCCGCCACTCGCGCTGGCGCGCGCCGCGATTTGACAGCCGCGGCGATAGATTTTTTAGATATGCCCATGCGATATCGGCGATGACAGCGCCGTTCGCCTTCAGGCGCACAGCTCACCGACGTGGCCCGCGAACGGGCGCCCGGTGGCGGTCGAACGCGCCACCGCCTCCGCCAGGTAATCCGCCCCCGCGCCCGCGTGCGCCAGCTTTTCGCTCACGCTGGTGTCGACCTGCGGATCGACCGCCCCGGCGCGGCGCGCCGCCGCGAGCGCGAGTGCGCGCGATACCCGCTGCGCATGCTCCAGCGCAGGCTGGGGCTCCGGGTAGTCCTGGCTGCCCGCCGGGTCGTGGACACGAAATACCTTGAACGTCGGCTGATTGACCAGAATCTCGACGGTCTGCGACACCACGCCGGCAACCGCGCCCACGGCATTGCAGACCGCCGCGTGCTCCGGAATCGACAACTGCGCACCGAGCCTGCGCGCGACTTCCGGATAATAGGCGCCGACCGGAGCGCCGATCCCGATCAGCGGCCGCGCGAGCCCGAGCGTAGCGTGCATCAGGCTCGAGAAGCGGCGGCCGGCAACGGTGTCCTCGATCAGTCGATCGCCGAGCACTCCCCAGCCATGGCCTTTGGCCTCCAGTCCTGGGTCGTTGGCGAGGGCTGCGGCAAGCAGCACGCGGCCGGTCTCGCGCACCACGTGCTCGTAAGTTCGCTCGCAAATCGCCTGCGGCGTCGCCGCCACCGACAGGGCCCGTGCATTGCGCTCCTCGGTCGCGAGTATGCGGGCGCCGCATTCGGCCGCCTCACGGCACCAACCTTGCTGCCGACCGAGCACGTGCATCGCATCGGTCGGCGTAAACGCCGCGAGCGTGACCAGGCCCGCATCGGCCAGTCGGCGCAACGCGTCGAGCCCGGAGGCGCTGCGCACCACGGTCGAGACATGCCGCGGCGTGAGGTCGAGCGCGTCCCACACTCGCCGCTCGAGCGCCGACAGATGCGCGGGCGGCGCACGGTCGGGATTGCGAACGGCGAATTGAGTCGCATGTTCCGGAAGTCGGTCGAGTTCCGCAATCGCCCGCAGCTGCGCCAGGGCGGGGGGAAATTTGTGCGCCAACAAACTCAAGGGCATGGCCTTGCGCGGACCGACACGAAGGCGCATTTGCCGGTCGAAATGCACCTCGCTGTCCCCTCCGAGACCGCTGGTGCGCACGTCGACCGCCTCGACCATCGTGCGCCAGACGCCGACCAGGGCGCCTTCGGCGCGAATCACCGGTCTGCCGCCGCAGACCACGGCGATGTCGGTGGTGGTGCCGCCCATGTCGGAGACCACGAAGTCCTCCAAGCCGGTGAGAAAGCCCGCTCCGACGACGCTCGCCGCCGGCCCCGACAGTATGGTCTCGACCGGATACTCGAGCGCGACCTCGGCCTTCATCAGCGAGCCGTCTCCCTTGACGATCATCAGCGGCGCATCGATCAGCTCCCGCGCGAGCACCCGCGACAGGGCCTCGATGAGATGCCGAATCTGCGGTGTGAGGCGCGCGTTCAAGGCGGCCGTCAGCGCGCGGCGCGGCGCGTCCAGCTTGGAACTCAATTCGTGGGCACAGGTCACCGGTATCGGCGAAAGCGCACGGATCAGCTGGCGCGCGCGCAATTCATGAGCGGGATTGCGCACGGAAAAATTGGCCGCCACGGCGAATGCCTCGACCCGGGATCCGTGCCCGCTCACCGCGCTTTGCACCGCCGATTCGTCCAGCGGTGCCGATTCCTCGCCGGTGGCGCTGTGGCCTCCTTGGATGCGAACCACCGCACCGCCGCCGTGGCGCTTGAGGCCCGAGCGCTCCACCATCGCATCGTCGAAGCCGATCAGGAGCGTACAGACCGGGCTGAAGCGATTTTCCACCACCGCATTGGTCGCGAGCGTGGTCGACACCGACACCAGGGTCACATCGGCGCGGCTCGCGCCGGCCGGGCCGTCGAGCACCGCACTTATCGCGTTGCCGATGCCGATCGCAAGGTCCCACGGCGTGGTGAGCGCCTTGGCGCTCGCGACGACGCGGCGGCCGTCGGCGAGCAGCACCGCGTCGGTAAACGTCCCACCCGTGTCAATGCCCAGCCAAAGCCTCCCTGTAGGGGAGTCCTGGACCCGCGCGAAGCCTGCGCCTGGGTTACCCGGGCCAGCGTTGATCGATTCGACGGTGCTCATTGATCGCCCTTAAGAATCCCGCGTCGTTAGAATCGACTCCAAGGATTCGCGCCCCGCCGTGTTCTCACGCGCCTGATTGTCGCGCGCGAACCTTCAAGCGCTGACCCTCCTGGAACAGTACCATTATTAGTCGACAGTGCTCCAAGAACGCGTTCAGACGCGCCTCCGGCGTCAGCCGCTGATTGGTGATCAGCAGTGTCTTCTTGGCGTCATTGGCTAGCGATGAATCCATGCCGACATTCTACACGGTCGACGCGCAGCGCCTAAACGCCGGCGCAGCCGCCGCCGCAGCGCCCGCTAACGCAGCGACTGATTCAACATGTGCGCCAAACGCACTCCCGCCTTGCTCAGCTGCTCGGCGGTGACGGCGGTCGCATCGGCCACGTATGCTGCGGTGAGTTCGTAGTGATCGGGCCGGACAGTCCCCTGCAGATGTGCGTAGGCGTGCGATTTTGCCACCGAGAACGATTCCATGGCCCAGTCGGCGGGTGTGCCGGCCGACCAGCGCCGGCGCTGCGAGGGGCTGATATGCGCGATCAGCCGCTGCGCGATCTCGGTTTCGTCCGCCCCCAGACGCGCTACGAATTCCGTGTCCCAATCGTGATGCAGGTTGTGCGAGCGGATTCCGGGAGCCCGCACGATCTTGCGATTTCCACCGCGGTCGTGGTCGTCTGCGGCATGCAGCGGCTGATGCAGGTCGCCGACGAAATGCAGAATGTATTGAAGCGCAAGACGCCGTTCCGGCGCATCGGTGCGTGGATTGCGAAGCTCCGCCGCGAATTCATCGATCTTGTCGATCACGCAGTCGCGCGCCGGCCCGGCAGAAGCTTGCGTCCCGGGCGGCAACTCCGGATGGCCGTAGCAGGCGCCATCCTCATCCGCCCCGTCGAGCTCGAGATCCACGAAATGCCAGTTGTGCGTCCGTTCGTAGCGCTCCTTGGTCGAATTTCGGTCGGAGTCGCGGTACTTGTCCGCCCAAGTGGCCTCATGCGCTATGTCGCGGGCGGTGAGATCGGAATCGTCGCCGTCGAGAATTGCTTGTACCCGCGCGCGCACCTGCGGTTCGAGGTAGTGATCCGCTATCAGCGCAATCACCTCATGACCTTCATCGCCCCAGGCATGTGCGGGAGCGGAGCTCAAGCACAGTGCGCCCGCGGCGGCCATGCCGCAAAGCACGTCCGCGAGCCGCGGAGCGCGCCGCGGCCCGACGGCGCGACTGTTCACGGACTCTGAGCCACGGCGACGCCAAAGTGTCGCGCAAGTTCCAAGCGCGCGAGGCATCCGGCCTGCAAGTCCCGCGCGTTCACGATCGCGAGCCGGAATCCGCTCGGCGGCATGGCGTGGGCGGATGCCGGTTTGTCCTCGTGAAAGGTGATTTGCACGCTGCTGATGCCCCGGCGCTTGGCGATCTGCTCGACAAACGACTGCTCTGGATATCGATACTCGCGCAAATGCGGTCCGAAGAGCACGACGCTGAAGCCGATTTCGCGCGACTCCTGCGGATAGTGCCAGATGCCCCTCGCGTACAGATTCACCACCGCATCGAGCCAATGTCGCCCGTACAGATCCGGCCATTGATCCGCAAACCTCAGGTGCACCTCGATGATCCGGTCATCGATCGACTCGATGTTCAGCATGCCGGTATAGCCGGCCATGAACGACTCGATCCAGCGCGCGCAGTACGCCTCAAGGATCGGCCGGTGCCGCTCTTCGATCGTCCAGTAATCGAAAGTGCCGCCAGCCTTCGCGAGACCGTGCACGTTGCGGATCCAGCGCATTTTCCCGTCAACCACCGCCGCATCGCTGCTCACGTGCTCGCCTTCCAACAGCCTCATCCACATGTGGCCTGGCTGGCGCGCGACGGCATAATCCTCGGCGCTCGACAAACGCCGGCTGCCCACGCCCATGCCGTCGAGATTGAATATCGGTTTGCTGAATACCGGGTAATGCGGCGGATCCACGCCGTGCGGCGCGCACTCTAGTCCCTGCGATTCGGCGATGGTGAGCTTGTTGTACACCCAGCGGTGCGCCGGATTCCAAAGGTAGCCGTCGGCATCGTCCGTCGCTATGAATACATCGCCGGGACACTCGACATCGGTGAAATATTGCAGACGCCACGGGTCGCGCTCGCGGATTGGCATTAAAAAATCATAGCGCAGAAGCCGCGTACCGGACACCGCGGCCCGGCTTACTCGCGCAAGCCGCGGCAGCCGTGCAGAAAAAGACCAACGACCCTGTCGGCCCAGAACTCGAGTTCATCGGGCATCATCGGCGTACCGAAGCCCATCGCACGGCGCTGCGGCAGCGTGACCACCATATATATGAATTGCTGGGCGGCAAAGGCGCGGTCCTCGGCGCTGAGCTTCGAGCGGCGCAGCTTGCGCGCGAGAAGTTCGCTGATGAGCGCGATCCCTTCGCGCGTACTGCCGTCGCTCGCCACCGCACGCACCAGTTCGGGAAAGCGTGCCGACTCGGCATTGACCAGACGGTGCAAGGCGATCGCCTGCGGCGAAAGCGCTGCGTGCAGCATGAAGCCGGCGAGGCGGCGCAGGATCGCGGGCAGGGCCGCTCCCTCGATCAAGGGTACCTCAGGGGGCGGGCGGATCTCGTCGATGATCCGGTGAACCACCGCGGCGAACAGATCCGCCTTGTCGTCGAAGCGGTCGTAGAACGTGCGTTTCGAAACTCCCGCGCGGGCCGCCACCGCTTCGATGGACGTCGAACCGTAGCCCTCGGCGAGAAAAAGATCGGTGGCGGCGAGGAGTATTCGCTCTCGCAATCGCAGCGCGTCGGCACGAGAAGGCCGGCCGCCGCGTGCGGCCCGTTTGCCAGCCCTTCGCGCCATGTTTACCTATCGATTGGGATATGCGTAACCGCCGCCGCCGTAAACGCCGCGGCCGGCATAGGCGCCGTAGTATACCGGGCGCGGCGCATAGTAGGGGCGCGGGGCCGGGTAGTAGGCGGGAGCACGCGGATAATAGGCCGGTGGCGGAGCATAGTAAGCCGGCGGCGGCGCGTAAGCGACCGGAGGTGCATAGTAAGTTGGTGGTGGAGCATAGGCGGGCTGCGGCGGTGCATAGGCCGGCTGCCCTGAGTAGGCCGGCTCCTGCGCCGCGGCCGCCACTGCCGACACCGCGGCGGAAACGAGGACGATCGGCAATGTCACCACTGCCGCGACAGCGCCGAATAGTCCATACCCGAATCCCCATCCGTGGCCATGCCCGTAGTAACCGTGCCCCCCCGCCGCAGCGGGCGCAATCGGAGCGGATGCGAGCACCGCCGCGGCGAGCGCAGCGAATACAGCCTTATTCAGCCTGGGCATGACATGCTCCTTTTATCAATATTAAAGGACCAGAGGCAGAGCATAGCGCCGCCACTAATGAAACGCAACGGTACCGTTGCGTTATTGCGCCGCCGGCGCAGGTCAGTGCGGTGAGAGCGCGCCTGATGGGAGCTGCGGCGGCGCAGTGAACCCTCGGTAGCCATACGCGAGGCGATAGTAATAATGCCGAATGGCTTCGCCGTCGCGCATCACGAGCCCCTCGCTGATCGGCTCCAGCCGTTCGACGCTCGACTGCAATCCGCCGTCCGCCAATTCGTCGCGGCTCCAGGCGACCAGCAGCAGCGTGCGCCCGCGCTCGGCCGCGAGCGGAAACCAGCGCTCGTACATCAGGCCCATCTGGCCGAACAGATGCCCGCTCGAGGTCTCGTTGACCGATTGGCTTCGATCCGGCGCGTAGAACGCGAGTTCGCTCGCGATCGCGTAGCGATCCATGCCGACGATCAATGGATCGCTTCCCGCGCTCTTGGCGATAGTTCCTGCGAGCCCGTGAATCTGGCGGCCGAGCTCGCGCCAGCCCACCGCGACGAGCTCCGCGTGCCGGCTGTAGCCCACTCCGGGAATGCCGATCGCCAGGTGATACAGCCCGGCGCCGTAAAGCACCAACAGCGAATAGATGGTGGGAGTCCAGGCGCTGCGAATCCATGATCGCAGGCCGGTCACGAGACTCCGGGCGGAATTCACGATGCCGAATGCCAGCGCCGGCACCGCGGCGATCCACGGTGCGCCGGTCCAATCGAGCTTGACTTCGTGGCGCAGGCTGAATGCCGCGAATACCGCCAGCGGCACCAGGATTGCCAATTGAATGAAACGCCACGCGCGCCGCCGATCGGCAGGCTCATCTTGCCCGGAGGCGCGCGGCGCCGGACCGCTGAGCACAACCGCTGCCGCCGCCACGCCGGTCGGCGTCAGCAGCACCACGACGGAGGCGATGAGCTTGTGCAGCGCGAACCTCGGGCGTTCCGCAAGGCGGCGCGACGTTTGAAACGCGAATGAAGCCCATTCATGCTGGGCATTCCAGACGATCACGGGCAAAAACACTGCGAACCCGAGGCATGCCGCGGCATAGGGCTGCCAACGGCGCAGCCACTGGCGGGCGCGCGCATCGAACAGCATGAACACAAACGCCGACAGGCCCAAAAGACCGATCGTGTACTTCGACAGCATCCCCAACCCCAAGCACAGGCCGGCCCCCCACCAGGCGTTGGCGCGCCCGGCGATGAGCGCGCGCTCCAAGAAATACACGGCGGCAATCCACGCGGCCGTGAGCGGCGCATCCGGCGTCATGAGCATTCCGGCCAGGAAAAAGAACGGCAGCGTCTGCAGCAAGACCACGGCCACCAGGGCGCTCGACTCGCCGAAAAGATTCCGGGTCAACCGGTAGGCGAACAGCGAGGCAATGGCGCCGCAGCTCATCGCGCCTGCCCGCACGCCGAACTCCGTATCGCCGAACGCGGCAGTGCCCAGCCAGATCAGCCAGCCGACCATCGGCGGATGATCCAGATATCCAATATCGAGATGACGTGAATAATTCCAGTAGTAGGTTTCCTCCGGCATGAGTTCCACCTGCGCGCCGTAAATCAAGCGCAGCGCCGAGGCGAAAACAACGACGGCCACAGCCACTTCGCGCCATCCCGCGCCGCTGCCGAGGCGCCATGGCGAAAACGTTGCGCAGTACCTGTATCCCGGACGCAGCACGGCCGCGGTCGCGACGACGGCGAGCACAATCGCCGCCTGCGCGTGCCAGCCGCAGCCGCTCGTCAGCCACACGAATACGCCGCTGCGCAAAAAAAATGCCAGCAAGGAGACGACGACCACATGGGCGCACAAGGCCGCGTCCCAGGTTCGTCCGCTCGCCGCAATCTGCGCGCGCACGAACGGCAGGTAGCCGAATACCACGGCCACCACGAAACCGCTGATCTGGCTGCGCCCGGCGGACAAGCCCACGGCGACGGCCGCAAAGTAGCCGATCAGATCGAGGATCGGCGCGAGCAGGGCCGAGGCCGCGAAGGGCGGTCGCTTCATATATTTTTATTTCCCCCGGCAACCGGCAGTGATGGATGTGACCCGATAGCATATGATCGTTTCGGACCTGGTGGCGTCATTTTTTGCGGAGCAGCCGATGAACAATGCCGTGAACGCGATTGACCGTTATGGCGCGGCGGCCATCGCATTTCATTGGGCCATGTTCCTGCTCGTCATCGCGATAGGAATCCTTGGTCTGCTGCACGATTCCTGGCCCAAGGCAACTCAACCGTTCTGGATCAATGTGCACGCCGTATGCGGCTTGGCGCTGTGGCTGCTGCTGCTGGCACGCATTTGGTGGCGCGCCCGGCACCCGCCTCCCCCGCTGCCGCCGGACGCCGGAACCTTCTCGCGCGCCACCGCGGGTCCGGTGCATTTCCTCCTGTATGCGCTGCTGTTCGTCATTCCGATCATCGGCCTCGTGACCTTCATATGGCATGGGCGCAATTTGGATCTTGGCTTATTCCAGGTGAATTTCGGTGTTCGCAAGAACCCGGCGGTATTCCACCCCACCGAGGATGTGCACGGCTATTTGGCTTATGGGCTGTTCACCGTTGCGGGCATACATGCGCTGGCGGGGCTTTGGCACCACTTCGTGCGCCGCGACGCTGTACTCAAGCGCATGTGGCCCGCGTCGATGTGAGTCCCGGTCCGACGCTCGCCCCAGAGGCCGCGCGCGTTTTGGTCTGATTCCGTGCTTAAGACGGATTTTCCTCTCTTGAATTATGCCGGCTCGGCCCTAGATTTCTCTCAACGCGCCCGGATGTCTCCCGGGGGTAATTTTGACGTTCAATCATAGGAGCATTCGCCATGAGCAATGGGGTCGGACAGAATCCATGGAGCCTGATGCCGCGCCTACAGGACGAGATCAATCGGCTATTCGGCAACCTGAGTGAAAATGACAGCAGTTCCGCCACCGCGGCCTGGGTACCGCCGGTGGATATCCACGAGTACAGCGATCGCTTCGAGCTGTACGTCGACCTGCCGGGTGTCGAACCCAGCAAAGTCGACCTGACGTTGGAGGACGGCGTATTGACGCTCTCCGGTCAGCGGTCCGAGGAGAGCGGCGAGGCCCGGGACAAGGATATTCAATACCGGCGCACCGAGCGCAGCCACGGGCGTTTTCATCGGCGCTTTGTGCTGCCGGACACCGCCGACAGCCAGGGCGTGAATGCCACCGGGAAGAACGGAGTACTCACGGTCACCATAGCGAAGCACCCCAAGGCCCTGCCGCGACGGATTCAGATTTCGGGCTGAGGGCCGCATCGGTCCGGGACGGTGCGGAGCGACTCCGCGCCGCTCCTGGGCGCCGATGCCCCAATGCGTACCGTCCGGCGATTTCTCCTCGGGGAACTCGATAGCGCCGTCGCGAGGCTCGAGAAGGGCCCTCTGTCGGATCATGCGGTGCATGAGATTCGCAAGGAGCTCAAACAGGTGCGTGCCGTTCTGCGGTTGCTGCGACCCTGCATGGGTCCCGGTGTCTATCATCGGGAGAACGCCGAGGTCCGCGACGCGGCGCGTCCTTTGACTCCAATGCGGGATGCCGCTATTTTGCCGCAGGCATTGCGCCAGTTGCAGGCCCGCACCGATGGGAAAAACGACGGTGCATTTGCGAGATACCTATACGGCGTGCTGCGACAAGAGCAGCGCGCAGCGCGCCGACAACTAAGGCCGGGTGAACTGCGCGCTGCGGTCCGGCGGTTGCGTGCGCTCAAACGCCGGATCGAAGGACTTCCGGCGTCGCTCCATCGAGCCGTTCCCAGCAGCGGCCTCAAGCGCACTTACAAATCCGGCCGCAATGCCTTGGCGAGCGTTACTCTGCAGGCCACCGATGAGCACCTGCACGAATGGCGCAAACAAGTCACTTATCTCGCGAATCAGCTTGAATGTATTTCACCGCCCGATTCCAAGAGATTTGCCGCGCGCCTCGAAAGGTTCCGCCGATTGGCACGGCACCTGGGGGACGACCACGATCTCGCAGTATTGAATCGGAAGATATTGCAGATTTCCAAACTGCCGAATGCCGCGCCGGCTAACGCCGTGCGCCAATACCAGGCGGCGCAGGAATTGGCGAGTCACGTTGCGCGCCGGCGTGAGGTGCTGCAAAGCAAGGCATTTCGTCTCGGTCAGCGGCTCTATGCGCGCCGTCCGCGGCGCATCGCGGCGAGCTGGTCGCAATTTCTCTCGGCCTGAGGCCGCCATCCGTGCCTGGCGCCAGCAGCGGCGGAATCCGGCTGTAGCTCTCATTTCCGGTAATTTCCGGGCTCAAAATCCTGATTGATCGAGGTTTTTTGGGACTGGCCTCACGCTGATCCGGGGCCACAATATGTAAATTCCGGGCCATGTTCAGCGCTTGGTCAATGCGTCGCGGACGTATGCCCGCCGGCGGTAGCACCGGTGCTCGTACCCGTGGTTTCTGGCCGCGAGCGCTGATACCGACAATCGGTCTGTTCGCGCTGCTGAACTTCGGCCTGGCGCTGCCGGCACAGGCCAACACCTGCGCGCCTGCGACAATCCAGGGCGCCGCCCCCAGCGATTATCAAAACTACTGTTGGCTGGATTTTTCCGGCTATTCGGACCCGCAGGCGCAGGGTGCCGGCCAGCTCTTCACGTTCGTGCTACCCGACGGCTCGACGTTGAGCATGACCCTGCAGGTCACGACCAACAAAGGCAATCCGGCGCTCAACGCTCGCGCCGTGCCTTCGTGGGGCGGATCCGCGATCGGCAACAACGGATTCAACGCGATCCCCGGAAATCCGGTTCTCTACGAGTCGCAGAACGGCTCGACGGTGCACGTCGTCCTCAACAACATCAGCGTGACGCCGCCCGCCGGCAGCGGCGTGACCGACACCTACGCCATCATCGCCGCCGACGGCGAATCGTCCAACCAGGGCGAATCGCTGCAGTTCACGACCAATGGCAGCGTGTGGGCACAGGTTGCCCAAATCCCCAACGGCCCCGGTTTCCCCACGGTCTCGGGCGTGGGCAGCGCCACGGTGGGCGAGACGGGCGTCGCCGGCATCGTGGGCAGCTTCGCATTCGCCTCATTCAATAATCCGACCATCGTTTCCTCAACGATGGTGGGCGGCGGCCTGCAGGGCGTCATGTTCGCGGTCCGCTATGCCTCGATGTCCGTGACCGCGCAATTCAGCGGCGCACGCGCCAATGCGGCCGACCAATTTATCTACAGCATCAAGACGCTGGGCGGGACGACACTTGCCACGGGAACCACGACCGGCTCGGGCACCGGTCCATTCCCGGCAGCGAGCCTGGCGACGGTCGCCGCCGGCTATCCGTTTGTCGTGAGCGAGGTGCAGGCGCCGGGCAGCGTCAGCCCGATCGCCGACTACGCCCTGTCGCTGACCTGCACCAACCACGCCGGCGGGTCGTCGACCGCGCTGCCCAACAATTTGGCGGCCAGCACTTACAAATTTCCCGGTCTGCAATACGGGGACGCCATCGCCTGCGTTTTCACCGATACCGTCAACCGCACCAACCTCACGATAGCAAAGGCAGGACCGGCGAACGTCAACGCGGGCACAGCGGTCGCGTATACGCTCGTGATCAGCAACTTGGGTCCGCTCGGCGCCGCGGGCGCCTTGGTGCGGGATCCCGCCGTCGCGAATTTCAGCGCCACCGGTGTTGCCTGCACCGGCGCTTCCGGCGGCGCGGTGTGCCCTGCCGCTGCCCAATTGACGATTGCCAATCTGCAGAGCGCGGGCATCGCCATTCCCACATTGCCGAGCGGCGGCGCCGTCACCCTCAGCGTCAGCGGCGCCGCCGGGACCGCCAACATCACCAACACAGCCGCGATCACCGTGCCGCCCGGGATCGTCAACAGCAACCCCACGCCGACATCGACCGCGACCACAACGGTCACGGCGGCGGCGGACGTCGCGACCACGCTCAGCTTCCCTGCGACCGTGAACGCGGGACAGCCGGTCTCGGGCACGGTGCTTTACACCAATATTGGGCCGAGCACCGCGAGCGGCACCACCTTCACCTTGAGCGTTGCCGCCAATCTCGCCGTGCCGCCGACGCTGACCGGCCTGCCCGCGGGCGCGGCCTACGCCTACGGCCCCGCCACCGGCACGATTACCTTCAGCGGCATGCCGGCGACGCTCGCCGCGGGCGCGAACGTGGGCCCGATCGGCGTGGCCTACACGCAGCCCGCATCGGGCACTTCGGTGGTAACGGCGGCGATCAGCAGCACCACCACCGACCCGAAGCCGGCCAACAACTCCGCCACGGCGACGATCAGCGGCGCAGCCTTCGCCGACGTCGCCGCCAAGCTCAATTTCCCCGCCAGCGTCAACGCCGGTCAGCCGGTCGCCGGCACGCTGCTGTTCACCAACCATGGACCGAGCACGGCGAACGGCATCGCATTTACTTTGAGCGTCGCCGCCAATCTCGCCGTGCCGCCGACGCTGACCGGCCTGCCCGCGGGCGCGGCCTACGCCTACGGCCCCGCCACCGGCACGATTACCTTCAGCGGCATGCCGGCGACGCTCGCCGCGGGCGCGAACGTGGGCCCGATCGGTGTCGGCTACACACAGCCGGGGTCCGCAACGTCCACGGTGAGCGCTGCGATCACCACGACGACTGTGGATCCCAATCTCGGCAACAACTCAGCCACGGCCACCGTCACCGGCACCGCCATCGCCGACGTCGCCGCCAAGCTCAATTTTCCGGCCACCGTCAATGCCGGTCAGCCGGTCGCCGGCACGCTGCTGTTCACCAACAACGGACCGAGCACGGCGAGCGGCACCACATTCACGTTGAGCGTCGCTCCCAATCTCGCGGTGGCGCCGACGCTGACCGGCCTGCCCTCGGGCGCGGCCTATGCCTACGCCGCAAGCACCGGCGCCATCACCTTGAGCGGCATGCCCTCGACTCTCGCCGTAGGTGCGAGCGTGGGACCGATCGGCGTCGACTACACGCAGCCGCCGTCGGGAAGTTCCACCGTGCACGCGGCGATCGGCAGCACCACCGCTGATCCGAACCCGGGCAATAACGGCAGCACGCTCACGATCACCGGCACCTCGGCATCGCTGACCGGCACGGTGTTCATCGACAACAATCAAGACGCGATTTTCGACGCCGGCGACACCGTCCTCGCCGGCGCGACAGTTCAACTGTTCGAGGGCACGCGGCTCATCGCGAGCGCCGTGACCAACGCCACGGGCACGTACACGTTCGCGGGCCAAGTGCCGGGTGCGTACTCGGTCGCGGTCATTGCTTCGCCAGGGCATCTCAGCGATACGCCGTCGCCGGTCGTCGTCACGCTCGGCGGCTCGACGGTGAAGATCGTCAATTTCGGACAGATACCCGCGAGCGCGGTGGGCGCGCTGCTGCTGACGAAAACCACACCGCTGGTGAACATCTCGCCCGGACAGTCGGTTCCGTACACGATCACCGCGAAAAATTCCCAGAGCACGGCGATCCTCGACAGCACCGTCACCGACCTCATGCCTGCGGGATTTCATTTCCGCACCGGCAGCGGTTCGATCAACGGCAAGCGGCAGGATCCCACCGTCAACGGCCGGGAACTGACCTGGCCGCATGTGGGCTTTGCGCCCGGCGCAATCAAGAGCTTCACGTTGGTGCTCACCGCGGGCGCCGGCGTCGGCACCGGCGATTATGTCAATCAAGCGACCGCCTACAGCGGCCTCACGCATGGGCTGATCTCGAACCTGGCGAGCGCCACGGTGCGCATCGTCGGCGACCCGACCTTCGACTGTCCGGACCTGATCGGCAAGGTGTTCGACGACGCCAACGAGAACGGCGTGCAAGACCCGGGCGAGCCGGGCATCGCCGGAGTCCGCCTGGTCACCGCGCAGGGATTGCTGGTGACGACCGATGCCGAGGGACGCTACCACATCGCCTGTCCCGTGATACCGAACGCCGACGCGGGTTCGAATTTCGTGGTCAAGGTCGACGAACGAACGCTGCCCTCGGGCTACCGGATGACCACCGACAATCCGGAAACGGTGCGCCTGACCGCCGGCAAAGTGGTCAAGCTCAACTTCGGCGCCGCCATTCATCACGTCGTGCGCGTCGAGGTGAACGATGCCGCCTTTGACGGCATCGAGCTTCGCGCATCGGTCGCACTGCGCCTCGACGCGCTCGTCGCCTCGCTCAAGGATCAGGCGTCCATTGTGCGCCTGGCCTATGAATCCGCGAACGAGTCCGACGCGCTGGTGAACGCGCGCCTGCAGGCGCTCAAGAGCGCGGTGGCCGCGCTGTGGAAGGCGAAGGAGATCCGCTATCCGCTGCGCATCGAGGAGGACATCGTGCGCAGCGTGCGGCCGCCGGATGCCAATCAGGCGAGCGCGCCGTGAGCGCACGCCGCCTCATGCTCTGGCTGGCGGCCGGCGCGCTGATGCTGATCGCATGGCAGGACGCCGCGTGGGCGCAGGACAATAACCCGCAGCAATGCCGGCGCCTGGTCAAGGGCACCCTCTCCTGCACCCAAGAACCTGCCGGCGATGCGCCGCCGAACACCGAGCGTGCC
>ODAK010000249.1_pt1 | contig 61578 bp, 37 predicted proteins | sample 1539591 | NCBI WGS metagenome assembly ODAK01 (sample SAMEA3539303, study PRJEB22396) | soil metagenome | biome: tundra; feature: field; material: soil | place: USA | collected 2010-05 | depth 0.15 m | reverse complement strand
TGTCCAAGGCAGGCATCGACGTTAGCCATGTCGTGCGCAAGGAGGGGCTTCCTGATACCGACACCTTGGACCTGCTGGACTTGCGGCCCGGGCGACTAACGTCAGTAGAGAATTGGGATATAAGTTATGGCGGACTGCTCAGCAGTTCTAACCGTTAATCTACGGCGAGAACCACCAAGGTGGCGTCGTCCTGGAATTGCGCGCCGCAAAACTCCGACACCTGCGCCAGCAGTTGCTCGTTCAACTCAGCAGCGGAACTGGACGCGTGCGCCCTGCCGAATGCCGCGACCCTTTCCACTCCAAACTCTTCGCCCTGCGCGTCTTCGGCTTCGGTGATGCCGTCGGTGAATAGAAGCAGCCTGTCTCCGGATTTCAGATTGACACTGGAGTCCTGGTAATTCCACGAGGGGAAAACGCCGAGCACCGCGCCGCCTTCATCCAGGGTGTGCGCAGCACCGTCAGAAACGAGAATGGGATAGGGATGGCCGGCATTGCAGTAGCGAAACGTGCGCGTATTGGCGTCGAGAACTCCGCAGAAAAACGTTACGAACTTGTTCGCCGCGATGCTTTCGCACAGCATGCCGTTCACTATGCTGCACACGCGCGCCGGACTATCCAGATCGCGCACCGATGCGCGCAGGCTGGCCTGGACATTCGCCATCAGCAAAGCGGCGGCAACTCCCTTGCCGGAGACGTCGGCAATGCAGATAGCCAGCCGATTGCCATCGAGCCGCAGCACATCGAAGTAATCTCCCCCAACCTCGCGCGCCGGGCGCCAGGCAGTGGCTACGGCGATTCCTGGAAGCTGCGGAATTTCTTTGGGCAAAAGCGACTGCTGGATTTCGCGGGCGCGTTGCAATTCCTGCTCGTGGATTTCCAGGCGGGCCGCCCCCGACTGGACCATGCCCTGCAGTTCGACGTTGCGCCGCTCGAGGCGCGCCCTCGTCTTGCCGTAGAGAAAATTCGTCACGCCGTAGACCAAGGTGATGAGGAAAGGCAGCTTCCAGCCGGTGGCGATCAGGTGTCCAAGCGATTGCGGACCAGACGGAGCGAACCACCAGACAATTAGACTGGTGAGCAGGTAAACTGGAACCATCACAACGCATAGCACGATCAGGAAGATCAGCCAGTCATAAGGAACCGGCCTTTGGTACAGCGCGTGCAGCCATTGCACCGGAGGCGAAAGAAAATTGCCGATGCACAGGGAATACAAGATGACGGTGAAAGGATGTATGGGCTCGCCCATGGCCCAGAAAATGGCGCCAATCACTAGAGCAATGAACAGGTAAATGCCCTGATTGCGGAAGAAAACGGTCAACGATTTGGAGTCAATGGTCATGTTGACCGGAATCTCCGATTTGGACCTATGCCTTGTGCAGAGTACGCTTCCCCTGCCCTCGACACAACGGATTGACCCAGCGAGATCAGCGCGGTTCCGACGGCTCGCTTTGCCCGTCTGATCGCAACCCAACCCATTTTATGCTGCTTAAGTAGGGGGCGATGAATTGCACCTTTGAGTCAAGGCTTCACCCCAGATTCCCGCCCAGGGTTGCGTTGTGGCACTGCCCATTAATGTTCGCTACTCACGGACGCGGAGCAGCAGCAAACTCTGGTCATCCTGTTGCACGCCGTGCTGCTTTATCTCTCTCATTACCAGTTCCCAAATCCGCGACAGGGGTTGGGCTGCGTGTTGACTCAGCAGTCGCTCCAGTCGTGCCAGACCAAACTCTTCGTCTCGCTCGTTGACTACTTCCGTGATGCCATCGGTGAGCAGCAGGAACAGGTCACGCGGCGAATAACTGACGCGCTGGCTCGCATAACGTCCACCGGGAATCAGACCCAAGGGGAACTGCTCCATGGAGAGCCGAGCCGTGTCGCCGCTGCGATGGCGATAGTGCAGGATGGGCACATGCCCCGCTAGAGCATACTCGGCTTGGGCCGAGCTGTCGAAATACAGCAGGGCGAGGGTGGCGTACATGTCCGGTTCCTTGACGGCAGGCAGCACACGGTCTGCACTTTCGAGCAAAGCTACGGGTTGTTGATGGAACTGGAGAGAGACCCGCAGCGCGGCCTTCAACATCCCCATAAGTTGACCAGCGGGAAGACCATGACCGGAAATATCGGCAACGTACGTGAGTAGACTTCCGTCGCTCTCGATGACATCGATCAAATCGCCGCCCATTTCTGTACTGGGAATGGACTTGCCATAGACCTCGAAGCTCGGGGTCTCGAAAGATAGAGTTGGCACCAGAGTGGCCTGAATGCCGTGGGCGAGAGAGAGTTCGGTCTGCATCCGCACAGCGGCCAGACCTTCCCTCGTGACGAAGGATAGCAACAGCCGAAAGCCCAAAGTTACGCCCAACCAGATGCCGATGGCATCGAACAGGATTCGTACTCTCAGTGTTTGCGGGATTGGCGATGGCGCGAGAACAAGCGAGATCGGGTAGGTCAGCCAGCCCTCCCCGTACCAGCCAAGACCTGACAGGCCCCCAACAATCCAGACGAGTACGACGATAGAGATCAAAAAGATAGGAACTCTTCTGATTCTGGTTAGGAGAAGACCCGTTGCCGACCCGCCAAGGACGAGAGGCCAAAAGAAACCCCGACCTAGAGGGGGCAAAGGGAGTTGCAGCAGATCGAAAGCAAAACCGACCACCGAAGCTGAGAAGAAAACCCCAGCGAGAAGGCTTTTCATGCGTCGTATCGGCAAGGATCGCCAATACGGACTGGACGCGGTCGGATAAGCAGTGCTCAGAACGCCCGACCACTCTTGAAGTTTCTTTTTCATGAACCCGCTCGCTCCGTTAACCCGAGCCTGCCTGAGATTTCCGATTAGGACTACTTTTCCACAGCAATGGCATTAGAGCCAGAGCAATGCTGGGTGCCGAACGAATCCTGCTCAGCTAAACTATCAGCGGAGGCCCCTATGATGACAACCCCAGCCACTGCCATCAAGAATGAAATCCGAGAGTTGATTCACGTTCAGATCGAGATTTTCGGGCAGCCCACCCCCTTAACATCTTTCGAACTGGAAGAGTGTCGCCGTCGCGCCGAAAGAATAAAGCTGCTTGGTCAAGAACTCGACCGATTCGGCACAACGGCCATTCTGGAAGAACGCTTCGGGAGGGCTGTGGTTCGTCAAAACGTCACGAACTGGAAACCGTTTTTCCCCGCGTGCTGTGTCAGACCATTGATGCGTGATTCGTTGCTTCGGCCCGATGTTACTCCAATCCGCGGGCTCGGCCCCCGACGAGAGCTCGCCCATGAGGTTCTGGTGGGACGATTAAGAGTTGGCCCGATAGACAGAGTTGTCGGAGGCTAAGCTGCAACGGCGTAACGATGGTGCAGTCCACCGAGTCGAGGGAAGGAGTGGATTGTGCCCTCAGTGCCAGATCTGATCTCGACTGGTCGACCGGTTGGCGTATCCTTCGCGAGTCCGAGATGCGTCCGATCTTCATGGTAGTAGCGAATGTACTCGGACAGCATCCGCTTGAGGTGCTGCTCATTCAAGACGATCATGTGATCCAGCAGGTCTCGTCGGCAACTCCCGACCCAGCGCTCTGCCACACCGTTCTGCCACGGACAGCGAAAGGCCGTGCGGGTGGGATGGCTCCCCAAGTCTCTCACCTCCGAAATCACATCCGTTCCGAACTTTGAGTCGCGATCGAACAAAAGGAATCGGTGCGCCGGCACGTACGGCCATGCCTCCCGCAGCTGTTGCACGATCCAGAGAGCATTCGGACTCCGGGTCACGTTGAAACGCAGAATCTTTCGCCGGTCGTGGCCGATGACGAAGAAACAGTACAGGATTCCAAAGGTGAGCGTTGGGACCGTGAAGAAGTCCATGGCTGCAATGGCCTCGCGGTGGTTCCGTAGGAACGTCAGCCAGCGTTTGGCGGGATCTTGAGTTCTTGGAATTTGCCGAAGCCATCGCGAGACAGTGGGTTCCGACAGATGGAAGCCCAGTTTGACCAACTCGCCGTGAATGCGCGGCGCTCCCCAGGTTGGATTCTCGTTGGCCATGCGAGCGATCAGAGCACGAACTTCCTTACTCACCCGTCTTCGTCCTCCCACTCGTCGGGCTCTTGAAATCCATCTCCAATACAACCCGAAGCCAGCCCGATGCCAGCGCACGACGGTTCGAGGAGTAACCAAGACGAGAGGCTTTGTCCATCCCGACCAGAACGATTTTAAGGCGATCCAGAACAACTTGTGCAAGGTAGTCAGTCGACGGCGAGGTCGTTTGGCGTGCAGAGCCAGCAATTGCTGACGGAGAGCGAGATTTTCAAGGATGAGGCTCTCTCTGGAACTGAAAGCACTGACAACCCATCCGAGGAGATGTCGGAGCGACGTGACTGTGGCCAAGATCATGGCCAGAATCTTATCGAAATACGCCGTATCAAGCTGTCTCCAAGTCATTCATTCTGCGGATGCACGAAGTTTTGACGAGGGACAGCGGTATTTGAGCTTCACCTCCCGCGACTCTTGCGGAGAGAGTCTCGTATTCCGCTACCTTCATTATCCGCTTCTCTGGACTCGGGGGCATCGTTTCTTGGCTGAGGCGATGACCAATTCTTGCTGTTTGAAACCTCAGTCTGCTCGGTCCTGGACACAACCGTTGGGGATGTGCGTCCGATCACAGACTGTTCGCCACCCAAGTGAGCAGAAATAAGCAACTCGTGAAGTCCGGTATGGAGGTCGGGATCACGCGGGAGCCGACGAGCTTCAGCGTGGAACTGTTCGAGGAACGCTGTCGCCATGAATACGATGCTATTCCAGTGAATCCCAACACGAGAGAACTCTTAGAGCTGTCTTACTCACACGTGCATGGCGTCATTGGCCCCTAGGCGAGTTGTGGTCACGGTTTCTGAGAACGAGAGAAGACACGGGAACTCGAGGAATGAGATCGACCGATGGACTTCGTTAACTGCTATGAAGATGTGAACCGCGCCGCCGCATACGCCACACTTGAGTTCGCTAACACCTACTACTTGGCGTACCGTGACCTGCCCGCGATTCTCTCGCGTTGCGTCATAGGAACGAGAGCGCTTGACTTCGGTTGCGGCACTGGCAGGTCAACACGGTTCCTGCAGAAACATGGGTTCAATGTGACCGCGCTCCGCGCTAAAGGAGGACCCCGCGAACAGCCAGGCGGGAACGCTCCTCGGCATGAGCTACTACGGCGAGAAGAAGTTTGGTTTGGCGGCCAAATACTTGCAACCCGCGGCCAACGCCAACCCCGGCAATGCAGAACTGCATCAGACCCTTGCACAGGGCTGCCTGTGGGCGAAGAACTATCCCTGCGCGCTCGAAGAATTTCGCCAATTGCAGCAGCAAAGCCCGGATTCTGCCGGAGCTCACGTCCTTATGGGTGAAGCCTTGGATGGTTTGGGAAGGAGTTCGGAGGCTATTGCCGAGTTCCAGACTGCCGCGAAGATTTCTCCCAGTGAGCTCAACGTTCATTTCGGCCTCGGCTATCTGCGATGGAAGTCGCAACAATACGACGAAGCCAAGCCCGAATTCGAGCGCGAGTTAGCTCTCGACGCCAATCATGCCCAGGCTCTGGCCTACCTCGCGGATATTGAATGGAAGAACAACCATCCCGACACGGCGCTTGCGTTGTTCAAGCGCTCGATGGATGTTCAGAAGAATCTGCGTATCGTCTACGTTGATCTGGGCGCGATCTACATGCAGCAGAAAAACTATAAAGAGGCCCAGACGGCGCTTCTGCACGCCGTGGCACTCGATCCCACCCTGTCCGATGCCCACTACCAGCTAGGCCGCCTGTATCAGGCCGAAGGCAAACCGGCAGACGCGGAAAAGGAACTGCACAAAGTACAGGAGCTGCACAAAAATGCGGAGGACAGCCTGGTCGGCAAGATTTCGTCTTCTCCGCCTGCGCTGAATCCATCGGAGGCTAGATAACGTGACGGCAAAAAAGAAGGATGAGTCCATGAGCAAGTCAAACGGAAGCTACGAGCCCAAACCGGAACACAAATTCTCCTTCGGATTGTGGACGCTGGGCAATCGCGGTCGCGACCCATTCGGCGATGCCGTACGTCGCACCATGCCCCCCAACGAGATCGCGTCCGTGCTGGGCGAGATTGGCGCCTGGGGTGTGAACCTGCACGACAATGACCTCGTCCCGATCGATGCCACCCCAGCCGAACGCGACCGCATCGTGCGCGAGTTCAAGAAGGCGTGTCAGCAAGCCGGGATCGTCGTTCCCATGGCGACCGTTTCCCTGTTCTTCCATCCCGTGTTCCGCGACGGAGCCTTCACTGCCAACGATCCCGAAGTGCGCGCCTATGCGCTGCAGAAGACCCTGCGTGCGATGGACCTGGGGGCCGAGCTTGGAGCGAAAATCTTTGTGCTATGGGGCGGTCGTGAAGGCGTTGAAACGGACGCCTGCCGCCGCGCCGACGAAGCCGTCAAGCGCCTGCGCGGGGCCGTCAACTATCTGTGCGAATACAACATTGCCCGGGGATACAAATATCGCTTCGCCCTCGAGGCCAAGCCCAACGAGCCGCGCGGCGACATCTACATGGCCACCACCGGCCACTACCTCGGATTCATTCCCACCCTCGATCATCCTGAGATGGTCGGCGTTAATCCCGAAGTCGCTCACGAGCAGATGGCCGGACTCAACTTCATGCACGGCGTCGCGCAGGCCTGGGAGGCCGGCAAGCTGTTCCACATCGATTTAAACGACCAAGCCCCCGGACGCTACGACCAAGATCTTCGCTTTGGGTCGAACAATCCCAAGTCTGCGTTCTGGCTGGTGAAATTTCTGGAAGACGTGGCCTACGATGGGTCGAGGCACTTCGACGCCCACGCCTACCGCACCGAAGATTACGACGGCGTAAAAGACTTCGCACGCGGTTGTATGCGTACCTATTTGATCTTGAAGGAGAAAGCGGCTCGCTGGAACGCCGACGCGGAGATTCAGGCGATTCTCAAAGAGATTTCGGCGGCGCGTCCGGGCACGCCGAAAACCGGAAAATATTCTGCCAAAGGCACGGAAACTCTGTTGTCCCATGCCTTTGATAAAGACGCGATCATGGAGAAGCGCCTTCCCTACGAGAAACTCGACCAGCTGACGATCGATATTCTGCTCGGAGTTCGGTAAGGACGTCTCGGGAACTGATCTCGGAACCGTGGAAGAGCGGGGTGCAGGAGAAAACAAAAGGTCGAGCTCTGCACCTGAGAATGATGAGTCTTCGCTAGTCCGAAACAGTTGCGTAGATATGACAGACGCTAGAAATGAATTAAGGCCGAGTGTAAGTGCTCCACTTTTTTTTGAGCCCAAGCTGTGACCACGGAGAAGCGCGCCGCGAAGGCAAGGTCACAATCTCCTACGGTGAAAGAATGAAGCGCCTGAAGGAAGCCGGCGAGGCGCGTTCTCGCGAAGCCCGTGGTGACGCCGTGCATTGATCTCGGTGGTCCCGAACAGCCCGGCCAGTTTCACGGAAAAGACGCCGCAGCTCTACCGCGAAGGACACGATTATTACCGCACGCCGCCGGGTCAGCATCCGAACTCTCCGAGCAAGTACGTGTACTCAAGTCTTTCCGCGGCAGATAGCCTTCTTCCCATTCGAACAGCTCGAAACGATCTCGCCTCGGCCGCTGCTCGTCATCGCTGGTTTCAAGGCTCACACGCTCTTCTGGAGCGAGGATGTCTACAAGAAGGCCAAGGATCCGAAGGAACTCCACATCGTCGAAGGCGCAACCGACATCGACATCTACGACAAGCCGCAATTCGTGAAGCCAGCAGTTGCGAAGCTGACGGCCTTCTTCGGTCGCCATCTCGGCCAGGCCGGAAGATCCAATGAGTCTGTTTGGGTGCGGGCATCATCTGACCTCTGTTCGATTCGGGGCGGATATTAGTGGTCTCACACCAGGTCAAGACAAGAACCCGCGGCCTCCTGCGTGACAGGCGTTCTAACCAGCTGAACTACGCCCCCGCATACTGCGTCGTCTGATTCCCTCTGATTCCTTCCCGTTCTCTCTCGTTCCCTCTGGCCGTGCCGTGACAGGGCAACAACGAGATGTAACTGACTGATATCAAACGGTGTCGGCGGACGTTGTTTGATACAAAACGGAGCCGCATGCCACTTCTTATCGTCCCCTTAACGTCCCCAGAATTGTAGAGCGCCTTTTGCCGCCCATCGGCCGCAAGCCGACGCTCAAGATGAGGTCAAGCTTTTGATTTGGTCCGCGTGTCAAACTTCAGCAACCGTTGCACCGCTCATCCGTATTCGATGCTTCATCGAGAGATTGATAACTCCTCCTACAGCACACCCCAGAGACGGCGCGAGAAGCGATGAGCTGCGAAAACTTCGCAGAGATTCGGATGTGTGTTACCGCCGCGACAGAACGGCCCATACACGACTTTAAAGGACTTACAAGAGGCGGACGACCTCTAAGTCGTTGGAAATCCCCGGTAGCCGGAGCAGAACCGTAGCGTAATCCGTAGTGCGGTGCAACCGACTTGAGTGCTGGATTGAGGCAACGCGAGAGGCGGCGTATCGCGAGTTTCGGTCAGGAATTTTGAACAGTAGAGATTAAACGGTTTTTCAGTATGAACCGGCAAAATGAGATTGAAGCGTACTGGCAAAATGAAGATGATTGGCTTTGCACCGTCGAATTCTTGCCGAACGATGATCCCGAAGGTCGACTGTTTGCTGCGCACATCTTAGGCTATCTTTTTGGCTACCGCAGTCTGAAGATCTGAAGGGTCGTGCGGGCCGCCCCGTACGCCACCTCGCCGCCTAACTCGGCGCTCGCGAGGAAGTCAGTCGGCTGCGCCAGCCTGTAAGAGATCAGGGCATCGACCAGGGGCCCAACTCGAGGTTGCCCTTGCTACGATGCTCGGAGTCCGCCAGGCAGAGCGTCTTCCATGGCTTGTCCGACTGCTCCTTGGGCGTCTCGAAGATGGCCTCGTAGGTGCGTCCGCCGTTTCTCCGTGATAACGTCGTGGTTGTTGTCGTCAGAGGTCCCGATGGTGCGAACGCTGACCATCCTAGTCTTCTGACGCTCATCCATTTCCATCGCCATCTTCAGCCAGAAGTCCTCTTTCACATAGATATAGAGCGTTCCGGCGTCATACGTCTTTCAGGAACGTCGGTGTGACCCTGGCCGTAAGGGTGAACGGCTGCTTGTTGTCAACCTCGGTCAGCAGAAGTGGCGCGGTATTGTTGGACAGCTCCCGTCCGGGTCGGAAATTGTCGTGCCTCGCTTCACTCTCGAGAGTCAGGCTGCCATCCTCGACCTTGGCATGAGCGGCGGCTCCGTTGAGCGAGAGAGTAAAGGTGATTCCAGGCAAGGTCATGCGGCACGATTCACTGTTCTTATGTTCGGCAGACGCTTGGCGGGGACGGCACAGATTAAGACGGGCGACAGCGCGGAAAACAGTATCATCATGGTTTCTGGTTCTTTGTCTTTCCTGACGAAGCCAGAATCGGCCAGTCCGAACTCCAGCGATAAAGGATAACTAAAGACTGAGGGTCCAGTGAAGATTCACATCTAGCGCCCCGCCTATTTGGGGAGTTCTGCTTTACCGGTGATGTTGAATTTGCCGATTTGCACAGATGCAGAGTCCTGGGGCTGCGCACCACCCAAAGAAACGGTGTATTCGCCAGGCACAATCACACGATTGCCGTTGGCATCCACTTGACCCAAGGAGCGCGGATCGATGGTAAGGTTGACGTGAGCCGACTCGCCCGCGGCCAAGTGCACGCGCTTGAAGCCTGCGAGTACGCGGCGAGGAGTCTCGTAAGCCTTGGGCTGTGTGAGATAAAGTTCGACGACCTCGTCACCCGCAACCGCGCCTGCGTTTTTCACATCGCCTTCTACCGTGACCGGATCCCCGGCCTTGACCTCGGACGACGCAATCTTCAAATCGCTGTAGGCAAAGCTCGTGTAGCTGAGCCCGAAGCCAAATCCGTACAGCGGCTTGTCGGAAAAATAGCGATAAGTGCGGCCCTTCATGGAGTACTGCTCAAATGCCGGAACCTGACTGAGAGACGAATAGAACGTCAGCGGAAGGCGTCCCGAAGGGTTGTTGTCGCCGGCCAGCGTCTCGGCAATGGCCGTGCCGCCTTCTTCGCCCGGATACCAGGCTTCGAGAATGGTGTTGGCGTGCTCCTGTGCCCAGTTGACGGCCAAAGCGCTGCCGTTTTGCAGGACGACAATCAACGGCTTGCCAGTGGCGCCGAGCGCCTTCAGCAGATCTTCTTGCGCAGCCGGTAAATCGATGGCGGTACGATCGCCGCCGCTGAAGCCTGCCAGCTTGACAGGCATCTCCTCACCTTCCAGGGAAGGAGAAAGGCCAACCATCGCGATCGTCACATCGCACTGCTTCGCCGCCGCAACCGCCTCGTCGCGCAGAACAGCCGCTGGTGCCTGCCAAGTGAGATCAATGCCGGCGCTCCCGGTATGGTGAAAGTATTCCAGACGGATAGGATGCGGCTGGGTATCACTGAAATGCACGGCAGATTCGACAACCGCGCCGCGCTCTCCGGTCTTCGTGCTGTCGTTCTCGACCAATACTTTCTCATCCAGGTAGAGCCGGAATCCTTCAGCATTTTCGCAGGCGTAGCAGTAATTCACCCGGACACCAATCTTGTAATCTCCAGCGGCTGGGGAAACGAAGGTTCCGCTCCAGCGCACGGAGTAGTCATTGCGCTGCAGACCATTCACAGGAACAACCTTGTCCCAGTTGAAATTGACGTTCCGGTCCGTGCGCGTGAGCAAGGGCTGACCGCTCAGGTCCGGGGAGCTGAAGTACTCGCCGGTGAGGCCATTATCGGAACCGCTGGTGGGATGGAGCGCTGTGTGCTCAATGGGAACGGCGAAATTTTCAACCAGGGTTGCGCCTTGTGCATAGTTGATGTGTGCCGACGAGAAGCGCCTCTCGATTCCGTCGAGCGGATAGACGGGCGCAGGTGGCGGCCCGTTGTAGTTTCCTTGCAGAGACTGAACCAACTCTGCGGTTGGACCGACTACAGCGATGCGAGCGATCCCAGGTTTCAGAGGCAGGGTGTGGTCTTGATTCTTCAGCAGCACGATCGATTCCCGCGCCGCTCGCAGCGAAAGCTGCCGATGCTCGGGCGGGTTGACCTCGCTCATGGGAATACGGCCGTAGGCATAATTGGACGGCGGATCAAACATGCCGAGTTGGAATCGCGCGCGGAACAGGCGACGCAACGCTTTGTCGACATCGGCTTCCGTAATCAGGTTCTTGTGAACCGCATCGACGAGGGCAAGATAAGCCTGCCCTTCTCTGAAACCGCACTCGAGATCGGTGCCGGCTTTCAGTGCAGCTGCGGCAGCGTGGGCCATATCGCGTGCGTAGTGATGGCTGGTGTTCACATCCGCAATCGCAGCGCAATCGCTGACCACATAGCCGTCGAACTTCCAGGCATCGCGCAAGTGATCGCGTAGAAGCATGGTGTTGGCGCAGGCCGGCGCGCCATCAATCGCGTTGTAGGCGCACATAACAGATTGGGCGTGCGCTTCCGTCACCGTGGCGCGGAAGGCAGGCAGGTAGGTGTCCTCAAGGTCGTGCGGCGAGACATCCACATTAAAGCCATGGCGCAGAGGCTCGGGGCCGCTGTGCACCGCATAGTGTTTGGGAGTCGAGACTACCCTGAAATACTTAGGATCGTCCCCCTGCATGCCAGTAACAAATGCCACGCCCATCCGGCCGGTGAGGAAAGGATCTTCTCCGTAGGTCTCCTGGCCGCGCCCCCAGCGCGGATCGCGAAAAATGTTGATGTTGGGCGCCCAAAAGGTAAGACCGAAGAACATTTCATGCTGGTCATCCCGGACGGCTTGGTTGTACTTGGCACGTGCCTCGGTGGAGATTGTCGCGCCCATGGTGTGAACAAGGTCGGTGTCCCAAGTGGCGGCCATTCCGATCACCTGCGGAAAATTTGTCGCGTAGCCAGCAAATGCAACGCCGTGCAGACCTTCGTTCCACCAGTCGTACTTGGGAACACCCAGCCGCGGGATCGCAGGCGCATGGTCGCGCATCTGCGAAACCTTCTCTTCTAACGTCATGCGGCCGATGAGATCGTCAAGGCGCTGCTCCAAGGGCAGCGCCGGGTTCCTATACGGAAAAGCCTGCGCGGCGGGTTGTTGTTGAGCGTGTGCGGCAAACGGCGGTGCCGCTTGGATCACCGCGCCGAACGCTGGCTTGGGTTGAGCATCGCGATTAAACAGTAATGGGTAGTCGGTTCGGCCTCTCACAGGCCAATTGTTTTTCCACGACTCTTTATCGGTAACGCCCCAGAACGTCACCCGGCTTACGAGTCCGCAATGCTTTGCAAAGGTGACGAACAGGTCCGCGTAACGCTTCGACAATTGCTGCTGAACGGCATCGGGCAAGCCACTTGCATAGGGATTGAGCTTGGGATCGGATGCAATGTTCAGCGAGACATCGGCGGTCGGGCCTCCGGCGGGCCAGGGCAGCACATCCACGTCGAGTTCCGTAATCATGACCTTCACACCTAACTTGCCGAACTCAACGATCGTGCTGTCGACCTGATTCGTCGTCGGCGAATCGAGGCTGAAGTGTCCTTGTGTACCGACTCCGGTGATTGCGATGCCCTTGGCTTTTAACCTCTTGACGAGTTCAAGGGCACCCTTGCGTTTGGCCTCGTTTTCGAGCGAGTAGTCGTTGTAATAGAGTTCGGCTTGAGGATCGGCCTCGTGGGCATAGCGAAACGCCATCTCGATGTAATCGTCGCCAATGATTTTCTTCCAGGCAGACGGGCGCAGCGTTCCATCATCGTTCAGAGCCTCATTCACGACGTCCCATCCGGCGATGCGGCCCTTGTATCTTCCGACGACTTTACTGATGTGGTCGCGCATTCGTTCCAGCAAAACATCGCGGGTAACGGGAGCGCCTTTTTCGTCCTCGAACACCCACTTCGGCACTTGCGAATGCCACACCAGATTGTGGCCGATGATGAACATGTGGTTCTGCTGGCCAAATTCCACATACTTGTCAGCCAAAGAAAAATCGTAGGTGCCGGGGTGAGGATGAACGATCTCCCACTTCAACACATTCTCGGGACTAATGGTGTTGAACTGGGCTTTGATGAGCGCGTCTTCGAGTGGGTCCTCTCCCGAAAACTGCGCCGGATTCAGCGCTGCTCCGACCAGAAAACAACCTTTGTAGGCGTCTTTCAGAGTAGGTTGCTGCTGCGCATTTGCATCTGTCTGAAAACCGAATGCAAGCACGATAATCGCGAAAATAGTTGCGCGCATGGAGTCTCCTCTATTGTGCCGTTGCCACGGCCGGCGATTTCTTGCGCCGCTCGGCGAGCTCATTGGCTATCGACTGGTTTTTCTCGCGAGTCAGGGGATAGAAGAACAGGCAAGTTGCGGCGGCCAAGAAAAACAGTCCGGCGTAAATACTCGCCGTGAGAACGATGCCTGTTTGCGTCCGGGCCGCCTGGACGTCAGCTTGGGATACTAAGCCGTAGGCTGACAGCAACCATCCCGCGACAGCGCCACCCAAGGCTAGCCCCGCCCACAATGCGAAGACAATGCCGCCAGTCACGGCACCGGTGGCGCGGCGGCCGTTCTTCCACTCGCCGTAATCTGCGACGTCGCCCATCATCGCCCACAGGATCGGGCCCGACAGCCCGAATGAGAATTGGCGAAGCACTTCTGTCGCGATGATGACGTAAGTGGCGTGCGGCGAGATCACATAAAGGACCGCGCTAAAGATGCCCGCCAAGATCATGCTCGCGATGAAGAGCTCGCGCTTGCCTACCCGCACCGACACTGCTGTGGAGCAGGCGACGCCCAGGAGCAATGCAGCTAGGCCGAAACCATTGAACCAGGCGAAAAGGCTTACATTGCCTGCGACAAATCTGAAGTAGGGCAACATGACATTGCCGCGGACCAGAATCGCGGCGAAGTAAAACAGGGTCACCAGAAACAGGGCGACCCAAGCCCGGTTGCTGAAGAGGTCCGAGAGGTCCTGCCCGAGCGAAGTCTTCTGCTGCGGATCGGGCTGGATGCGCTCCTTGGTCACGAAGAACGAGATGATGAAGAAGATCACGCTGAGGGCTGAAAGAAGCCCCATGGTGAGCTGGTAGCCGCGAGCATCATTCCCGCGCCCGAAGAATGCGACCATGAGGACAGCGAGGCTCTGCACGATGAACCCGGCGCTGTTGGCGGCGATCTGGCGATAGGACGAGATGCTGGTGCGCTCGTCGGGGTCCTGAGTCATCACCGCCGTCAGCGATGCATAGGGCACATTGTTGACGGTGTAAATCACACGCAGCAGGATGTAGGTGGTCCAGGCATAGAGGATCTTGGCGCCCGGGCTGAGCTGTGGCGTGGTGAATGTCAGGACGCTGATGATGCCGAACGGCACCGACGTCCAAAGCAGCCAGGGACGGAATTTGCCCCACCGGGTCGTAGTCCGATCCGCAATCATGCCCATCACCGGATTCAAACACGCGACTCCCAGCCCAACCACGAGAAAGAGAGTTCCAGCCTGTGCGGCGGTCAGACCAAATGTGTGAGTATAAAAGTCCAGTTGAAGAGCCAGCATGGCTTGAAAGACAAAGTTGGCGGCCAAGTCGCCGAGAGCGTAGCCAGTCTTTTCACCAACGGAAAGTTTCTGAATCATAAGAGCCTCGTAATGAGCCCTGCGGTCGGCTTACTTCGTTACGGTAAGAGTGATCTTCGTCAGGTCCTGGTCGCGCGATGAATTGCCGACCATAATCGTGAAATCACCAGGTTCAACCACATATTTCATGTTCACGTCGTAGAAGGCGAGCAATTCCGGAACGATCTCAAATGCTACGGTCGTCGTCTCACCCGGACGAAGTACTACTTTCTGAAAGCCTTTCAGTTCCTTGACCGGACGCGTGGCCGAGCTGACCACGTCGCGAATATACATCTGCACGACTTCCGCGCCCTCGCGCTTGCCTGTATTGGTCACGTCAGCCACAACGCGGGTCGAACCGGTAGCCCGAATCTTTCCCTTCTCCAGCCGCACATTCTTGATGGCGAACGTCGTATAACTCAGGCCATAACCAAACGGGTACAGCGGTGTTACGTCATCGAAAAGATATCCACGGCGAGCCGATGGTTTGAAGTTATAGAACACCGGTAGATGGCCGGCGGAACGCGGAAAGCTGATTGGCAACTTGCCACTCGGGCTCACATCTCCGAAGAGCACTTCGGCAATGGCGTGACCGTTCTCCTGTCCCAAATACCAGCACTCAAAAATCACTGGCACATTCTGCACGAGATAATTGATCGAAAGAGGGCGTCCATTGTAGAGAAACACGATTACAGGTTTGCCTGTGGCCAGCATGGCTTTGACCAGTTCCTCCTGCCGGCCGACCAAATCGAGGCTGGCGCGGTCTCCCATGTGGTTCAGGCCCCAGGCTTCCCGAGACGTTTGTTCATTGCCACCAATGGCGAGAATAATGACGTCTGCTTGCTTGGCCACTTCGACGGCCTCGGCAATCTGTTTCCGGTCCTCCTCAGGATTGCTGGGTACAACCTCGTCCTGATTCCAGTTGCCACCGATCGTAATCTTGCAACCTTCGCTGTAGAGCACCTTCGCGCGGCCTCCGACTCGAGCTTCGATGCCTTCTAGAACCGTGACTTCCTGCTTGGGAACACCGCTGTAACCACCCAGCAACGTGCGCTTCGCATTCGGACCAATGACCGCAATCGTCCGATACTTGCTCAAATCAAGCGGAGCCAGTCCACCCTCGTTCTTCAGCAGTGTGATGACCTCGCGCGCCGCCTGGCGGGCAAGCTTGCGGTGATCCTCGCAACCGACGACGCGCTCGGCCTCGGCCGGATCGACCAAGGGATCATCGAAAAGTCCAAACTTGAATTTCCACAACAGCATTGGGGCAACCAACTCGTCGAGTTGCGATTCTTTCAGTACGTGTTTCTTCACCAGTTCGACCAGATGCAAATAGCAATCCGGGTCGGGTAATTCGATATTCACGCCTGCCTCGACAGCCAGTTTGCAGGATTCCTTCTTGTCCGCGGCCACGAAGTGGCCGTGCGTGTCAGGTCGATACCCAAGTTCCCAGATCGCGAAATAGTCGGACACGGTGTATCCCGCGAACCCAAATTCTTTGCGGAGAACCTCGCGCAATAGCCACTTGTTGGCGTGGGAAGGCACGCCATCCACTTCGTTGTACGAGGGCATCACGCTGATGGCGCCGGCCTTCTTGAGCGCTTCTTTAAAGGAATAAAAGAATGTCTCGCGCAGCACGCGCATGGAAACATTCGCCGGAGCGCAGTTCATGCCAGATTCCGGCTGCCCATGTCCGACGAAGTGTTTCAATGTGGCGATGAGATGTTTCTTGTCACGGAAACTTCCGTCTCCCTGAAAGCCCCGCACGGCCGCAATCCCCATCCGCGATACCAAGAACGGATCTTCCCCGTATGTCTCCTCGACTCGTCCCCAACGCGGGTCACGGGCTACGTCGACGACAGGCGTAAGCGCCTGGTGCGCGCCTCGGGAACGCGCCTCCAGTGCAGTCATCGTGAAGAGTGACTCTACAAGTTCGGGATCAAAAGTCGCGGCCAGCGCAATCGGCTGCGGGAAGCTGGTCCCATCGACTGCCGCGTGTCCGTGCAAGCATTCCTCGTGGAAGACCACCGGAATTCCCAGCCTGGTGTTCTCCATAAAGAACTTCTGGATGGCATTTGTAGTTTCCGCCATTTGGCGCGCATTCAGACCCTTGCCCGCGTCACTCGGACGTCCGACTTGGCCAAGCCCATTGCCGTCTTTGAACGACTCCTTGGCTTTCGCGAAATCGAACTTGCCCGCCGCGTCCACCAGGGTCTGTGGTTTTTTCTGCCAGATGCACAGCATTTGCGCGGCTTTTTCCTCCAGCGTCATGCGGGAGAGCAGGTCCTTGACTCGTTTTTCAGGTGACAGCGCCGCGTTGAGATACGGCAGAACGCCCGACTTGTGCGCGCCGCGCTTGTTGGAAACCGATGGTTTCGCAGTTTTCTTGCTCACGGCCTTGTTTTGAGCCACAGATAGCCTCCCTAGCACACCCGCGTCTGCCTTGCGTGAGTTCGAAACTCCATCCCAACCCAAGATCAGCCGACGGTATTTAACTTCGAAAATACGAACTATACTACGTTCGCCGTAAACGTTTACGGTGACCCGCATCACACGAGTCACTAGTCGCTTTGGCCCTGCAATAGGCAGAGAGGAGTGAAAAGTGAGAAGGACGAGGAGCGAAGTCTACTTGGTGACCGCAAAGGACAATAAGACACCTTCACTCGACCAGGTCTGCATCGTACGGCTTCAGCCGAATGACGCCTTCACCGTAGAGGGCTCTCAACTCGAAAGAATTCGGAACGAGAATGCATGTTCGCACGGCGGAACGTCAGGTAGCTGAATCTCAAGGCCCTCCGTTTTCCGCGCCCACTTGACCCCAGACTTCGATCCAAGCAGTTCCACCCTTCGAATCTGACCAGGGTAGTTTGCGGAGTTTTCGGTGAGCGACCTGATGAGAATCTTCCCGTCCGTCGGCCAGCCGAGGGCTACGGCATACAGGGCGTCGCCCTTCGTGGTGAATCGTATGTCGGTGTGGTCGAACCTGAGCTTGGATAACTGGTAGGCGGCAGTCTTTTCGGCTTGCGTCGACGGCCCCTCCCCATAGATCTTCCACGGGCGCGTACCCTTAATCGCTTCGGAATTGACTTGCTGCCATTCGGCAAGTTCATTCAGAAATGAGATTTCATCGCTGTCCGGGTCTCCATGACCAGGCAGCGGGATACTTAGAAGAAGATTTCCATTCTTGCTAACGATGTCAACCAACAGAGGAATCATCAACGAGGCTTTCTGGTATGTATGTTTCTCAAACAGAGTTCGGTTGTAGTGCCATTGCCCGATGCATGCTTCTGTTTGCCATGGTTTTTCCTGAAGACTATCGGTCATCGACATCTCGAAGTCGCGCGTTAGCGTTCCCCAAACAGGCTCGGGAACCTCCTTCAGGTCAACCACTCCTTCAAGGTGTCCGCCGTGCGCCTGCATATTCTTGTTGTAGTAATAAGCCATGATCTGCGGCGCCAGATCCGGAATCCCCAACCACACCTTCAGATCCGGAGCAAAGGGACCACCGCCATCAAAGGTGAATTGAGCGCCGTCGTCGAAGTTTAAGATGTCCGGACTATAACGGTCGATCACGTCCTGCACGCGCAGCAGAAACTGCTGCACAAACTCCGGACACGGCGTGTTCTTTGCGTGGGGTTTGCCGTTGAGCATCTGAGGATCCATGCCCTCCCACCATTTGCCTTTGCCGTCGGCGGTTGTTTGCATACCGTCGTAAGGAACTCCTGCCAGTGGTCCGACCGTATCGCTTTTGTATCGAACCGGAAGAAATTCATCCCACGTACGATGCGGCGTTCCGTGATAGCTCACGCCAAACCGCAACCCGTTGGAGCGGGCGACATTGGCCCACGTTCCCACGATGTCGCGCTTCGGGCCAACGTTCACGCAGTTCCACGGCTGAAACTTCGAATTCCAGCAATCGAAATTGTCGTGGTGGGTGGCTAGGGCGACTAGATATTCGGCTCCAGCGCGCTTATACAACTTTACAAGCGCCTCGGGGTCCCATCTTTCAGCTTTCCACAGATGACAGATATCCTTGTATCCGAACCGCGACGGATGGCCGTATTCCTTCACGTGAAACTCATACTGGCCAGATCCCTGAATGTACATGTTTCGAGCGTACCAATCGCCTTGTTCGGGCACGCATTGCGGGCTCCAGTGCGCCCAGATTCCGAACTTCGCGTCCCGAAACCAGTCTGGGCACTGGTAAGACTTCAGCGACTCCCAGAATGGCTGAAACGGACCACTTGGGACCTCGCCGCGAAAGAACGGCGAGTCCCCGAATGCCCTAGAGACGCCAGCCCATGCGAACGCGCACGCACTACCCAGCAGGAGTGATCGACGGTTCACGATAGCTGCTCCTTACAGTTAAGCTCTGGGGGACCCTTACTTCTTGAGCCTCTCCAACGTTACCAATACGATGTCATTACTCTGCATGGTGAGCGAAAACGCATAGGAGCGTTTCTTTCCGACCCGTACGACACGATCGATTTCCGGAAGGTCGCGTGTCAGCGAGTTAAGCTGCTCGAGCTGCGCGGGTGTCAGATCTTTGGGCTTGCCCATGTCGATGTAGGCGGAATACGCGTCGTTGGCGCGAAAGCCCGTCCGGTGAACCCTTAGTCGATAGTTGCCCGAGCTCAGATTTCTGACACTCACATCAAGCAATGGCACCGGAGTGGCTGGAACGATACGACTATAAAATGGCCGGTTGCTGACCTTCTGCTGCGGCTGTTGAAAGTCCCAGATAACGGCTGAAACGTTGCCATTGTCGGCCGCAGCAAAAGCCTGCGAGTCCGGGAGCGGAATCTCGTTGCCCTGGACGGCGTGGAGATATTTGTAGGCAAAGTAGGCTGGTTTTCGGATCCCTTCGCGGTTGAACAGCCCGAACCCGCCGTGGAACGGGGTCGGCGGGGGACCGGGCTCCTCGAAAAGATCGGTGTACGTCCAGTAACTCATGCCCTGTACGAGGCCCTCGGCGGCTTTGAGCTTGCTAAGAATATATGGGGCGCTGATGTAGGAATCATGTACAAGGTCGCGCGGGTTGTAGCTGGTGCTCCATTCGGTAAAGTAGAGCGGCAGGTCAGGGAACGTAGAGTCTTTGATTTGCTGACGAACCTTGCGTACGTCACCGACAATGGCGTCCGGCGATGGTGAGAGTTTGATGTCCTCTTTACCATTCTCGTCAAGAAAGCCGCCATCGACACCATAACTGTGAGTGGTGACAAAATCGACCGCCGCGCCGCTTTGCGTCACGTGATCAAGTAATTCTGGCACCCAGGCGGCTCCAGCCGTTGACGGACCACCGACTCGCAGATTCGGATCGATCGCCTTGATCGTATTTGCGGTCAGATCGTAGAGCTCGAAATAAGCCTTCTGGTCGGCCCCTTCCCAGAATCCCGACAGATTGGGTTCATTCCATACCTCGAAGAACCAGCTACGGACTTCCTCCTGCCCATAGCGTTGCTCGAGATGGCGGATGAAGGCGTCGACCAAGTCCCTCCACGCCGGCAGTAGCGGGTGAGAAGTATTGCCCTGCCAGTAGAAGATCTTGTTGTCGGACGTCTTGATCGCGTTCGGCGTGAAGCCCAGTTCAACAAATGGCTTGATACGGCGAGCGAGCAGGTCATCATAGAGCTGGTCGATCTTGGTCCAGTCATAGATCGTTTTGCCGTTCTCGACTCGGACGGTGCCCAGAACATCGTGGAAGATGGCATGGAATCGAATGTAGCGGAAGCCCAGTTCATCGACGGCTTTCTTGAGTTGCAACTGGCTATCCTCGCGGATGAGTGTGCCGGAAAAGTCGGACCCCACCGACAAGTCGAAAAAACGGTCGAACGGCCTCCCTGCCTGAGCGACATCGATTTCAATTTGGCGCTGAGCTGGCTTCGGCGTCTTCGCTAAAGTCGCCGGGATGAGTGCGAGGCAGAACAAAGTGAGACCGGCCAGATACCGAACTCGTTGCTTATTGGCACGCTTCATATGACGGAAATCTGCTCCTGACGAATGGTTACTCAACGGCATTCGAAGTTAGCTGCGTCTTCCGTGTCTCCTTGCCCCTTGTAGTGAACGTGCTTCGGATAAGCACACAGCGGCCGGCTGCGCCCAGGAAAGGCTTTGCCAGTCGCGATCACTGACATCGGCGCCGTTCCCTTCTCGACCCAGTTGACGATCGCGCCCAACAAATCAAACTGATCCAGGCCGGGGCCTCCTCCGCAGTGCGCCATGCCAGGAACAAAATAGAACTGGCTCCATTTAGAGACGGCTTCGAGTCCACCGTTCGCGGCCGACATATCCTTAGTAGTAGTCGAATGTGTCGAGCGGTGAGAACCAGGGATCGCTGTCGCCGTGGTAGAAGATCAGCTTGCCGCCATGTCCAGAGAAAGTCGTCAAGTTCGCCGACATCGAGTCGACGAGCGGCTGAATATCCGCAAGCGCTTCCTTTTCGACGTCGACTTCCATTGCGGTAGTTGCTGGTCCGAAAATACCTGGACCAGGCGAGAGAATTCCGCGGATGGGACCGCTGGCCGTGATGCCTGTGTCGTAAAGGAAGCCGGGGTATACCTGAACACCGCCTGAGGTCTTTGGGCCGGCAACGGCTTTCTTGATCGCGACCACTTTCTCCGGACTCAGGCACGATTCGCCCTTCCCTTCCTTGCACGTCAGCGCTGCGGGATCAAAATCGCACCCGAGCGGATCCGAGATGATGCCATCGGCCACACCGTCTTTCGCATCACACTTTTGCAGCAGCGCATCCGTGATCAGCTTACGGTCAGCGTCGCTTACCGCCTGCACGATGACTGGTTTGCCATCTGCATCTTTCGGAGCGATTTGGTTGAACGCCAAGGGAATCCATTTGCCGATCGCAAGGTTGGACAACCCGGTGCGCATGGCGGGATCACCCGAGATGATTCCGTCAAAAGCCGCGGGATAGCGCTGCGAAAGAATCACTCCTTCGCGGCCTCCGGTGGAGCATCCAGAGAAATAGGAAAAGGCCGCCGGTTTTCCGTGGTACTGAGCGATGAGTTGTTTGGCCAGTGCGGCGACCTGGGCGTTGGCAAGATAGGCGAAGTCCAAGTAAGCCTGCTCATCCTTCATGAAATCAAAGTCGAATGGTCCACGTTTGCTCTTGTGCCCTGTATCCGTACTAACCACCGCAAACCCGCGCATAAGGGCGGGCGTGTCTCCTGCAGCATTTAGACCAAGCGGGGCCATTACCACCCCGTTTCCGCCACCTCCACCTTGCATCAGGAAATCGCCATTCCATTTCTCAGGCATGGCTAGGGCAAACTGGATCCCAAATTCTTCGCCGCCGACTCCGGCACGGCGATTGATCACGCCCTCGACTCGGCAATATGCAGGGATCGGCGCGCTGTGGCCCGGCCCCCACGGATTCGGCTCCGTGGTTCCGGCAGCAATGGGTGCAGCCTTTGAAATCTCGACGCCTGCAGCTTTGAAGTGCATCAGGCTGGCGCATGAGTTTGATTGCTGAGCAAATACAGAAGCACTCAGCAGAAGCACGGTCCACGCGATGGCTCGCCAAAATTGCGAATGCATATTGTCCTCGCTTTCTTAGCCACTGAAGTACGCATTATCGCAGACCCGAGAGCCGACAAATCTGTGTAAGCTATTGCTTTGTTAAACGGAGCCTCGAAATCGTGATCTCTAGAAAAACTCTCTTTCTCCTCGTCGCGGTGGGATTTCTGCTTTCGCTGGCGTGCAGTGCTTTAGCCCAGAATCCCCCCGGACCGACTCTCAAGTCCCTGCCGTTCGTGAGCACGATCTTTGGCGACAACATGGTGCTACAGCGCGGTAAGAAAAACACCATCTGGGGATGGTCCGATCCCGGCGACAAGGTGCGTGTCGAAATCTCAGGCAAACATGCCTCTGGCGTAGCTGGGGCGGATCGCCGCTGGCAGGTGAAGATTCAGCCGCCGGCTGTGGGCGGTCCTTACACGATCAAGATCAGCGGCCATCAAACGATGGAACTGAACAACGTGTTGGTTGGCGATGTTTGGCTGTGCGGAGGGCAATCCAACATGCAGGTGTCCCTCCGCTTTGCGAGAAACGGCGAGGACGAAGTCAAAGCCGCGAACTTCCCGGAGATACGCTTCTTCTCGGTTGCGCCTCACTCGGCCTACCACCATACGAATGTGGTCGACGGGGCCTGGAAAGTGGTTTCTCCGGAAACGGCAGATCACGTTTCGGCAGTAGCGTATTACTTTGCACGCAAGGTCCAACAGGAAATCCATGTTCCGATCGGTCTGGTCGTGGACGCCCTGGGGGGAACTCCAGCAGAAGCGTGGATGAGCGCCGCCGCGCTTCGTCCACTGAAAGACTTCGATGTCCCGTTGGCAGAACTCGAAAAACTCGCCGCGACAGGCGCGCCCGAATATGGGAACTACGTCATGCATTGGTATGACCAGTATGACGTCGGGGTTAAAGGGAGCTGGGCTGCGTTGGATTTCGATGATTCGACCTGGAAGGCCGTTGACATTCCCGGCGGATTTTCCGACTTGGGTGTACCGGAGACACCTGCAGTGGCGTGGTTCCGGAAAGAGATCGTCGTACCGGACCCGCTTCCGGCAGGGCGCGCCTTGTTGTTCTTAGGCTCGATTGAGCGCATGGATACCGCGTACATCAACGGAACGCAAGTCGGCGCCAGCGCGTGGGTCGAGAATCCACGCGTCTATTTCATTCCGGATGGTGTACTAAAGCCGGGCAAGAACGTCGTGGCGATTCGCGTCCTGAAGACCAAGCCGCAAGGCGGATTCCTCGCCAAACCCGAAGAGCTGCGCGTCGAACTGGGGGACAAGACTAGCATTCCGGTGGCCGGCAAATGGAAAGGCCAGCTAAGTGTCGATGCTCGCCCGCCGCATCCGTTGCCCATTGGGTACGAGAACTGGCCCGTGATGCCGGCTGTGCTCTACGAAGGAATGCTCGCTCCCATTGCTCCTCTTTCGATCACGGGTGCGCTGTGGTACCAGGGCGAGCAGAACTCAGAACGCGGATTCCAATACCGCAGAATCCTTCCCGCCATGATTGAGGATTGGCGAAAGCTCTTCGGACAGGGGGATTTCCCTTTCTATATCGTTAGCCTGCCGGCCTTTGGCCATCGCAGTGAGACACCGACTGACGACAAGTGGGCGGAAACGCGGGAATCGCAGGCCCTAACGGCCGCCAGTGTTCGCAATGCCTGCCTGGCCGTTACGATCGACACAGGTGATCCCGACAATCTCCATCCTAAGGATAAACAGCCGGTGGGGGAGCGTCTTGCCCTTTGCGCGCTAGCAAAACAATATGGCAAGAAGGTGGCTTATGCGGGTCCAACGCTCGCGTCCGTCGAGCGTCTTCCAGATTCGGTTCGGCTACACTTTGCGCACACGGACGGGGGCCTGGTTGTGAAAGGCGCCAAGTTGGAAGAGTTCGAGATTGCGGGTGAAGACCGGAAATGGTATTGGGCCGATGCACGCATCGAGGGCAACACGGTCGTTGTCTCATCCCCTTCGGTGCCCAATCCCAAAGAGGTCCGCTACGCCTGGCAGTCGAATCCGGCGGCAACTCTGTTCAACGGTGCGGGATTACCAGTTGGACCGTTCCGAACCGACGATTGGCCGGGGATCACTGCGGGACAACGGCCTTACTGACAAACCGTGAGATTGCCGCCATGCGGAAGACACGGTCTCTTGTATGGAACCGCGAGTGCAACTGCCCTCGGTTCCTGAACCAGCGCATCAGCCGCGGCGGCTGCCAGAATCCATCAGCTGGCGGAATCGATCACGTATTCGTACTCGAACCAGAGAAGGCGAAGTCGTCAATGCACTGGGGAAATCAGGTTTGATGATGATGTAGCCGGGAACCACGCCACCTGGAACTCTTTGCGCCTTGCTCGAGGGTGGAGTCAAAAGAGTACCGACGACGTCCCTTCTAAAACGGTCCGGCATAGAACGACCGTGCTATTTCTCACTCTTTCCCCGGGTACAGCAGTCCGCCCAGCTTGTCAACGGCAACCTGCCTGAAAACAGAGATTCTGACTGAAGAACGGCATCACGTGATTCTGAATGCGATCGGCAACCTTGCTCGTATGCGTGCCCGAATACACTTCGAAGCTGTTGGCGATTCCATACCTGTCAAGAACATCGTGCAGTTTGGCGGTATCGACGCGCAATCCGTCCTGGTCGCCTACATCCAACGCGATCGCGCGATACTGGCGAAGAGCTCCGATGTATTGATCCACGAAAGCCAGCGGCGCATTGGCGGCCCATTTCGCGAGGATATCCGGTTGCGGCTCACCGTCCTTGGTCGGAAGGTCAAGATAAAGTGGGGGATTCTTCGGATCAGGTGACCACGCCGCGGCAGTGGCGAGCTGCGCCCGGGCGAAAAACGGCAGGCTTGCCGAATCTGCGGGCGTCTTCACCGCCTCCAGTGTTTTGGACATTTCCGCGTTCGCGGGCCCCGCCGGACGTGGAGACAGGCAACACGGGCTCATAATGTACAGGCTGCCAAATACATCTGCATGTTTCATGCCGATGCGGGTTGCTCCGTATCCCCCCATGGAGTGGCCCACCAGGCCGCGGCTCAGCCGATCAGGGATCGTGCGATAGTGAGCATCGACATACGCAACCAGATCGTGCGCGACAAACTGTTCGAAGTCTCCCGTCGTAACGGAACTCGAATACATCGAACCGTTGTGGACAGTCTTGGAATTAGGCAGAACCACGATCATCTCTTTCGCGCCTTGGGCAAATGCACCTTCAATAGTCTGCGGAACGTGGATTTCATGGGACCACTGTTCAGCGCCGATGGAATATCCGTGCAGGGCGTACAGCACGGGATAGCGGCGATGTTTGTCTTTCTGGTAGCTGGGTGGCAAAAACACGAACACGTCGCGGTCAACGGCGTCGCCCTCTAAATTCCCTTCCAGCGCTTTGCCGTGGACTGTTATGTGCTCAACTGCTACTGGCTTCGCTCCGGCGACGACTGGGGGCACTTCAGTTTGGACCTGTGCCTCAAGCCGAGGCGCGAGAGCCATCGCCATTGTCAGCGCGATGATGCAAGAGAACGTCGCATTCTTCATTAGTTGTCCCTTCGTAAAAAGTGCAAACATGCATTGAACCAACGTGGATTGAACCGCGATCAGTCAGCAATTCTGTTAGCAATTCTGTGAAGATTGCAGTGATCACCGCTCTGGATATCTAGGGCTATCCGGTGCGGAAGTCGTTACTGCGCCGCTTCAACAACCTTGAGGACCTGGTCGGCGGGAATATCTTGAAGGGTCTGCACAATTCCCGAGGGCCAATGAATCTCAAGCAGGTCCGCGCGAGTGTCTGGTCCTAGTCCAAAATGCACGGGACCGTCGCTGGACGAGGCATAGCCAACGCTTGTGGTCATGTGGTTGTACTGAGCTCCAATCGTCTTGCTGACCAGTTTGATTCTTGCGCCAATGCCATCGCGGTTGCTTTTTGTACCGCGCAGGGCGACGTCCAGCCAGTGATTTGAGGTTTGGCTGCGGTTCATCCAGACTTCAGCGGGTGCGTCGAGGGCCGACACAACGATGTCGACGCGTCCGTCTCCATCAAGATCGCCGAAAGCGCAGCCGCGGTGGCGTGATTTAGGAGAGACCCCGAAGCCAGCTTCTTCGGTCAACGCCTCCCACTTGCCACTCGCTCCTAAATTGCGAAAAACGGTGTTGAAGTGATCGACTGGCTGTCCAGGCATGTCGTGGGATTCCACATGTCCACCGCTGACGAACATGTCTTTCCAGCCGTCGTTGTCGAAATCGTAGAGCCCGGGCCCGAACCCAGACATCGTACGGCTTAGATCGCGCATTCCGCTTTGGCTGGTAACTTCCTTGAAATCACCCTTGCCGGTGTTCTGAAAAACCGGGAAGGTTTGGCTGGGTAGAGTCACGAACACGATATCGGGGTAACCGTCATTGTTATAGTCGCGAAAATCCACGCCCATTCCAGAGACGAAACCGCCGTCCTCTACCAGCGCAACCCCGCCCTCCAAGGCAACCTCTTCGAACTTGTTCCCCAGGTTGTGGAACAGCGAATTGTAGGAAGCGTCATTGGTGACGAAAAGGTCAGGTCGTCCGTCGAGGTCGTAATCCGCCATTCCGATTCCCATGGCTTTTCCGACATGTTCGCGTATTCCCCATTCTTTTGAAGCATCGCGGAACGTGCCATCGCCGTTGTTCAGGAAAAGCTGGTTCGGCTGCCCTTTGTAGTACCGGGGATGACAGTAGTCGGCTATGCCCTCGATCTGGCAAAGAGGCTTGTCCGAGTACTGCCACTGCATGTAGTTAGCGACAAACAGGTCGAGCAGGCCATCGTTGTTGACGTCGACCCAGACAGCCGTGATCTCCCAGAACGGGCCATACTGCGGGTCGGGGTGGTTGATGGCCGCGTCCAGACCAGACTTCACCGTGACGTCAGTGAATGTTCCATCCCCGTTGTTGTGGTACAAGGTCCCGTGGTGCAGACCGGCGACGAACAAGTCGGGATGTCCGTCGTTGTCGTAATCGCCGACGGCGACCCCCATGTCGTAACCGGTGCCCGCCAGGCCGGCGGAATCGGTAACGTCAGTGAACACGCCGTTCCCGTCGTTCCGGAAAAGGCGGTTTCGGTACTTGGGGTCGTCCTTCTTCAGCGTGGCGATATTGGCGCCGTTGGTAAAGAAAATATCTGGACGGCCGTCTCCGTTGTAGTCGAACACAGCTACACCGCCCGGCATGGTTTCCGGGGCATTGCGCGCAGGTGTCTCATCGTTCTGCAGCACGAAGGGGAGCGCTTTGAATTCGAACCGAATCGAGCTTTTCGCCGGTGATGTAGCCGCCAGCAGCCAAAAGCAGGCAACTAAGAGGATTACTGCGCACATTGCGGGGCGGGATGCTCGGTCCATTGCAAGGGGGAACAAGAAAGATTGGAAACAAGAAAGAAGGGTGGCCGAAGCCACCCTTCTGATTCTACCTGACGCTCGCTTCAGAAGTAGAACTTCACAGAGAACGTCAGCACACGCTGGCCGGTCTTGAACGCCGGTTTGCCAGTCGTGACATTGTTTTGGTTCGCCGTCGCAATCGAATGCTCGACTACGGAGCAATTGTTTCCTGAAACATTCCCCCCGATGTAGCCACAAGCCGCCTGTTGTACGGTTTGGCCGGACCCAGGTGCAGGGGCACCCACGACCGCAGTGTACGGAATCAGCACAGTGGTGTTCTGTTGCAGATTAATGGTTTCGTCGGAGGTTCCCGCCAACCCGAATTGGTACAGCGGATGATTCAGGAAGTTCGTACCCTGTATCCTGAATTGCAGCTGCTTGCTTTCTGTGATCTTGAAGTTTTTATAGATACCCAAGTCACTGTCAAAGTAAGCAGGCGCATGCAGGTACGGCCAGTTGAATGTGCCGAGCTGACCGACGGCAGGCGTTGAGAAGCAGTTCGGGTTGAAGTACTGGTGACTTCCGCGTCCGTTGCGCGGATCGCAGGTGATCAGTGGAAGCATTGCGGCATAGCCGCCACCAGTTTGAGACGTGCCGTAGTAAGTGCCTTGATTGACAGAATTGGACTTCAGACCGTTCGGCAGGAGAATGCTGTTGTCGGGCAGTTGGTAAGCTGAACCCGCCAGACCGACTATCGGAACGGTAAGGCCGCCGGCGAAGCTGAAGTTGAGCGTGCCATTTGCCTGCAGAGGCGCACCACTCTGGTACGTCGTATAGCCAGACAACTGCCAGCCATTGACGGCGCCCCCGAGGAAGCGCTTACCGTGGACGAAGTGCGGCATGTTCCATACGTAAGTCGCGTTAACGATCTGCGTGTGGTCGTACGCCAGAGGTCCGTAATTGTCTTTTAGATTGAAGGGATCAACCACCGCTCCAGTCGTTCCAGCCTGGTTCGTATTGCCATCTCGGATACCCAGCACCTTACTATAGGTGTAATTGAGCAGGAAACTGACCGATCCAGCCTGTTTTTTCCACGATGCCTGCAGCGAGTTGTAGTTCGCGTAGCCGGCGTGGTTCAGGACGTAGATGTCGTTATAGTTGGTTAGGCGACGATAGTCGTTTTCATTGAAGCTCAGCCCGTAGTTGCTTGAGACAGCCACACCATTTGGTCCAATGTTGGCACAACCCGTGTAGTTGGTGCCGGCGCTACTTCCGCTACCATTGCACGGCAAGCTATTTGGAGAAGCAAAGGCCGGCTGGCCGTTGAGTGTTAGCTTCGGATCCGGCAACCAGTACGCTCCTGGGAAGTTGCTGTTAGCGTCGCTGAGTTTGCCGTTTCCACCGTTGATCAGCATGTTGCTGCTTTTGTTGCCAACGTACGAAATCTCGAACACCGACCGCCAAGGCAGCGCCTGGGCGACACTAATGTTCCAGTCGTTCGTATAAGGAGTCTTGTTGTCTCCCTGTTGGAACGCGGTGATGGTGCTTCCGTTGGCTCCTCCTCCGGGGGGCGGTACAAAGCCGGCGATCGCGCCGTATCCCTGAAGGTTGTTGTCGTTGGCGGTAAAGGTCCCCTGCGCCAAGCTTGCCGGACCTCCGACGTCGTTAACGGATACGTTATAGCGGAATGATGCAAAACCACCGCGTATAACCGTCCTGCCGTTTTCGAACACGTCGTAGGCAATACCGACGCGAGGCTCGTAGTAGAACGTCGGCGATACCCAGCCCGAGGTCGGGATGCGGCTGGCGATGGAATGCCAGAGCAAGCCCGGATTTTTAACGCTTGCGTCATTGGTGTAGCTGGCTGGATCCCAAACGGCCATTCCGTTTCCGCCAATGTAATACTGGCCGTTGTGATCAAGACGTAACCCGTAGTTCACAGTCAGCTGCCGATTGGCCTTGTACGAGTCTTGCCCGTAAAATGAAACGGTGTGGTTCTGAATGGTATTTACACCGTCCGCGCTGGGTTGCGTATAGTTCGCGCGCCCGAGCAGGAAGTCGGCCACCGAGTTGTTGGTGGCGAAATTGCCGCCCAGGTTAAAGTTTCCATTCGCGCCGCCACCCCAACCGCTTTGCGACTGAATATTCTTGGTGTTATCCCAGTACGCGCCAAACTTCAGGGTGTGTGACCCAATCACATGAGTGAAGTTGTCGTAGATGGCGGGAACTCTTTTATCCGCTCCGAAGCCGCCGCCAGGGAAGCTTCCCTCCAGGTTCATGTTGCCGATGTCCGGAAATGCTCCGCCCCATGGTCCCTGGATGTTTGGTATCTGGTCCACCTTGGCGCCAAAGAGGCCGGGAATGGTCATTCCGAGCTTCGAGCGGCTGACGGCAGCGGAGTTGGACAGAACGCTGGGAGTGTTGAATCGCGTATAGGTGAACACGGTTTCGTTGGTTGTGGACGGATTGAACACATGCGTAGCGTTCACCATCACCAGTTGCGAATTCAGATTCTGAACCACATTCGACGGGTACGGAAGCGTCCACGGTGGTGTCCACCAAATGCCAACTGGGTGTTGGTCGGTTTCGATCTGGCGACTGTACGACCCCGTCAACTTTGTATTGTCGCCGATCGAGTAATCGAGTTTCCCCGTCGCTTCCCACCGGTTCTGGGGCGACGTGGTGACAAACTGGTAGTTGTTCCAACCGTTTCCGGGCCCTGGAGCAACGCTGGTTCCGCCCTTCGGATTCGCTTTCGAGGGAAGTAACGTGGCATAGATCGCGCCGTTCGGGTCCCATAGCGACGAAGGGAGGCTCGTTGCAGTGGCTCCCGCCGGAATGTGGTTGTTCATAGCATTGTAGGCAGCGCCCCAGCTGCTCTGAAGCTGCTGGGCCAAGGTTGTTCCATTGACCGGCGTGGTTCCCGGAACACCATTGATCGTCGTATTACTGAAGTCGCCTTGGAGTTGCTCGGTCGTCGGGATGTTGTAGTTGATGATGCTGCCTGCCGGGTGCTGCCGCATGTACTCGTAGCCGCCCCAGAAGAACAGCCTCTGCCGCCCTTTGTCCAGCTTGGGAACCGGACCACCGAAGTTGCCACCGAAGTAGTAGTAGCTCTCAGCCGGAGCCGCTAAAGCGGCGGTTGTGGCGCCGCTGGCGATTTGGCTGTGGGTGTATGCGTCAATCGCGTTCAGGGTGCTATTCCGAGCGTACGTGTAACCTTCGCCATGGTACTTATTACCACCGCTCTTGCTGAAGGCCTGGAAAATCGCCGGGCCTTTCGCGTATTCGGCGCTGTAATCCGCCATCAGGACTTTGACTTCGCTGACCATGTCCTGATTGATATTGGCCATCTGGCTGCCGGCGTTACCAGGATCGACCAGGTTGGTGCCGTCCAGCATGAATGACATGGCGCCGCTGGGCTGCGTGCCATTCGAGGAGAATGAACCGACGGGCCCACTCGCCGAACTCACAAGCTTAGTCGAGAAGCCTGAACCCTGAGTGGTTCCATTCGAAAACGCCATGCCCGGCATGATCTTTAGTAATTCGCCGGCGTCGCGGCCGCCCATGGGAAAGTCGTTAATCATGTGCTCGGGGATGGTGGTGCTGATTTCGGCGTTATCGGTTGGTACGCTTAGAGCGCCGGCCGCAACCTCCACCGTCTCGCTCACCTGTCCAACCTGCAACGCAATTTGCGGCAGGTCGCGGTTATCGCCCTGCGAGAAAACGATGCCTTCGTCCTTCCATTGCTTGAACCCCGGAGCTTGCACGGTCACCGAATAGGTTCCGGGCTGGACAGCCGTAATGGAAAAGAACCCGGATGCATTCGACACCGTGGTGCGAACGTCTCCGTTCAGTTGATTCGTCATCGTGACTTTGGCGTTGGCAATTAGGGCACCGGTCGTGTCCCTGGTTGTGCCTGACAAGGTTCCGGTTAGTTGCTGGCCGAAACCGGGGAAAGCGGTGAAGAGGGAAATGGCCAGACAGGCGATCAAGATTGCTCTCGACAGAAATGACTTCGAGGTCATTGAGAAGCCTCCACTTTGGCAGTGCGACGAAGTTCTAAGTGCAACTTTTGGGAGTCGGGTCGCCGCTCGGCGGCCAGTCTCCCGTTTCGATCCAGATTCATCAGGGCATTCATCAAGGCCAGCGTAAACGTTTACGCTGCATATAAAAGTACTATTGCGACTGACGACGTTATATGTACTGCCTGTTGATGAACGGTGTCAAGAAAAAAACGAATTTCTTGTCGGAACCCCCCTCCCCTTTGGAAACGAGGTCCTACAAGTGGTTGACTATACACTACTTAGCTTGATATTTACTGGAGAGCGTAAACGTTTTCGTAAACGTTTCCGGAAACGTTTCCGGCGAGGTTCCCGCAAACGTTTACCGGACAAGCCTGGATGCGATCAGGAGGGGAGATTCGCCTGAGAGGCAATTCTACTTCCTCTCTTATTTTCTCTTAAGTCCTACGGCTTCGGTGTCGCACCTTGCGCCAGCGCTTCGTACCGCTCCAGATTGGCCTGGAGCGAGGCTGCCAGCGCCTGATTCTGGTCCTGATTGGCGAGTTCAAGTGCGCGGCGCGCAGTGGCAATGGCTTCCGCGTAGCGGCCGTTTTCGGAATACATGGCCGCGAGCATCTGCAGGATGGTTGGCTTCGGAGTGGGGGAAAGTTTAGAGGCCCGTTCGAACTGCGTCAGGCCATCCACGAAGTTTCCTTTTGCCGCCAGGACCCGTCCAAGGTTAGAGCGATAATCCGCATCTTCCGGTGCAAGCGCGACGGCCTTCTGGATGTGCACAATCGACTCGTCCAGATTACTGGCGTGAGCGAGCGCGATTCCCAGGTCATTCTGTCCGCTAGCCGAATCAGGATCAAGCTCTGCTCCCTTCCGCAGGTGATACAGGGCTTCGCTCATCTGCTCTTTTTTGAGCGCCAACATGTTTCCCAGATTTGTCTGGGCCGAGGCATTGTCAGGATTTAGTTCGACCGCTTTCTCGAAGTGCTGAAATGCTTCTTCCAGCATTCCTTTCTCGGCAAGAGCAGTACCGAGGTTGTTGTGGGTATGAGAGCTGTCGGAATTCAGCTCCAGTGACTTCCTGTACTCCGCGATGGCTTCGTCAAGTCTTCCTCTTTCCGCAAGTGCGACTCCCAGGTTGTCGTGGGCGCGGGGGTCGTTAGGATCGAGCGCCAGAGCCTTCTCCCAGGCTGGTACTGCCTGGTCGTATTGCTTCTTCTCTGAGAATGCCACCGCAAAGTCAAAGAGCTTGTAAAAGTCGGTAGCCGGCGCGTCAATGCGCTCCAGACCGCCGGGAGCAATGTTAATAAACTCGGGGATGTTAACGGCACGATTAGCAGCCGTAGCGTTCTCAATGAGAATGGCCGGGCTATCATTGCCATTCTCGTCGATGTGAGTGAGGTACATCTCGGTGTAATAGGACGGCGTTTTGGAGGAGAAAACCAGCCAATGTCCATTGGGCGAGAAACTGTGCCACGAGTTCATGGTCGTGAGGTTGCAGTTCATTTTTCTCGCGACGCCTCCCGCAAACGGCACAATGTAGAGGTGGCTGTCCGGGCGCATGAGCAGGCCGTTCTTGTTTTGCACGAAGACAATCCACTTGCCGTCGGGAGAGACTTTCGGGAAATTGTTGCTCAGCCCGTTCTCCGAGGCGCCGACAACTCGCTCCGCCTTGCCGCCCTTCCCATCGTTGAACGGGATGCGATAGAGGTCGTAATGCATCTGAGTCTCATTGGGATCGTTGGCATACTTGGCGGGTGGTTGGCCGGGCGCAAAAGGATCTTTGGCTTGGGCTCGAGAAAAAACCAGGTACTTGCCGTCTGGGCTCCAAAACGCGCTGGTGTGGACGTACTCAGGATCGTCGGCTCCCGGCAGCGGTTTTAGGGTGCGGTCCCGACGGCTGTACCAAGCCAGCACACCGCGGGTGGGAAAGAACACCTGACCAAACCCATAGAAGGTGAACGAGCCGTTGTACAGGCGGTCCGCAATTCGCCGGCTGTGTGCTCCCGGAACATCAATTGAAGTGATGACGTAATTGCCGTCGGGGGAAGTCTGCGACATGAATCCAAAACGTTTTTGGGCGGTCTTGTCCGGGTCAGAAAACGTGCTCCAGCGAATCACGTAATCTGTGCTTATGGTGGTCTGTTTATGGATGGGAACGAGGGCGTAGAGACCCTTATCGTTTTGCGGGCCATCGACGTCGATCCCCAAGGTCTTACCGTCACGCGAGACCGAGTGACAGTTGGCACAGGTGGGAAGCGACTGCATCACAACTTTGCTTTTCGTCGCGGAGACGTAGCGCAGTTCCCATTTGATATTGGGAAGAACCGAGTCCGGTAATGGCTTGATCACTCCTCTTTCGATTTGTTCCTTGGTCGCGGGAAGCAGAGGAACATCACGGTAAAGGATGGGGGCGCCTACCGGATCGGCAGAGGTCTGGATTTCGACTTGCCCAATCGAAACCGGTTCACCGGCATTCTGGCTGGAGTAGCCCGAGATAACCACGGTCGCAGGCTGACGAATCGAATGGTTCTTGATCGTTTCCCAGATCTTCTCATCCGCACGCCAGGTGTGTGCTTCGGCTTGTTCCGGGGTCAGAGTAGGGGGCACGTAGCCTACCAGGCTGTCGTCGAGCTTTCCAATTTGCATTTTCTCGCCCGCCGACCATAGTTCAACGCGTGGCGCCCGTTCCCCAAAACGGACTTCAATGCGCCAAATCGTCGCGGTCGCGGAACCATCACGCCACTGAAACAGAGGTGGAATAAGGTCGGGTGGGAAAAGAGAACCCTGACTCGGATAGTCGATGAGGATCGCGGTGGGCTCCGCCGATGGTCGCGCGGCCGCGAGGAGACTACCCGCAACGGCGGTGCTCAACAAGGCAAGAAAGACCAAAATTCGATTCATGGCACTATACGCTTGCGCTGGGAGGAAGAACCTTGGAAGCCCAGAGCGAAGCATCCAAAGAGATGGCCCTATCCTGATTGAAAGCACACTGGAGCGCTGTGATTCGAATCACACTTGCCCGGTTGTTCTCATGTCTCGAACCCAAGGCGCATGTCGGTCGGCAGTCGGGTCACGAAGGCTCGACTGGAAGGGCACCCGATCCGCATCCAGCCTTGCTTGCTGGTGGTAAGATATTGACCAGAAAAAGGTGGGAGTGGGGTCGGCAGTGCTTTTCGTGGACTTCAATTTCTGTCCCAAAAGGGACACTCGTGCTCTGGCATGGGTCGAATCGTGGCAGTGCCTTGTCTCGTCCGTCCTAGTCATTTCCTTGGGCCTGCTCGCTTTTTTGCCCGGAGCCAGCGGCCAGACTTCCCCTGATCGCGAGAGCGACCTAATTGCGCAGGGGTCGGCGGCGCGAATGCAGAACGACGTTCCTCGCGCAATTGAGCTGTATTCCCAGGCGGTGCAGCGAGACCCTCGATGGTCTGACGGTTGGTGGTTCCTGGGTTCTTTGCAGTACGGGGCTGGAGCTTATACCTCAGCTCGAGATGCGCTCTCGCACTACCTTGAGGTGCTTCCTAATGCGGGCCCTGCGTTCGCTTTGCGAGGCTTGTGCGAATTCGAGACGGGCGAGTACCCGAAAGCTCTGGCCGACATTCAACACGGAATCGCACTCGGCGCTGCCAACCAGCCCCGCAACGAACAGATCCTTCGCTATCACGAAGCATTGCTGCTGACGCGGCTGGGGGATTACACGGCCGCGTTAAAGGCATATTCATTTTTCGTCAAGAATGGGGTCAGTAACCCGGAGTTGCTGAGCGCGATCGGACTCGCCGGATTGCGAATGCCCCTCTTCCCAAAAGACGTGGGAGTGGAACAGCAAGAACTGGTCTCCGCGGCCGGTGGTGCTGCATACCGGTTCTTGGCAGGCGATGAGGCTTCCGCTGCTCAGGCCTTTCAAGATTTGTTTCGTCGCTTCCCACAGGCAGCCAACGCACATTTTCTTTACGGCTATCTGTTGTTTAGCACCAATCCCGACGCGGCATTGACGGAGTTCCAGCAGGAGTTGACCATTGTGCCGTCGAACCCGGATGCGAACGTGATGACCGCGTGGGCTCTGTTAATCAGAAATGCGGCAGCCGAGGCGCTGCCCTATGCGCAGAAAGCTGCGAACCAGGAACCGACGCTTCCCTCCGCGCAACTGGTACTGGGCAGATCTCTGCTGGAAACAGGAGATTTGAAGGGTGGCATGGATCACTTGGAGAGGGCGCTTCAGTTGGAACCTGATAACCTCGAGACTCATCTTGCTCTTGCCAAGGCTTACTCGAAATCCGGCCGCGGGGAAGAAGCGCGCCGTGAACGCACCCTCTGTCTCCGGCTCACGAGCGGTAATGACTCCACGAATGCGCATCGATAGGACATTCCTCGTGGTTGTGTTTCTGGCGGCGGCTGGGAATGTGACGGCGCAGGCAACCCATCAGAACATTGCATCGGCGTGCGCAGGTTGTCACGCCTCGGCAGCCCGACTGCAACCTGATACCCCGATGGGGCGCGGAATGCAGTGGCCGGATGCCAATCCACTTTTCAAAAGCCATCCCCAACTTAAGTTTCGCAAAGGCGAATACACCTACACCGTAGAAACTAAAGCGAGCCAGCCCGTTTATTCCGTCACGGATGGGACACGAACGATCTCTCTGCCTATTCGTTGGAATTTTGGCAAAGGCGCTCAGACCTGGGTCCTGGAGATAAATGGGGAACTCTACGAAAGCATGGTGAGCTATTACCCCTCGATCGAGGGTCTGGAGATTACCACGGGAGACGAGTCGTTAACCCCGCAAACTCTGGAAGAAGCTGTGGGAAGAAAACTCAGGGAAGGTGAGCCGCAGGACTGTTTCGGCTGCCACTCGACGGGTGCGGTATCGAGGGGGAAGTTGCACCTCCAGACGCTGGAGCCGGGCGTTACCTGCGAGCACTGTCATAACGGAGCGCTCGCCCACCTTTCAGCAGCGCTCCAGGGTGAAGCATCCGACACCGCTCCTCCAGATTTGAGAAAACTCTCGTCTGAAGATACCGCGAACTTTTGCGGCCAATGTCACCGAACCTGGGAAACGGTTGTGCGAAGCCGCTGGCGAGGTGAAATCAATGTGCGCTTTCAACCTTATCGACTGTCCAACAGCAAGTGCTTCGACGGTACTGATCCCCGCATTAGCTGTATAGCCTGTCATGACCCGCATCAGGATCTTGTCAGAGAGGACAACTCTTACGACGTGAAGTGCCTGGCATGTCATGCATCAAGAAACGAACCCACGAACGCATCCAACCCAACAACCAATCATCGAAATGCGAAGGCGTGTGCGGTGGCAAGTGCGGGCTGTGTCAGTTGCCACATGCCGAAAGTGAAACTACCGAATGGGTTGATGACGTTTCACGATCATGAAATCCGGATCGTGAAACCCGGTGTGCCGTATCCTGATTGATTCCCTCGGCGTGGAATGTTTGAGGGGCGTAAAGCCCTCTGTCGGCGGGCTTTTTGCGGCAAAGTCGCTGCTCTGGCTAGCTTGCATGCCTGACCGAACTATTCTATAGTCGCGCGAGAGCAGCGCTCGCGGGATACGCCACCCATGCATCGGTTGTACCTCTATCTTGGATTCATGATTGCGATCTCCGGGGCATGCGCCGCTAGCTCGAGCGGGTGTGTGCCGCCCGCGGCCCTTCAGGCAAAACTTCAAGCGCAACCCAAAGCCGATACTTATGCTGAGGCGGGAGCGTGGTACGGAGATCACGGCAAGTATGGGTGCGCAGTCGAAGCTTATCGGGCCGCTCTTAAGCGTGCGCCAAAATCTGCCGAGTTCTCGTATCTTCTTGGGCTCGACCTGCTGCGCGAGGGTGACTTCAGCGGCGCGGTAAAACCTCTGCAGCAATCCATTGAGCTCAAGCCTGAGCTTCTCAAGCCTCACCTCCTGCTCGCAACCGCGTTGGAGCAACTCCATCAGTCCACCGAGGCCCAGGCGGAATGGTTGGCGGCTTTGAAAATCGACCCGCAGTCGGAGATGGCGCTCGACGGAGCCAGCAAAAACCTTCTCGCCACGCGGGCCTTCGATGCGGTCATAGCACTGCTCGGCCCACAGCCGAAGGGCGACACCCTGACCCTCGACCTGGCATCGGCTTACCAGGGCGCCGGATTCGCAGATGAAGCGATAGAAGTTCTTAAGAAAGGGTTGGAAGCCAGTCCCTCATCGCGCGACTTGACAAGAGCGCTGATTACGAATCTGCTGTTGCAGCAGCGCTACCAGGAAGCGGCGAAGTCAGGCGCGAAGCTGGTTCAGCAGTCTCCTCGCGATCTCGATGCGCAGACATTGTATTTACATGTGCTGATACTGAACGACGAGGAAGATTTGGCGCGGCCTTTGGCTCATAAACTGCTTTCGGCCGCTCCCAACGATTTCGGCGTTCTGTTTCTAAATGGGCTTCTCGAAAACAGGTCGGGCAACTATGCCGGTGCGCGCACTTTTCTCGAGAAAGCGGTGACGCTGAATCCCAATCGCTACGAAGTCCGTTATAACCTGGGAATTGCCTTAGCGAACCTCAACGATCCTAAGGGAGCACGGGAACAATTGGAAAAAGCTCTCGCTCTGGGAGGGGCGGAACCCGGGTTGCGTGTTGAGTATGCGAAGGTGCTCCGAGCTCTCGGCGAAACAGAACTGGCGGCGGAACAGCTTAAGCTGTACCAGCAAGAACAAAAGGCCAATGCCGACCGTACGCTGGCGGCGAATAAGACAGCGCAAGCAGATAAGGAACTTGCCGAAGGCGATCCCAAGAAAGCCGTTGGACTCTATCGCGATGCAGTCGCTGTGCAGCCCGACAGTGCGCTGCTCAATTACAAATTGTCGGTTGCGCTGGATCGAGTTGGAGATACCGCCGCGGAGCGGGAGGCGTTGCAGAAAGCGGTACAAATCGATCCCGGTATGGCGATCGCTCAGCGGCAACTCGGGTACCTGGCTTTCAACGACGGCGATTTCGGAACAGCAGAAGCGCACTTTCGTGAGGCGGTGCGAGCCGCTCCCGCATACACCGACGCCTGGATCAGCCTGGCGGCAACGCTCGCGACGGAATCTCGCTACCCCGAGGCTGAACAGGCAGTTCAGCGTGCCCTGGAAATCGACCCTCACAACGCGAATGCGCTGGAGCTTCAGAAGGAACTCGCGAATTCCGCTACCGGTCCGGCTAAACCGTGACATGCTGCCAGTTCTGCTCTGTTAGGATCGGTTGAGTATGTCCAATGGAAAACCCTGGAATTGGACACGGCGGAGGGTTCTGCGAACGATTCCTGCGGCTTTAGCTTCGTCTTTACTCCCATATAAACTCCATTTCGCGGCTGCGCAGGATAAGCCATCGGTCGCTCCCTTCTCTCGTTTCGTCGACGTTGCCGAATCCGCAGGGCTCACCAAAACGATGGTCTATGGCGGAACGGACCACATCACTTACATCGTCGAGCTGAACGGTGGCGGTTGCGCTTTCTTCGACTACGACAACGATGGATGGATGGATATCTTCATCGTAGGCGGGCGGCGGCTGGAAGACACGCCTCCAGGTTCCAGCAATCGTCTCTACCGCAACAACCGGGACGGCACCTTCACCGACGTAACCGAGAAGGCAGGTCTGTTCGATTGTGGATGGGCCTGTGGGGTTTGCGTCGGAGACTACAACAACGACGGATTCGAAGACCTTTTTCTAACTTACTACGGCCAAAACCGTCTGTATCGAAACAATGGAGACGGCACCTTTATCGATGTTACCGAAAAAGCTGGCCTTCGCTATCCCACCACTCGTTTTGGTTCCGGCGCCACTTTTCTTGATTACAACCGTGATGGTCTGCTCGATCTGTTTGTGTCGAATTACGTTGTAATTGACTTGGCGAACGCGCCAAAGCCTTCTCTGGACGTGCCCAACTGTAACTACGAGGGAGTTGCTACCAATTGTGGACCTACGGGGCTTCCAGCGCCACAGCATTTTCTCTACCGCAACAATGGTGACGGTACATTCACCGACGTCTCCAAAGAATCGGGAGTTGCCGCCATGCGCGGTTCGTTTGGGTTTACCGCGGTGGCTTTCGATGCGGATGAAGATGGCTGGCAAGACATTTTCGTCGCTTGCGATGCAACCCGGAGCTTGTTACTGATGAACAACCATGACGGAACCTTCCGCGAGGAAGCGTTGCTGCGAGGAGTTGCGCTAGGCCCGGGTGGTGACTCGATGGCGGGCATGGGGGTAGGAGTTGGTGATTACGACCTCGACGGCCATATCGACTTGCTGAAAACGCATTTCCTGAATCAAGCGACGGGTTTGTACCGGAATAATGGAAAGGCAGAATTTGACGATGTTACAGCTGCCGCCGGCCTTGGCATGGAACGCCGCTTCATCAGTTGGGGCACGGCACTGGCGGATTTCGATAATGACGGCTATCCAGATATTCTCAATGTTACCGGGACCGTGTACCCGGAGCTGGAGCGCGTGTACGCGAAGTATCCCGCACACAGCCCACGCATCGTCTTCCGCAATCTAGGGAATGGCAGATTTCTGGAACTGGGCGATGAGACCGGGCCTGGAATTTCAGCGAAGCATCAGAGCCGTGGCGCTGCCTTTGGAGACTTCGACAACGACGGCGATATTGACGTTGTCATCATGAATCGCAATGAACCGCCGTCGCTTTTGCGCAATGATGCGCCCCCCGGGAATCATTGGATCAAAGTCAGACTGGAAGGAACAAAGAGTAACAGGAGTGCGCTGGGATCACGTGTGTTGGTGCATTATGGCGGAAAGGTCCATGCCCAGTGCCTGACCAGCCAAAGCAGTTATTTATCATCTAACGATCCACGGTTGCATTTTGGCCTGGGCAAAGTGTCGACTGTGGACGTCGACGTTTATTGGCCGACGGGAGCCAAGGAGACTTTTGCCCGGGTAGCTGCTGATCAGTTGCTCACGATCCGCGAAGGTCAAGGAATTGTAAAAGGCCGACCGTTTCGCTGAAACAGGCAATATACGCTTTTACAGACGTTAAAAAAATCGCCGCGCCGATTTCTTTGTGCTCGGCGAAAATGGGAGACGCTATGCACCGCGCCCGAGTGCTCCGCTTCATCCGCATTCCATTATTTGTGTTTTTTTCACTGCTGCTTGCCGGTCCGGCGCAGGGCCAGGCCGCGCCCGACAGCGAATCTGGATCTGCTCCCACGAGTTTTGTCAAAAGTGTCGACGAGGTCTCAATCGACTTCGCCGTTCGCCACAAGAAGAAGGCTGTGCCGGACCTCAAACCGGAAGATGTTGTGGTCACGGACGACGGTTCCGTTGTTAAACTCGCGGATCTTCGCCTCGTCACGGGACAGTCTGGCGCCAATCATCTGATCACGCTCCTGTTCGATCCGCTTGACCCATCGGCCGCGACGAACGCACGCGACATCGTTAAGAAAATCTTGAAGCTGATACCTGTCAACGAATTCTCGTTCTCTGTATTCAACATTGAGCAACGGCTGCGTCTATTTCAGGAGTTCACGACAGACCGGGAAAAGATTCAACAGGCGATTAACGCCGCGACGAGCGACAGTGCGAATCGCGATCAGACCGCCGTCCTTGCGGAAAAAAGGCTGATCTCTGCTGTGCAGTCTGGGATTGGCCAGGGGCAGTCACGAGCATCGGCCAACGACCGCGCCGTAGAGAAAGCTGTGCTCGCATCGCTTACGGAATCTCGGCGAATTATTCAGGATCAGCACACGCAAGCGCCGCTTGGCGGACTTCTGGCTCTCGTCCACGCCCAAACTGCGATTCCAGGACGAAAACTCGTTATTTATTTTACCGAAGGGCTGCAGCCGGATGCGGACGAACGAGACGCGCTGCGCTCCATTGCAGGAGCGGCAGATCGCGCCGAGGTCAGTATTTATGTCATCAACAAGACCGCAGTCGACACCAGACTGATGGAAGGATTAATGCAAAGCCAGGCGATGGGAGCGCTCGCCGCTTACAATCACTTTAATCGAGCCCCGACGGGACCCGCAGCGCAGACGCCGACAGTGTTCTCCGGCGGCATGCTTTCACAAGTCAGCGATCAGATTACTCGAGTTGAGGGTGAAGGACTTGCGGGGAACAAAGATCCGCTGGCGGAATTGGCCGCAAGTACCGGGGGAGCTTACATCTTTTCGGGAGACAACCTGAAGAGACCCTTCCGGCAAGCCGTTGCGGACCTGACCACGTATTATGAGGCTTCGTACGTCCCCCCTGCGCTGCTTTACGACGGGAAGTTTCACCACGTAAGGGTAAAGGCCCTTCGGCAGGGAATGAAAGTGCAAGCACGGGCAGGGTATTTTGCCGTGCCTCCAACCACCGGCATAAGGCCGTTCGAGGCGCCGCTCATGAAGGTCTTGTCCGAGCCGCAAATGCCGGCGGATGTGAAATTCCGCGCGGCTGTACTGCAGCTCGGCAACCTGACGACGGGTAACGAGAATACGCTCGTGATCGAAGTGCCGATTTCAGGACTCGAATCTCGCAGCGATCCCAACACCAATTTACTGTCGTGGCACCTATCGATAGTTTCGGAAGTCAAGGATAAGTCCGGGGCGGTGGTTGAGCATTTCAGCGAGGATATTCCGGGACGTGGAGCGCTCGATTCGAAGCAGGAAGTGCTTCTTGGGAGTGCCACCATGCAGCGTCATTTCGCGCTCCCGCCCGGTGAATACTCGGTCGAAACTGCCGTGGTCGACCGCCATAGCGGAAAGATGGGCGGAGAACGAGGGCCATTCCAAATCCCGAATGCCGCCTCGGGTCCTTTCTTGAGTGATATTGCGCTGGTTCGGCGCATCGATCCATCTCCCGAGGAGTTGGATCCTTTTGAGCCTCTCCGCTATCAACACGGCAAGATCGTTCCAGGCCTTTCCGGCCAGGTGGTGCCTGGAGCGAAAAACACAACTTTCTTTTTCCTGGTACATCCGGATTCGGCTGCCTCGGAGCTGGCGATGCTCGAAATGGAGGTCTTGCGCAATGGAGAGCTGATGGGGCAAGTGCCGCTGCAGCTTCCCAAGGACATCGGTGATGCGTTCCCCTATATTGCGTCGCTCCGAACCGATTCGCTGCCGGCGGGAAACTATGACGTAATCCTGTCGCTCACCCAGGGTGGGAAAATCATGGAGCGCGAAAGCCGCTTTAGCATTTCCGGGCCGGAGTTGGCCAGTATCGCACCCGCGAAAACGGAGCCAGCCGGGCAGAGCACAGCAGCGGCCAGCGTTGTCGATTCTGAACTTGGCGTCGCAGAGATTGCGCCAGCCAGAAGACAGCCCCTGGCGATAACCTCCCTGCCCACGGATTCGGTGACTCGTCCCTCGGACGATGAGTTGAACGCCATTATCGAGGCGGCGCGAAAGCATGCACTAAATTATTCAGCGAAGTTGCCGAATTTTTTGTGCATGGAGATCACAGATCGTTCGGTCGACGCGTCGGGAAATGGAAAATGGCGGCGCAAGGATTCTTTCGGAGAACTATTGCGTTACGTCGATAACCACGAGACAAGGAAGACGCTGGAAGTAAACGGCCAGACCAGTGCGGTGAAACGGGATGATCTGAACGGGCCGATATCGCTGGGAGAATTCGGTCATCTTCTCAGTCTGGTATTCCAACCAGCGTCGAAAGCGGAATTTCACTGGAAAGAAACCGATGCTTTGGCGAACGGCACGGTGCAAGTCTTTGAGTATCGCGTGGACCGCAAGAATGACAGCATGAGCCTCACCGATAGCAGCAGGCAGATTTACTCGGGCTATCACGGCCTGGCTTATATCGACAGCTCAACCCTGGGCGTCCGGCGGATCACAATGGAGGCGGACGACCTTCCGCCCGATTTCTCGATCCACACAGCATCGATCGCTGTGGATTACGACTATGTGTCGATTGGAGCGCACGACTATCTCATGCCGATGCGCGGAACGATCCGGCTGCAAAGGGGCCGGCACGAAGCTGATCTCAATCAAATCGTCTTCCAGGATTACAGGCGCTACGCTTCACAATCGAAAATTATCTACACCCCGTGAGCGGTTTTCTGCTGCACAGCTTCTTCTGACTTGCTTTTGCTTTCACCGCTGTGATGCGGAGCCGGGGAATCAGGGTGTGCTGCCCGAAGGTTCGGGCGCCAGCGGCAGCGGAATCTCCATGGTGCCCATGCGGTCGGTGGACAAATCCCGCACTCCGAGCCGAAGGGAAGTGGTGTTAACCGGCACATCAATCTTTTGCTGAACGCGAAAGTAAGTAAAGTTAGACTGCGCATCCGACGCTGCGGGACTTGGTGCGGAACTTGCTGCGGGACCTGCTGCGGGATTTGCCGATGATGCTTCTTCGACGTCGCCGTTGAGTAAGCGGCCCTCGTCGTCGTAAGCTCCAGCCGCGACTTCCAGGTTGGGAACTCGCGCGATTACCTGGTAGTCAACCTGATAGGTTTGTACTTCTACCGGGGGCAGAGGTTTATTGGGATGTTTCCTTTGCCGTTCCCGGAAGTAAGTCGGTTGGTCCACGAGATTGGCCATCTGCGCCGGGGTGGCAAGTTGTAGCGGGCTTAATGCCTGGACGTGAGCGCGGAAGTATACCTGGCGCGCGGTTGGCGCCCCATGCTGCATATAGGCGGCGAGCGAATCGCCGATTGGCCTTAGGTTTGCAGTTTCTTCCTGCTTGCGAGACTGATACCGGGACGGCAGAATCGGGGACTGAGGTGCGGTGGCCAGGTACCCGCGCCGATATTCCAGGCGATAACTCTTGTTCGCAAGCTCGACCCGGATCGTACGCATCTTCCCGTCAAAGTTCGGATTTGAAGGCGAGTAGGCCAGCGTGTAGTAGTCGGAGCCCGCTTCAGTCGCCTCTTCCAGCATGTTTCCGACGTCGTTTCTGCCATAAAACGCCCGCCCTCCAGTCATCTGGGCAACGACATCCTGGGTCGTGCTGTTCGTGTATATTGACTCGCCCACCGAGCCTGCAATTTGCGACTGTGCGGCGATTGTATGGGTATCTGTCGCAACCATCCCCGGAGGGCCGCTGGCGGGTCCCGCGCCAGTTGTGGCTCCGGTTAGCCTGCCCGCGGGAAAAGGCTGCACCCCAGCGACGTCGACCGGATAGATAGCAGACTCGCTTCGTGTGAGGGCATCCAGCGTTTCGGTTGCGTCAGCACGCGTATCAGGCCGGTCATCGTTGTGGGCAAACAAATCCAGAGGAAACTTCCCCGACGCCCAGATTATGTTCTTTCTACCCGGCAACCCTTCGAGGTAGAGAGCGATCAGTTGAAAGGCGGAAAGCATAGTGACACCATCGCCCCTGCCATAATTCGCTCCCAACAGGAATATGCGCGGGACATGTGGTACGGAATGCGACGGGTCCAGGGTCTCATGCAGCCGGTCTCGATCCGCCGTGAAACCCTGAACGAGATGCAGGCCATCGCTCAGGACGAAAACGGCAAACCGCGTGCCTTGCGGCTTGCTGTCGACGAATTTCAGCAACTGCTTGCGGGCGTAGGGCTGATCATCCTGCTCGGTGTTAAGCAGATCGAGCAACAGCACATAAAGCGGACCTCTTTCCGGCTCCGTAGCGACATTCACAAATGTATTCGGCGGCATGGACGGGAGCTTCGCGAAATAGCTCGGATTCGAATCGAGGCTGTGCACATCGAAGGACAAAACGTTCTGCGGGCCGCCATCTTCGAAAAGCGAAAAATCCTGCTTCGATAATCCATGCACAGGTTTGCCGTTCGAGTCGGTCACCACGACATCGACCACCACACGGTTGACACTTAGCTTGAACGTGTATTGGTTACTGGACTGTTGTGCAGAAGACGTTTGCGGCCTTGGAGTCGGATGGGAATTCCGCTGCGCCAATAGTGGATCGGCGAGCAATAGAGCGAGTCCCAACGGCAGGATCGCGGCGCGGAGCCAAGCCAACAGAATGGTCATGAAAGCTCCCCAGCGAAGTCCTGGAGCACAATGTTGGAACCCGGGAGATACCAATTAGTTGCTCTTCGCCTTGGAGGCAACTCGTTGTTCTAATTGCGCGATTTGCTGCTTCAACATATCTAAGTTCGGCCCGGGTGGAACGTATTTCACGCTGTTGCGCAGATGGTCGAGAGCTCCTGCAAGGTCGCCTTTTCTAGCCAGAATCACTGCGAGTAATTGTTCGGTATTGAGCACCGTATGACGAGGGTCAAGAGCCAGGGATTTGTTGGCGCTGGCTTCGGCCAGGTCGGGCTTACCCATCTGGAAATTCGCCAGGGAGTTGAAGTACCAACTTTGCGGAGTTCCTTCTGGATAGAGTTCCGCCAAGTGGTTGGTGTTATCCAGGACCTCCTGCCAGTTGCCGCTTTGAGCCGCGAGCGCCGCGAGTTGTTCGTAAGGAAGTACAAATTCGGGATCTGCGGCCAACGCTTTCGAAAATGAATTCTTGGCCGCCTGCGGATCTGAAGCTTGTTGCATTTTGCCCAGCTGCAGCCAGGCTTCGGCAAGTCCCGGATCGGTCTGGACAGCTTTTTGCAGGTCGCGCTCGGCACCCCCGGGGTTGTGCTGAAGCATTTCGGCCCGCGCCTTTTCGAAAAACTTGGTCGCCTTCGGAGACGCCGTTTCGGTAGTGCGGCTCAAGGTGGTAGCCGAGCCGCGCCCGATCCGAGAAAGCATGATCGTGCCAATATCAGGCTCCTCGCGGAGCATGTGCTGCGTGATGGTGATTGCAGTCGAATGAAAGCCAGGAACGGCTCCCTCGATGACGCAACCTTCAAAATGCGTCTGCATTTGACGCTGGGAGTCTCCTTGCTTGCCTAGCGCGCCCGGCAACGTCAGCCCAACAATTGCGAAACTGCCTTTCGCATCGGTCTGGGTAGTGTAGTCGACCTTTCCGCCACAAGTTACGGTCATCAACAACGGCTCCCAGGGAAGAGACTCTCCTTCCACTGCGACTTTTCCCAATAAGGCACCTCCGGCGCGGCCTTGGCCTGACATGTCTGCCCAATAATCGTATAGACCGCTGTCCTGAATGGACCCGGGTCGGGTGATGGTGTCCGATGGGGTGGGAGTTGAAGTGGGACGGGTTTGCCCTACCACAGTTATGGCGAAGGAGAAAAGAATGCAGGATATGCTTCCTGGTAATGCCTTATGAATCATGGCTCGCCTCCCCAACCGCATTTTATTCTACGGCGGGGCAGGCATGCACGATGTGAGTTAACCCGTCAAGCTTGGTTCCGGTGGCTTCGGAATGTTGACAAGACCGGGGAGATACTTGTTGTACAATCCGAGGAATTCACGATCCGGGCCGCCACCGCTGAAAGGCTAAAGCGGGTGAGGTGAGAATCTATGTGGAAACCCGCCCTTGCCGCGCTCCTCCTGAACTGCCTGTTGCGAGCGGCATTCGCCCAACAAGCCCCCGCGAATCAGCAGATGCCGACCATCCGGACGACAACCAGAGAGGTCATTCTGGATGTGATCGTCCGTGACAGACACCACCATGCTGTGGCCGATCTCCGCCCGGACGAAATCGAAGTTTTTGAAGACGGCGTGAAGCAGAAGGTAAACGCGTTTCGCGACGTGCAAGGCTCGGAGCAGTTACAGACGGAACAAGCCTTCGCGAAGGACAACGCTCCGGTTCCTTCCTCCGGAGCGCCTAAGTCGGCTGCCACTGCGCTTCCCGAGCTCAATTTCGTTTCCATAGTTCTTGCCCAAATCGCTCCGTTAAATCTGGAATTTGCGCGCAAGGCGGTCTTGGAATTTCTCAAGAGTGGCCGCTTGCCGAACACCTACGTAACGATTTATCGGTTGGATCGCTCCTTGCAGATTGTTCAGCCTTACACCGCTGATAACACGTTGCTGATGAAGGCCGTAAATGCGGCTGCGAAAGGCGTGAATACGGGAAGCGGGGGTAGCACCGCCGCCACAGTGGCAGCCGGAGTGGACGCCGCCGTCCAAGCCAATGCCGTAAACCTTCTGGCCTCACCCGGGATCAGCCCCCAAATGGCGCAAGGCGTCCAAAACATCCTTATGGATCCGACACAACAAATTGTGACCGATCCTCTGTGGGCGCGAAATGCCGCGTCTCAGGATGCTTCACTGGCCGTGGGAAATGCCCTTGTGACTCAAGCCCGCCTGGCCAGCGGGGTGCGCTTCGCCGAGAGTCTCTCCAATGGCATGGACGCATTCGACGCGCTGCGGGACCTGGTACGGATTCAGTCAAAACTTCCAGGGCGGAAAGTCGTTTTGTATCTTGCGGACGGGTTGACTTTACCGATGAACCGCCGGGACGTTGTGGATTCCGTGATCAGTTACGCCAATCAGATGGAAGTTGCGTTTTACGCGGTCGACACGCGCGGGTTGAGCGTTGACGATCCTTTGGCGCAATCGCTTTCCGACCAGGCACGAGCCGGAGCAGAGAGTTCCGCGAACATTGTCAGTCCGCGATTGGGGCACTTGGAGGGCGACGACGTGCAACTCGCGGCGACTTCCGATAAGCAACTGGCGATGCAGGAACTGGCGGAGTCGACCGGCGGTTTCGCCGTCACCAACACCAATCAGATCGCGCTGCCCATGCAACGGGTCATGGAGGACATCCGCACTCACTACGAAGTCGCCTATACGCCGTCGGCAACCAACTATGACGGGCATTTCCGAAAGATACAAGTGCGCGTTACCCGCCCGCACGTCACCGTGCAAACCCGTTCCGGATATTTTGCGTTGCCCGGGATCAACGGCGAGCCTTTGCAGCCGTTCGAGATGACAGCCTTGCATGCCATCAATGCCCGGCCGGCGCCGATGGAATTCCCCTATCAAACCGCGCTGCTCAAATTTCGGCCAAAAGCCGCTGCGGTCGACTACCAAGTTGCCTTCGACGTCCCTGTTTCCAGCCTGCGAGCGATCACGAACCCGAAAACCGGGAAGGAAAGGATTCGGGTATCCCTGGTGGCGCTGATCCACAAGAGTGACGGAGAAGTTGTAGGCAAAGTGAGCCGTGATCTGGTGCGGGAAGTATCCAAGGCGGATCTGCCGCTCCTCGGGGATGACCATATTCTCTACGCTGAACCGGTAGAATTACCGGGTGGACATTACGTAATTGATATGGCGGTAACCGACGAATTGGCCGAGAAATCCGCAGTCCGGCGGGTCTCGGTATTCGTCGATTCTGGAAAAGACCTTGGCGTCAGTTCGCTGCAGCTGGTGCGACGAGTTCAACAGTTGCCAGGCCCGCCCAACCGCCAGGATCCATTTCAAACCGACTCGGGGCGTGTTGTGCCGACGCTTGCGGAGTCCATGCCCTCGGGCAAGCCGATCGATGTGTATTTTGTCGTGTACCCGGCGAGCACCTCGGAAACCGCGCCCACCGTCACGCTTCAGCTATATCGCGATGGCCGTGAAGTTGGACAGAAGACCCTATCTCCGCCACAACCGCAAGCCGACGGTTCCATGCCTATGTTTCTCCGGATCAATCCCGACCCCGGGCAATGCGACATGGTCATCACCGCACACCAGGGACCTATGAAAGCGGAAGCGTCGCTCTCGGTAAAGATCGCCCCCGGCGAAGCCGCCAATCCGAATTGACTGGTAGGTTGGGACTCGAAGGTGGCCCATTCGTGGGGTCGAAGAACAAGGGACCTGCATGAATTGGAACGTAAGACGACCGTGGGTTAGAGGATTCCGTTCCGAACCGTTCGCACAGCGCCCCACAATCGGGGGCGCTCCCATGTTGCAGAGCTGCCTAGGCTGTTTGCTGTGCGCAACCCTGGCGTTTTCCGCTAGCACGCAGGCGGGTAAAGATCCAAAGAACGCGACGGAGTGGTTCCAGCGCGCCGACGATGAAATGAATCTACGCGCACCCGGCTCGACTCCCTTTCACATGAAGGTTGCGTTTCATGCTCTTCCGGGCCTCGTTTTGGATAAGGAAGAATCGGCTCAAATCATTTCCGGCGATGGAACCTACGAGGAAACTTGGGTGGCCCCAAGGAGGTGGCGGCGCGAGGTGACGCTGGGCAGCTATCACGCAGTTGAGGTGCAGTCCCAGACCGCGCGAAAAATGCAGGCCAGTTCAGAATACGAGCCAAGCCGAGTGCTGATGCTCCTCGAAGCCCTGCTGTATCCCATTCCGCGCGACCTGTCCTCGCCGTCGCTCAGTGAGGGGCACCAGAAGTGGAAGATTGAAAACGGCGCAGTCGGCGGCCTGTCTTATGTAAGGATCAGCCGCACCTCAGGCCCACAGGATGTCGTCCACACTTATCTCTTTTTACCCACTGGAGTCCTGGTCCAGAGCGTTGAGGTTGGTATCGTGACCAGTTGGCAGGACCAGACAAGCTTTGGCGGAAAGTTGGTTCCGCGGCACTTTGGTGTACAGGGTGGTACGCGAGAGCTGCTTACGGCACACCTGACGGTTGAGCCTGCCGGCACCGTCAATCCAGCAGCGTTCGAACTTCCCGGTGAGTCGGCGGAGCCGGGGACGACCCTACGTCCGATTCACGCGCACGAGTACAGCCTTTCGCTCCCAATGACGACGTACAGTTGGGGGGGCAGCCAGGTTCTGACGAGAGGTATCATCCGGCACATTCTCGACCGTCACGGCGTGACCAGGGAGGTGGAAGTCCTCGACTCGCCAAATCCCGAGGCCCTCGAAACCTTCCTGCGTCTCATCAGGGGCGATCGGTTTCACCCGGCGAAGATTGACAAGAGCCCCTGCGAGGTCGCCCTGTGGAAAGCATGGTGATGCCGCAGCAATTCCCGCTTCGAAATCACTTGAGAACATTCCGCTTTGCCCGAGCTGCGGTATCCTAGTAAATCATGCGTCTGCTATTCATCCTGGCTTTGTTGGTCAGCGTTTCTTCGGCTCAGCAGCAGGATCCCGGCCAGCTTCTGAGCGACGCGATTCAAGCGCAGCAACGCGGCGATTATCAATTGGCGATAACCGAGTATCGTCAGCTGCTGGCGGCTCGTCCTGACAACGTCCAAGCGAAGGTGAATCTTGGCGCCGCTCTGGCGCACGTGGGCCAGTTCGATGAAGCGATCGAGCTGTACCGGTCCGCACTTCCTGCCCTGAAAGATAAGAACGTCGTACTCCTCAATCTCGGTCTCGCTTATTACAAGAAAGGCGATCTGCCGAATGCGCGCGAACAGTTTGCGGCGCTGCATCAAGCGGCGCCCACGAATGTTCAAGCCGCGATTCTTCTCGCTGATACGCAGATCAAGTTGGGGGATGCCGAATCCGCAGCCAGCATGCTCGAACCGCTGGGGCAGGCGAATGCGCGCAATCCCGATTTCGAATATGTACTCGGTTTGGCCCTGATCCGGTCCGGACACGGGCGCGACGGCGCTCCACACCTCGAGAAATCCGGCGAACTCGCGAAGAGCGGAGATGCATACATGCTTGCCGGATCTGCTCTTTTGGATTTCAACGAATTCGAGCAAGCCCGGCATGATTTGGAAACGGCACTGCAATTGGCGCCCAAGCTGCCTCGTTTGCATACGCTGGTGGGGATGGCACGAGATAAGACGGGCGATCAGAAAGAGGCCGAACCTGCGTTCCGGGCCGCCATCGAGGAAGACCCGGACGATTTCGATGCCAATCTTTATTTGGGCGCGCTCCTCTATAAGCAGCGTCACTTGGAGGAGGCTAAGGTCTATCTTGACCGCGCCGTCAAACTAAAACCGAACGACACCATGGCTCGCTACGAATCCGCGATGCTGAAAAGTACTTCCGGAGATTACGAAGCCGCCGCGAAAGAACTGGAAGAAGTCGTGAAGGACAATCCCGACTGGTTGGAGCCGCACGTTGAGCTCACTTCCTTGTACTACAAGCTGCACAGACCGTCTGATGGCGCCAAGGAGCGTGCCATTGTGGACCGGCTCACTGCCGCGCAGCAAGCCAAAGGGCCGGGCAAGTAGGAACTGGTGGACCAGTGTTCAACTCATGCTTGCGTTTGTTACTCAGCAGTGTGGAGAATCGATGTGCCTCATCTTTCTTAGAGGCGAGAAGGTAGGCCGGGCTACTTTTTCGAATCTGGTTCGGTAACTTCAACCCGACGATCCGCATCGACGCCGCGCAGCGTTTGAACCACACCTGACGGCCAGTGGATTTCGATCTCTTCAGCGCGCGAGTCACTTCCAAGGCCGAAGTGGACTGGACCGTCACTGGATGACGCATACCCGACACTGGTCGTCATATGGTTGTACTGTACGCTACCTTTCGTTACAACTTTGATGCGAGCACCAATGCCGTCACGGTTGCTCTTCGTTCCATGCAGCGCAATCTCAAGCCAGTGGCCTGACTTCTGGGTGCGGTTCATCCAAATCTCGGCGTCCCGGCCAATCGCGCTGAGCACGATATCGATCTTTCCGTCTCCATCCAAATCAGCGAAGGCGCAACCACGATGCCGGGCGGCTGGCGATGCAGTGAACCCCGCCTTGTCCGTCGACGCCTTCCATTTTCCGCTGCGTCCCGGGTTACGGAATACTGCGTTGTATTGGTCAATTGGCTGGCCCGGGAGGGGCACGGATTGCACGTGGCCGCCGCTTACGAATAGGTCTTTCCACCCATCATTATCGAAATCGTACAAACCAACGCCGTATCCCGACATTGGAAGACTGGCCTCGCGCATTCCGTTCTCGGTAGTGACTTCCTGAAAAGTTCCTTTGCCGGTGTTCTGAAACATCGGGAACGTCTGGCCAACCAGGGCAGCAAACACGACGTCGGGATAGCCGTCATTGTTGAAATCACGAAAGTCAGTACCCATGGCGGAGATAAAGTTGCCATCTTCAGTTAGAGCCACTCCGGCTTCGAAGGCAACTTCTTCGAACTTGTTTCCTCGATTATGAAAGAGAGAATTGTAGGAAGCATCGTTGGTTACAAACAGATCTGGCCGGCCGTCAAGATCGTAGTCCGCCATGCCTACCCCCATGCCCTTGCCCACATGATCGCGAATGCCCCATTCTTTGGAGACATTTTGAAACGTGCCATCGCCTTTGTTTAAGAAGAGCTGGTTCGGCTGACCTTTAAAGAACTTGGGGTGGCAATAGTCTCCTATCTGGTCAAACTCGCAGCGACGTTCTGAGTAGTAGTTCCACTGCAGATAGTCCACGACGAACAGATCGAGCAACCCGTCATTATTCACATCGACCCAGACGGCTGTAATGGACCACCAGGGGCCAAACTCAGGATCCGGATGATTCAGAGAAGCGTCCAGACCCGATTTGAGAGTGACATCAGTGAACGTTCCGTCGCCGTTATTGTGGTGGAGCGTGCTGTGGTGAACTCCGGCAACAAACAGATCGGGATGGCCATCATTATCGTAGTCGGCAACGGCAACTCCGATATCGTATCCGGTACCGTCCAGACCGGCAGCCTCGGTCACGTCTGTAAAGACACCGTTCCCATCGTTGCGAAAAAGACGATTGCGGAATTTGGGCGAGTCCTTTTTCAGGGTTGCAACGTTAGCGCCATTTGTAAAGAAAATGTCAGGACGCCCGTCGCCGTTATAGTCGAAGACGGCAACTCCCCCCAGCATAGTTTCGGGCAGGTTTTTGGCTGGAGTAACGCCATTTTCCAGCCGGAATGGGATCTTCGTTAGCTCAAAGTCGATGGAAGCGTCCGCCAACGAACCCTGTCCGAAGAAAAACTCAGGAAAGACCGAAGTTGAACCAAGCAGCAGAAGTAACCCAAAGCCGACCTTTGCGAAAAACTTGTCATTCACTGGAGAGAGCCAAGACCAGCGATCGCAAGCTACCACTTTTGACAGCAAGCGCCGATTTTATGGCATAGCGTCGGTGGCCTTTTTGCTTTAAATGAGTATAGTAACGCCAAGTTTTACCTTTGATTTGTATAGTGGGAGAAAAACCTTGCTTTGGCGCGGACAAACGCGAATTGGACAAAATTGGACCGGATGCTGAAAGCTCGGAGTTGGCTTCTGTCTTCTGACAGAAAGACGCTCCGACGCCGCGTCGCGGCATTGCCGTAAATCCAAAGAAACACCGTATTTTCAGCGGACTAGATTTGATTAACGCAAAATCACTATACAATATTAGAGATAAATTTCGCCAGGAAAGCCGCCAACTATACTAATTGAGGAAAACGACATCCGGTTTATTGGCTTCCACTGATCGGAGGGCCGAAAGCTTACCATGTTACTTGGGCTCTGCGATAACAAGTAGTTGGTTTTCCCTCAGGTTCTCGCGGACCCTCTGCACCTGGCCCGAGGGCCACTGCACTTCTACACGTTCGATTTTCGCTCCGTCCCCCAAGCCGAAATACAGCGGCAGCGCGCTCTGTGACAAGTAGCCCGACTTCCCGTCGTTATATTTTACGTATGTTTGGCCACCGGCTGTGACGCGCACGGTAGCGCCCAAACCTTCCCGGTTGGACTTGCTTCCGATTAGCGACACCTTCAGCCAATGAATCTTTTTCCGTTGTGCCAGATTGCTCATTAGAACCTGGGGCTCGGAATTAAAGTCGTTGGTTACTATGTCGAGGGCCCCGTCATTGTCCAGGTCGAAGATGACCGAAGAGCGGCTGGCCTTGGGCACCATGACCATGATCTTGGTGTTGTAGCCCTCGCAGATCTTTTGTCCTAACCCGCTGGGTTGTATGCTGCAATCCATACCAAACCACTGCGTGTACGGTACGCGGCGAGGTTCGATGCCCAGCAGAAACTCCGAATCGAGGAAGTTCGCGCCACGATTGTTCAGCAGCATAGAATTAATGCCGTAGCGGAAGGGAAAATTCATTCCGGCAGTAACAAATATGTCGTCCCAGCCATCGGCGTTCACGTCGCCCACGCTGACTCCCCAGGGCCAGTACGTCTCCACCCCGATTTTGTCGGAGATCTCCTCGAACTTTCCTCCGCCGAGATTGTGATAGAACGCGTTCCCGAACATGTAATTGCTCGCTGGTCCGCCTAGCGTGGTGTCTGGCGGCGTCTTCGCCTCCAGCTTTTCCTTCTCGCGCTGGGGTGGAACGTCTCCCCACATGTCCGAGTGCATGTCGGTAATGTACAGATCCATGCGGCCGTCATTGTCATAGTCGAAAAACTTGATGCCCATCGCTCCCCAGGGGGTCCTGGGAAAATACGTGGAGGTCTTATCCACAAATCTCTTCCCGCCTTGATTTTCGAAGTAGTGGTTGGCTCCCTGCATGTTCAGGAAATAAATGTCGGGCCAGCCGTCTCCGTTCAGATCCACAACATCCGCATCTCCGCTCCAAATCCTGGGATTCAGTCCCACTTCCGCAGTCACGTCCTTGAAGCGGTAATTTCCCAAGTTTTTGTAGAGTACCGGGGCCTCGAATCGCTCCGCATGTTGGTGTCCGAAGAAGGCGTCCCTCAATCCGACATACTCGCCTGCGGGGCCTTTCTGGTCATTGGTGTAAATGCCTACGTTACACACCAGCAAATCCAGTAGGCCGTCGCGGTCGTAATCAAAGAACAGGGCGCCCGATGAATGTGCCGCCAAGCCGAGACCGGATTGCGCGGTCATATCGGTGAAGTGCCCGTTGCCGTCGTTCCGGAATAACACATTGCCTTGGTCCACGGTGGTCACGAACAAATCTGGACGGCCGCTATTGTTGACGTCCGCAAACGAAGCCGCCACGCTGATGCGATCCTTCAGTCCCACACCGGCCTGGTCGGTAATGTTCTTGAATTTTCCGTTGCCCAGATTCTTCCACAGTTCGTTGCCACCAACTTGATTCACGAAATAAATGTCATAAAGTCCGTCACCGTCGACGTCGGCAACCGCTATGCCCGTGCCGTGATCGTAATGCACGGGCATGTAATTGTAGGTTGCCTCGGGCACGGCATGATGCACGAATGTAATTCCGCTGTCTTTCAGCTTGTCGGTGAACTGAAAATCGTAGAACACCTTGAACTGCTGAATTGTTTCGCGTTGCGATTTAATTCGGGCTTCCATCGTGTCCAGCGCCACATCGACTCTCGGATACCGCACTTCCGGCATGTCCGATTCGTCCGCGGCATGCATGCTCGCAAACAATCCTATACATCCCGCGCAAGCCAGAACTGCTGCCCACGAACCTATCGTCGGCGGAGTCATAAGGCCTCCTTCGTTATCGGACCCGTAACCGCCGAGCTCTCTGCGCGGACGCTCCTTAGCAGCCCGGGGTGGAAGTAGCTAATTTTCGGCACGACCAGCCGCACCGAGCCGCGAGTCGAGCTTCGTGATTTGATGACCGATTTCGTACAAGATATTGAGATTCGGCTTCCGGAGCGCCGATTTCGATTTTCCCGGCGAGTAAGTAGTAAACAACCAGCAAAAAAAATGCGCCCCCTCGAGTCTTTCCACTGCCGCGGCGTGCCCGCACCCAGCACTTTGCGCAAGATCAGGCTCAAGTTGAAGGCCCCACATGGACTAAGTTGCCGCTTGAGAATATTCTCGTGTCCGCGTAGATGAGTCCGCCTCATGCCGCCCGTCTCTTAGCAGTGCGCAAAGCTGCATTCCGCCAGGTCGCCTCGCCGCCGCAATGAGCTTTTGCCGTCGCCACCGCGCACGCACCGCCGATTCTGGTACACCGCCTGTTGCCCTTCGGTTTTACCCTCCCAGTGGCGCTGCCCCGCTTGTTTCTCTTCCGGAATGTAAGTACGTACTTCGTAACTCTTCACCCGCTCCAAGACCGCGCCGCTGTGGTAGCCTTTATCGGTCACCAGCTCTTCGATTCCCTCGACGTTGTCCTTGGGAGGATCCTCGGGACGCCGCTCTACCTCGCGGCTGACTAACTCCGCCACCGCCATCCCCGCCTCGCTCAGCGTCTCTTCCAGCGTCGCCGTGTCGCCCAGGTCGGCTGCTTGCAGGGTTACCGCCGCCACCGCCGCACCCGTATCCAGATCAACCGCGTGCTCGGACTTGTGCGCCAAGTGCGTGCGCCCGTCCTTCATCTTCGCAATCCGCGCATCCCCATCCACCGGGCTCTCCCACTCCTTATTCGACGTCCGTTTCTTCCGCTTGCGGTCCAACCGTGCCAAGTCTTTTCGGCTCGGCGTCTCTATGCCCGAAGCCTTCGCCAGACCACGCAGAAACTCCTCCCAGCTTTCCCCCGTGTCCCGCCGCACAATCGAGCGCATCGCCGCGTTCGCCTCCAACGTCGTTGCATCGATCGCGATCCGCTTCCCCTTCACCAACCTACGATCGGCCAGCACCCCCAGCACCAAGCCGAACACTTCGCGATGCGTTTCCACGTCGAGCAAACGGTGGGTGCGCGAAATCGTCGTGTGATCCGGCGTGTCCTCATCCAACCCAATCCCCACAAAGCGCCGCAGCCCCAGCGAATCCGCCAATTGCCAGGCAATCCCGCGTTCACTGTCGATGCCTTCGAAGTAGCCCAGCAGCAGCGACCGGAAGTAGATCCCCGGGTTCAGCGACGGCCGGCCATACTTAGCCGCATAGAACTTCGCACACCGTCCCTCCACAAACTCATCAACCGTCTCCCCCTCCAGTAGTTCATTGAGCCGCTGATGGAACGGATGTCCTAGAGCCGAAGGCAGCTCCGTATGAGCGATCCAAATGTCTTCCTGCTCTTCCCGCCGCTTGCGCGTTCCCATCGCCATACGCGCATTCGACGAATCCTACCTGTGGATACCTCAAATTTTTTCGCTCACGCATCTGGACTTTCACCCCGGGCTGTTAGCACGCTAATGCTACTTTTCGACCGTGTCACGGGCTATGGCAATCGTGTAAAGAATCTTAGCGCACATAGACACTTACGTGACAGCTCCTTGTTGCTTTAAGCGTCCAAAAAAGTGTCGACGTGATGATCACCGCCAGAGGTCCCAGTGTGAGAAACCCAAACTCATACCGCCACGGCACCGGTATTGTGCAGACCTTTAGGTCGATCAAAACGGCAACCGTGATCATTACGATCAATGCGAGGAACTTCGTTGCGCCGCGGCGAATTCGCGCAGCGACGCAACCACCGATTGCGCTGGCCGTGAGAAACACAACCGACGCAAGAACGACGTATGTCGTTGGCTGTGGGGCAACCCACTTCGAGATGGTCAGGTCGGCGGCATACTCGAGGATTTCCATGACGATGTACACACTCATAGCGATGCTTATGCTGATGAGGCAATCGCGGCTCCGAAACGAGGACCAGACCATGGGCGGGACAGAACGACAGGTCTGACTCCAAAACCAACGAGACGCGGTGAATAGCGACGTGGGTGGAAAATTTACAACCGTAAAGTAGCTCTGTCAGTTTCGAGAGAGGTTTACCTGTCATCTTTCCTTCCCGGACCTATTGAGTCCGAAGCGCTTCGAGGCTGTGTAGACCGCTGCATTGGGCGGCTCTCACGACCGACGTCAACAAATCCCCGGGCTTACCTCCTACGTGCGCAGCACTATACCGCTCTGACCAAGCCGATGCCGAGCGAAACGGCCGCTACGGCAAGAACGATTGCTCCAACGTAGATCAGGGAGGCCGCCCGTTGGCTTGAGTTGCGGCCGGAGGAAGCACGGAAAGAAGAAGCCCGTCGAAACGAGAACGGCAGCGAGCGGTACTCCAATTCGGACGAACCAGAGGAGGGGAACAGGGAGCCTGGCTGAGTCGGCAAGCATCTCGCGAGGGGTGAGCGACGCATGACAGTCCCGGAGCGGGAGCTTCCGAGCCGCTCGTTCATTTCTGGGGGAAAGACCAAGCGATTACTCAGGGCAACATGCCATCGAAACGGCCCCGGGGATAGAAGGATAGCCGTATTTTCAGTCTTGCCCGTCTTGTAGCCACATGTCGAGCCCGTCAACGGCAACCTGCCTGAAAACAGAGATTCTGACTGAAGAACTGCATCACATGATTTTGGAAGCGATCCGCGACTCTGCTGGTATGAGTGCCCGGATAAACTTCGAACTTATTCGCGATTCCATACTTGTCAAGAATGTCATGCAGTTTGGCGGTATCGACGCGTAAGCCGTCCTGATCACCGACGTCGATCGAAATGCCGTGGTACTCGCGCAAGCTGTCGACGTACTGATCTACAAAGGCAAGGGGGGAGTTAGCCGTCCACTTCGCGAGCACATCCGGCTGAGGCTGACCGTCTTTGGTCGGCAAATCAAGATACAGCGGTGGATTCTTCGGGTTAGGGGACCATGCCGCGGCCGTGGCTAGCATGGCGCGGGGAAAGAATGGAAGCTTGGCCGAATCTTCCGGCGTCTTCACGGCCTCCAAAGCCTTATCCACTTCTGGATTCGCCGGGCCGGCGGGCCGAGGCGACAAGCAGCAGGGGCTCATGATGTAGAGACTGCCGAACACATCCGCATGCTTCATGCCGATGCGTGTCGCGCCATAGCCTCCCATAGAGTGACCGACCAGGCCGCGGCTTGCTCGATTTGGAATCGTGCGGTAATGAGCGTCGATGTACTCGACAACATCGTGAGCGATGAACTGCTCGAAGTCTCCGGTAGTGACCGAACTCGAATACATGGAACCGTTGTGCAAGGTTTTCGAATCGGGCAGCACGACGATCATCTCTTTCGCGCCCTGGGCAAAAGCGCCTTCAATCGTCTGCGGAACGTGAATCTCGTGAGTCCACTGTTCAGCGCCGATGGAATAGCCATGCAACGCATATACGACTGGGTAGCGTCGCGACTTTTCCTTGGCGTAACTCGGCGGCAAAAACACGAATACTTCGCGGTCAACGGCGTCGCCCTCTAAATTCCCTTCGAGGGCTTTGCCGTGGATCTTTATGCGCTCGACCGATACGGGCTTTGCACCGGGAACGACTGCAGGGACATCAGTCTGGACTTGTGCCGCAACCCGAGGCCCAAGGCCGACGGCCACTCCCAGCGTTAACAGATAAAACAATTTGTTCGCTATCATCAATGCCCCTCCTCGAAAACTTATCACGCAAACGAATGCATTGGGCCGGCAATGTCGGTGCACGCAGGAAACAACCATTTCAAGGTTCCACTATCGAAATTGCCTTCCCGATGTACTCCACAGTCCTGTCGGGGTTGACCACTAGTGCGGCTGAGGCGCCGTGCCCGGCAGACACCCATACGATATTGATTTGAATGCTCGCAGGCATTTCGGAGTACTGGCCCTTCCGATCACCGATCGTCAGAGTTTTGGTTGACTCAGACCAGCGCAATGGAATGACAGCATGCGCACCTTTTTCGTAGTCATAGCTGTCTCCCGCGTCCTGGTACAGATCGAACGTGCCGTCGGCTCCCTTGTAAATCCGAAGCTCGATGGGTCCTGCGGGCTTCTCGTTGGCATACTCAATTTCCGGGCCAAGGGGAATGATCGAACCTGCACGTATGTAGAGTGGAATGCGGTCGAGAGGAGCATCCGCGTCAACTTCACGGCTTCCCTTCTGCGCTGCTCCCGTCCAAAAGTCGTACCACGCTGGGGAATCTGGCAAGTACAGAGTTCTGCGAGTAGCATCCGGCTGCAGTACGGGGCTGACGAGAATGGCAGGTCCAAACATGAACTCATCCCCGATGTCGCGGGTATTCGGATCAGTCCGCCAGTCCATCACCAGCGGCCGCTGGATCGTGTAGTCCTCATGGGTGACGCGCCAGGCGAGGGAGTAGATATACGGCATCAGCCGATATCGAAGCCGGTCGTAGTCGACCAGGATCGGCCGGACTTTGTCGAAGGCCCAGATCTCATTTTGCGGCCGGTGCCCGTGAGTACGGAAAATCGGACAAAATATTCCGTACTCGAACCATCGTGCGTAGAGTTCCTGGAATTTTGGATCCTCAAGAGGATTGTCGTGCGGCGGCCAATAGCCCCCGATATCCGTTGTCCAATACGGATATCCGGAGAGCGCAAAGTTCAGCCCGGCGGCCACCTGATGGCGCAATCCCCAGTACGAGCCATACACGTCGCCCGACCATACCGTCGCCCCGACTCGTTGCTGGCCGAAGAAAGCTGATCGGGTCAGGAGAAAGACCCGCTTGCGGTCCGTGGTAGCTTTCCAGTGCTGCTGGATCCCGAGAGTGTGAGTAAAGGGGAATATGTTCGTGTACTCGGCTCCGTTGCCGATCGCAATCTGCTTGTTCTTGAGAATCGCGTCGCCCCAATGCGGCCAGTATTCTTCAGGCTCTGCGCTGTCGAGCCAGAACGCATCCCATCCCTGCGAAAACAGTTTGCCGACTAGGTTATTCCAGTAGAAATCGCGCGCCTGCGGATTCGTCGAGTCGTACACGCGAGCGTTCGGCACGTCGAAATGTTTGGCGATGAGTTCCTGGAAATTCTGCGCCTTCGCATCAAACATTCCCCATACCGACAACATGGTGTGAACGTGCTCATCGTGCAACTGCTTCAGTTCACCGGGAACATCCGGGAAATTGGATGTGAAGACAGGATCGCCTTCCGCTTTCCACCAGAACCAGTCCTGCACGATCGCATCCAAGGGAATGTGCTCTTCCCGGTACCGATGCGCGATGCTCAAGACCTCGTCTTGTGAAACGTAGCGGTCCTTCGACTGGAAAAAGCCGTAGGCCCACTGGGGAAGCATGGGGGTGTGTCCCGTAAGGTTCCGGTATTCATGGATCATCTGATCCATTTCTGGACCGTAGATGAAGTAGTAGTCCACGGAATGCCCTGCGAGCGACCGCAGGTCAAGGTCAAGCGGGAAGCGATTGTCGACGTAAGTGAGGGAAGCGGTATTCCACATCAACGCGTAGCCCTTGGTCGACAACAGCAACGGGATAGCAACATCAGTATTGTTCTGGCCGAGTTCCACGGTCGCTCCGCGGTAGTTGAATAAGCCACTCTGATGCTGTCCCAGACCGTAGAGCCCCTCCGAGAAGTCCTCCGAAAAACGATCCTCGACGTGGAATGTTTTCTCGCCATTCAACTCGACGGGTTCATAAGTCCGCGGGATCGAGTTTCGCTCCCGCAAAAGGGTCTCTCCTGCCAGCGTGCTGTATTGCACGTTTCCCCACTTCAACGAAAACTCGATCTTCAGGGCGTCGGTTGAGAGTGTGACCGCATCGGCGGTCTGTGATATCTGGAATTTTGCCCCTGGACACGACTCCTTCGAATCGAGCATCCATGGCTGGCTCTGTCGGATCGCGCGCGATGGCTCGGGATTCGCGACAAAATGTATAACGGCGGAACGGCAAACGGAAATATGAACCTGCTCGGCTC